>Ga0066677_10000234_pt1 | contig 19728 bp, 14 predicted proteins | sample GraSoiAngelo_126_FD_62299 | JGI IMG/M metagenome (GOLD analysis project Ga0066677, IMG submission 62299) | Grasslands soil microbial communities from the Angelo Coastal Reserve, California, USA - 14_0927_09_20cm | ecosystem: Environmental > Terrestrial > Soil > Grasslands | place: USA... | reverse complement strand
CGAAACCCCCGGCCGGCAGCTTCGATCGCGCCGCCGCCGCACGGGGCGACGAGCTCTTCAGCGGCAAGGCCAAATGCAACGTGTGCCATGTCGAACCGATCTTCACCGAGCCGGGATGGAACCTGCACACGCCAGAGCAAATCGGCCTCGATTCGTTCCAAGCCGATCGCGCGCCCGACCACGGCTACCGCACGTCGCCGCTGGCCGGCATCTGGACGCACGTGAACGAGTCACGTAAGGCCGCCGGCCTGGAGCCGGTGAGGCAGGGCGGGTTCTTCCACGACGGCCGGTTCCCCACGCTCATGGACGTGATGAATCACTACGACAGGCTGTTCCACCTCGGACTAACGGATCAGGAGAAGCGGGATCTGATCGAATACGTGAAGTCGCTCTGATTGAACAGCCCGGCTGTGGCCCGCCTTCGCCGCTTTACGGCGACGGCGGGACAGCCTTGCGCGCGATGATGAGGGAAGGCTGGCGGAGAGAGAGGGATTCGAACCCCCGGTACCCTTCCGGGTACAGTGGTTTTCAAGACCACCGCCATCGACCACTCGGCCATCTCTCCGTCTGCTCATTCTATCCGGTGCGGCATGGCACTGAGCCATTCCTTCGCGAGCCGGAACTGCGATGTCTGACGTCGAGTCCTGGCTCGCCGCGCTCGAAGAGCGTCATCTCGCCAATCTCACCAGGTCTGAGCTGACGCGCGCGCTGCGCGCGCTGTCATCCTGCTACGTCGAGCGCCGCGACCGTCTCGCGCAGGGCGCCGCACTCGAAGGCGCGGGCAAACGCGCCGCGTTCGCGCTGTTCTACGGTCCTCTTCACTTTCTGACCGTCTCACACGTCGTGCGCGCGCTCGGTGCGCAGGAGAGGACGCTGCGGGAGATCGTGGATCTGGGGTGTGGCACGGGGGCCGCGGGCGCCGCGTGGTCGCTGGCGTGCAACCGTCCGCCCTCGATCGCGGCAATCGATCGCAGCGCCTGGGCGGTGCAGGAGGCGAACTGGACCTATCGCCATTTCGCATTACGGGGACGAGCGGCGACCGGCGATATCACGCGCATGCCGTTGCGCGTGGATCAGCGCTCCGGAATCCTGCTCGCTTACGCCGTCAACGAACTGTCGCGAGAAGGACGCGCCGTCCTGCTCGAGCAAATCATCGACCGCGCGCGCGCCGGCGCCGCCGTGCTGATTGTCGAGCCGATCGCACGACGCGGCGTGGATTGGTGGGACGAGTGGCGCAGCGGGTTGATCTCTGAAGGCGCCCGGACGGACGAATGGCGCTTTTCCACACCGGTGCCGCCGCTCCTGCGCAGCATCGCGAAGGGGGCGGGGCTCGATCCGCGCGAGCTGACGGCTCGAACTATCTCGAAGATCTGAGGACGGTCTACCCGAGCCCGGCGCGCTATACGCTGAGAATCTCGTCGAGTCCGATCACGACCGGCAGATAGGTATAGTTGCCAATCGATCGCAGCGCCACATCGAGACTTTGATCTGGATAGAGCGTCGGCATGGGCGTCGCGAGCTGGGGCCAACCTCCGGAATGTCACTGGCTTGGCGGATCCTCCGGCTCTATCGGCCCGCCTGCCGTGCCGGCGGCGGTCTCTCTGAAGGCAAACGGAAACGCAAAGCGCACGCTGAGCACGCGCTCGCGCCGGCGCTCCGCTTCGAGGTTGAGCGCGCGCGCCTTCAACAGGTCGTCCAGCGCGATCATGCCGATCACCGTCGGCACCCGTCCACGCTCGACGACGGGGAAGCGCGTCAAGCCGGTCTCGGCCATACGATGCACGATGAGGCGAAGCGGCTCGTCCGGATACGCCACCGTCGGCGTGACGCGCACGATAGCCGTAATCTGTGCCGTCGCGTCTCCAGGCGCGCCGTCGACCAACCGCTGAAGATCCACACGCGTGACCACGCCCATCAGCTGCTGGTTCTCGTCGACGATCGGATACAAGCGCTGCGGACCCTTCGCGGGATCGATATGCAGCGATTTCACCAGCGTATCAAACGGCGCACCCGCGGGAAGCGCCACGATGTTCGATCGCATGACTTCACGTGCGAACAGGATCTCGAGGGGATCGACCGCGTACTCGCGGCTCAGATGAAATCCGCGTCGCGCCACCTTCTCAGTGAGGATCGATCGCCGCAAGAGCAGCACCGTGCAGGCGTGTGCGATCGTGACGGCGACCAGCAGCGGCAGGAGCATGTTGACGTCATGCGTGAGCTCGAGCGCGAAGATGATGCCGGTGAACGGCGACCGCATCGTCCCGCCGAGAATCGCGCCCATGCTGACCAGCGGCCAGAAACCGGCGCCTTCGTACGGCAGCACCGTCGCCTCGATGCCGCCCAGCGCGCCCCCCATCATGAGGAGCGGCGCCAGCACGCCGCCCGACGTGCCGGATCCAAGCGACACGGACCAGATGATGGACTTCACGATCAGGATCCCGACGATCACGTGTCCAGTAACGTCCCCCTGAACGAGCGCGCCGATGGTGTCGTAGCCGACGCCGAGCGCCTGCGGAAAGACGTACCCACCCAGACCGATGACCAGGCCACCGATCGCGGGCCACCACATCCAGTGAATCGGTAAGCGCTGGAACGAGTCCTCCGCCGCATAGACGGCAAGCGTCAGAAGCGCTGACAGTCCGCCGGCGAGGAGTCCTGCGATGAGGCACCCGGCCAGCCCCTGCGGGCCGATGAACACCGGATGCGGCGTCACGGGAAAGAGCGGCCCGAGTCCGATGATGTAGCGTCGCGCCGCGGCGGCCGTGGCGCTCGCGAGTGCCACGGGGATCATGCTTCGCGGCTTCCACTCGAAAAGCAGCAGTTCAACCGCGAGCAGCACGGCAGCGACCGGCGATGCAAACGTCGCTGACATGCCCGCCGCGGCGCCAGCCACGAGCAGCGTTTTGCGCTCGGCGCTGGTCAAATGGAAGAACTGCGCGATGAGCGATCCGACGGCGCCGCCGGTCATGATGATGGGGCCTTCGGCGCCGAACGGACCACCAGAGCCGATCGAGATCGCCGCCGACAGCGGCTTGAGGACGGCGACCTTGGGTTCGACGCGGCTGCCGTTGATCAGGATCGCTTCGATCGCTTCGGGGATGCCGTGCCCGCGAATGCGCTCGGAGCCGTAGCGCGCCATGAACCCGATCATCAGGGCGCCCGCGACCGGCACGAGGATGACGAATGGACCCAGCGTGTGATCGGCGGGCGACGCAAATGCGGTGCTCCAGCGCTGGAAGAAGAAGAGATTCGTGAACAGACCGATGAGTTTCAGCAGCGCCAGCGCGACATATGCGCTCACGATTCCGATGCCGACCGCGATCACGCCAATCGTGATGACGCGGGTGCCCGTTGTGAAATCGCCGAGTCCCGACAGATCGTTCTCCCGATTATCCATTTCGTGGCGTCCTCCGCCCTCGCCGCCTGGCTTCGTCGAAAAACATCACCGCGTCGTGATCGTTGACAGCCATCGCGCTCGTGAGCGCGTCGAGCGACGCGGCGAGCGCCCGGCGGCCTGACGCGGGCAGCCGCTCGATCCCGTGAATCAGCCGCTGCTGCGGGAGATTCGGCGCCCTCCGAATCAGCTTGCGACCGTGAGGAGACAGCCGGAGTTCGACGCGGCGCGCATCGGTCTCGTCCGACCCTCGGATCACGAGCCCGCGTTCCACCAGGCGGGCCACGACGGCCGAAACCGAGCTCTGGTGCGTATGCGTGCGCGCGGCCAGCTCGTTGACCGACCAGCATGGTGACTCCGCCAGCTTCTGAAGGACGAACAGCTGTGCGCCCGTCAGGCCGAGGTGCTTCTCCGCCCAGCGCGAGGATTCGTGCAGCGCCTGGACGATGCGGCGCACCGCGTCGAGCACGACGCGCGTGTCGGGCGATCCGGTAGATGTATGGGAGCCCATACATAAGTTTATCGGCCGCGCGTATCTCATACAAGTGGCACGCGCGGCTGTCCTCCCGCGGGTTTCGAGTAGAATCGCCCGGATGGCCGAGACCACCTCAGCGGTCCCGACGCGATCCGCGCTCACCCTCACTCAGCAGATTTTCCTCGGTCTTGCAGTCGGAATCATCGTCGGCTGGTTCGTGAGCGAGTACCACCCGACCTGGGCGCCGTACTTCCGGCCATTCAGCCAGCTATTCCTGCGGTTGATCAAAATGATCATCGCGCCGCTGATCTTTGCGACGCTGGTGACCGGGATTGCGGGTGCGGGACACGTCAAAGTCGTGGGTCGCATGGGACTCCGCGCACTGATCTACTTCGAGGTGATCACGACACTAGCGCTGGTCATCGGCCTTCTGGCGGTCAACGTGATGAGACCAGGAGTCGGGGTGAGCCTCCCGCAGGTTCGGTCCGATATCGTCGCCGCGCCGCAGACGTGGGATCAGATTCTGCTGCACGTCGTGCCCGAATCCGTCATCGACGCGATGGCGAAGGGGGACGTGCTGCAGATTGTGGTGTTCAGCATTCTCTTCGCGATTGCGCTCGGGATGATCGGTGAGCGAGGGCGTTCCGTAGTCGCATGGTGCGAGGCGGTTGCGGAGACGATGTTCAAGTTCACGAACATCGTGATGCACTACGCGCCGATCGGCGTCGGCGCGGCAATCGCATATACGGTGGGCCACGCCGGCCTGGGTGTGCTCTGGAATCTCGCCTGGCTGATCGCGACTCTCTACGTCGCGCTGACCGTCTTTGCGCTCGGCGTCCTCGTCCCCGTCGCGTTGATGTTCGGTGTTCCGATTCGCAAGTTCGTGCAGGCGGTGAAGGAACCGGCAGTCATCGCGTTCTCGACGACTTCGAGCGAGGCGGCATTGCCGCGCGCCATGGAGGTGATCGAGCGGCTCGGCGTTCCGAGACGAATCGTCGCATTCGTGCTGCCGCTCGGGTATAGCTTCAACCTGGATGGCACGACGCTGTATCTTTCGCTGGCGTCGATCTTCGTCGCGCAAGCGGCGGGTATCCACCTCTCGGTCGGGCAGCAGATCACCATGCTGCTCACCCTGATGCTGACGAGCAAAGGCGTCGCTGGCGTTCCGCGTGCATCGCTGGTCATTCTGGCAGGCACGCTCGCGACTTACGGCCTGCCACTCGAAGGCGTGACGCTGATTCTCGGCGTGGACGAGCTCATGGATATGGCGCGCACAATGGTCAACGTGATCGGCAACTGTCTCGCGACGGTCGTTGTTGCGAAATGGGAAGGGGAATTCGTCGAAGCTTCGGATCGCGAACTGCAGCTCGCGTCGGCGCGCGGCGAAATCTGATCGTATGCACTACGGTATGACGGATCGGCAGCGACGCCGATTCAAAGTCTGGTTTTTCGAGGGTCTTCGCGAGGCCGCGCCTGGGGCCGCCGCAGGGTATCACCGGGCGCAGTGGTGGCAGGTCATGTGCCTGACGGGCGTCGATTATTTCTCGACGCTCGGTTATCAGCCCGGCATCGCATTCCTCGCGGCCGGTTTTCTCTCACCGGTTGCGACGTTCGTCCTCGTCCTGCTCACGTTGTTCGGCGCGCTGCCAATCTACAGCCGCGTGGCCGAAGCGAGTCCCCATGGGCAAGGCAGCATTTCAATGCTCGAGGAACACCTTCCGCGCTGGAAGGGCAAGGCGTTTGTGCTGTGCCTCCTGGGCTTCGCTGCGACTGATTTCGTCATCACCATTACGCTGTCGGCCGCAGACGCGACTGCGCACATCGTAGGAAACCCGTTCTTCCCGCAGTCGCTCAACCACCCAGTGGTACTGACGCTGCTGCTGCTGGCAGGTCTCTGCGCGATCTTTCTGAAAGGTTTTGGCGAAGCAATCGGCCTGGCGGTAATCCTCGTCATCATTTACCTCGCCTTGAACGTGGTTGTCATCGGCTACGCCTTGCTGCGCCTGCTGGACCATCCGGAGGCGTTTCCCGCGTGGCGCTCGACGCTCTACACGCAGCACGGCAGCCCGATCATGATGATCGCGGTCGCGCTCCTGCTGTTCCCGAAGCTGGCGCTCGGCCTGTCAGGGTTCGAGACGGGCGTGGCAGTCATGCCGCTCGTTGAGGGAGATCCGAACGACGATCCTGCGCGCCCAGAGGGTCGCATCCGAAACACCAAGAAGTTACTCCGGACCGCCGCACTCATCATGAGCGTTCTCCTCATCGGGAGCGCGATCGCGACGACGCTGCTGATTCCGCCCGCCGAATTCAAGGACGGCGGTCAGGCCTCGGGGCGTGCCCTGGCGTTTCTCGCGCACAGCTACCTCGGAGAAGTGTTCGGCACCATCTACGACATCAGCACCATATCGATCCTCTGGTTTGCCGGCGCCTCGGCGATGGCGGGATTGTTGAATCTCGTCCCCAGATACCTTCCGCGTTACGGCATGGCGCCGGAGTGGGCGAAGGCCACGCGGCCGCTCGTCCTGTTATTTGCCGGCATTACCTTCCTGATCACCATATTGTTCGACGCGGACGTCGACGCGCAGGGAGGTGCCTACGCAACTGGCGTACTTGTCCTGATGACATCCGCCGCTGTCGCCGTCACGCTGCACGCGCGTCATCGTCGCGGCCACCAGGCCGCATACGGCTTCATCACACTCGTATTCATCTATACGACCATCCTGAACATTTTCGAGCGGCCGGAAGGTATCAAGATCGCTTCGTGGTTCATCGCGACGATTATCTTCACGTCGCTGATTTCGCGCGTGCTGCGCTCGACGGAGCTGCGCATACATGGCGTGCAGCCCGATGCGGCTGCGTTACGATTCATTCGCGAAGCTGGCATCGCGCCGGTGCGCATCCTCGCGAACCGGCCGGACACGGGAGCGAAGGAAGAGTACGAGCACAAGCTTCGCGAGGCCATGGAATCACATCACCTGCCGCCGGAAGAGCCCATCCTGTTCCTGGAGGTTCGTCCTGGTGACGTGTCGGATTTCCGGGGAACGCTGCAGGTGACGGGAGCAGACGTCGCGGGTCATCATGTGCTGCGCTGCACGAGCCCGGCGATTCCGAATGCAATCGCCGCGCTGCTGCTTTACATCCGGGATCAGACGGGCAAGATTCCACACGCCTATTTCGGTTGGACGGAGGGCAATCCGCTCGCATATCTGCTGAAGTTCTTGGCATTCGGCGAGGGGGACACCGCGCCCGTCACGCGTGAAGTGCTGCGGCAGACGGAACCGAACCCGATGCGGCGGCCGCGCATACATGTCGGCTGACGGCTGGCGGTTATCGCTTGACGGTCTTGTCAGTGGCATCCACTCGGACACAATCGGCCTCCGGCCTTCGTGATTTCACGCCGGTCGATCCTGCGGCCGATCGCTGGTTGCGGGCAGGAGGCTGACCGCCGCCTGCTCCACGCCGTGGCCCTTCACCGCCGTCACTTCGAGCTGCAGGCGCTCGTAGCGCACGTTGTCGCCGACGCGCGGCGGCCTGCCGAGGAGCGTCAGGATCAAACCGCTGACGCTGTCGACGTCCTCATGCGCGAGCTCGAGATCGAACATTTGACCGAGCTCGTCGAGGCGCAGCGTGCCCCTGACCCGCAACCGGCCCAGCGCGTCGCGACGTGGTTGGGACGGGCCGCCGGGACCTTCCTCGATCTCTCCGACGACCTCTTCGAACACGTCTTCGAGCGTGACGACGCCGGCAGTGCCGCCATGCTCGTCGATGACCACCGCGAGTTGGGCGCGCTCTTTCCGCATGGTCGAGAGGACCGCATCGAGCCGAGCCGTCTCCGGGACTACTGGTGAATGACGGGCGCCCGCCGCTGAGACGCTCTGGTTGTTCAGCAGCAGCCGCAGCAAGTCCTTGATGTGGTACGTGCCGACGATGTGATCGAGATCTCCTTCGTAGATGGGATATCGCGTATGCGGCGTTCGCCCGAGAATGCCGCGCAGCTCCTCGGGGCCGGCGCCGACGGGAATGCCGGAGATGCGGACGCGCGGCACCATGACCTCTCCCGCCGTCAGATCGCCAAACTCGAAGAGCTCCTGCAGCATTTGGCCCGCTTCGGCGCGCAGCGCGCCCTGTTCTTCCGACTCCTGCACGATCAGCTGCAGCTCCTCGGACGTGTAGTACTGGTCCGCATTCTGTGCCTGGCGATTCACGCCGAGCACTCTCAGCGTCGAGGTGCCCAAGGCGTTCAACGTGACGACGAAGGGGTAGAGCAACGTTTCGATCCACAGCATCGGCGGTGTGATCCACAGGGACATGCGCTCGGCGGACTGCAATGCGACCGACTTTGGCACCATCTCGCCAACAACGATGTGGAAGTAGGTGAGGATCGCGACAGCGGCAATGCTCGCGAAGCCGTGCGCCGCGAGCCACTGCGCCCATGTCGTCTGGCCGATCGCGCCGAGGATCCAGCCCGCGAGCACGTGCTCGCCGTACATGCCGAGTCCCAGGCTCGCGACGGTGATGCCAATCTGCGCCGTCGCAATATAGCGATCCTGCTTCTGCGGATGGCGCAACACCGCCTGGACCATGCGCGCCATTCGATCGCCTTGTGCGGCGCGCGCATCGATGGCGGCGCGCGGCGCCCCGACGATCGCAAACTCCGCCGCGACGAACAACGCGTTCGCCAGTATCAGAACGGTGATGATGACGATCGCGGTCAGCATACTCATTCGTCGTCGGCGGCCGGAGGCGTGACGATCGCGAATGTTACCTGCGCGTTCTCGACGCTTTCGACCTCGACATCGAGACCGCTCACTTCGAGGTGCTCCCCCGGCTCTGGTACGCGCCCCGTGCGCCGCAGAATGAACTCGGCGACGGTCATGTCTTCGACGGGCCACGCGCCTTCGAGCCAGACACGCGCCCGTTCGAGCGGCAGCGCACCGGGCAGGCGGACGCGTCCGTCTGACAATCGAAGCGCCAGAAGCCGCGGCGCCTTGAATTCGTCAGCAACGGTGCCGAGCAATTCTCCCAGCACATCCTCGAGAGTGATCAATCCCGCAACCGTCCCGGACGGGTTGACGACGATGGCCTGGTGACTGCGGCGCTCACGCAGGAACGCAAGAAGGCGATCTGCAGGCATGATGTCGTTGACGCGGACGATCGGGCGTACGAGCGCTGCGAGCGATCCCGTTCTGCCCCGATCGAGAAAGTGCGTGACGGCATCCTTCGTGTGCAGGATGCCGATGATGTCGTCGAGCGTCTTGCGATAGACCGGCAGGCGGCTGTAAGGGCTCGACGCGGCGACCCGGAGCACATCCTGAATGGGCGTCGTCACCTCGAGCGCGACGAGGCGCGAACGCGGCACCATTAACTGTCGCGCGACGCGCAGCCCGAGACGCAGCGCGCGATGAAGACGGACCTGTTCCTGCGGCTCGAGGAGTCCGCCGTCACGGCTCTCGGCGATCAGCAGCTCGATTTCTTCGGGTGAATGCACGTGACGATGGCCGGTGTTCGGCACTCGCAACATTCGCAACACCAGAAGGCCGCTGCCGTTCAGGAGAGCGATGAGCCATGCATACAGCCGCAGCGACCACTGCATGGGGAGCACCGTGAACAGAGCCGTCTGCGTCGGGAACTGCAGCGCGAAGGCTTTTGGCACGAGCTCGCCGAAGATGACGGAAAGGATGGTCAAGGCGATCAGAACCGCGATCGCCGCAGCGCGCTCCGCCGTGTCTACGTCAATGCTGCCCCACGTGACCAGGAGCGGCGCGGTGCGCGGCGCGATGATGGCCTGAGCATACGCGCCGAGGATCAGGCTCGACAACGTGATGCCGACCTGCGAGGCTGCGATGTACCGGTCCAGCTCGCGGGGATTTTCGAGCACCGGCAGAATGCGCGCCGCGAGCGCATGGCCGTCTTCCGCCATGCGCCGAAGCCTGCTGCGGCGAGCGCCCACGGCAGCGAACTCCGCCGCCACGTACAAGCCCGTCAGGAGGATCAGCAGCAGGATGACCGCTGCGGCCAGGAGCACGTTTCTGATCGTAATGGATCGGGCTCCGTTCAGCTTGACCGCCCGATGGCCGGCAACCAGACTTGATCGGCAATCTGGTGCGAGTTCAACGGATTACTACCAAATTTCGATTCTTGCCCTGCTGATGCTGCCGTCGCGCCAGGCCTTCGCCCAGGCGAGCGGCGCGACCGAAATCGTGCTGCGTGCAGCCAGACGCAACGATCATTGGCGGCGGATGGGGGGTCGCGACCGATGCGGCTGCGTCGCGGGGCGGCCCTGTGGCTGCCAGATGCAGGCGCGGCGAAGCTCACCATGGCCGGCGCTAACCCGCACGGTTCGTTCGACCTCTCGTTCACGGCGAAATCGAAGACGCCTTACCGCCTCTGGATCCGCGGTCGCGCGCAGTGCGAGTACTGGGGCAACGATTCCGTGTTCGTGCAGTTCTCAGGTTCAGTGACCTCGACGGGGGCACCCATCTACCGCGTCGGCACGACAGACGCAACAGTCGTCAATCTTGACGACTGCAGCGGCTGTGGCATCTCGGGCTGGGGCTGGCAGGACAACGGCTGGAGAGTGGGCGTGCTCGGGCCGCTCGTCTAATTCGCGACGACGGGTCCGCAGCGGCTTCGTATCCAGACGCGCGAGGACGGCCTCTCGATCGATCAGATCGTACTGTCCCCGTCGCGCTACTTTTCTTCATCGCCGGGAAAGGTGAAGAACGACACGACGATCCTTACTCAGCCCTCAGGGCAATGACCGGATCGACACGCGTCGCGCGGACGCCCGGGACCGATGCGGCCGTGGCCGCTACGAAGCCGAGTACGGCGGCGACGGCGGCGAAGGTGACGGGGTCGGATGGCCGGATGCCGAAGAGCAGGTTGCGCATCAGGCCCGTCAACAGCATCGCGCCCGCGCCGCCGATCACGATGCCGGCGGCCGCGAGGACGAGCGCCTGGCCGACAACCATCGACAACACGTGAGTCCGCTGCGCGCCGAGGGCCATGCGGATGCCGATCTCCTGGGTGCGCTGCGTGACGGTGTAGCTGATCACGCCGTAGATGCCTACCGCCGCGAGCAGCAGCGCCATGCCCGCGAAGACGGCGAGCAGCAGCATGGTGAGCCGGCGTTGCGCGACGGACACGTCGACGACCTCGTTCATCGTGCGGACGTCAGCCGCCGCAACGTCGCTGTCGATCTGGTGCAACGCAGCTGCGGCAGCCGGCACGATCGCCTTCGCGTCCCCGGCGGTCCGGATTGCCACCGTCATGAACGGATATGCGAACCGTGCGGGCGGCCAATACGTCATTGCGCGAGGTTCGGTCTCGAGAGTCGAGTCGCGCACGTCACCCACGACGCCGACGATCTCGTCCTCGGCCTTGTCGTTCCACCACAGGATGACTCGCTTGCCGATCGGATCTTCATTGGGGAAATGCTTGCGTGCGAGCGCCTCGCTGATGATCACGCGACGTCGGTTTGCGCCCGTATCGCGCGCGTCGAACATGCGGCCGCGAAGAAGCGGAATTCGCATGGCCTTGAAGTAGTCGTGCGTGACGACACGCACGTCAGCGACGTTTTCCTGTCCGGCGGGAGGCTTCGGTTGTCCAACGATCTCCAATGCCGTCGCAGCCCCCATGCCGTTGAGCGGAAGGAAGCTGGTGCCGCCCGTCGCCTGGACGCCGGGTAACGCGTCGAGGCGCTGAAACAGCTCATCGAAGAATGCCCGCTGCCGATCGGCCGTCTCGTATTTCGCGGTCGGAATCGTAACCTTCATCGTCACCGTGTGTGACGTGTCGAAGCCCGGATTCACGTCGAGCAGCGTCATGAAACTGCGGATCAAGAGTCCGGCGCCGACGAGCAGCACGAGTGCCAGAGCCGTCTCGACGATCACGAAGATGTTTCTCGTACGCGCGCCCCGCGCGCCAGTCCCGCTGCGTCCGCCTTCCTTGAGCGCCGCCGTCAGGCTGCCACTCGCCGACGACAAGGCCGGCACCAGGCCGAATGCGACCGCGCTCAGCATCGCGATCGCGAGCGTGAAGAACAGGACCCGCCCATCGATCGCCACCGCGTCGAGCCGCGCGATGTGCAGGCGTTCGGCAACGGCCGATCGGAGTACGGCGAGCGTCCACCACCCGAGCACGAGTCCCGCGACGCCTCCCAGCGTGGAGAGCAGCATGCTCTCCGCGAGCAGTTGACGAACCAGCCGCCCCCGACCGGCGCCGAGCGCGGCGCGGACCGCAAGCTCTCGCTGCCGCGACGAGGCGCGGGCCAGTAGCAGGTTCGCGACGTTTGCGCACGCAATCAGGAGCACGAGCGCCACCGCGCCGAGCAGCACGAACAGCGCGGGCTTGATATCGCCAGTGAGCTGCGTCTGGAGCGGCACGACGCGCGCCGTCCACCCGGTGTTGAAGTCCGGGAACATGCGGGTCAGTTCGGCGTGCACACGCGTCATGTCGTCCTGCGCCTGCTGCAGCGAGACGTCGTGCTTCATCCGCGCTATCACCGTCATCCATCGGCCGCGCGGCGTGTGCGACGCCGCGTTGAATCCAATCGGCACCCAGAGATCGATGCGCGTATCGCTGCTCGTCTGGCCCGACGCGAAGATTGAAAATCCAGGCGGCATGATGCCGACAACCGTATGCGCGACGCCGCCCAGCGTGATGGTCCTGCCCAGCAGGCCAGGATCACCGCCAAACCGCTCCCGCCAGAGACGGTCGCTGATGATCGCCACGTCGACGTTCGGAGCTTCATCCTCGGTGGTGAACAAGCGTCCCCGCTCCGGTCGCACGCCGACCACCGTCAGCAGACCGCCGTTGACGTATTGCACGGGGAGCTCTTCCGGATTGCCTTGGCCGGTCAGCGTTGTCCGGAATGTCGAGATACCCGCCATCTGCTCGAAGACGCGATTCATTTCGCGCCAGTGCAGGTAATTACCTGGCGAGACGACGTTGTCTCTCTTGTCGCGCGCGATGTTAAGTTCCCAGACCACGACGAGCTTCTGGGGATCGGGATAGGGGAGCTGACGCAGCAGCAGCGTGTTGACGACGCTGAAGATCGCTGTGTTCGCGCCGATGCCGAGCGCCAGCGCGATCACTGCGACGATGGTGAAGCCCGGCGTGCGAAGCAGCAGACGGCCCGCGTAGCGCACGTCCTGCAGAAGTGAGGTCATATCATTCGCTCCGGAGGACGACGAGAGGATCGACGCGCGCGGCGCGGCGCGCCGGTCCATAACACGCCAGCAGCGTCATGACGAGCAGCGTGGCGGTGGCGCCGATGAGCGCTGCCGGATCCGCGGCGGTCACGCCGAACAGCATTCCCTGAAGGACACGCGCGACGCCCCACCAGGCGACGAGGCCAATCGCGGCGCCCGCAGTACCGAGAGCGAGCGCATGGCCCACGACGAGCTGCATGATGTCGCCAGGCCCCGCTCCTATGGCGGCGCGGATGCCGAGCTCGTGATAACGCTGCGTGACGAGGTAGGCCATGACGCCATACGTGCCTGCCGCAGCGAGCAGGATGGCGAGCAGTGCGAACGCGCCGATGAGAAACAGGTTGAAGCGACGGTCCGCCATGGACGTGGCCACGACGGTACTCATCGGCCTCACATGCGCGATAGGAATGGTGCGATCCACGCGCGCCGGCGCGGATCGTAGTTCCGCAGTAAAGGCGGCGGGCTCTCCGCTGGTGCGGACGACCACGTCCATCCACATGCGCCACCAGTTGCGCTCCTGTGCGTACGGGATGTAGAGCGCGGGCACTTCACCGGTGTCGAGCGACACGCCGCGAACGTCGGGGACCAGGCCGACAATTGTGATCCAGTCCCGGCTGCCGCTCACCCAGCGCACGCGCTGACCGATCACGTCTGCGCCCGTGTAGTACTCGCGTGCGAATGCCTCGTTTGCGATCGCGACCGGGGTTGACGTCGCGGTGTCGGACGCGGCAAACGTGCGGCCGCGTAGCAGCGGAAGGCCAAGCGCCTTGAAGTATCCGGCGCTGATGCCGCGATAGAACACTTCAGGCTCCGTGCCCTGCGCCATGGCGCGCCCCTCGAACGCAAGGTTGTGCATCAACGGATCGCTGCCGATCGGCATTTCCGTCACGAGGCCCACGGCGCTGACGCCGGGCGTCGATTCGAGCACGCGCTGGAGCTCGTCGAAAAAGCGGGTGCGAGCGCCGATGTCACGGTACCTGGCAGCGCTGAACTTGATGTTGCCCGTCAGCAAGTGGTCCGCCTCGAAACCGAGTGGCTGCGCGAGCAGCACCGAGAAGCTGCGGAGCAGGAGGCCACTGCCGGAGACGAGCACGAGCGCGAGGGCGATCTCGGCGATCATCAACATGGAGCGGACACGCTGGCGCGGGCTGACGCGCGCACCGCCGCGCGTGGCATCCGCGAGCGCGCCGCGGCTCGCAATGAAGGAAGGCACAACGCCAAACAGCAGACCCGTGACGATCGATGCCGCGAGCGTGAACAGCAGGACCTTGCCGTCGAGCGCTACGCGATCGACGCGCGGCAACGAGTCTGGCGCGAGGCTCGCGATCGCGCGCGTCAGCGAGTAGGCGACGGCGAGACCGAGCACACCACCCGCGCCGGCGAGGAGGAGGCTTTCACTCACCAGCTGGCGCCCAAGCCGCGCCGGACTCGCGCCGAGCGCGATACGCACCGCCATTTCCGTTCGCCGCGCCGCCGCCCGCGCGATGAGCAGGTTGGCGACGTTGGCGCAGGCGATCAGCAGCACGAATCCGACGGTCCCCAGCAGGATCCACAGCGCCGTCTGCATTGTGCCAACGAGGCTGTCATTGAGCGGCTGCAGGACGAACCGCACCTGTCGATTGGTTGCCGGATAGGCTTGTTCGAGGCGGCCCGCTAACGCGTCCATTTCTGACTGCGCCGCTGGCAACGTGAGACCTGGTTTCAAACGCAGCAGCCCGCGCAAAGTGTGCGCGCCACGCGCCTCCGCTTCCTGCGGGTTTTCCGCATAGAACGGGGCGAAGACGTCGGCCTTGTCGCCGGGAAGCTCGAATCCGCTCGCGACGATGCCGAGAAGCTGGTAGGTCGTGCCGTTGAAGGACACCGAGCGTCCGACGGCGTCTGGGCTTCCGCCGAGACGTGTGCGCCAGAAGCGCTCGCTGACGACAACGACATGTGGCGATCCGGCGGCCTGATCGCGCTCGTCGATCAAGCGGCCGAGCCGTGGGCGGGCGCCGAGTTGTTGAAACAGCCCGCCGGTGATGAACGCGCCGTCAGTCCGCTCGGGGACGTCGCCTGTGTCGAAGTCGAAGAGTTGCGGCCGATAGCCCGCCACGCTGCTGAAGCTGCGCGCCTGTGCTGCCCAATCCCGCATATCGGGAAACGAGCTGCCGCGGCGCACGCGCACCAGTTCCTCCGCGCGCGGGTATGGCAAAGGCTCGAGGAGAACGGCATTCACGACGCTGAACATGGCCGTGTTCGCGCCTATGCCCAGCGCCAGGGTCAGAAGAACGACCGCCGTGAGCGCAGGCGTTTTGACAAACGCCCGGAGCGCATAGCGCAGATCGGACATGACGTCCTCTTTTCTCGCGTCCCTCGGTGGGGCCCCTCTGGATTCCCCACCTCGCTGCGCGCTCGCGGTCGCCTTCGGCGACTTCCCTCCGGCGCTCGCTTGCGGCCTCCGGCGTCCCGCGCTGTCAAACTCCAGCCGAAGGCTGTCTCGCCGAAGCGCTTTGCGCGAAGGCGGACGTCGGCTCGCGCCGGCCGCAGGCGCTTCAGCATTGAGCATTCAACATTGACCACTATCCTCCGATAGCGCCCAACGCCCACGCTGCCTGCCGCCGCACGCGCGCCTCGGTGTCCTTGAGCGCCTTTGCGAGCGCCGGTGCTGCACGGCGGTCGCCCAGCGCACCGAGCGCCCACGCCGCCTGCTCGCGCACCTGCGCCGCTTGATCGGTGAGCGTGTTCATCAGTGGTTCGACGGCGCGCCGATCGCCGATGGCGCCAAGCGCCCACGCGACCTGCTCGCGCACGCCGGCGTCGGTATCTTTCAGCGCCTCGATCAGTGCAGGAACCGACTCGGATGCGTCGAGCGCGCCGAGCGCCCATGCGCCCCGGCGCCTGACATTGGCTTCCGTGTCGCGCAGCGTCGCCGCGAGCAGCGGCGCCGCGTTGTGATTTCCGAGCGCGCCGAGTGCCCACGCCGCGTTACCGCGCGCGACCCAGACGGGGCCTTTGAGCGCCCGCGTCAACGGCTCGTACGCGGCCGAGCCGATCGCCACGAGTGCGGAGGCCGCCTGTTCGCCCGGGGTGGTCGTGTCCTGCTGGTGACCCCACCGCCAGGTTCGTTCGCTGCAGATCGCCGGATCGACGGGAGAGGCGTCGCCCAGGAGAACCACGAGCTGCGGGATCACGTCGTGCGCGTGATCACCGAGTTCCCGGAGATCGCACGCGGCGCGCGTCCGCGCGGCAGGATCGGAGGATTTCAATGCCGCAGTCGCCGCGCTGAGATCGACCTGGACGATCGACAGCAGCGCGATTAAGACGAGCGCGAACATCAGCGGAACCTCATGGGTCGCGGATTGGGCCGCGGATTGGGATGTGGATGCGGGTGCGGATGTGGGTTGGGATGGGGCAACGCATGAGCATCGCCGCCGCCGTCGATCTCTGCGATGGCCGCCGCGGCCGCACGGCGAATCGACGGCTCCGAATCTTTCAGCGCGGCCACCAGCGCATCGAGTGCGCGGCTGTCACCGATCTCCCCAAGCGCTTCGACGACGTGCTTCCGGACCGTCGCATTCGTGTCCGTCGCCGCCGCAATCAGCGCGTCGACCGCACCTTTGTCGCCGATCTCGCCAAGAGCGGAGGCGACCCGCGCGCGAACATCGGCATCCGCGTCCTTCAAGGCGGCGGCGAGGGCAGGCACCGCGCGCGCGTTGCCGATTTCAGCGAGCGCGGCCGCGACCTGACGCCGGACGCCGGCGTCCGTATCCTTCAGCGCGCCGATTAAGGCGTCGATGCGGGCCTCGCTGCCGCTCTGTTGCGCGACCACGCCGCCGTGCCACGCGGACGACCATTCGAGCGGCGGGTGCAGGAAGATCGCGGCCGTGCCCAGGAAGATCGCACTCGACCGCAGCAGCGTGCGAAAGAACACATGGAGGGGACTCATGCTCATCTCTCCTGCTAAGAAAACAGCATCGCCAGGAACACCACCGGCCGGGCGATCGCACGATGCGATCGCCAGGTGCGGGTGTGGGCTTTATCGGATTTGTCCGAGCGCGAACGCGGCCTGCTGGCGAACCGACGCGTTCGTATCCTTCAATGCGGTGGTCAGACCGTCGATCGCGCGCGGATCACGGATCTGGCCGAGCGCGAACACCGCCTGTTCGCGCACGTCGGCGTTCGCATCCTTCAGCGCGATGACGAGCGCTTCGACGGCCTTCGCGTCACGAAGTTGTCCAAGCGCGAACGCGGCCTGCTCGCGCACGTCAGCCTTTTCATCCTTCAGGGCCGAGATGAGAGGCTCGACGGAGCGCCGATCGCGAATCTGTCCAAGCGCGAATGCCGCCTGCTCGCGCACATCCGCGTTCGTATCGTGGAGCGCCGAGGTGAGCGCGTCTATCCCGGCAGGGTCGCGCAGCTGACCGAGCGCAAACACCGCCTGCTCGCGGACGTCGGCGTCTGTATCTTTCACCGCGCCGATCAGCGGCTCGACGGCGCGCCGATCGCGCATCTGGCCGAGACCGAACGCCGCCTGCTCGCGCACGTCTGCGCTGGCATCCTTCAGTGCCGTCATCAGCGGCTCGAAGATGCTCGGATCCCGCAATTGCACCAGCGCGTGCAGCGCGGTCTCGCGTACCTCTTTATCGGTGTCCTTGAGCGCTGCCGTCAACGCCGCAACCGTCCGCGGGTCGGCGATCGATTTCGGCTCCTTGGCATCCTGCGCTGATCCGCGTGCGTACGGCACCGCGTGCTCAACGATCGACCCGACCATTCCTTGCAGCGCGCCCTGCGTGATGCCCTGCGCAACGCTCTGGGTCACGCCTTGCGTAACGCTCCGGGTAACACCTTGCGTGACGCCTTGGCTGACTCCCTGCGTGGCCGACTGCACGAGTCCCTGCACGGCCGCATTCACCGCTTCGTCTGCGGCTGCCTGCCTGGGGTACTGCTCGACAGGCCGCTCCGGCCGTGCCTGTGCCGGCGGCTGCCGCGGTGACGGCGCCGGGGCAGAAGCGGGAGACGGGATCGCCATCGCGACGGCAGGCGCGATGTTCGTCCGCGCCGCATCGATTCGCGTGACGGCCTCCTTCGCCCACGGCTGAACGGACGCGACGGGAACGAGCATCAAGGCAAAGACGCTCGTCGTGAGTGCCGCGCGCATTCGCGTCAACCCGCCTCGGGGCACGCTCGGATCGAGGATCGCCATCAGGCGTCCTTCGAGCTGCGATCGGTGCGCCATGGCCAACGTCGCGCCGGCGAGCACCACGGGGAAACGGCCCGCGCGCATGACGCGCGCAATCTCGAGCAGCTGGTCCGCGTAATCGGGGCCGCGGGTTCCGGAGACGAGGACGAGATCGTCGCAGGCGCGCTCGCGCTCCGTGCGGAGGCGCTTGACTGCAATCCACGCAAGCGGATTGAACCAGTAGGCCGCGCACGCGATCTGCGCGACGAGATGCGTGAGGCAATCACGCCGCTTTACGTGCGCGAGCTCGTGCAGGACGACGATGCGAAGGCGGTCGGCTGGCCAGCCGTCCGCATCCACCGGTATGAGCACGGACGGACGGAAGACTCCCCACGCCATCGGCATGGATCCGATGCGCGTTCTGACGAATCGCACCTGCGGAATACCGAGGCCGCGCGCGAGCGACTGGGCCTCGGCCAGCCACGGCGCATCGGTGATGACCGGCGTCTGCCGCGACATCCATTGCACGGCCGCGAGACCGAGCAACATGCGGAAGAGAATCGCGAATGCGCCGCACGCCCAGATCGTCAGCAGGATCGTGGTCCAGGACAGCGTGCGGAGACTTTCGCCCCATGCCGGAAGCCACGAGATTTGTGGCGAAGAGGATCCGCGTGGCGACGACCCGGTCGATGCTGTTGACCGAGAGACCGAGCTGCGCGGCGTTCTAACCATGTCGCTGCCTTGAGGCGGAACGACACCATCGGCAGTGGAAACCACTGCGGAATCCTGAATGCGAACGAGCGGCACTTCCCATCGTGGCAGCGCAAGCGCAAGTGCGGGCGCGGCCAGCGCGCCGACAAGACCCAGCGTCCAGACAAGGTGACGCGCGGACGCGGACGCGCGCCGCAGCGCCGCCGCGATGAGCGCTGTCGCTCCCAGTACGATTGACGCCTTGACGAGCGCGTCGACAACGATCGGCGTTTCCATGAGGCCCATCTCTTACGCTCCGCTCTTCCGCGCCCCGTCGATCAACCGGGCGAGCCGATCGAGCTCTGCGGACGAAAGCTTCGTCGATGACTCGTCGAGCAGCGCCGAGATCGCCTGTTCGGCTGAGCCGTCAAAAAATGTCTGGAGAATGTGCCGCAGGGCCGACCGCTTCGCATTGTCGCGCGCCAGTGTTGGCAGGTATACGTATCGCGGCCCGTCCTGTTCGTGCCGCACGTGCCCCTTCTCCTCGAGAATCCTGAGCAGCGCCCGGACGGCCGAATAGCTCGGCGGCTCAGGCAGCGCGGTCTGCACTTCGGCCGCGGTCGATCGGCCGTTCATATAAAGGATGTCGAGAATCTGCCGCTCGCGGCGGCTCAAATCACGATGAGCAATGGTCATTGGCGTCCCCGGTCCCGGTTCACACAAGGCTTAGACGGCAGCGGGGCCCAAAAGGTGCTACGAAAATAGCACCAGGGGAAAAAATTAGCAAATACCCCCGATT
>Ga0066677_10000230_pt1 | contig 19855 bp, 15 predicted proteins | sample GraSoiAngelo_126_FD_62299 | JGI IMG/M metagenome (GOLD analysis project Ga0066677, IMG submission 62299) | Grasslands soil microbial communities from the Angelo Coastal Reserve, California, USA - 14_0927_09_20cm | ecosystem: Environmental > Terrestrial > Soil > Grasslands | place: USA... | reverse complement strand
GAGATGGCGACCGCCACGTTCAGTGTGCCGAACGCCGCTCGTCCGGACTTCGTTCGCCCGTTCGAAGGGTACTACGGCCCAGAGGCCCGCCTGCTGCTGATGATCTGCGAGCGTCTGGGCGACCCGGGAGCGACCAAGAGCCTGGCGCTGCTCATGTCCGATGTCGAAGCCGGCGTCCGCATGACCGACGACTTGAACAACCGCTCGGGCTGGGCGATCGCGGCGGCTCCAAAACTGTGACTGTCACCCTTTCTGGCCGCTGGTTCAGGCGAACAAAAGTCAGCTGATTCGCGACCTTCAGTCGCGCGGCTTGGCCCCTTATTCGTCCCAACCAGCCTCGATCCTGATCAAACACGACCGAACTGTCCGTTCGGGAGCGTCCGTGTTCACTCGGTCCGGGTACTACGAAAGTGGGGGAGATCTTTGCACAGAGAGCCCCCACACAACGTACTGAAGGTCTCGTAGGAATCAATTTCGGAGGTCCGATGCTCCTCAGCTCCCTCGGCTGGCTGATATCGTCTGCCCGCACGGTCGGCCGCAGCGTGACGTCTCGCCGCGTCCGCGTCCTGTCAGCGGCCGCGATGATGTTCGCGCTCTGTTTCGCACGCGGCGCCGGGATTCAGGCCCAGATCGCGACGATCGCGACGGTCGGTCTCACGCCTGGCTGGGTCACCTTCGGACAGGTGGTACCGAAGGGGTTTGCCTTAGACGGGTTGAGAGTGGGATCGCTGCCAACGCAGACCGACGTGAAGACGAGATGGGACGACGGGTCGATCAGGTTTGCTGTCGTCACCGTGAAGGCAGATGCGGCCGGCGACTTCGCCGTCACGGCCGGAGCGGCATCTGGCGCGGCGTTCGTGCCGGCAATTCCGACCGCTTCGGTCACCTTGACGATTGGCGGGGACGCGTACGTTGCCGCGCTTCCGGCGAATCCGTCATCGGACAAGTGGTTATCAGGACCCAACGTCTACGAGGGTCGATCGACCGTTGCACCCGTCTCTCAGACGAACGGCGCGCATCAGTTCCTCCGTGTCAACTTCGACACGCGATCGTACAGCGACGGCAAGGCACGCGTGGACATCTCAGTCGAGAACGTGCTCGATCAAGTTGGCGCAACGACCGTTACGTACGACGTGACGATCAACGTGGGCGGCAGCAACGTATGGTCGAAAGCTGCTGTGCAGCATTACTACCTGACACGCTGGCGCGAGGTTTTCGAGGTCGGCCCCTCGCCATTCGGGTCCATCACGCCCGACCTGACGCCCTTCAACCAGGCTCGCGCATTACCACCGTACTTGCCGCTGGTGGCGAACGTCGTGGATTCGGTGCTCGCGGCGGACGGCACGCCGCGCCCGACGTTCGACATTCTACAGGGCGGGGCGCTCAACAATCCGATGTGGGATCACGCCGGCCGCCCCGAGCTGGCGCCCTACCCGGATTGGACCGCACGATATCTCGTCTACAAGAATCCGACACAGCTCGCGTTCGTGCTGGCCAATGGCGATCTGTCCGGCTCGTGGCCGTTCCACATCCGCGAACCTCAAGGGAGTGTGACGAGCGGCGTCGGCCCGGACCGATTTATCTCAATCGACCAGCGTCCAACCGTGTGGCTCGACGAGCGCGCGAACACCGATCCAATCGTGACACCTGCAGACCGTGTCAAGGGCGGTCCGATGCAGATGCACGAATACGGTAGCGGCGTGCCGGCACCCGGGCAGTCGCCGCTCGGTCCTGACATCGCGCATCAGCCTTCAATCGCGTACGCTCCGTACCTGCTGACCGGGGATCGGTACTACGGCGAGGAAATGGGCTTCATCGCGAACTATGACCTGATCCACACGTACGATGGCGACAGAGTTCGCAGCGACACGTGTGCCACCTGCCCGAAGATCGGCAGAAACGGCGTTCTCGAGAACAACGAAGTGCGCGGATACGGCTGGGCGCTGCGCAACCTGGTTGACGCCGCCGCGTACTCACCAAACGCGGAAGCGCGAGCCTACTTCTCGCAGAAAGTGCGGAACAATCTGTCCTGGCTCGACGACTACGCCAACTCGCAGGACCCGATCACGAATCCTCTGCAGATCCTGTGGACTGGGTACCGGCCCGAGTTCGGCTATGTGTCACTGTGGGAGCAAACCTATCTCGCATTCGGCATCGATCGCGCCAGCGCGCAGGGGTTCGTGGGCGGACTCAATCATCGTGATGCGATCGCGCGCATGCAGTGGCGGCTGTTCACCGACCCGGCCTATCCGCGGCTTTCGGACAAGGGCTGCGTGAGTCTGGACCCGAACGCTCCGCCGCCGTTGAGGATTCCCTGCGACTGGAGCGCACCGTACTTGATAGCAGCGGGTCAGGTGCCTGTCGCGACGTCCTGGAGTGGATTTACGTTCTTCACGACGATGGCGCAGATCGCCGCGAACACGGTCGGTAACCCGAACCTGCAACGGCCTTATGAAGGTTTCTACGGACCGGAAGCCCGTCTGAATCTGATGATCGGGATCAAGAACGGTTGGGCGGGTGCGCAGGAATCGTACGATTACCTGTTCCCTTTCATCGGCGTCAACAACAGCGCCTGTTCGGTGGCGTACGGTGGGAACGGCAGCGCCGATCGTCCCGACCTGGCGTGCCGCGCGGGGTGGGCGATCGACAAGTATCCGCCAGTTCCCACGCCTCCGCCCCCGGCGCCCGTGAACCACGCGCCGGTGGTGAATGCGATTCCGGATCAGAGCAATCGCGTGGGCGACAGCGTCAATCTGGCCGTGCAGGCAACCGACGCAGACGGCAACACGCTGGTGTATTCCGCCACTGGATTGCCCGATGGACTCGCGATCGACACGTCGACGGGCGCGATTGCGGGCACGTTGTCGGCCGCCGGAGACTTCACCGTCACCGTCCGCGCGTCCGACGGTTCGCTGTTTGATGAGAAGTCATTCTCATGGCACGTCGCTCGCCTTAACCACGCACCAACGGTGACGGTTGCGGACCAGCATAACGAGCAGGGGGAGACCCTCAACGTCCAGGTGCACGCCGCCGATCCGGATAACGACACGCTCGTCTATTCCGCGAGTGGGCTCCCCAGCACGCTCGTTATCAATGCGGCTACCGGAGTGATCAGTGGCGTGTGGACAGCGGCTGGCGACTTCCCGGTGACTGTCAGCGTGTTCGACGGATCGGCGAGCGCCAGCGGGAGCTTTGTCTGGCACGTCGCGCGCCGCGCACAGATTCTCACGCCGACGCCTGGTGCGACGCTTACGTCCAGCGCGCAGACTTTCACTTGGGATGCCGGCGTCAACGTCACACGAACCAAGATCGATATCGGCTCCGCACCCGGGCTCGCCGACATCTATCAGGGGCCGCTAGGCACGGTGCTGATGCAGGTTGTCCACGGTTTACCCGTTGACGGGCATCCGCTCACGGTGCGGCTCTCGTCCGAGATTAATGGGCAGCTCAAAGGCACCGACTACCCCTACACGGCATTCACATTCGTCAACCACTCGCCGGTCGTACCGCCGATCGGCACGCAATCCGGCCACGTTGGCGATCAGGTGACGCTGAAAGTCGTCGCCACCGATGCCGACAATGATGCGCTCACGTTTACCGCCGTAGGATTGCCGAACGGGACGGCGATCGATCCGAACACAGGCGTGATCACAGGGACGTTGACCACCGCCGGCGATTACCTGGTCACGGTGAATGTGTCAGACGGCGCCGATATACGGTCAGTCATATTCAGCTGGTTTGTCAGGCCAGTGAACGGCGCACCTACCGTGACGCCGATTCCGAATCAAAGCAACACCGTAGGCGACGCGATTAGCTTGGCTGTGCAGGCGACCGATCCGGAACACGACGCGCTGTCGTACTCCGCCACCGGCCTCCCGGGCGGGCTCTCGATCAACCTGACGACTGGTCTCATCAGCGGAACGCTGACGGCCGTTGGTGATTTCACCTTAACCGTCACCGTGTCGGATGGATCGCACAGCGCGTCCGCGTCGTTCCAGTGGCACGTCGCCGCACAAACCGGACTCGTGAAGGAACTGAAGAACCCTGGCCCGCAGCAAAGCCATGCGGGCGACACGGTGGAACTGCAGATGGGGGTCGTCCTCAATGCGCCCATCACCAGTGCGTCGATCGTGCGTCTGTCGAATGACGATGGACGGTCGGGCAGCGAGGGACGGTCGAATCGCCTGCAGTTCAACGCCAGCAATCTGCCGCCCGGCCTGCGCATCAATCGCGAGACCGGCACGATCCGTGGACACATCGACAACGACAGCGCCGGCGTTTACGATGCGACGGTTACCGTGAGGGAACCTGGCGGACGCCAGCTGTCGCAGACTTTCAGCTGGACCGTGCTGCCGCGGGAGCGGCGGTCGGGCGGCGGTCAGTAGTCAGCGCGAGGGAGCGGAGCGGGGCGTAGGGGTCCCCGCGAGCGACCGAGCCGGGGTATGGGGCGGAGCCCCATCTCATTGATGCTCCGGAGCGGGGCGTAGGGGTCCCCGCGAGCGACCGAGCCGGGGTATGGGGCGGAGTCCCATCTAATTGATGCTCCGGAGCGGCGCCGCCGTTTCGCTCCGGGCCAGTCGCGTGGCCGCCGCACCGGCAAGCACGCCGGCGATCGCCGCAAGGAGTGCCGTCGCATCGGTCGTGCGCGAAAACACCGGCACCTGCCCCGCTTCGAGCCCCAGCAACGCCGGCAGCGTCAGCAGCATCGCGCTGGCAATCGGGTGACGCGTGCGCGCGCTGAAGCGCAGCGCCGCGATGCCGATGGGAATCGATGCGGCACACGTCAGCATCAGCATCGCCCACGAGATCGCGTCGGGCGATGGCGCGAACGGCAGCAGCAGCCGCTTGTGCTCGAATTTGTCCGCGATCTCGTTCGGTCTGATCGTGAAATCGAACGGGAGCAACCACGCCAGGCCGAACAGCGCGCAATACGCGAGCAGCGCGCGGTCCGCGTACGACGCCCGCCGCACAACGCGACGCGCCGCGGCAAGGCCCGCTTCGAGTCGACCTGACGCGAGGCGCCATATCACCAGACCGGTTGACGCGCCGAGCGTTTCCGCCAGCACGTCGACGATCGACGATGTGCGCGAGGGCACCAGTGCCTGGGCGAATTCCAGAAAAAGGCTGAGAAGCATCGTCAACGCGAGCACCGCGAGCGGCGACCACCCGCGGACGCCCGGCCAGGACGTGTCGATGGCTGCGCACACGAACAGGCCGATTGGGATGAAGAGCAGAACGTTCGATGCGAAATCGGATCGTGACCAGCTCGCCGGCCCGGTGTGCCAGGCGCTCCAGAACAACCACAGCGCATCCGCGGCCGGGAGTGGCCGCACGTCGAACGGAAACAGGCTCCCCCAGACGGCGAACGCCACGAACGCGAACGCCGCGGCGCCGTAGATCCCGCGCACGTCAGTCGAGATCGAAATCCCGCGTGGGCTTCGTGATGGGCTCCTGCTGCGCCTGCTTCAAGGCTTCCTCGAAGCGCCGCGCGAGCGCATCACCCCGCGTTCGCTCGGCCGCGACCGACTGCTGGAACAGCGCTTCCCGTCGCGCAGCTTCCTGCGCGAGGATGCGCTGGGCGTCATCGAGCTCCGGACGATCGCCCGACGGCGGCTCCATGTGCCGCACGACGCGGCGCAGGTTCGCATCGATCACGAGCTTTCCCTGGCAGCACGGGCACTCGACTTCGAATTCCGATTGGAGTTTGGACATGATGACTTCGCCCTTTGTTCAATGCAGACCACGGAGGTGCTCAACTCAGAGGCCACGGAGGCCACGGAATTCAACCATGTCGTTCTTCTCCGTGCTCTCCGTGGCCTCTGAGTAGAATCCTCGGTGCCCTCTATCTTTTCCATTCAAGCGTCACCGGGCGCCCCGACGCATCCGTCGCGCGCACTTCGACCAGCCGCACGCGCTCGCGACCCGTGTCGAACCGGTGCCCGAGCCCCGTCATGAAATTTCCCAGGCTCGCATCGAGGCGTCCACCCGGAGCGAGCGTCTTGGAGGTTCCGAAGTAGTACCCGTTCACCACGACCGTCACGTCGTGCCATTCCTCGCGCGTCTGGTTCTCGACGATTAGCGCGGTGCGGCTAACCCGGATCGGCGGATCGCTGCTCCGGCACGCGGTGACTCCAATCAGGATCAGCACAACCGTGCACCATGAACCGGTCAACCGCAGACAGTGAACCATGATCATGACTCTGAACCGCGAACCCTGAACCTTGAACCGTGAACCCTGAACCGTGAACCGTGAACCGTGAACCGTGAACCGTGAACCAGGTCTATGATATCTCCATGACGTTGACGCGCCGCGCGTGCGGGGCGTGGCCGATCGTCGGCGCCGTGATCGCCCTTGCCGCCGCGGATACGGCGGCCGACCAGCGGCCGCAACCCCCGGTGTCGTCGGGTCGCCCCGCAGCGACCGCATCCATCGCCGGCGCGGTGCGCAGCGCGGCTGGCGACGCACCCGTCTCTCGCGCGCGCATCATCGCTTCGTCCCCTGCACTCGCTCAACCGCGCGTGACGCTGAGCGGCGCTGACGGCCGTTACGCGATCGCGGCGCTTCCCGCAGGCACCTACACGCTTACCGCCGTTCGCACGGGCTACGCGACACAGACCTTCGGCGAACGACGGGGGACCGCGTCGGGCGGTGTGACCGTGACGGACGGTCAAGCGGTCGCAGGCATCGACTTCGCGCTGATCCGCGGCAGCGCGATCGCCGGACGCATTCTCGATGAAGACGGCACACCGTTCGCCGGCGCGGTGGTCGAGGCGCTCGTCGCGCGATCCGACAGCGGACAGCGCACGCTCGTGCCCGCCGCATCGGCGCGGACCGACGATCGCGGCGAGTTCAGGGTGTTCGGCCTGCCGCCGGGTCAGTATTACGTCAGCGCCAGCGACCCCGCGTTCAACGACGTCGGTACCGAATCTGGTGCGGTGAAGTACGCACCCACGTTTTTCCCTGGCGTGAGCGCCGCCGACGAGGCGCGCGCGGTCGCGGTCGGCGACGGCGAACTCCCGCGAGTGGAGTTCCGCCTGAAACTGGTCCCGCCCGCCCGCGTCAGCGGACGCATTCTCGCATCGGACGGCCGTCCACTCCTGAGCGGCGCCGTGATCCTGACGCCGGCTGCGACTGACGGCGCCCAGGTCGTTCCGCCGGAAGACGTATGGATCGATCCGGGCGGCGCGTTCACCTTCGGCCACGTGCCGCCGGGGCGATACCGGATCAGCGCGCGAGGTGAAACGGTTGCCAATGGTCCGGCGCTGTTTGCCACATTCGACCTGATTGTCGAAGGACGCAGCGTCGACAACGTTCAGATGACGCTGCGGCCCGGCGCCACGCTCGACGGCGAGGTGACGCTCGACCCCGAGCACGCGACGCGAGCGCCGGTGCTCTCGAGCCTGCGCGTGCGCGCGCCGTTCGCTGACGGCGGCGGGTTCGCGGATGCGCTCACCGGAACGGTGCAGGCGGACGGCAGATTCGTCCTCCGCGGCCTCATGTCGGGCGATCATCAGATCATCGTCGAAGGCCTGCCGTCCCCGTGGATCGTCAAGTCCGTCTTGCTCCGCGGCCGTGACCTCGCCGACGCCGGCATCGAGGTCGTCGAGGGGCAGCAACTGCGCGGCGCGCGAATCACAATCACCGATCGCGCGAGCGAGGTCAGCGGACGCGTCCGCGACCGCGGCGCGCCGGTGGTCGATGCCGCAGTCCTGGTGTATCCCATCGCGCCGCAGTTCTGGCTGCGCACGCATCGGCGGATGCGGATGACGCGCACCGATGCCGAGGGGCGATTTTCCGTGCGCGGGCTTCCGGAGGGGGAATACCTCGCGATCGCCTCCGGCGCGATCGGCGAAGGAGATCTCGGCCGGCGCGAGCTGCTCGAAGCGATTCGCGCGCTCGCCACGCCGGTGAGCATCAGCGGACCCGACGCGCGCGTCGCGCTTGAACTGCCGTTGCTCGCCGTGCTCCCGGGCGGTCCCGTGCAGACACGCTGATGACGTGGCTCGCCGTGGCCGGCGCAGTCTTCCTCGGCTGGCTGGTGCTCGTTTTTCTCTTCACGCCCGGGATCAACTATCACCTCGCGCGACGCACGTCGGTCCATGCCGACGACTTCCTCTACACAATCCAGTCGACCTGTCAGGCGGCGCTGCATCACGGCAACCGCATCACCGTGTTCGCCGACGGTCCGGCATTCTACCCGGCGATGCTGGATGCGATCCGCAAGGCAAAGCGATCGATCAACATGGAGTGTTACATCTTCCAGGGCGGGAAGACCGCCGACCAGTTCCTCGACGCGCTCGCCGAGCGATCGCGCAACGGCGTCAAGGTGACAATCGTGGTGGATGCGATCGGCAGCTTCAATCTCTGGGGACGTCCGGTGGCGCGCCTGCGCGCCGCAGGCTGCCGGATCGAATCGTACCAGCGCATGCGCTGGTATTCGCTGCACCGCATCAACAACCGCACGCACCGCGAGCTGCTGGTCGTCGACGGTGAGATCGCGTTTGCCGGGGGCGCCGGCGTCGCCGACTGGTGGGCGTTTCCAACCGACGGGCGTCCGCGTGCATGGCGCGATACGATGATCCGCATCGAAGGGCCGGTGGTCGCCGCGCTGCAGGGCGTGACGGCGGAGAACTGGCTCGAATGCTGTGGAGAAATCCTGACCGGCCCCGACTTCTTTCCGGATCTGAAGCCGTGCGGCCAGACGACCGCCTTCGTCATCAAGAGCTCGCCGTCGGACCGCGCCACGGCATCGCGCGTCACGTTCCAGTTGTTGATAGAAGGAGCGGACCAGGCCGTCCGCATCTCCACGCCCTATTTCCTGCCCGACTTCGCACTGCGGCGCGCGCTGCTCGACATGGCGAAGCGCGGCGTCAGCATTATCGTGATCGTGCCCGGCGCGGCCACCGATCAGAGATGGGTGCGCCTCGCCAGCCGGCGGATGTGGGGGCACCTGCTGCGCGGCGGCGTCCGGATCTTCGAGTTTCGCGACGCGATGACGCATGCCAAGGTGCTGATCGTCGACAACCTGTGGGTCGTCATGGGCACGACCAACATCGACAATCGATCGTTCGAGCACAACGACGAGGTGAACGTGGCGATGCGCGACCCGGCCGTCGCTGACCGGTTGCTGCAGGATTACGAGCGGGATCTCGCCGCGAGCGACGAAGTCACGTTGGAGCGCTGGGAGCGCCGGCCGCTCTGGGAGAAGATCGTGGGGCCGTTCGTCTGGATACTCGAGCGGCAGCAATGAAACGAGAACGCCGGGTCTGAAGACCCGGCCTCCAGATCATTTGCAGGGCGCCTCTTCAGAGGCGCCTTTCTTAGAACCATGAGTGATGTTCGGATCGCTACCTACAACATTCACCGTTGCCGCGGAATGGACCGGCGGGTCGTGCCCGCGCGGATCATCGAGGTGCTGCGCGACATCGGCGCGGACGTGATTGCACTGCAGGAGGTGATCGGCGCCGGACCGGCTGGCGCCGGGCAGGCTGAGGAAATCGGCGCCGGCCTTGGCATGGGCTGGGTGATGAATTGTGTGCGCACGCTGCGGCAGCATCAGTTCGGCAACGTCGTGCTCAGCCGCTATCCGATCGTGCATCACAGTCAGTACGACCTGTCGTGGCGCACGTGCGAGTCACGGAACTGCCAGCGCGCCGACCTCGACATCGGCGGACAGACCCTTCACGTCTACAACGTGCATCTCGGCACGGCGGTGCTCGAGCGCCGTTACCAGGCGGGACGCCTGGCTTCGTTCGTGCACGATCGGCGCGTGACGGGCCCGAAAGTGATCCTGGGGGACTTCAACGAGTGGATGCGCGGCCTCGCCACGAAGACATTGTCATCGCTCTTCGAGAGTGTCGACATCGCCGCGCACCTCAAGCGCCGCCGCACCTATCCTGGCCTCTTCCCTGTCGTCCATCTCGATCACATTTATTACGAGGGGCGCGTCGACGTCGCGAGCGTCGAGATGCCGCGCACACGCAAGGCGCTGATGGCGTCCGATCATCTGCCGCTGGTCGCAAACTTCAAGATCGGGTAGAACCCCCTGAAGCCTGAAGCCTGGAGCCGTCTATTGATTCAGGCGCAGCAGCGCGAGCCCGGTCGCCTTCACGGCCCGCACCATGTTCTGCGGCTCGCGGTCGGTCGTGTTCTCGGGTGTGTCGCCAGACGAATGATAGTAGAGCGAGTAGTCGATCTTCAGGTTGACCGGATCCGGTGTGCCTTTCGATTCCCAGCCGGGGGTCTGCTTCAAGTCTGCCAGATGGTCCCACGCGGCGGTGTAAATCGTCGTCGCGGGAATCTCCAGCGTCGTCGTTCCTGTGCCGTGGTACTTCTCCGGGAGGAACGCATACGAATCGGTCCCTCCCTGTGACGGGTTCGTCGTGTACTCGGTCCAGAACCCCGGCTTGCCAGCGTAGTCCGAAGCAACGGACTCGAGCGTCTTCAGCAATGTCGCATTCCACGGGACATCGTTCGATTCGAAATAGATCGCTTCACGCTCGGCGCCGGTGCCGGTCTCGTCGAAGTTGAGCACGCCAGCAAGTTCGCGGAGCTTCGCACCCGCGCGGTCGATGTATGCCTTCGACGAGTGATATTCCGAACCCCATACCGCGAACTGAATCGCATACCGCGGCTGCGGCACCGTACCGCTGCGGCGGAGCTCGGAGAAGACGCGCGCCATCTCCATCACGGTCGCGACGCCCGATGCGTTGTCGTCGGCGCCGGGTCCGCCGGAATCGGAATCCCCGTGAGCGCACACGAGGTAGTACTTCCCGGGTTCACGTCCGGGCAGCGTAGCCACGACGGTGCGCGGCGATCGTTGTTCGATGTGCGAGGTGAGGGACACGCGCACGGTGGTCTTCGCCGCGGCTGCCACGGCGAGCGTGCGGCCGTCGAGATACGACACTCCGAAGACGGGGACCGCATTGTCAACCTTCGCCGGTAGTTCCCCAATGCGTGTCCAGTCCAGGTAGCGCGGCGGATCGTTCGGCGCGCTCGTCAGGATCGCCAGTGGACGGTTGTCACTGGACGCGACGGCGGCGTATGTGCGTCCAACTTCACCCGGCGTGTAAACGATCGCGCCTTTCCATTCGGGAGTCGGAGTGGCGGATGCGAGGCTCTGCACGGTAATGGGGGGCCCCGCTCTGCCATTCTCGTGGCTGCCGCCCTGAGACGGAAGGATTGATGCGGAGAATCCGTATGGCCAGGCGGATTCGATGAGCTCGCCCGACGCGAGCGTCACCTGCCAGCGATCCTCCCAGTGCGCGAGCTTCGGTGGATCCGTGAAGACTTCTGTCTTCAGCCCAAGACGCGTGAAGTACTGCTCGAGCAACGCCGCCGCCTTGTCGCCGGACGGCGTGCCGCCCATGCGCGGCCCGAGCGCGACGAGATCGTGCACGTCCTGGCGCAGCTTGGCTTCACTGACGGCGTCAGCGTACGCCTGCTCTGCAGATGGATTGTTTGAAAAAACGACCTGGAGAACGACGAGGCAACAGAGGGCGGCGATCACCCTTCTTCTTCGTACTCTTCCTCAGTCGGCAAGCCGGGACGCGTCGGCGGACGAAGCGCCTCACGATAATCGTAGAGTGGAAGCCCGGCGACGTGTATGGTGAGCGGACACCCGGGCGCCTTCGTGTCGACGACGACGGTGACGGGACTGCCCTCGACGCCGTCACGAAATGCGAGACGGCAGCCGCAGGCGAGACGCGCGTGTGTGAACCCTTTCAGCATTCCCGACGATCATACTACAGGAGCGCCCTGATCTCGCGTTCGAACTGCTCCTTCGTCGCCGGCCCCATGTGCTTGCGGCAAATCGTGCCGTCCCGCGCGATGAAAAACGTCACCGGCACCCCGTAGAACGGGCCGTATGCCGTTTCGATGTCGGCATTCATCTGCAGCACGGGATACTGCATTCGCCATTCTTTCATAAAGGGGCGGAGCTGTTCGACGCTGTCGTCGATCGACACGCCGACGATGACGAGCCCCTTGTCCTTGTATCGATCGTAGAGCTCGACGAACGCGGGGATCTCCTCCTTGCACGGCCCGCACCACGTCGCCCAGAAATTGAGGATCACCACCTTGCCCTTGTAGTCCGCCATCTTGACGGGCACGTCGTTGTGGTCCTTGAGCACGAAATCAAGCTTGGCGGCGCTCGTTCCATCGCACGTCTGCCCTTCGGCCGCGGCATTCGCGTCGCCGCCCGCCGCAGCGGAGGGCCGCAGCTGTTCCCCGCCGGACCCTTTCAGCAGCGGCAGCGTCAGCAGTCCGAGCGCGAGCGCGGCGGCCCCGGCAACGATCCAGCGAGAGTTCATAAATGCCTCGACGTGTCTGGCGCGCGCGTGCGATCAGCGTGCATGTGTTTTCACGTACGTGACGATGTGGTTGAAGTCGGCCGGATGGCCGTTCGCAAGGACGGCGTAGGTGCGGCCGTTGGCCGACCAGATCGCCGCTTCGTGCCCCATGATGTCGAGCACGCGCTCGCGTCCCGTCGCCTGCGGCACCACGAAGACTGACAACGGTTCGCCGCGCCAGAGATACATCGCGTGCGCCATGCGGCCGTCCGTCGAGAGGCACCGGCGAACCGTCAAGAGGCGAAGCTGCTCGTTGCCGGCGGACTCCGGGATGACGATCGACCATCCCTGTTCGCGCTCCCACTTACTCTCGACGACCTGCGCGTCGACGATCTTTGACGTGTCCCCTCTGAACTGGAAGCACTTGGCGTGGTCGAGCGCGAGCCCCGTGGCAAGCGCCTGCACGCCGCTGTTGATGCCGGTGAGGAACACGCCGGCGACGGCAAGGACGATCGTCGCGGCGAGCGAGAGCGGAACCCAGCGCGGAACCGAACCGAGAAGCCCGAAGCGTGTCTGCTGCCCCGACTTGTCCGCCGAAGCGCGAGCTGTCCACCGTAGCGCGCCGCGCGAAGGTGGAAGCGCGAAGATGGAAGCCGCAGCGCGGCGAAGCCGGGACGCGCGGAGCCCGAAGCCCGAAGCCTTTCCCTGATGTGCGCGGCAACGTGCGCGGAGCCCTTCGGGCGCGCTGCATCGCAACTCGTCGCGGTGCTCGTGAATCGCATCGCGCGCGACCCGCTCGGCATCCGCGTGATCGCGGCACGGCGGGCACGCGGCGAGGTGCGCATCGACTACGCGACGCTCGTCGGGCGCCGCCTCCTCGTCGATGTAAGGAGTCAGACGCTCATCGAGGTCACGGCAGCGGCGAATCGGCTGGTCCATACCAAAGTGTCAGCGGGAGACGACCGGGCGCGCAGCGTCGGCGCGGCGCGCCTGCAACCGTTCGAACAGCGCGCGTCGGCCGCGCGAGATACGGGACATCACCGTGCCGATCGGCACATCGAGGACTCTGGCGATTTCGGCATATGACAATTCTTCCACGTCGCGCAGCCAGACCGCCTGCCGGAACGCGTCGGGCAGCGCGTCGAGCGCCGCCTGGAGATCGGCATCGAGCGTCGCGCGCGACAGCAGCTGCTCCGGCGTATCCCGGTCGCCCGCGCCGTCGGCCGCGCGATCGACAGCCTCGCTGTCCACGTCCACCGGACTGCGGACGTCGTGGCGGCGCATGTTGCGATACGTGTTGTGAAGGATCGTGAACAGCCACGCCTTCAAATTCGTGCCGCGCTCGAACTGATACGCCGACCTGAACGCCTTGAGATACGTGTCCTGCACCAGATCTTCGGCGTCCTGCGTGCGCCGCGTCAGGCGCAGCGCCGTGCCGTACAGGCTGTCGAGGTGCGAAAGCGCCTCTTGCGCAAACTGAGCGTCCTCCTCGCCGGGAGGCTCGCCGGGCGCACGGCCGGATCGGCGGCGAAACACCATGAGCGGATCCCGCGAAACCGCCCAGTGGATAGAACACCGCCAGGCTGCGGGTTTATTCCTTCAATTGTAACGCCGGGAGGACATCGACGTGGCCGCCGGGGGACACCGCAGCCGCTCGACCTCCAGGTGGCGTAGGATTGGCGAGCTCGTCGGCGGTACATGGCTTGCTCCCGCCGGCCTGTGCCGTCCTGTCCGGGGGACGAGATCGTTGCGACAAACGTCATAGCTACAGTAACATCGGCACCATTCGAGGTGAACCATGCGCACGCGCAGCTGGCGCGGCCTCCGATCGCCGTTCGGCCTTGCTCTTTTTGCGTTCGTCTACATCGCGGGAACGATCGCGGCAAGCGCTCAGACGCCCTTCGTGCCGTACTACAACAAGAATCGCATCAAGTACGACCACTTCAACTGGCGCATCTACACCACGGACCATTTCGAGATCTACTACTACCCCGAGATCGAGCAGCATCTCGAGCGCGTGACGAGCTACGCGGAAAGCGCGTATCAGCAGGTCAGCGCCCAGCTGAAGCACGATCTCGCGTTCAAGGTGCCGCTGGTCCTCTATAAGACCGAAAGCGAATTCCAGCAGCAGAACATCGACCCGGGGGAGCTCCCGGAAGGCGTGCTCGCCTTCGCGGAACCATACCGCGATCGCATGGTGCTGCCGATCGACGAGCCGTCCGACGCGCTCTATCGCCTCATCACCCACGAGCTCACGCACATCTTCGAGTTCGACATCATTCCGCGCACGCTGCTTCGCCGGGGGCTTCCGCTATGGGTCGACGAAGGGTTGTCGGACTACATGACGGGCTACTGGAACTCGTTCGACCTGATGACGGTGCGCGATGCCGCCATCGCCGACATCATCCCGTCGATGAGCGATTTCCAGGGCGTGCAGTTCGCCGATGGCCGCCTGCCGTACAACCTCGGGCATGCCGCGTTCGAGTTCATCGAGTCGAAGTGGGGGCCCGAAGGGCTGCGGCAGTTCCTCTTCGCGCTGCGCAAGGCCGTCATCGGCGGCGGCGAGAGCGCCTACGAGGAAGCGTTCAAGCTCAAACCCGAGGAGTTCGACGAGCAGTTCGACAAATACTTGAAGGACAGGTTCAAGCCGTTCCGCGACAAGGAACGGCCGCAGGATTACGGAAAGGACCTCGCGCCGAAGCGCGAGAAGACGCCCTACGTCACGGTCGTGTCAATTGAGCCATCGCCGTCGGGCGACCTGATGGCCGTGGCGGCGGGCAACCGGAAGGACCAGGAGCTCGACATCATCCTGTTGTCGACGAAGGACGGCAAGGTCATTCGCAACCTGACGGGTGGATTCAACGCCGGTTTCGGGTTCGAATACATCTCGCAGCCGGGCGGCTTCCGAGGAAACGCCGTGCCGTGGATGTCGTGGTCGCCTGTCGGCGACCGCATCGCGTACTTCGCGCGCAAGGAAAAGCAGAAGACGCTCGTCCTGGAAAACGTCCTCACGAAGAAGATCGAAAAGCGCATCGACATGAAGACTGTCGACATGCCGGAGTCTCCCGACTTCAGCCCCGACGGCAAGTCGATCGCGTTTGCCGCGCTCAGAAGCGCCATTGCGGACATCTTCGTGATCGATGTCACGACGGGCGAGATCAAGAACATCACGAACGACTCGTTCGGCGATTACGCGCCGACGTGGGCGCCCGACGGCAAGTCGATCGTCTACATCAAGCGGGTCAGCGGCAACGACAAGCTGTACCGCTACGAGATCGCGACCAACAAGAGCACGCAGCTCACCTTCGGCACGCACGACGATGGCGCCGCGCAGTTCCTTGACGCCGATACGCTCGTGTTCCCGTCGACGGCGATCGATCCGAGCCAGCCGATCACGCCCGAAGTGGCGAAGAACGGCAACATCTACAACATATGGACGCTCAATCTCAAGAACGGCGAGCTGCGGCAGTACACCGACGCGCTCGGCGGCAACGTCTCCCCCGTGCCACTCAAGGACGAGACCAAGCAGCAGCGCATCGCGTTCGTGACGTACTACAAGGGTGAATACGGGATCCACACGCTCCCCCAGCAGAAGGAACCGATCCACACGGTCGCGAGCGCCGACTTCGGGTCCCCCGGGCCGAACATCGATTTCACGCCGCCGCTCAGCCACACGCTCGTGAAGCAGAACGAGCGCTCAAAGGGCAAGTTCGAGAAGCTGTTCCTCGAAGGGCGGCCGCCGGTCAACGTGGGCGTCACGAGCGGAGGGGATCTGTTCGGCGGCACGCAGGTCACGTTCACTGACGTTCTTGGCGACCAGCAGTTCAACCTCTTCGCCGAATCCGTCTCACAGTACCGCTCGCTATCGCTGTCGTACCTGAACCTGTCGCGGAGGTTCCAGTACGCGCTGCAGGGCTTCTCGCAGACGCAGTTCTACTACGGCGCGTACCAGGGACTGCTCTATCAGAGCGACATCTTCCTCAGTCGTGACCAGGCGCTCGCGACGCAGACGCTCCGCGGCGGATCGGCGTTCGGGATTTATCCGGTGAACCGGTACTCGCGCTTCGAGTTGGGCGCCGGCCTGTACAATTTCAATCAGAAGTACAACGACGACAACCTGCAGGCCTTCGCGGAGCAGTACCAGATCGCCACGTACGGACAGCCGTTGTTCGTGAGCGGCACCATCATGCCGCTGAGCGCCGCTTACACGCGCGAGACGACCGTCTTCCGCGAGTACGGGCCGCTCTCGGGCGAAACGATGCGGCTCGGTTACGAGTACGCCCCGCCGCTGGGCGGCTTCCTCTCGCGCCAGACGGTCGACCTCGACGCGCGGAAGTACATCCGCCTCGCAACCAACGGCGTGCTCGCGTTCCGCTTCCGCGGCTTCAAGAGCTGGGGCGACTCGCCCGGGTATCTGTACTACGGCGGGAACTCCGAGATGCGCGGCTATCAGTATCTCGAATTCCTGGGCCAGAAGGCGTTCTTCACGGACGCCGAATTGAGATTTCCCTTGATCGAAGCCGCGCTGACGCCTATCGGCGTGATTGGCGGGCTGCGTGCCGTGGCGTTTGCGAATCTCGGCGCCGCGGGGTTCAATGGGCAATCCTACCAGGTCGCCAGTCGCTCCCCCACGATCGTCCCCATTCTCACCGGGTTCGTTGAAGATCAGAACTCGCTGCAGGGCTTCAGCCCCGTGACCGAGGCGCGCGCGGTCAGCGGCTTGCGGCTGGTGGATGGCCGCGCGTCGTACGGTCTCGGCCTGGAAACGTTCGCGCTCGGCTTCCCGATTCACTTCGACTGGTCGTGGCGGACGCTGCTCAACAAGAATTGGGAAGATTACAAGTACGCGTTCAACGCGCTGCAGGACGGCGAGAGCAGCGGCAGCCGCTGGCTGCGCCGTCCGAAGTTCTCCGTCTGGATTGGCTACGACTTCTAACGCGTGTCAATGCTGAATGCTCAATGCTGAATGCTGAAGAAACGCGCAATCGCGATTCAGCGTCCGGCATTGAGCAGTCAACATTCGGCATTCAGCATTCCTGGATTCTGTGACTGACGCCACCAGCAAGTGCTGCAACGTGGTCCGCTTGCTGGCCGATTATCTCGAGCATCAGCTGCCGCCGGCGATCCAGCGGGAGCTCGAGCAGCACCTCCAGCGCTGCCCTCGCTGTGTCGCGCAGCTTCACACCTACCAGTCCACGGTGTCCCTCTTGCGATCGGTGCGGGAGGAGGAGCTTCCACCGGAGCTCCGCCTGACGCTGAAAGCGTTCATCGACGCGAAATGTCACAAGAATTGAGCCGGGGCTCTGCCCGGACCCCGGCTCGCAGGCGCGCCGTGCGCGCCTAGATCGTCATGCGGCAACGACCACAAAATCCCGAGGCGCCGCATAACGGTCTGAAGTCGCGCGCCGTCGATCTCGCGCCGAAGCGCGCGGCCGAGTCCGCGACCGAAATGGTGCAGGTCGTGCTGCCGAACGACGCGAACCCGCTGGGATTCATTCTTGGCGGCACCGTCATGCACCTGATCGACATCGCCGGGGCGATCGCGTGTCATCGTCACACGCGCACGCTGCTCGTCACCGCCGCTGTCGATGGCCTCCAGTTCCTGCATCCGATCAAGGTCGGCGACCTCATCATTCTGAAGGCGCGCGTCACCGCCGCGTGGACCACGTCGCTCGAAGTGGAAGTGGAAGTGTTCTCGGAGGAAACGCTCACCGGGATTCGGCGGATGACCAGCCGCGCCTACCTGACGTTCGTGTCGATCGATCGCGAGGGCCGCCGTCTCCCGATCCCGGGGCTCATCCTGGAGAGCGAAGACGATCGCGACCGCGCCGCCTCCGCCGAAGTGCGCCGCGCGGAGCGCCTGAAGGCGCGGCGAGAGTTGGAAGAACGCTGCAGATAATTTACCCAGAGGCCACGGAGGGCACGGAGAGCTTTTTAGAAAGAATTCCTCCGTGGCCTCCGTGGCCTCTGAGTAGATCCTTCCGTGGCCTCAGTTCGTATCCAACCCCACCACGCTGCGATTCAAATCGATTGTCACCGTGTAGCGGCTCAGGAACTTGTGGCCGACGATCCCTCCGAGCTGGAATCCGAGGAGCGCGCTGGGCGCGTTGAGGTTCAGCACGACGACGGGGATCTTTGAGAAGCGGATCGAGTTGAACTCGAGATCGACGTTCGGCAACAGGAACGCGTCCTTGTCCCACCCCGACGTCCCGTAGACCTTCAGCGGAATGCGGCGCTGCGTGCCGGGGATCGACAGTTGTCCGGCGGTCGACTGACTGATCGAGATGACTTCGCCGCCGGTGTCGACGACAAACGTCGCAGGTTTGCCGTTCACGATGCCGCGGACGGTGGCGAGCCGATAGAGCCGCAGCGGCAGCTCGGTCGCGTAGCGCGCATCGGGGAGCGATCGCCACATGACGAGCTGCCGCCGCGCGTAATCGACACGCATCGAGAGGCCGAGCGCGAGCGGCGAGAAGCTTTCCGCCTCACGTGACGGGAGATCGTTGAGCGGCGGATTCTTGATCAGGCACGGCACGTTGCGTACCTTCATGCCGCCCACTTCGAGCGCGTCGAGCCGGCCGACCTGCAGCCCGCGCAGGCCGATGTCGCCGACGCCGGCGCTCTGCATGTAGGTGATCGGGAGGATGCCGCGGCGCCGCGCCACCTCGCGCGACACGACAATCTGTTCGGCGCCCGTATCGAGGACGAACTCGCTCGCGCCGCCGTTCACTTTCACGGCCACGAGCACCTTTTCTTTCTCGATCCGGATCGGCACCTTCCACGTCGTCTGGTCCCCCACGAACTCGACCGCGGCGCGCCCCTTGAACGCATCGAGAAAGCGGACCTCGGCACGCGTCCACGCCGCCTTGTCGCTGCGATCCTTGTTCGGGAGCAGATTGACGTAGTTGCCGAATGCGGCGGCGGCTTCCTCGAAGCGGTGCTGCCGCTCGTAGATCACGCCGGCGTCGTGATGGTATTCCGCTTCACGCGGCGCCAGACGCTGCGCTTCCTGCGCCTCGACGAGCGCGTCTCCCAGCCGGCTTCGCGCGGTCAGCATGCGCGCGCGGCCGTGATGGGCGCGCGCTTCTCCCGCGTCTGCTTTGAGCGCGTCCTCGTACGCGACTTCTGCTTCTTCGAACAGCCCTGACGCCCACAGCGTGTCCGCGAACAGCGCGAGCGCGCGCGCATTGCCGCCATCGGCAGCGACCAGCTGCTGCGCCTCCGTGCGCGCGCTCGCAAAATCGCCCGTGCGCAGCAGCGCCAGCACGAGTCCCGCCTGCGCCCGCCGGCGGAGCGCGCCGTCCTCCCCTGCGCCGGCAACCGCACGTCGATATGAGTCGACCGCCTCGCGGAATCGCGCCTCGCCGGCCAGCAGATCGCCAAGCTGAAGTTCGATCTCTCCCGTGGCGGACTGAGGCCCCTGCGCGACGAGGATCAACGGAATCAGGAGCGCGGTCGAGAGGACGGCCAGCAGGCAGGTCCTGCGCATGATTGGCGGACTATAGCAAAGATCGGGGTGCGCGATGCGGGGTGCGGGGTGCGGGGTGCGGGGTGCGGGGTGCGG
>Ga0066677_10000223_pt1 | contig 19908 bp, 16 predicted proteins | sample GraSoiAngelo_126_FD_62299 | JGI IMG/M metagenome (GOLD analysis project Ga0066677, IMG submission 62299) | Grasslands soil microbial communities from the Angelo Coastal Reserve, California, USA - 14_0927_09_20cm | ecosystem: Environmental > Terrestrial > Soil > Grasslands | place: USA... | reverse complement strand
CGTCGCAATTCCGATGCTGTTGCCGTAACCGCCGATGCCCGCGACGACGCCTTCGGCGATGCGCCGCGTGCGCGCGCCGTGCGGCCCGTCGAGCGGCCCGAAGCGAAGCGCATTCAGCAACGCAATGGGACGCGCCCCCATCGTGAAGATGTCGCGAATGATGCCGCCGACGCCGGTTGCGGCGCCTTGGTACGGCTCGATGAACGACGGGTGGTTGTGCGATTCGATCTTGAAGACCGCCGCGAGACCATCGCCGATGTCGACGGCGCCCGCGTTTTCGCCGGGGCCTTGCAGCACGCGCGGGCCCGCGGTCGGCAGCTTCTTCAGATGGATCCGTGAGCTCTTGTAGCTGCAGTGCTCCGACCACATCACGGAGAAGATCCCGAGCTCTGTGAGCGTCGGCTCGCGTCTCAGCGACCGGACGATCCGCTCGTACTCGTCGCGTGTGAGGCCGTGCCGCTCCACAACAGCCTGATCGATCGTCATGCGCCCCGCACCGCTCCTTCACGCGACAACGCGGCCACGACGGACTCGAGCATGACCAGGCCGTCGGCGCTCCCCAGCGGCCCTTCGCACGCGCGTTCCGGGTGCGGCATCAGGCCGACGATGTTCCGTCCTTCGCTGCAGATGCCCGCAATGTGGTGGACCGATCCATTCGGGTTCGCCGCATCGGTGACTTCGCCGCTCTCGTCGCAGTAGCGGAAAATCACGCGGCGCTGGGCTTCGAGCTGCTGCAGGACATCGGCATCCGCAAAATAGTTGCCTTCGCCGTGCGCAATCGGCAATCGCAGGCGCTGACCTCTCGAGGCCTGCAGCGTGAACGGCGTATCGGTCTGCTCGACGCGCACGATGATGTGCTCGCAGTGATATTTCAGGTCGCGGTTGCGCAGCATGGCGCCTGGCAGCAGTCCGGCTTCGAGCAGGATCTGGAACCCGTTGCAGATGCCGAGCACAGGGCCGCCGCGACGCGCGAAGTCGATGACCGCGGGCATGACGGGCGAGAAGCGTGCAATGGCGCCGGTGCGCAGGTAATCACCGTGGGCGAAGCCGCCAGGCAGGATGACCGCGTCGGCCCCCTTCAGCTCCGTCTCCTTGTGCCACACGAACTCGGCGTCCTGACCCAAGACGTGCCTTGTCGCGTGGTACGCGTCGTGATCGCAATTTGATCCGGGAAAGACGACGACGGCAAATTTCATGTCAGTTACCAGTTGTCAGTTGCCAGTTGCCGGCGGCTACACAATCTCGACGCGATAGCTTTCGATTACCGGATTCGCGAGCACCTTGTCGGCCACTTCGGACGCGAGCGCGCGCGCCTGATCGTCAGAGCCGGCGTTCACCTCGAGCTCGAAGAACTTGCCTTGCCGCACGTCGCCGACGCCGGCATAGCCGAGCGAGTGCAGGGCCTCTGCGATCGTTCGTCCTTGCGGGTCGAACACCGATGGTTTCAACGTGACGTAAACGCGGGCTTTCATCTTTTACTCCGCTCGGCGGGGCCCCTTTAACATTTCCCGCCTCGCTGCGCGCTCGCGGTCGCCCAGGCCCCAACGCTGCGCGTCGGGGGTTCCCTCCGGCGCTCGCTTGCGGCCGCAGGCGCTGGTGAACTTCTTGCAACTTCGTGGGTTCCGCCTTTCGCCTTCGCTGAAGCTGCGGAGAACTCGCCGTAGCCTTGGCGGAGGCGGTCAGCAGGAAGTCATCGCCGGCACGCCTGTGAACACGCGCGCGAACACCTTGTCGACGTTGCGCAACTGGCCGTTGAGATCGAACGCCTTGGCGATCTCGGCGCGCGAGAGCACCTTCGTGACGTCGCCGTCAGCGAGCAGCAGTTCCTTGAAGTCCCGCTTTTCGTGGAACGACCGCATAGCGTTTCGCTGCACCCATTCATACGCCTGCTCGCGCGAGACGCCGCGGCGGGCGAGCTCGAGCAGGACAGTACCGGAGAAGACCACGCCGCGCGAGCGCTCGAGGTTTTCCTTCATGCGGTCGGGATAGACAACCATCCCGCGGGCAATCCGCGTGAAGCGCCGCAGCATGTGATCGAGCACGATGAAGCTGTCGGGCAGAATCACCCGCTCGACGGATGAATGCGAGATGTCGCGTTCGTGCCAGAGCGCAATGTTCTCGAAAGCCGCCATGGCATTCGCGCGCAGCAGCCTCGCGAGACCGACGATCTGCTCGCAGCCGATCGGGTTGCGCTTGTGCGGCATCGCGGACGAGCCCTTCTGCCCCTTGCCGAACGGCTCCTCGACCTCGCCGATTTCTGTTTTCTGCAGACCGCGAATCTCGAGCGCGAACGTTTCGAGCGAGGCGCCGGTGATCGCCAGCGCCGACAGGAGCTCCGCATGGCGGTCGCGTTGAATCACCTGCGACGAGACGGGCGCGGGATGGAGGCCGAGGCGTTCGCAGACACGCGCCTCGATGCCGGGATCGAGATGCGCGAAGGTGCCAACCGCACCAGAAATCTTGCCGACCGAGATGATGTCGCGCGCGCGCAGCACGCGGTCGAGATCCCGCTGCAGTCCCGTGTACCAGAGCGCAAGCTTCAAGCCGAACGTCATCGGCTCCGCATGCACGCCGTGCGTGCGACCGATCATCGGCGTAGCGCGGTGCTCCTCGGCGCGCTCCCGCACCGCTTCCATCGCGGCGGCAATGCCTTTGATGATGAGCCCGCAGGCGTCACGCATCTGCAGCGCAAGTGCCGTATCGAGCACGTCTGACGAGGTCAGGCCAAAATGCAGCCAGCGCGCGGCGGGCCCGACGCGCTCGGCGACGGCCGTTGTAAACGCAATGACGTCGTGCTGCGTCGTCTGCTCGATTTCGTCAATGCGCGCGGGATCGAAGCACGCCTTCGCGCGCAGTTCGCGCGCGGCATCGAGGGGGACGATGCCAGCATCCGCCATCGCGTCGGTGGTGGCAAGTTCCACCTGGAGCCACGCATCATAGCGGTGCTGATCGCTCCAGATCGCGCCCATTTCGGGATTGGTGTATCGACGAATCATCTAATTCTCGTGGGGCTCCGCCCCACACCCCGGCTCGGTCGCTTGCGGGGACCCCGGCGCCCCGCGCCGCTCCCTCGCAGGCGCGCCGTGCGCGCCTCGGCCCTGGGGCTCCGCCCCACACCCCGGCTCGGTCGCTTGCGGGGACCCCGGCGCCCCGCGCCGCTCCCTCTCCACCCCACCACGGACAAAACGCGTGGCGGGGACCCCGGCCGCAGGCGCGCCGTGCGCGCCTTGGCCCTGGGGCTCCCCGGCTCGGTCGCTTGCGGGCAGTCAACGAAAAAAAGCGATTTCATCGCTGGTGGCATAACGGGCCTAGCCGAGATCCAATTGAGCGCGGGTGACTTCGGCGGGCGAGGGCCCCAGCACCGTGGCGGCGAGCGACCCGTTCGCGAACAGATCGCGCGCGACGCGCTGCACGTCGTCCGCCGACACGCGCTCGACACCGGCGAGCGTCTCGTCGAGACCGAAGTGCCGATCGAAGTAGATCTCCTGGCGCGCGAGGTGCGACATGCGGCTCGCGGTATTCTCGAGGCTCAGCATCAGACTGCCCTTGAGATGATCCTTCGCGCGCCGCAGCTCCGCGCCCGGCACCAGCGTATTCTTCATCGTGCGCAGCTCGTCAACGCACAGGGCCACCACCTCGGTGACCGCTTCGTTCGCGCAGCCCGCGTAGATCGTGATGTTCCCCGTGTCGCGATAGGCGCTCAACCCGCTGAACACCGCGTACGCGAGACCCCGCTTTTCCCGCACATTCTGAAACAGTCGTGAGCTCATCGAGCCGCCGAGGACGGTGTTCATGATGTAGCTCACGTACCGGTCGTCGTGATTCTGCGGATAGCTGCCAGTCCCGAGACACAAGTGGCTCTGTTCGAGCTCCTTGGATCTGACGACGACCTGCGGCACAACGCGCGGAACAGCATCCGAGTACTGCGGCGCGGAGCGCGGCAGACTCTGGAACGCGCGGTTCACCAGATCGCGCACCTGCGCGTGATCGATATTCCCCGCGGCTGAGACGATCAGGTTCGGCGCCGCGTAAGCCGCGCGGAAGTACTCGCGCAGAACATCCGGCGTGAACGACTCCACCGTCTCCTTCGTGCCGAGGATCGGCCGTCCGAGCGGGTGCCCTTCCCAGAAATGCTGCGTAAACAGCTCGTGGACGAGATCGTCCGGCGTGTCCTCTACCATCTTGATCTCTTCGAGGATCACCTTCTTCTCGCGCTCGAGCTCGTCTTCCGAAAACCGCGGGTTCATGACGATGTCCGAGAGCAAATCGACCGCGAGGGGCAGGTGCTCGTCGAGGACCTTGATGTAGTAGCTCGCGTACTCCTTCGCGGTGAACGCATCGAGCTGGCCGCCGATAGAATCGATCGTCTGCGCGATGTCTTCGGCGGTGCGTGTCGCGGTTCCCTTGAAGAGCATGTGTTCGACGAAATGCGCAATGCCGCTCTGGTCGTTCGTCTCATGACGCGAGCCGCGCATCAGCCAGACACCGATGCTGACCGACCGGACGTGCGGCATCGACTCGGTGATGAGACGAAGGCCGGTATCCAGGACCTCGCGTGTGACCATGCGTCAGTGAGAGCCGCTGCCTGCGCCGGTATTCACAACCGTGACGCGCAAGTGCTTGTAAGGAAAGGAATTACCGAAGACGTTTAAAAAACGAATTTTACCACGCCCCGCCGCTCTCGCGCAACATGCTCGGAGCCGAAAAGCCGTGCTGGACCGAGATAGTACAATAAGGATTCGAGTTCTTGCCACCACGCCGGGGCGTACAGTCCGGCTCACGTGTTCATCATGCTGACTGAATGCCGCCACGACATCGCCGAGATGGAGCTTGCCGAGCTCGAGCAGGCGCTCGAAACGCTGGGACGTCCGCGTTTCCACGGCCGGCAGCTCTTTCAGTGGATACATAAGCGCGGTGTCACCGATTTTGGTGAGATGACCGATCTCGGGCGCGAGTTGCGGTCTACGCTCGCGGCGGAGTTCCGGATCATCACGCCAGAAGTGATTCGTCGAGAGCGGTCGATCGACGGCACCATGAAATTTCTCCTCCGGCTCGAAGACGGGCAGCTCATCGAATCCGTGTTCATCCCCGACACGCCGTCGAACACGTTCTGTCTCTCGACGCAGGTCGGCTGCGCGATGCGCTGCGGCTTCTGCCTGACCGGCAAGATGGGCATCATCCGCAACCTCACGGCCGGCGAAATCGCCGGCCAGGTGCGCGTGCTCACGCGCGAGCTGGATATGCTGCACTCGCGCTTCAATGTCGTGCTGATGGGGATGGGAGAGCCGCTCCATAATTACGACGCAACGATGAAGGCTTTGCGCATTCTCGCGGACGGGCACGGGCTGTCCGTGAATCCGCGGCGCGTGACGCTGTCGACGGTTGGCGTCCTGCCGGCGCTGGAGCGGCTGGCGACCGAGCCGCTCATGCCGAACCTTGCGATTTCTCTGCACGCGACTACCGAGGATCAGCGCGATCTGCTCGTGCCGATCAATCGCAAGTACGGCTTGAAAGAACTCCTCGACGCCTGCCGCAGCTTCCCGGTGAAGCGCCGCGAACGCATCACATTCGAGTACGTGATGCTGAAGGACGTGAACGATACCGACGAAGATGCGCGTCGATTGGTGCGCCTGCTCAACGGGATTCGCGCGAAGGTGAACCTGCTGCCGCTCAACGAGGCGGCGGGCATTCCTCATGAGCGGCCTTCGGATGCGCGGGTCAATCGTTTCGCGCAGATTCTTGCGGAGCGCGGGATCGTCGTATCCGTGCGCAAGTCGCGCGGCCGCGACATTCGAGCGGCTTGCGGCCAGTTAATCACCGAATCAACTCGCCAGAAATCGCCGGGCCAGCTCCTTGCGAGCCTGATGTCCGTGTAACTGCCTCTTCCGCCTTCAGGCGGAAGTCAGCCCGCAAGAACTGCGGCATCGCGTGAAAGCAACCTGACGTTGACTCGCTCGTTGCGTGACAGCCCCGCCGGAATTCGTACTTTCAGATAGTTATCCGTCACCACGAGCGTGCCGTCGTCCAGCGTCAGGCCGGGGCGCACGCTGCCAATCTGTGCGTCGCGGAATCGCCGGGTCAACGCGGACCCTATCTCGCGGAGCCGTGCCCCGCGATCGCGAACGACCGATCCACTCACCTTGCGAGTCATCGCGGATGCTTCCGTGCCCGGCCGATCGGAGTACGGAAAAACGTGCAGGTGTGTGAGCGGCGACGCCGGCAGGTAGGCCAGGTTCGCCGCGAAGTCATCGTCAGTCTCGCCCGGGAACCCCACAATCATGTCCGAACCAATCGACGCGTGCGGCAGGCGCAGCTGGATGCTGTCGACGAGCCGGCGATAGTCGTCGAGCGTGTACGGGCGCCGCATCGCGCGAAGCATGCGATCGCTTGCGTGCTGGAGCGGCAGATGAAAGTGCGGCAGAAACCGATCGCTCTCCGCGACGAGATCGACGATCTCAGGTGTGCAGTCCATCGGCTCCAGCGAACTGATGCGGAACTGCACGTCGCCGCGTACGCGCTCGAGCGCGAGCAGCAGATCGATCAGCGACGAAGCGGGCGAGAGATCGCCGCCGTAGGATCCGAGATGAACGCCGGTCAACACGATTTCTTTGAAGCCAGCCGACGCGATCCGCTCGACTTCACGCGCGAGCGACTCGAGCGGCGCGCTCCGTGAGGCGCCACGCGTGGATGGGATGATGCAGTACGCGCAACGCTCTTCGCAGCCGGTCTGCACGCGCAACGTGAAAGCTGTACGACCGGCGACGCCGGGTTCGATCGGGGCGCCGCACGGTCCGTCGCCGTCGCGATTTGCGGTTGTGCGGACCGCGCCGGCTCTGAGACCGCCGGGTCCAAAGACCCGGCCTACAAATTTCAATTTGTCGTCGTTCGGCACGACCCGCGCGACGCCCGGAAGCGACGCGAGGTCGTCGGGACACCGTGTGGCGTAACAGCCAGTGGCGATGATCTGTGCACGCGGATTCTCGCGTGCGATGCGACGAATCGTCTGGCGCGCGCCCTGATCAGCGCTCGCGGTCACCGAACACGTGTTGACGATGACGAGGTCCGCCTCGCTCGATGCGCTCTCGGTCGCGCCCCGCGCACGAAGGTCCTCTTCGAGGCGCAGCGAGTCCGCCTGATTCACGCGGCAACCGAAGGTGATGATGGAGTACTTCATCGAGATCCGAGATCCGAGGTCCGAGGTCCGAGGTCGAAAGCCTGAAGCCCCTGAAGCCTGAAGCCCGAAGCCTGAAGCCTTGTTACGCGTTCAGCTTCGCCGCGGCCGCTTCCACCTTGTCCGCCAGCTTCTTCTTGTACTCGTCCAGCTTTTTGGCTATCGTCTGATCGCCGACGCCCAGGATCTGCGCGGCGAGAACGCCGGCATTCGTGGCGCCGGGTCTGCCGATCGACACGGTCGCAACCGGAACGCCGGGCGGCATCTGCACGGTCGAGAGCAGCGCGTCGAGTCCGTTCAATGCCGACGAATCGATGGGCACCCCGATAACCGGCAGCGTCGAGTGCGCCGCGACCACACCGGCGAGATGTGCCGCCGCGCCGGCGCCCACGATGAACACCTTGACACCGCGCGCAGGCGCATCGCGCACGAGCCGCATCACACGCTCCGGCGAGCGATGCGCCGACGCGACGGTCATGTCGCTCGAGATGCCGAAGTCCTTCAACACCTCGACAGCTCCCTGCATGACGGGAGCATCCGAATCCGAGCCCATCAGGATGAGGACGCTAGGCATCTGACGTTTTCGTGAACTGCTGACTCGCGGGTTGAAGAGCTTTGAGACCGATGTCGCGGCGATACTGCATGCCATCGAAAGAGATGCGCGCGGCCGCCACGTACGCGCGCTCACGAGCCTCGCGATAATCAGCACCGGTTCCGACAACAGTCAACACGCGGCCGCCGGCCGTCACGATCTGATTGTCTTGCATCGCGGTACCCGCGTGAAAGATGGTGACGCCTTGAACGCGTTCGGCCTCCTCCAGACCGCGAATCGGCACGCCGCTTTTCACGGCGCCCGGATATCCCCCGGAAGCGATCACAATGCAGACCGCTACGGTATCTGTCATTCGCGGCGCGCCGGATGCGAGACGGCCATCAGCCGCAGATGAGAGCAGCGGCAGAAGATCGCTCTCGATCAAGGGCATCACGGCCTGTGCCTCAGGGTCGCCGAAGCGCACGTTGAACTCGATCACCTTCGGGCCCGCGCACGTCAGCATCAGGCCGGCGTAGAGAAATCCGCGATACTCTGTCCCTTCCGCGCGCATGCCGCGCAGCACGGGCTCGACGATGTCGCGCATGACCTCGGCCTGCAGCTCCGCATCGAGCAGCGGGCTCGGAGCGAACGCGCCCATGCCGCCCGTATTGGGTCCGCGATCGCCATCGAACACGCGCTTGTGATCCTGCGCTGAGGTCAACGGTAGAGCGCGCGTGCCGTCGCACAGGGCGAAGAACGAGACCTCGGGCCCGGACAAGCACTCTTCAATCACCAGTCGTGCGCCGGCGTCGCCGAACCGGCGCTCCACCATCGCGGCGCGCACGGCCGCGTTCGCTTCGTCACGATCGGCGGCGACGACGACGCCTTTACCTGCGGCGAGACCATCGGCCTTCAGCACGACGGGAAAACCGAACTCACCTGATGCCAGGACTGTGCGCGCGTCGTGGGCGCTATCGCACACGCGGTAGCGAGCGGTAGGAATGCCGTGACGCGCCATGAAGCCTTTCGCGAAGACCTTGCTGCACTCGAGCTGTGCAGCGTCGCGAGGCGGTCCAAAGATGCGGAGCCCCGCGCGGCGGAAGCGATCGACGACGCCGCGATCGAGCGGCAATTCAGGCCCGATGATGGTGAGATCGATCGATTCGTGTGACGCAAGCGCACACAGCGCGTCAACGTCCGACGGGTCGACGGACACGAGCTGCGCGACGCGCGCGATCCCCGCATTTCCGGGCGTACAAAGTAATTTTGAAACCCCCCGTTCGCGCGCGATCTTTGTCGCGAGCGCATGCTCGCGACCTCCGCCGCCGACAATCAGGACCTTCATAGTCCCAAGATAAAACCTTGCATCTCTATATCTTACGGAGGATTGACGGCACCAAGGCTTTGCACCTAGAATCGCCCGCTACCTGTGATAGCCTAACGCATTCTGACGGATTCCAAAGGCCCACACAGTGTACAGGTCGCCCCGCGCGACCAAAACGAGTCGGCCGCGAAGGGGGTGTAATCAAGCTTGGCTGAAGTGAAAGTGCAGGATGGCGAGTCCATCGAAAGCGCGCTTCGCCGGTTCAAGCGGAAGGTGCAGCAGGAAGATATCATCAAGGATATCAAGAAGCACTCCTTCTACCTGAAGCCTGGCGATCGGCGGCGCGCCAAGCAGGCGCTGGCACGGAAGCGGACGCGCAAGAAGCAGCGCCGCGAGTCGGATTAAGCACGTAAGCCGGGACTGCGAAACCTGGTGCAAGGGGTCGCGGGTTGGGCGTCGAGCCTGCCCGCGGCAACCCGCCTCGGAGGCGGGCCCTGGGGCGAGCGAGAGAGGTTACGATGGAGTTCCTTGACAAGACCCTGACCTGCGTAGACTGTGGGGCCCCATTTGTCTGGACCGCCGGCGAGCAGCTGTTCTTCGCCGACAAGAATTTCAAGAATGAGCCGAAGCGCTGCAAGGGCTGCAAAGCCAAGCGTGCTGCGCGTCCGGCTGGTGGCGGCGCGGTTATCGGCCGCGAACGCGTAGAAACGACGACCAACTGCTCGGCGTGCGGCAAGGAGACCACTGTGCCGTTCCGTCCGACGCAGGGGCGTCCGGTCTTCTGCCGCGAATGTTTCCAATCGCGGAAGTTCGCTGGCGCCGGGGGCGTCTAACAAGCTCCTGAAAACGAAGCGTGAGTGTCAAATGCCGAATGCTGAAATTCCAATCAGTTTTCGGCATTCAGCATTTGACATAGGCTTTGTGAACAGCCTGTTAACGCCTCGGCGTCCGGCGTGATCCACAGGCCACGCCCCCCGCGTGGCCTTCGTAGTTTCTGGGGCCATTTTCCCCAATGACGCGTCTCATTCACTCAGACATGTCTCACTATTTCTCTGTTCGCGCCCTGCTCGGGCTGGCGTTCGCGACGACCATCGCATGCAGCGACGGCCGGAAGGGCACCGGGGCCGGCCAGGCGGCCGCCGGCGGTCCACCGGCCGCCGCAGTCAAGATCCAGAATATCGAAGCGAAACCCATCGAACGCGCGTCGGAGTTCATCGCGACCGTAAAATCGCTGAACTCGACCACCATCCAGCCGCAGGTGGACGGACGCGTCACGCGCATATTTGTGAAGTCGGGCGACCGCGTCCGTGCGGGCGCGCCGCTCCTCCAGATCGATCCCGAGAAACAGGTCGCCACCGTGCGCAATACGCAGTCGCAGCGCGCGGCGCGGAAGGCAGACGTCGAGTACTGGAAGGGACAGGTCGAGCGGCTGAGAGCGCTGCTCGCCGCCGGCGCCATCAGCAAGAACGAATTCGATTCGGCGCAGCACAGCCTGGAAACCGCGCAGGCCAATTTCGCGGCGCTCGACGCGCAGGTCCGCGAAGATCAGGTCCAGCTTCAATATCATCGCGTCACGGCGCCCACCGCCGGAATCGTCGGCGACATTGCGGTCCGTGAAGGGGATCGCGTCACGACGTCGACGCAGATCACCACCATCGACGACAAGCAAGGGCTCGAAGCGTATCTGCAGGTGCCGCTGAATCGAGCGCCCGAACTTCGTCTCGGCCTGCCCGTGCAGATCCTTGACGCTGAGGGCAAGGTGATTGCGACGAATCCCATCACGTTCGTGGCGCCCCGCGTTGACGGCACCACGCAGACGGTGCTGGCGAAGGCGATGCTCCGCGACACGCCGCCGGCGATGCGCGTTCAGCAGTTCATTCGCGCGCGAGTCGTCTGGCGAAACGAACCGGGCCTGACGGTGCCGATCGTATCGGTGCTGCGCATCGGCGGGCAGTACTTCTGCTTTCTTGCGGCGCAGACGGACAAAGGACTTGTCGCGAAGCAGCGTCCCGTCGAAGTGGGCGAGATGCTCGGAAATGACTACGTCGTCACCGGCGGCTTGAAAGCCGGCGATCGCGTGATCGTCTCCGGCGTGCAGAAGCTCGCCGATGGCGTTCCCGTCAAGGCTGAATAGATGTTTGTCGACGTTTTCATCCAGCGGCCGATCCTTGCATCGGTCTGCTCGCTCGTTCTGATCCTCGCGGGGCTGCTCGCGATTCCCACGATGCCGGTCGCGCAGTATCCGTCGCTGGCCCCGCCGCAGGTGACGGTCGCGGCGTTCTACACGGGTGCCAACGCGCAGGAGGTCGAGACGGCCGTCACGACCCCGCTCGAGCAGGCGATCAACGGGGTGGAGGGCATGCTCTACATGACCTCCTCGAGCACGAACAGCGGCGTCTCCTCGATCAACGTGACGTTCGACGTCACGCGCGACCAGGACGTCGCGGCCGTGGAGGTGCAGAACCGCGTGAACCAGGCGCTCGGCCGCATGCCGGCCGAAGTCCGGACCACCGGCATCACCGTGCAGAAGCAGTCGACCGGTTTCATTGCCGCGATCGGCGTCTACGCGGAGCACGGCGAGTACGACTCGCTCTTCCTGAGCAACTACCTCGATGTCTACGTCAGAGACGCCCTGAAGCGGATCCCCGGCATCGCCGACGTCATCATCTTCGGCGAGCGCAAGTATTCGATGCGGCTGTGGCTCGATCCCGACCGCATGGCGGCGAGAAAGATTACCGCCAACGACGTGGTGAACGCGTTACGCCAGCAGAACGTTCAGGTGGCAGCGGGCAGTCTCGGGCAAGCGCCGGCGCCATCCGGCCAGATGTATCAGCTGAGCGTGCGCGCCGTCGGACGCCTCCGCGAGTCGAGTGAGTTCGATAACATCATCCTGAAATCAGGGGCAGACGCTGCGCTCGTCCGCGTACGGGACGTCGGTCGCGCGGAGCTCGGGGCCGAAACGTATTCGGCCCAACTGCGCTTCCAGGGCATCGAAGGCGTCGGCATGGGCGTCATACAGCTCCCCAGGGCCAACGCGCTCGACGTGTACGACGCGATGGTGCAGGAGCTCGAGCGGCTCAAGAAGCAGTTTCCGCCCGGCATGAACTACCAGATCGCGTTCAACACGACCGACGTCGTCAGCGAGTCGATTCGCGAGGTGCTGAAGACGCTCGCCGAGGCGATCGTCCTCGTCGTGCTCGTCATCTTCGTCTTCCTGCAGACCTGGCGCAGCACGATCATCCCGACCATTACGATCCCGGTGTCGCTCATCGGTGCGTTCGGGTTCGTGAAGCTCATGGGCTTCTCGATCAACACTCTGACGCTGTTCGGCATCATTCTCGCCACCGGCATCGTCGTCGACGACGCCATCGTCGTCATCGAGAACATCGAGCGGCACATTCAGGAATACAAGGTCTCTGCGCACAAAGCGGCATCAGACGCGATGCGCGAGGTCTTGAGCGCCGTCGTCGCGACCGCGCTCGTCCTCATTGCTGTGTTCGTGCCCGTCGCGTTCTTCCCGGGGACGACCGGCCGCCTCTACGCGCAGTTCTCGATGACGATGGTATTTGCCGTGGCGCTGTCGGCATTCAACGCCATCACGCTGACGCCGTCGCTGTCGGCGCTGCTACTCGAACGTCAGAGCCATCACAAGGGGCGGTTCTTCTCATTGTTCGAGCGCGGCATCACTGCGGGCACGAACAGATACGTGCGCGGCCTCCGCGGCGCGCTGCGCGCGCGCTGGGTGGTCGTGATCGTGTTCTTCGTCGGCCTGGGTGTCACGTACCTCGTGTATCGAAACGTTCCGCAGGCGTTCATTCCTGAAGAGGATCCTGGGTACTTCATCGTTCAGATCCAGGCGCCGCCGGGTGCTTCGCTCGAGTACACGGGTGGCGTTGCGCGGCAGGCGGAACAAATCATCATGAAGGATCCGGACGTGCTGGCGCTGTTCTCCGTGATGGGGTTCAGCTTCACCGGCGCCGCATCGAACACCGGCCTGATGTTCGCGCGACTGAAACCGTTCGAGGAGCGGCCCGGCAGCGGCCATTCGCTCCAGGGAATTCTCGGGCGAATCACCGGACCGCTGTTCGGCCTGCCCGGCGCGATCGTCGTCGCCTTCACGCCGCCGTCCATCCCGGGACTCAGCCGGTTCGGCGGATTCGAGTTCCAGGTGCTCGATCAGGGCGGAGCCAGCGACATCGGGGCGCTCGCGCAAGCGACGCAGGCGATCGTCGGCGCGGGCAACCGCTCCGGCACGCTGCGGGGCCTGTTCAGTGCGTTTACCTCGAACGATCCCCAATTACAGGTGACGATCGATCGTCAGCGCGCGCTCGCGCTCGGCTTGCCGCTCGATGAAGTGACCAGCGCGATGCAGGTGTTTCTCGGATCACAGTATGTAAACGATTTCGAGTTCAACAATCGTGCGTATCGCGTCTACGTGCAGGCCGACCAGCAGTTCCGATCGAATCCGCAGGCTCTGAGAGAGCTCTACGCGCGCACGAGCACGGGCACGATGATTCCGCTCGAGCAGGTCGTCAGCATCAAGGAAACAACGGCGCCGCAGGTGATCAACCATTTCAATTTGTTCCGCGCCGCAACGATCAATGGCTCCGCGGCAGCGGGCGTCAGTTCGGGCGACGCGTTGCGGCAGATGGAAGCCATCGCCGAGCGCACGCTGCCGCAGGGATTCGGATACGCGTGGTCCGGCATATCGCTCGAGGAAACAAAGGCAGGACGGCAGTCATTCATCATCTTCGGTCTGGCGCTGCTGCTCGTGTACCTGACGCTTGCCGCGCAGTATGAGAGCCTCGTGCTCCCGTTCATCGTGCTGCTTGGCGTTCCGCTCGCGGTGCTCGGAGCCTTGTCCGCGCAGTGGGTCCGAGGCCTTGCAAACGATGTGTACTGCCAGGTCGGGCTCGTGATGCTCATCGGGCTTGCGGCGAAGAACGCGATCCTGATTGTCGAGTTCGCGGAACAGCTGCGCGGGCGCGGTCTCTCGATCGTCGACGCCGCAATCGAAGCCGGCCGAATCCGGCTGCGGCCAATCCTGATGACGTCCCTCGCGTTTATCCTGGGCGTGCTGCCGCTCGTGTTTGCGACAGGCGCGGGACAGGAAGCTCGGCATTCCGTTGGGACGGCGGTCGCGGGCGGGATGATTCTGTCCACATTCCTCAATATCGTGTTCATCCCGGTCCTGTATGTCGTCATCGAGACGGTTCGGGAGCGCTTTACGGGCGAGACGCACGCGCCGGCGGCGGGGTAACGAACCGATACGCGCGCGCTTCGCCGGGTGCTTCCGCAAACTGGCCGTAAGCCGAAAGCTCGCCGCTTGTCGCCAGCGTCCGGGCTATCGTGTCGAAACGATCGCGCGGAGAGTATCGAGGCCACGTGAGCACGGCCGTCAGGCCGACGAACAGCAGTGCTGCGCCGCACAAGCCACGACAGCTGATCATTTTCGAGCGACAGTCTCGGCGCCTGCAGCGCGTTCATCTGCGCTACGCTGGAGCACCGACAGGACGTAACTGACTGAAAGGTTTGACACTATTCAGAATCCCGTAGTACGCTGGCAGGTCGTTTTTCAAGCTAAATTCGTAGGGCGGAGGGGCAGCGATGCAGATCGACGAACGTGTCGTCGACGGAGTGACGGTTCTCGACCTCAAGGGCAAGATGACGCTCGGCGAAGGCGACGAACTGCTCAAGGACAAGATCAACTCCCTCATCCAGCAGGACAAGAAGCAGCTGTTGCTCAACCTCGAGGGTGTGCCCTACATCGACAGCGCGGGCCTTGGTGAAATCGTGCGCACGTACACGACTGTCAGCCGCCAGGGGGGCAAGCTCAAGCTGCTCAACCTGACGAAACGCATCCAGGATCTCCTGGCGATCACGAAGCTGCTGACCGTGTTCGAGACCTACGACTCGGAAGCGGACGCGATCAAGAGCTACAAATAGCTCCGCGCCGTGCAGCCCCGGTCTCCGAGGGCGCACCACGGCCCGCGCGGCGTATTCCGCGCATGGCGCACAGCACACTGCCAAAGTTGACCGAGCCGCACCTGGAACGGATCGACGCTCCGGCGCGGCCGGTCGCGATCGGCCTCCTCATGTCTCTTCGTCCGCAGCAATGGACGAAGAACCTGTTCATTTTCTTTGGATTGATATTCGGGCAGCGGCTGCTCGATCCGCATGCGATCGCGCAGTCGTCGGCCGCCTTCGCGATCTTCTGCGCCCTGTCGGGTGTCGTGTATCTGATCAACGACGTCGCCGATCGCGACGCGGACCGGCGTCACCCGCTGAAGCGGCGCCGCGCGATCGCCTCGGGCGCCGTGTCGCCGTCACTCGCGATAGGGACGGCAGTGGTGCTGCTGCTCGGGAGCCTCGCGGCCGCCTGGCTCCTGCGCCCGGCGTTTGCCCTCGTCGCCGTCACGTATGTCGCGCTTCTCGCGCTGTACTCGGGCCCCTTGAAGCACGTCGTCATCATCGACGTGCTGACGATTGCGATCGGGTTCGTGCTGCGCGCGGTCGCCGGAGCGGTCGCGATCGACGTGCCGATCAGCCACTGGCTGCTGATCCTCACGATCCTCCTGGCGCTGTTTCTGGCGCTCAGCAAACGACGCCACGAGCTGGTGCTGCTGGCCGACGGCGCCACGGGGCATCGCCCGATCCTCGAGGAATACAGCCCGTACCTCCTCGATCAGATGATCGCGGTCGTCACCGCGTCAACGCTCATTTCGTACGTGATGTACACGGTCAGCCCGGAGACGGTTCAGAAGTTCCAGACCGACTACCTGGGGCTCACGCTCGTGTTTCCGTTGTACGGGATCTTCCGGTACTTGTATCTCGTGCACCAGAAGGAAGGGGGCGGCAGCCCCTCCGACATGCTCCTGAACGATCGACCCCTGCTCGCCTGCGTCGCGCTCTGGGGCGTGGCGGTGGCAATCATCATCTACGGCGCCGACCTTGGCGCCGCGCTCCGGATCCACTAACTCCATGGCGAAATCGAAAGTTGCAATTCTCCGGACGTCGCCCGCCACCGTGCTGCGCGACTATCACTCGCTGCTGAACCTCGCCGGGTACCAGAACGTCGTCGCCAAAGACGCCGACACGGCGCTGAAAGTCAATATCTCGTGGCACTTCTTCTTTCCCGCCAGCTCGACGACGCCGTGGCAACTCGAAGGAGTGATCCGCGCGATGACCGAGGACGGCTACGATCGGAACCTGATCCACGCCTGCCATAACCGCACCGTGGTCATCGACGCGCACCTGGGCGAGCGCGAGAACAAGCAGGTCAACGTCGTCGGGGCTCACGGCCTTCGAAACATCCACATCTACGAGACGGAAGAGTGGATCAATATCCGCGATGCGGTCGGCGACCTGACGAAGAAGTTCACCTGCCTGAACGACGTGTACCCGAACGGCTTCATGATCCCGAAGCGCTTCATCGGGGAGAACATCATCCATCTGCCGACGATGAAGACGCACGTCTTCACGACGACCACGGGCGCGATGAAGAATGCGTTCGGCGGCTTGCTGAACGAGCACCGGCACTGGACGCACCCGGTCATCCACGAGACGCTCGTGGACCTGCTGATGATTCAGAAGAAGATCCATCGCGGCGTGTTCGCCGTGATGGACGGCACGTTCGCGGGCGATGGGCCGGGCCCGCGATGCATGATGCCGCATGTGAAGAACGTGATTCTGGCCAGCGACGATCAGGTGGCGATCGATGCCGTCGCGGCGCGCCTCATGGGCTTCGAGCCGATGACGATCAAGTTCATCCGCATGGCGCACGACCTGGGGCTTGGATGCGGCGATCCGCGCGATATTGAAATGGTCGGCGACATGTCCGCGGCCGAGGAGAACTGGCATTTCGTCGGGCCGTTCAAGAAGATGACGTTCGCCTCGCGGATGCAGCACAAGATCTACTGGGGCCCGATGAAGAAGCCGATCGAATGGTCGCTGAAGACGGTGCTTGCGCCGTGGGCGTATATCGCCAGCGTCATTTATCACGACAGCTTTTGGTACCCAGTCAACGCAAAACGGATGATGCAGCAGGTGCTCGACAGTCCGTGGGGCAGGCTGTTCCGCAATTGGGAGCACCTTACGCCCGATGCGAACGGTTTTCCCGACGTGGGCTCCGGCGCGGCAGAACTCAAGCTCACGGGCAGCAAGGCGCTCATCCGCTCGCTCGGCATCCTGGGCACCTGCATCGCGCAGGCGCCTGAATTCGTCGCGCGTCGCCGGCGGCGGGAGGCCACGGAGCCGCGCTGAAGACGCCACAGTTTTTTCACTCAGAGGATACGGAGAATACGGAGAATTTTTGGTTTTTCTGAACAAGTCTCCGTGGCCTCCGTGGCCTCTGAGTAGGATCCGTTATGTCTGATTTCTCCGTGCGGTCCGATAACGTCGACGTCGAACAGATCATGCGACAGATCCGCGCGCGTATCCGTGAGAAGCGCGGCGTGGACTACACCGAAGACGAAATCCGCGAGCTGGCCAACGTCAAGCTGGAGAAGTTCCTCGATCCGAAGGGCGTTCGATCGGACTTGCTCGATCAGTTCCGGAAGATCCGGGAGTCATCCGAGACGGCCCGCAACTACGCGTTCGAGGACACGACCCTGTTCGCATCCAGCCGGCCGCTGCTGCGATTCGTGCGACGGCTGCTCAACCCGATCCTGAAGCTGTTCTTCAACCCCAACCCGTTGGTCGAGGCCCTGCACATCCAGTCGCGGTTGAACGAGTCGTACAACCAGTCCGAGGCGCTGTCGTACGAGCTGATGCACAATCTCGTGATCGAGCTGACGAGGACCGGCATCGAAGTGAAGAATCTCAAGATGCGGCTGGAGTCGATGTCGAGCCGCCTCGATTTCGACGAGCGCCGCGCGCGGGCGCTCGAAGGCGTGGTGCAGTACCGGCCCGGCACGGTGCCGCCGCTGCAGCCGCCGACGGCGCAATCGGCGGCCGGGCAGCCCGGACAGCACAATGCGCTCGATAACGAGGGAAACGAGCGGCGGGCGCGCCGGCGCAGGCGTCGCGGACGGCGCCGCGGGCCTGGCGATCGGGGCCCGGTCGCGGGCGAAGCATCGGACGCCGGGTTTGGCGATCGCGATACGCACGAAGGTGAACGGCCCTCAGGTTCCGCCGACAATCGCGAACAGTCGCACGTGCACGTCGACGACGAAAGAGAAAGGTCGCCGATGGCCGATCGAACGACGCCGGCGGAACCGTCAGACCGTTCGCCCGAGCCGCCGTCCGAGTCGTGAAGCTCGCGGTCGTCGTCCAGCGCTACGGCGCCGACATCAACGGCGGCGCCGAGCTGCACGCGCGTTATATCGCCGAGCGACTGTCGCGTCATGCGCAGGTAGAGGTCCTTACCACGTGCGCGAAGAACTACGTCAGCTGGAGAAACGAGCGGCCGCCCGGCGTCGATCAGATCAACGATGTGATCGTGCGCCGCTTCCCCGTCGCGCACGAGCGGGAGCCGTACGACTTCGGGCGCAAATCGGTTCGCGTCTTCGAACAGATTCATTCGGTTGCCGACGAGCTGCGCTGGCTGGAGAGTGAAGGTCCAGCGAGTCCCGCCCTCGTCCGGCATGTCGAGCAGGTGTCCCACGATTTCGATTTCATCCTGATCTTCAGCTATCGCTATTACCACGCGTGGCATGTGGCGCGGCGCGTGGCCGACAAGGCTGTGATCGTGCCGACGGCGGAGCGCGATCCGGCGATCGGGCTGTCGATATTCGGTCCCGTGTTCAGAGGCGTTCGCGCCGTGATGTACAACTCGCCCGAAGAACGGGCCATGATCGAGGCGGCGTCAGGCAACGAGCGGGTCCCGGGCGTCGTGGTAGGGGTGGGGTCGGATGTGCCGGATCGTACCGATCCCGCGCGATTCCGCCGGACGTTCAACATTCACCGGCCCTTCGCGATCTACATCGGGCGCATCGACGAGAACAAAGGGTGCGCGGAGCTGTTCTCCCACTACTTGCGGTACGCGGCGTCGTTTGCGCGAGGCCTCGATCTCGTGCTCGTCGGCAGCGCCATCATCGACATTCCGAAACACCCGAAAGTGCATCACCTCGGCTTTCTCGACGATCGCGACAAGTTCGATGCGCTCGCCGCGTCGGACCTGCTGATCATGCCGTCGTACTTCGAAAGCCTGTCGATGGTCGCGCTCGAGGCATGGGCGCTCGGCCGTCCCGTGCTCGCCAATGGGCATTGCGATGTGCTCAAAGGGCAATGCATTCGCAGCAACGCCGGCCTTTACTACCAACGCTACGAGGAATTCGTCGAGGCGCTCTACTCACTCGAATCGAACGGACCGTTGAACGCCCATCTCGGACGCAATGGCCGCGCGTACTTCAGGCGTCATTACGCATGGCCGGTGATCGAGCGCAAGTACCTCGATATGTTCGAGCACTTGAAGAGAGAGCGTCATCCTGAGGCGCTTCAGGCCAAGGCGCTTGCGCGTCAAGGCGGAGGCTACAAGATGGAGCCGCTGCCGGGATGGTTCGCGCGGCGGGAGCGTCGCCTGCCGCCGGGGCGGGAAATGCTCCACAGGATCCCCGCCGGACACGCACGGAGCGGCGCCGCATGAGCGGCCGCGTTCATCAGGTGCTCGCGACGCTTGGTTACGGGGATGCGATCGGCCACGAGGTGCTCGGGATTCAGCGGGTGCTGCAGGGCGCCGGCTATGAATCCGAAATCTTCGTCGAGACAGCGGATCGCCGGCTGGAGCGCCTCACGACCGACTATCGCGAGATGGTCGGCGCCCTTGCGCCGGACGATGTCGTCATCCATCACTTCTCGATCGGGTCGCGCGCCTCACGCACCGCGTATGCACTGCCGGGACGCATGGCGCTCGTGTACCACAACATCACGCCGCCGGAGTAC
>Ga0066677_10000222_pt1 | contig 19974 bp, 14 predicted proteins | sample GraSoiAngelo_126_FD_62299 | JGI IMG/M metagenome (GOLD analysis project Ga0066677, IMG submission 62299) | Grasslands soil microbial communities from the Angelo Coastal Reserve, California, USA - 14_0927_09_20cm | ecosystem: Environmental > Terrestrial > Soil > Grasslands | place: USA... | reverse complement strand
GATCGGGCGTTTCGAAAACAGTGCGGCGATTGCCCTCACCCCGGTCGTAAACGTCCAGGTACCAGCGATCCGATTCGAAGCCCGCGCGCCGCTGCGCCCGAACGATCAGGAACCGGCCGTCCGGTGTGAAGACCGGCTGCACGTCGGCCGCCGGATTGGACGTGAGCTTCTTCGCCTCGCCTCCAGCGACCGATACGGACCACACGTCGTTGTTCGTGGACCAGGCCTCGCGATCGATGCCGTCGCGATTCGAGACAAAGACCAGGTCTCTCCCGTCAGGCGTAAACGCGAACGCGTTGTCTTCCTGCTGCGTCGGCGGCGAATCGAAATCACCGGGCGTGAGATCGCGTCCCTCTCCTCCGTTCACGGTGGTCACGAAGATGTGATGGCGTCCCCTGTCGCGCCACTCATCCCAGTGCCGATAGAGCAGACGCGTCAGCCTGTGCGCGGTCGCCGGAATCCCCTGCTCGGTCTGGACATCGGATACAAAGGCGAGCAGACGACCGTCGCGCGAAAACACCACCGGCGCCTGCGCACCTTCAGCGCGCGACGTGACGGCGCGCACGTTCGAGCCGGCCGCGTTTGCGATGTACACCTGCGGCGCGCCGTTGCGCGTCGAGATGAACGCGATCTCCCGCCCGTCGGGCGACCAGCGCGGCGTGTTCTCGCTCTTCTCCCCGCCGATGAGCAGCTTCGGCGCTGCAGCGCCATCGGCAGGCACCACCCAGATATCTGCGTTCCGCTGACCCGTCGTCGTCTCGGTCGTCGTTCTGACGAACGCGACGAGTCGCCCATCGGGGGATAATTGCGGATCCGTCACGCGCACCGCCGACAACAGATCCTGGATCGTCATCGGCCGCGCGGCCGCGGCGGGCGCGGCAATGGCAAGGCAGGCGGCAAGCGCGCCGGACGCGCGGGCGACAGGGCTCATCATCATCGGGTAATTTGGGAATTGGGTAATCTGATAATTGTGTGATCTGGTAATCGACCGCAGTGTCGCACATAAGGCGCGTCAATTACCCGATTACCCGATTACCCGATTTTTCAACTGGCGATTTTTCGGCTCGCCTCACAGCGGATCGCACCGATTACCCGGCACCTCGCACGCCTGCACCGAGCACCTAGAATCGCAACAACGGTCGCTGCCCCGGCATGTTCGGCCACGGCGTCATGCCGATTATCACGAGCAGCGCGATCGCGAAGAAGATCAGCGCCATTCGTCCCTTCTTCGCCTCAGCCGCGCGCCGCACGACAACCCGGCCGACGTGCGCCAGCACCAGGGCCACCAGCATCGCGGACGGGTGCTCGACGGCCCAATAGCGCAGCGTCGCCGTCCGCATGGCGGCGTCCATGTGCTGAAGGGCCATCGTGGTGATGGGACTCAGGACGAAATACAAGAGGAGTCCAACGAGAAACTGCAGGTCGAAGCCGATCGTGAAGAGCATGGCTGCACGATCGTCGGCCGGGGTCCAGCGGCGCGACCGCGTCGCGGCGATCGCGCGCATAACCGCGAAGATGCCGAGCAGAATCACCACCCATCTGAGCCACGAATGCAACGTCAATGTCGCCGAATACATGCGCTGCATCATATCAACGGAACTTTGGGAGGATAGTGGTGTCAACTGTCCTATGCTCGAAGCGCGCGGCCTCACGAAGTACTATTCCGCGATCATCGGCGTTCGGGACGTGTGCTTCACCCTGAAACCCGGCACCGTTATCGGCCTGCTCGGCCCCAACGGCTCGGGCAAGTCGACAACTGTCGGTATGATCACTGGCCTCCTAGAGCCGTCGGGCGGCTGGGTGAAACTCGACGGGCATGATATTCGTGACGACCTCGTCGCCTACAAGGCGCGCCTCGGATACGTTCCGGAAGAAGCGCAGCTTTACACGTGGATGAGCGGCGACGAGTACCTGACGCTCTGTGCGCGCTTACGCGGCCTGTCCGCGGCGACTGCTGCCCGCCGCATCGACACGCTGCTGTCGATCTTCGGACTGCAGATGGATCGCGACGCGCCGATGAGCGCGTACTCGAAAGGCATGCGTCAGAAGGTTCTCCTTTCCGCAGCGCTGCTCCACGACCCGTCCATCGTCGTGCTGGACGAACCGTGCTCGGGCCTCGACGTGGCCACGACGCTGGTCGTGCGCAGCCTGATCCGCCGCCTCGCAGAATCGGGACGCATGATTGTCTACAGCTCTCACGAGCTGAAGATGGTCGAGCGGGTGTGTAACGAAGTGCTGATTCTGAGCGACGGCCGCGTCGCCGCGCATGCGCCCACTGCGGCGCTCCGCGAGCAGCTCAATGCCGCGTCCCTCGAAGATGCCTTTCGCACGCTCGTGATCACGACTGACGTCGAGTCGGTCGCTGCGGAGATCATGACGACCATTACGCACTGATCACGCACCATTGCCGACGAACTGGCGCGCCGAGCTGCGACAAGCCGTCACGATCGCCCGCGCGACATTTGGCGGCTTTCTGCAGAGCGACGTGATGCCGCAGGGCATGCAGGCCTCCGCCACGATCTGGGCGGCCGCCTTCCTGGCAGCGCCGGCGATGCTGCTCTCCAGCCAGTTCCTCGGAAAGTACTCCTTCCTGCAGCGCTATTATCCGGAGCGTCTCGAGCGCGCGATCTGGAGCGACCGCGGCCTCTTCATTCTGCTGTCGTCTGGAGCAATCGGCATCGTGTGCGTGGTCATGTGGGACACGCTCTTTCCAGGACGCCGGGACGTGTTCGTGCTGGGTTCACTTCCCATTCGGCCGCGGGTGCAGGCGTTGGGGCGGCTTGGCAGCCTCCTCGCGTTGTTCGTGGTGTTCGCCGCCGCGCTCAACGTGCTGCCGGGGGTCACTTACGCGATGATCTCGGCGCTCACTGTCACGGGCGCAATCCGCGGACTGCCCGCGCACCTCGTCGCGTCGATCGCGGCCGACGCATTCGTCTTCTTCGGCCTGACGATGGTGCAGGGGGTGCTGCTGGTCGGCGCCGGACGCCGCGCGTCCGAGCGTCTCGCGCCGATCCTTCAAATGGGGACGGTCTTGATCGTCCTTCTCACGCTGCTGTTCATCGGACCGCTGCGAGAGGCGACCGCCGTCGCGCTGGAACGCGGCAACGCGTCGGATCCGATCCTGCGATGGTTCCCGCTCGCCTGGTTCGTCGCGATCTACGAAACGATCGGCGGCACGTCGCGGCCGATCATGGCGGCGCTTGCCGCGCGTGGAGCCGTGTGGGCCGTCACGCCGCTGCTCGTCACCGCGGCGCTATATGTCTTCGCGTTCCGGCGGCTGTGTGCGCGGGCGATTGAAACGCCCGCGGGATCCGCGCGATTTTTTTTGTCACGCGCCGTGTCCGCCACGATCAGGACGCTGCTCGTCCGTCATCCAACAGAGCAGGCCATCTGCGCGTTCACGCTTCGCGTGCTCGCGCGAAGCCGCCGGCATCGCATGTTGATGGCAATCTATGTCGGAGGGGCGCTCGCGCTGATTATCACGGCGATTCTTCCGGCATTCCTGCGGCACGATACGGGTCTGTTCGCGAGACCCACCGTCGCGTCGCTTTCGCCGCCGCTCATCCTGAGCGCAGCGCTCGCGGTTGGATTCCGCGCGCTGCTCGCAATTCCAGTCGACCTTCCTGCGCGATGGATCTTTCGCAGCTGTTCGTTGACGCCGCTTCGCGTCGCCGCCGGAGTGCACAAGGCGGGACTGCTCGTCGTCTTGGTACCGGTGGCGCTGAGCGCGTGGCTCTCAGCCGCCATGTTCTGGGACGTGTCGATCGCATGGCGCCACGCCATCTTCTGCGCGGCGCTGTCACTGTTCCTGCTCGAGCTCTTACTGCTGAAGGCGGACGGCGTGCCGTTCGCGAGACAGTACATTCCGGGCGCCTCGCGGTTCCATCTCCTCTGGCCGTTCTACCTTTCTTGTTTTCTCGCCTACACCTATTCCGCCGCTGAGGCCGAGCGGCTGATGTTGCTCGAGGGTGACATCACCACGCCCGTCGCCATCATCGTCATGCTCGCCGGCGCCCTCGCGTGCATGCGGTGGTGGCGCCTGTGGCACACGCCGGAGCTCTCGTTCGAGGTGGAGATTCCCGACGAGACCTTCAAGGGATTCAACCTGAGCGAGGGTCTCGCGGCCCACGCCGTCGCCACACACCAGGTCAACGGGCGATCCAACATACACGTCTGAGGTCAGTTGTCAGTTGCCGATAACCAGTGGCCGGTTGCCAGTGGCCGGTTGCGGTTAGTTGCTACGGGCTACTACTAGCTACTGGCTACCGGTTACTGGTTACTGGTTACTGGTTACTGGTTACTGGCCACTGACTGCCCACACGATGAGCGCGACGATCCAGCCGAAGATCGCATCCGCGGCGTAATGATACCGACCGAAGACGGCGCCGGCAGCAATCGCGCCGGCGTTCACGAACATCGCGATGACAATCGGCCACGGCGCGCGCGTCACGAGCAGTGCGCAGGCCAGGCCCTCAGCGGCGTGACCGCTGGGGAACGTATTCGCTCCGATGCTGCCTGATGCGAGGATTTGCAGGTTCACCGCTCGCCATCGCGAGCGCCAGGGCTCATCCTCGAGCGCGCGCGGTGGGCGGCTCTGGATCCACGGCAGACAACCGAAGCAGACGTAGTCTGTGAAGAGGACGACCGTCCAGCAGTGGGCGGCGCTTTCTCCCGCGTCGAGCGCGATCCACAGTGCCAATGGCACCGCCGGATACACGCCGGAGTAGGCGACCTCGAGAATCTCGGCGATGGCGCGCGGCATGCGCGCCGCGATCGACCGGATACGGAGCGTCTCATCGAAGCCGCGCAGATCCCGTTCGACGCGGGGCATGGGCGCGACAAACAGCGCGCCGGTGCCCCAATACGCGGTCAACAGCAGGATGGGCGGAAGAAGCCACGCATGCAGGATCGGAACCTCATTCATGCGCGCCGACGCGCCGCTCAGGAGGAGGCCGGCGACGGCGGCAAGCAGCGCCCGCGGCCGCGCGCCCGCGCGGCCGCCACGGACGAGTGCCGTGATCGCGAGGTACACGAAGAACACGGCGCTGCCGGCTTCCCACGCACGCACCGAAGGAGACTACTCGAACGAGGTCCGAGGTCCGAGGTCCGAGGTCCGAGGCGCGAGGTGCGGATCCGGAACTCAAGCAGGATCTTCAGAATCACACCAGAAGCGACGAGAGCGGTGAAAGCATTCGCACACCGCACTTCGCGCAGCGCACGTCTGCACTCCGTCGTCCGACAACCGTCCTCAGACGTTCATGCGGATCGAATAAGATGCTGCTCGATGAGCACCACGCCTCGCCCCGGAACGATCACCTGGCAGGACTTGACGGTTTCGAACGCAGAGTCACTCCGCGATTTCTACGCGTCGGTGATCGGATGGAAGCCGGAGCCGCTCAGCATGGGGGCGTATGCAGACTTCGTGATGAAGGCCGATGGCGAACCGGTGGCCGGCGTCTGCCACGCGCGCGGCCTCAATGCCGATCTTCCCGCCCTGTGGCTGGTCTATATCACCGTCGACGATCTCGATCACAGCATCGCCGAGTGCCAGCGCCTGGGCGGCAGCGTGATCGCGCCGCCGCGCAGCATGGGCGGCGGCCGCTTCTGCGTCATCAAGGATCCCGCCGGCGCGGTTGCGGCGCTCTATCAGCCGCCGGACGCGGCATAAATTCGCGAATTGCGTAATCGGGGAATTCAGTAATCGGGTAATTGGGGCATTGACTCACGTCGCGGCGAGCGCGATTATCAAGAACTCGAACCCTGCGCGTTTTGAGATCGTTTTCGCACACGTTCTCGCGCACGTCGCTGTAGATTCGCCTTCGCTGTTGAGTGCGACGCAGTAAAGATCGCCGTTAGTTCGGCTGCCTCTTTCATCACGCGCCGGTACTCGCTCGTGTTCATACGCGAGTGCGCCACCGCGAGCAGCTCCAGCCAAAGCTGCGACTCGTCGGATTCTTCTACAACGACGCCCATCTTCGCGCAGAACTCGCGGTCGGACCTGGCGCGGCAACAAACTCGGTAGTTTGCCGCGACCGCGGTGCCTGCACGTAACAGCTGCCCTCCAATCACTCGCACGTACCACTCGCGCGGCACCGAACGTGCGATCTTCACGATGTCAATAGCGAATCGTTTGGTTCTCGCGCGGAGTTCTTGCGGCGTCATACTCTCCCAAGATGCATTGGATGTGCCTGGACCAATTTCGCCGCAAAGTGTCACTGTGTGGTCGGATCCGTGAGAAATCTGCGAATCAGCCAGGATCGTGGTACGCAGTATCTCCAACAAGCCGCGCGAACGCGGCTCCCCGATTCCCCAATTCCTCAATTTTCCGATTCCCCGATTCCCCAATTACTGAATCGCACTGGCCGTTCAACCCGCAAACATTTGCCGGGGGTTCGGCGGCTTGCGACACTGTATCGAAGTACGTTATAACGACTATTGTTATATGGCCGACTCTGATATTACCCGGCAATTGCCTCTTCCCCCCGCGTTCTTTCATATCCTGATCGCCCTCGGCGATGGCGAGCGGCATGGCTACGCCATCATGCAGGACGTCGCGCGGCGCACGGACGGGAAGGTCCGCATGAGCCCCGGGACTCTGTACGGATCGATCCGCCGGATGCTCGACGAGGGGCTGATCGATGAGCTGACGCGCCGGCCGGATGACGATGACGAGCGGCGCAGGTACTACCGGGTCACACGCTTCGGCCGCGCGGTGGCCGCCGCGGAGGCGGACCGGTTGAGGGCGCTCTTGCAGCACGCGCGCGCGACAGGTCTGGTGCCGCGGCGATCATGAAGCACCGCGCGGTGGCAGAGCGCGTGTTCGGCCTCGTCCTCCGGCTGTATCCGGCCGAGTTCAGGGATCGTTTCGGCCACGGCATGACGAGCGCGTATCGCGCGGCGCGCATGGAGGCGGCCGCGCGCGGCCGGGCAGGCGTGGCGGCTTTCTGGATCGGCGTGGCCGTCGATGCGCTCGTCCGGGCGCCAGGAGAACACGTCATGATGACCCTGTACGATCTGAAATTCGCGGCGCGCGCGCTCTGGCGTGCGCCCGTCTTCAGTGTCGTCGCGATCGCCACGCTCGCGCTGGGCATCGGCGTGAACACGGCGATCTTCAGCGTCGTGCACGCCGTCGCCATTCAGCCGCTCGGTTTCTTCGATCCCGCGCGGCTCGTCAGAATCTGGGAAAAGAACGATCGCTTGAACATCGCGCAGTTCTCGACGTCGGTGCCGAACTACCTGTCGTGGCGCGAGCACGGCCGATCGTTTGCGGAGCTGGCCGCGTGGCGCTCCGGCACGGTGACGTTGACGGGCACGGGCGAGCCCCACCGCCTCGGCCGCATGGAAGCCACCGCCACGCTGATTCCGCTGCTGAACGTGCGGCTGCGGCGCGGCCGCAATTTTTCGCCCGCGGAGGATCGTCCCGGCGCGCCACGCGTCGCGATCATCATGGAGTCGGTCTGGCGGGACTGGTTCGGCTCCGATCCGTCCATCATCGGTCGCTCGATTGCGCTCAACGGCGTCTCCCATACGGTCGTCGGCGTCCTGCGCGATCGGGATCTCGTCGGAACCGCGCAGGTGTTGACGCCACTTGCGCCGGATCTCTCGCGCGAGGCGCGCGCCGATCACCGGCTGTCGACAATCGGACGTCTCCGTCCCGACATCACGCTGGCGCAGGCGCAGCTGGACATGGACGCGGTCGCGCAGCAGCTCGCGCGGCAGTATCCAGAGTCCAACAAGGACTGGGGCGTGCGCATGGCGACGTTCGACGACTGGATCGTTCCGCCCGAGATGCGGCAGGGCCTCTACCTGCTGCTCGGATCGGTGGGACTCGTGCTGCTCATTGCGTGCTCGAACGTTGCAAACCTGATGCTCGCACGCGCGGCGCTGCGGCGCCGGGAAATCGGGGTACGCCTCGCGCTGGGCGCGAGTCGTCTCCGCCTCGTGCGCCAGGTTCTGACTGAAAGTCTGCTCGTGGCGCTCGTCGGCGGCACCGCCGGCGTGCTGATAGCCTCGTGGGGCGTGCCGGCCCTGCGGGCGGCGCTCGCTTCGTCGCTCCCTCGTGCGGAAGACATCGCGGTGAACGCGCCCGTGCTCATCTTCTCGCTCGTCGTGTCGGTGCTGACCGCGGCGGCGTTTGGTGCGCTGCCCGCCATGATCGGCTCTCGAAACGATATGACAGGATCGCTGAGAGAAGGATCGCGCGGCAGCGCGGGCGCGCAGCAGGGGGCCGCGCGGCGGATGCTGGTCGTGGCCGAGATCGCACTCGCGACCGTGCTCCTCACTGGAGCGGCGCTCTTCGTCCAGAGCTTTCTCCGCCTGCAGCACGTGGAACTGGGATTCAATGCGAAACACCTCACCACCGCGATGATGGGACTTCCGGAGGCGCGCTATCCCACGGACCTCGCCCGGCAGCAGTTTTACCGCCGCCTGCTTGCAGAGATGCAGGCCGTTCCAGGCGTCGAGGCTGCGGCGATGTCGAGCGGCGCACCGTTCGCAGGCGGCAATACCGGCATGCCCCTGAAGGCGGTTGGCGCGAATGCGCTCGGCGCTGAAGACATGCAAGCGGACTGGCGCCTCGTCAGCCCGCAGTATTTCCGGACGCTTGCCATTCCGCTGTTACGCGGTCGCACGTTCGACAATCGCGAGACAGGGACGCACGGTGCCCACAGCATCATCCTGAGCGCCGACGCCGCACGCCGCTTCTGGCCCAATGCCGATCCTCTAGGCCGGCAGGTGCAACTCGGCAACAAGCAGATCTTCCAGGTCATCGGCATCGTCGGCGACGTGCGCAATCTGTCGCTGGACCTGGAGCCTCGGCCCGCGATGTACTTCAGCAGCGAGCAGATCCTCTGGCCCACGATGACGCTGATCGTGCGATCGTCGGGGAGCTCGCCAATGGGCGCCGTCATGCGGCAGAAGGTTGCGGCGCTGGATCCGCAGCTCGCCGTATTCAACGTCCGGACGCTGGACATGATGCTGCAACAGAGCGCCGCGCAACCGCGTCTGACGGCGTGGCTCGTGAGCCTCTTTGCCGCGCTTGCGCTCGCGCTCGCGGCGATCGGCGTCTACGGCGTGATCGCGTATCTCGTGGCGCAGCGGACGCAGGAGATCGGCGTGCGCATGGCGCTCGGCGCGCGCCGTGTCACGGTGATGCAGCTTGTGCTCGGCCACGCGCTGCGATTGAGCATCGCAGGAGCGCTCGTGGGCGCGACGGCGTCGGCCCTGCTCGCGCCCGTCCTGTCGTCGCAGCTCTTTGGCGTCAGCCCGCACGACCTGCTGACGCTTGTGTCGGTCCCGATCACGCTCGTCGCCGTCGCAGCGCTCGCGGGTTCGCTGCCGGCGCTCCGCGCCACACGGGTGGATCCTCTGGTGGCGCTCCGGACCGATTGATGCCGCTGTTCGTCTTCGATCTCGATGGCACGCTCATCGATTCGCGCCGCGATCTGGCCGATGCGGCAAATGCGCTGCTCGAAGAGCGCGGCGGCGCTCCGCTTCCGGTGGACACAATCGCGCGCATGGTGGGAGAAGGAGCGGCGCTGCTCGTCCGGCGCGCTCTGACGGCGGCGGCGCTCGATCCCGAGTCGCCAGGTGCGCTTCCACGTTTCCTCGAGCTGTACGACGACAGGCTCCTGACACACACGCAGCTGTACGATGGCATCCGCGAGGCGATCGAGACGCTCGCGGCCGATGCACCGCTTGCCGTGCTCACGAACAAGCCTTCCCGGGCAACGCTCGCCATCCTCGACGGGCTCGGCGTCGCAGGATTCTTCAAATGGATCCTGGGCGGCGATGGCCCGTGGCCGAGGAAGCCGAGTCCTGCGCCGCTCCAGGAACTCATGCATCGCGCCGGAACTGCGCTGACGCAAACAGTGATGGTCGGCGACTCGGCGATCGATCTCGCCACCGCACGCGCGGCGCGCACACGCGTGTGCATGGTGCGCTATGGCTTCGGCTTCACGTTGTCGGAACACGATCTCGGTCCGGACGACATGCTCGTCGATCGACCGTCGGATCTCGTTCCGCTGCTGCGCAGCATCCGCGTGTAGATATCCATTCATCACCACCGCGAAGAGCGCCCTGCGACGAGCTTCACGGCCCTTGTGACGAAATCCGCCTCGGACGTGACGAACGTGCCCTGGATGACGATCCTCCGTCGCCTCTGGGTCGAACGATTATCGGTGGCCGCACCTCACCGCTCGTACGACTCCCGGCGTGACGAGGCGGACAGCTTGATCAGGTAACGGTGCGGTTCGTTCCAGAACTGCTCGCGCATCTGACGGAGGCTGTCGGCGCCCCCGTAGCTGATCGACGAGCAGAGATGTTTGATCATGTCGCGCACGATCGTCCGCGCGGAGCCGCGCGCCGGGACACTCACCTCCATCCCCTCGGCGCCGATCGCGTCGAGCTCCACGCGGTCGGCGTCTTCGACATCGAGCCGATCGCGAATCGCCTCCAGCGATGCCATGCCGCGCAGCACCTTGAACGGCACCTTTACGGTCTTCTGCGCTTCCGGCAGCAGCACCGACTTGTGGACGATCTCGCCCGGCGCTTCCTCGGTGCCCGCGAATGCGCTGCCGAGCATCGCGCAGTCACCGCCGAACAGCAGCGACTGCGCCAGCGCGCCGTGGCGCCGGATCCCGCCATCGGCAATGAGCGGCACATCGCTCTCCCCGATCGCGCGCCGGCACTCGACGAGCGCCTGCGCCTGCGGCACGCCGTAGCTTGTCGTCATGCGGGTCGTGCACCCTCCGCCCGGGCCGATGCCCACCTTGATGCCGTTGACGCCCCGCTCGAGGAGGAAGGTCGTGCCTTCCGCGGTGCCGACGTTTCCGGCAATCAGCTCCACGCCGCCGAAGCGCTTCCGCAGGTCTGCGATCGCGCGGTCCATCACGATTGAGTGTCCGTGCGCGATATCGATGACGAGCACGTCGACGCCCGCCTTGATCAATTCGTCCGCGCGTTCGAGATAGTCCCCCTGCGCGCCGACCGCCGCGCCGACTCGAAGCCGTCCCTGGTCGTCGCGCGTGGCAAACGGAAGCCGCCGCTGCTTCAGCAGATCGCGCGCGGTGATGAGGCCGGTCAGCTCTCCCTGCTCGTTGACGAGCGGAAGCTTCTTGATCTTCCGCTCGACCATCAATTGCTCCGCCTGTTCGGGAGTAATCGGGCCGCGGTGCACGACGAGCCAATCGACCGGTGTCATCCGGTCGGACACGCGCAGTCCCTGTCGCGAGACGAATCGCATGTCGCGCTCCGTGAGCAGTCCGTTCAACCGACGCTGCTCGTCGACGACGACCAGGGTGCCGACGCGTGAGCGGGACATCAGCGCCGCTGCCTCCTCGACAGACGCGGTGGGCGCGATCGAGTACGGATCGCGGATGATCCCGTGTTGCGTCCGCTTCACCTTCTCGACTTCGCGGACCTGCGGCCGGATGTCTCCGGGCCGGAATCCGCGGTCGATGATCCCGATGCCCCCTTCTTCGGCCTGAACGATCGCCATCGGCGCGCGCGTGATGGTATCCATGTTTGCAGACACGATCGGGCGTTTCAATACGACATGCTGCGATACGCGGCACGACAGATCGATCACCGCGGGATCTCGACTGACGATCACGCTGCGCTGCGGCGTCAGGAGGAAATCGTCGAAGGTACAGCCGTGCACCAGCTCGGCCACGGCGCGCGCGGACGCCTCGCGGATGGATGGAAACTTCGCGCTGGGCATCCCGCGATCCTATCCGCTCCACGCACCAGCGCATAATAAGAGGAGGCTGTGCGGCTGATGGTGGCGGCGATCTTCGCGTTGAGTCTTGGTGCGTGGCTGACGGGCGCCGCACAGCAGCCTGCGGCGGCGCCGCTGCCGGTGCCGCAACTGCCGCCGCAGACGTTCGTTGAATGGCTCGCCGCGTTGCGATCTGAAGCTGTAACGCGCGGCATCACCGAAGCCACACTCGATCGGGCGCTCACAGATCTCGAGCCGTTGCCTGTCGTGATCGAGCGCGATCGCTCGCAGGCCGAGCTCGTGCTCACGCTCGATCAATATCTGGAGCGACGGCTCACGCGCGCGATGATAAAGGCCGCGCAGAAGATGGGCGCGCAACACCGGACCCTTCTTCGGAAAGTCAGCGCCAAATACGGCGTCCCGCCGGGCGTCATCGTCGCCGTCTGGGGCCTGGAGTCCAATTACGGCCGGTTCAGCGGGGTGCGGCCGACGATCGCGACCCTGGCAACGCTCGCCTACGACCCGCGACGATCCGCCATGTTTCGGGAAGAATTGTTCAACGCCTTGAAGATTCTCGACAGCGGCGATGTCGAGCCAGTTGCATTGAAGGGATCGTGGGCGGGCGCGCTCGGTCAGCCGCAGTTCATGCCGTCGAGCTTCCTCGAGTTCGCGCAGGACTTCGATGGGGACGGCCGCCGCGATATCTGGAAGTCCACGCCGGATGTGTTTGCCTCGATCGCGAACTACCTCTCCGCGCACGGATGGACGAAAGGCCGCACGTGGGGGCGTGAGGTCAAGGTGCCGGCCGCCATCGCGGATGCCGTCGCCGACGCGGCGCCGCTGCAGGAGGCCGGTTGTCTCGCGGAGCGTCAGATGAGCGTACCGTTGCCATTGAACGAGTGGCGCAAGCTTGGCGTCAGAACAATGACAGGGACGAAAGTCCCCCTCACGAATCTCAAGGCGTCACTCGTCGCCGCCGGGCCTCGCCGCTTTCTCGTCTACCCGAACTACCAGGCACTGCTCGCCTACAACTGCGTGCACGCGTACGGCCTCAGCGTGGCGTTGCTCTCGGGCCGCGTGCACTGAAAAGAGAGCGAGGCCGCCTGCGCCAAGCGTCACCCAAACGCAGCGCGGCCCCGCCTCTGACGGTGGTTCGCCGGCGCCGTCCTTCGCAATCCGCCTGAAGGACGCGGTCGCCCCCAGTCACCGAGCAGGAGGGCGCGGCGACGGGCGCGCACGCAACCCTTTTTGACGAATTTTGAAATCGGCTGCCGGTCCACCGTCAGAGGACCCGTCGCCGACTGCGCGTCTGGGCGCTACTCGGACGACGACACGACATCTACGAAGGGTACGGCCGTACTGGAGTTGATATAGTCGACGAAACAAAACGCGGGCCGGTGAACCGTGGAGCCCGGCCGCAATCCTCGCGCGACCTGATCGGCGGGTATGATCGGAAGCATGCTGGCGCTGCGGACCCTCGAATCAAAGCTTCGCGATCGGCTTGCCGGAACGCTACCCGGCGTCGAGGCTCAGCTGCGGTTCGCGCCAGTACCGCCCCGTGCCAACTGGAGGCCTGGGCACTTTCCAGCAGATGCCCGAACTGCCGCCGCTCTCCTTCTTCTATATCCGGGCGCTCACGGAATTTCGCTGCCGCTGACCGTGCGCGCCAGCGGACTCCGGCGGCACGCCGGGCAGATCAGCCTGCCGGGTGGCGCAACCGACCCAGGTGAAACGCTGGCCGAAGCGGCGCTGCGTGAAGCGCAGGAGGAGATCGCGGTGAACCCGCCGGACGTGCGTGTCCTCGGTGAGCTGACGCCGGTGCACGTACTCGTCAGCGGCTTCACGCTGCATCCGGTCGTGGGGATCACCGACGATTGCCCGGCGTTCTCGCCGGCACCGTACGAGGTCGAGCGGGTGCTCGAGGTCTCGATTGATGACCTGCAGGACGCCTCGCGCATCCGGCAGGGCACGCGCATTCGCGAGGGCATCGCCGTCGAGTATCCATACTTCGATCTGCTCGGTCACCAGGTGTGGGGCGCCACCGCGATGGTGCTCGGCGAGTTCATCTGCCTGCTGCAGGACAATCGTTTGTAGGGCGGAGCTTCAGGTCCGCCGTGCGCGCCGGCTGGGGACCCGGGGAATTCTAGACGCACGCGCGGGAGCACGTGCGAAGCACAATCACCAGATTACCCAATCCAGAAATCACCAAATCCGTAGGGCTGTCTTCTTCTTCAGCAGCCGGGTCTAAAGACCCGCCCTACCTGAGTTGTTGACGGGATCGACCGTCATCGCGCGCCGAGCGGGAACGTAGCACGCGATCGCCGCGACCGCGAGGAGCATCGACGCGACGGCGAGGAACGTGAGCGGGTCGAGCGCGCTCACGCCGAAGAGGAGCGTCCGCATGACGCGCGTGACGGCGACCGCGCCGGCAAGGCCGCAGGCAAGACCCATCGCCACGGGTGTGATTCCTTGCCGCACGACCAGGCGCAGCAGATCGCGCGGTTTCGCTCCGAGAGCCAGTCTCAGGCCGAGCTCCGCCCGTCGCTGATTGACTGAGAACGCCACCATTCCATAGACGCCCACGGCAGCGAGCATCAATGACACCGCCGCGAACGCTGCAAGGAGCGTCATTCGAAAGCGCGGCTGTGCCACCGACGCCGCGACGACATCCTCCATCGCCCGCACACGGCTGATGGCGACCTCGCGATCGATCGACGCGAGCGTCGTCTTCACGATGGGAAGCGCCGCCATGGGGTTCCCCGGCGTGCGCGCGAGTATCGTCATCTCGTCCGTCACGTACTGCGTCGCGGGGACGTAGATCACCGGCACCGGCTCGAGCTCCAGCGAGCGCGTTCGGACGTCGCCGACGACGCCGACCACTTCACGCGGCTGCTCGGGGACGCCCATGCTGACGGCGATGTGGATGCGTTTACCGAGCGGGTTCTCGCCCGGCCAGAACGTGCGCGCCGCGGCTTCACTAATGACGGCAACGCCGGGGCCGCCGGCGCGATCCTGCGGGGTCACGCGTCGGCCGGCAAGTAGTCGAATGCGTAGCGTTTCAAGATAATTGGCGGTCACCGGCCGCATCTGCGCGTTGCATTCCCGCCGACCCTCGGGCGCGTCGAGCCGGTAAAATGTGCCGCCGAAGCTGCCGTAGCTGAGTGGTGGCTGAAATATTCCGCCCGCCGACAGGATTCCCGGTTGCTGCAGCCGGGTCGTGAGCTCGCGGAAGAACTGCTCCGCCGCGGCAACCCTCGGATAGCGCGCCGCCGGCAGCCGGATGGTGAACGCGAGCACGTTGTGCGGATCGAATCCTGGATCCGTGCGGCTCAGGCGATCGAAGCTCTTCATCGCGAGTCCAGCACCAGCGAGCAGCACGAGCGCTAGCGACACCTCCACCGCGACGAGCACGTTGCGAATCCGTCCCCGTCCGCCCGTGGACGTATCGCGCCGCATATCCTTCAGGAACGACGCGAGATCGGCGCGCGATGACGCGAGCGCGGGCACGAGCCCGAACGCGACGCCCGTCAGGAGCGACACGACGATCGCAAAGCCGAGCACGATCGGATTGATCGTGAAGTCGGCGGCACGGGGCAGGTCCTCTGCCGCCACGAGCACGAGCAGCCGGACTCCCCACACCGCGAGCACCAGACCGGCCGCGCCACTCGCCAGCGACAGCACCAGGCTTTCGGCGAGCAGCTGGCGGACGATTCGCCCCCTTGCGGCGCCGAGCGCGGAGCGCACCGCGATCTCTCCGGTGCGGGTCGTGGCCCGGGCGAGCAGCAGGTTCGACACGTTGACGCACGCGATCAGCAGCACGAACGCGACTGCGCCGAGCAACACGAACAGCGGCCGCGTGACCGGACCCACCATCGACTCGAGCAGTGGCTGCACGCGTATCGAATAGCCTTCGAGCTTGTCCGGATACCGAGCGGCGATGTGCTGTTCGATGCTATCGAGATCCGCCTGCGCCTGCGCCGGCGTGATGTCCGCTTTCAATCGTCCGACCGCGCTCATGTAGTGCGCCCCGCGCTGATTGGGACTGACGTCGGATGGCTGCAGCACCAGGGGCACCCACAGGTCCGTCGCCTCCGGGAAGCCGAACCCGGCGGGCATGATGCCGATGACGCTGTATGCTTCGCCTTCGATCGTGACGGCGCGGCCGATCAATCCAGTGTCGGATCCGAACCGACGTTCCCAGATCGCATGACTGATGATCGTGACGTGTGGCGCTCCAGGCCTCGCATCCTCGCGCGTGAAGGGACGTCCGGTGATCGGGCGGACGGCCAGGGCATCGAAGACTTCCGGTTCTGCGTTCACCGCGGTGATGCGTTCCGGCTCGGTGTCGCCGCTCAGCGTCAGCGTCCCGTCCTGGTACATTCCGAGCGACGAGAACGAGCGATTGTTCGCACGCCAGTCCAGGAAGTTCGGCGGCGACACGGTAACCGCTCTCCCGCCCGCCCATTCGTTCACGTCCATGACCCGATCGGATGCGGGATACGGCAGCGGCCGCAGCACAGTGCGGAGTGCGGGGTGCGGGGTGCGGGACGCGGAGTTGCGTGATTTTCGCACCCCGCACCCCGGATCCCGCATCCCGATCTTAGTACTTCACCACCGCCGCCGGCTGCACGCGTGCTGCGCGGAGGGCCGGGACCAGCGCCGAAAGTGCCGCAACCGCGCCAAGCGCGACACCCGTGGCGGCGAACGCGACGGGATCGGTAGGCGTGATGCCGTAGAGCAGGCCGGACAACGTACGGGTGGCGAGGGGCGCAATTGCGAGGCCGAGCGAGATCCCGATCGCCGCGAGGAACAGCGCGCGGCCGAGCACCATCGTCAGCATCTTCTCGCGGCTCGCCCCGAGCGCCATGCGAATCGCAATCTCCTGGCGACGTTCGGTCACCGACCACGCCATCATCCCGTAAATCCCCACGATCGCCAGGCTGACCGCGAGCCCGCCGAACGATGCGACGAGCGTCGACAGGAACTTCGGCTTCGACAGCGCTCGCGCAACGTGCTCGTCCATCGTCCGGACGCCCGAAAGCGGCAGATCCGGATCGAGGCTGACGACTGCCCGGCGGATCGACGGCATCACGTCGTACGGATCGCGTTCGGTCCGCACGACGAACGCGATGAAGGGGAACGACCGCTGCGTGACGGACTGATACAACTCGGGCCGCGGCGGCCTGGACGGTCCGAGATGGCGAATGTCGCCGACCACACCTACGATCGTCATCCATTGCCCATCGTCATCGAACCGCACGCGCCGGCCGACGGGATCCTGGCCTGGCCATTGCGCGCGCGCGAGCGTCTCGTTCACGAGCACGATGGGCGGGGCCTTGCGGTCGTCGCTCGAACGGAAATCACGCCCGCGGCGGATCGGAATGCCCATCGCATGGAAATATCCCGGCATGACGATCTGGTATCCGGCGCGCAGCGCGGTTTTCGGGACGGGCCGTCCCTCAACGAGGTACCCGGTGCCGAAGTCATCTCCACCAATCGGGAGCGTGACGGCGGCGCCCACGGCGCGCACGCCAGGCACCGCCTCGAGCCGCTGGATCAACGAGTCGTAGAACTGCACCTGCCGCGATTGGTACTCCGCGCGATCACCGGTGACCGTGATGTCGAATGTCAATAGGTTATGCGTATCGATCCCGGTGTCGACGCGCGTCAGCGCGGTAAAGCTGCGCACCAGCAGCGTCGAGCCTACGAGCAGCACGACCGCGACGGCGATCTCGAGCGTGACGAGCCCGTCGCGGGTCCGGCTGGTGCGCCGCGATCCTGAGGAACGCGAGCCCCCTTCGGCGAGCGCGTCCGTCAACTGATCGCGCGAGAGCTCGATCGCCGGTACGAGGCCAAATGCCAGGCCCACCGCGACGGCAATGCCGAGCGTGAACAACAGCACGCGCGCGTCGATGCCGCTTCGCGTGAGGCCCGCCATGTCCGGCGGCGTCAGAGAGAGCAGCGACGCCGAGCCCCACCACGCGAGGAGCAGGCCGGCGGCCGCACCGGCCACGGAAAGGACAATGGATTCGGTCACGAGTTGACGGACGATGCGCGCGCGGCTCGCGCCGAGCGCGCGGCGGAGTGCGAGATCTCGTCGACGGGCGGCGCCACGTCCGAGGAGAAGGCTCGCGACGTTCGCACACGCGATGGCCAGCACGAAGGCGACCGCGCCTGCGAGCACGAGCAGCGGCCGCTCGACGGCGCCCGCGAATTGATTGCGGATCCCGACGAGCGTTGCGCCGCGGCCGTCATCTTCCGGATGGGAGCGCGACAGACGAGTCCCTGCTGACGCGACCTCCGCACGTGCCTGGGCGAAGGTGACACCCGGCTTGAGTCGCGCGACGGACCGCAGGTACCCGGTGTTACGGTAGCCCGTCATGTCCTCGTCTTCATTGGTCGCCGGCCGCGGCACGTCGCCAGGTCCACCGGGCACCCAGAGTTCGGGCCCCGTGTCTGCCGCCGACGGCTGCGCCGTAATTGCGGGCCATATGAAGCGGCGCGGCATGACCGCGACCACCTGGCGCGGACGGCCGTTCAACGTAATCGTACGACCGACAATCGAGGGATCGGCGCCAAAGCGGCGCACCCACAGCCGCTCGCTCAGGACGACGGCGGATGGATCCGCCACGCCTTTGTGAAATGGTTCGCCGACAAGCGGCCGCGCGCCGAGCGTGTCGAAAAAGCCTGACGAGACGCTCGATCCGCCAATCCGCTCGGCCTCGCCGCGGCCTGTCAGCGTGAACGAGATGTGACTGATTCCTGCGAACGACTCGAAGCTCGTCACCTGCGTCTGCAGATCGCGCAGACGGCCGGGGCCTATCGGCTCCGGCTGGCCGTCGCTGGTGTTCCAGATGAAGACGAGGCGATCCGCGTCGGGGAACGGCAGGGAACCGAGCAGCACCGTGTTGATGACGCTGAAGATGGCGGTGTTCGCCCCGATGCCGAGCGCAAGCGTGAGCACGGCGATAGCCGTGAACCCAGGCGTGCGCCGAAGGCCGCGGCACGCGTAGAGAATGTCTTGGCGAAAGTCCGTCCACATCCCGGCGCGCCTCCGTTCACGCGCGGCACGCTCGTCGATGGTGCGCACCGCGCTTCTGATCGTCGAGGGATCCCCAAAGCGGCGCCGCGCCGCATCACGCGCGTCCGCGGGTGAGAGGCCGCGCTCGCGGTAGTCGCGCTCGCGCATCTCGAGGTGGTATGCCAGCTCCTCGTCAATATCTGCGCCGATCTCGGGACGCCAGATCCGCCGCTCCCGGCGCGCGCGTTCGTTCATGCCGTTTTCGGCCGGCGCGACTGCAGCGCACGCGTGACGACCTCAGAGAAACGCTCCCAACGCGAGAGCTCCGCACGCAGCTGCTGGCGTCCGTGTTCGGTGAGCGTGTAACAGCGCACGCGGCGGTTCGTCTCCGAGAGGGTCCACTCCGACGTGACGAGCCCGCGCGCCTGGAGGCGGTGCAGCGCGGGATAGAGCGATCCCTCCTCAACGAGCAACTCGTCTTCGGTGATCTGTTCGATCCACCGCGCGATGCCGTAGCCGTGGAGCGGCCCCCAGCTCAGGGATTTCAGAATCAGTGCCGCAAGCGTGCCTTGCAGGAGATCGACCGTCGTGCGATCGTGCATAGGGGTGTCATCATATACCTATGTTGATAGGTGTCAAGCCGGTTGTCGGTTGCCCGTAGCCGGTTGTCAGTTGCCGGTTGGAACGCGGATTGCTCAACTCCGGGATGTGATTCGCGATCTCTGGTACAAGCAGGGCGTCATCTATTGCCTGAACGTCGAGACGTTTCTCGACTCGAGCGGCGACGGCGTTGGCGATTTCGTCGGGTTGACCGACCGGCTCGACTACCTTGCGGGTCTCGGCGTGACGTGCATCTGGCTGATGCCCTTCTATCCGTCGCCAAATCGCGACGACGGGTACGATGTCGCGGACTTTTACGGTGTGCACCCGCGCACGGGCACGTTCGGACACTTCGTGGAATTCATGAACCAGGCGCGGCAGCTCGGCCTGCGCGTGATCGTGGACCTCGTCGTCAATCACACCTCCGATCAGCACCCGTGGTTCAAGGCCGCGCGCCAGGACCCTTCATCGCGTTACCGCGATTGGTACATCTGGTCCAAGTCGCGCCCGAAGAACTGGAACAAGGGGATGGTATTTCCCGGCGTGCAGCGCGCCACGTGGACGCGCGATCCGGTGGCCGGCGCGTACTTCTTTCACCGGTTCTACGATTTCCAGCCGGACCTGAACGCGCACAATC
>Ga0066677_10000219_pt1 | contig 20058 bp, 16 predicted proteins | sample GraSoiAngelo_126_FD_62299 | JGI IMG/M metagenome (GOLD analysis project Ga0066677, IMG submission 62299) | Grasslands soil microbial communities from the Angelo Coastal Reserve, California, USA - 14_0927_09_20cm | ecosystem: Environmental > Terrestrial > Soil > Grasslands | place: USA... | reverse complement strand
CGAGGAACAGGCGTCGGAAGTCGATCGCGTCAAGCGATCGGAGAGCGGCATGATCGTCAATCCGATCACGCTCTCCCCTTCCAACCGGATCTACGAAGCCCTCGAGCTGATGAAGAAATACCGGATCTCCGGCGTGCCGATCACCCAGGACGGCAGCAAGGAGGGGCGGCTCGTCGGGATTCTGACGAACCGCGATCTGCGCTTCGAGACGAATCTCGACCGGTCGATCTCCGAGATCATGACGCGCGATCCGCTGTTCACCGTCCCCGTCGGCACGACGCTCGAACAGGCGCGTGAATTCCTGCATCGGCACAAGGTCGAGAAGCTGCTCGTCGTCGACGAGCGCTTCATGCTGAAAGGGCTGATCACCGTCAAGGACATCCAGAAGGCGATCAAGTACCCGAATGCGTGCAAAGACTCGCTCGGCCGGCTGCGAGTCGCAGCGGCGATTGGCGTCGGCAAGGATGCGATCGCGCGCGCCGAGGCGCTCATTGCGGCGAACGTGGACGCGCTCGTCGTCGACACCGCGCACGGGCATTCGCAGGGGGTGCTCGACGTCGTGCGGCGGATCCGCCGTCAGTTCCCCAACGTCGATTTCGTCGCCGGCAATGTCGCGACGGCGGACGCCACCGCCGCCCTCATCGAGCTCGGCGTCGATGCCGTCAAGGTGGGCATCGGCGCCGGGTCGATCTGCACCACCCGTGTCGTCGCGGGCATCGGGGTCCCCATGATCACGGCGATTGCCGAATGCGCGCGCGCCGCCACGTCGCGCAAGATTCCCATCATTGCTGACGGCGGAATTCGCTACTCGGGCGACATCACGAAGGCAATGGCCGTTGGCGCCAGCTCGGTCATGATCGGCAGTCTCTTCGCGGGCACGGACGAGAGCCCCGGTGAACTGATCCTTTACCAGGGGCGCAGCTTCAAGGAATACCGCGGCATGGGGTCGCTCGGCGCGATGCGCCGCGGAAGCCGCGATCGCTACTTCCAGGATGAATTCGACTTGGACGCCACTCCGGAATCAGCCGAGAAGCTCGTGCCCGAGGGGATCGAAGGGCGCGTGGCGCACAAAGGCACCGTCGCGGCGATGATCCATCAGCTGATGGGCGGTCTGCGCGCCGGGATGGGCTACACCGGCTGCGGCACGATCCCGACGCTGCAACGCGAAGCGAAGATGATCCGCGTCAGTCCCGCCGGACTGCGGGAGGGGCACGTCCATGACGTGATCATCACGAAAGAGGCCCCGAATTATAGGGTTGAGTAGGACCGCACAGGGAGAACACGGAGAACACGGAGGGAACGGATTTCAAGAACGAAGCAACGAACACAACGGAGGTCAACGAAGCGAACTTCCGTTTTGTTATTTTCTTCGCTTTGTTCGTTTTCTTTGTTGCTTCGGTTCTGGAAGCCGTTTACTTCGTCTGCTTCGTTGGCCCCGTCATCGGCACGAATCGCACGGGAAGCGTACGGAGCGTCTGGGTTCCCGTTGCCGTACGCCGCAGGATGCGCAGCTCCTGCGTGACTGACCCCACGGGAATCGCCATCAATCCACCGACTTTCAACTGCTCCACCAGTGCGGGCGGCACGTCTTCGGGTGCCGCCGTCACGATGATGCGGTCGTACGGCGCATGCTCGGGCCAACCAAGGTACCCATTCCCGGTGCGCACTTGAACGTTGCGATAGCCAAGGGCGCCCAGCGTTTTCCGCGCACGGTCCGCCAGCGCCGCGATGATCTCGATCGTGTAGACCTCTTCCGCCAGCGTGCTCAAGACGGCGGCCTGATAACCCGAGCCAGTGCCGATCTCGAGCACGCGATGCGACGGTTCGATCTCGAGCGCCTGCGTCATAAATGCGACGATGTAGGGCTGTGAGATCGTCTGGCCGTGACCGATTGGCAGCGGCCGATCGCGATACGCCTCTGCCCTCACGGACTCCGGCACAAAGAGATGCCTCGGTACGGCGAGCATTGAGTCGACGACGCGCGGACTGCTGATATCGCGGGCGATCAGCTGCTCTTCAACCATCTGCCGGCGCGCCGCGCGCCATTCGCGCGTGTCGCGCTGCAGGCCGGCGTTGCCTGCGCCGCAGGCGGTGATTGCGAAGAGGAGCAGCGCTGCGCCAGCATCTCGAACGCCGCGTGCTACCGCTCGCGGCCCGGCCGGCGTCTTACAGCACATGGAGGCAAGCACTGACGGCGCTCGACACAACGTTGATCCTCGGCGTCGCGCTGGACGCGCGCGTCGATCCGGTGTTCATGCGCCAATGCTCAATGCTCAATGGTTCAAAGCGATCACCTTTGAGCATTGGGCGTTGAACATTGGACATTGATCTGCCGGTGGTCTTCGCCGGCGTCGTGGATCATCACCTCCACAACGCCCGTGCCTTCGGGCCGGCCGCGCCACCGTTCGGCCCACTCGATTGCGACGATGCCGTCGGCGGAAACGAGGTCTTCGAGTCCGAGGTCGTCGATCTCCGCTGGTTCGAGACGATAGAGATCGACGTGATACAACGTCGCTGCCTCGCCGGCATATTCCTGGACGATCGTGAACGTCGGGCTCGACACATCGTCGGGGTTCGCGCCGATGCCGCGGGCGAGGCCGCGCACGAAGGCCGTTTTGCCCGCGCCCAGATCGCCATAGAGCAGAACGACATCGCCGGCGCGTAGGGTGCGGCCGAGTGCGACTCCGGCGTCGGTCGTTTCCTGTTCGGTGGATGTGATGAGGGCGCTCATGTGAAGAGATCCGGCCTGCCTGCGTCGGGCCTGCAGGCGCCGTGGTCATCCGGCATCCGCCTGGCGTTTGATCCGGCGCCGCGCCGTCAATTCGAGGACCGCGTCGCCAAGCCGCGCGGCGATGTCGGTCGGCAACAACGCGCCTTCTCCCTCATCGGCTTCCGCGAGGTCGCCGGCGGTTCCGTGGAGATACACCGCGAGCTTGCACGCCCCTTCGGCGTCGAGAATCTGCGCGAACCACGCCGCAATCATCCCGGTCAGCAGGTCACCCGTACCGCCCGTAGCCATGCCCGCGTTCCCGGTGAGATTGACAAAGGCGCGCGACTCCGGTCCGGCGATGACCGTGCGATGTCCCTTCAACACCACGTGCACGCGGTGGGTCGCTGCGAACTCGCGCGCGTGCTCGAGTCGATCCGACTGCACCTGCTCGATGCTGACGTTCAGCAGGCGCGCCATCTCGCCGGGGTGCGGCGTGATGATGACGTCGACGCCGTCGCGTCCCGTCAGCCGCTCCGGATCGCCCGCGAAGGCATTCAGCGCATCGGCGTCGAGCACCAGCGGCACGCCTGCACGCTCGACGATCGCCTGCACGAACGCCGCCGTGGACGGATCGTGCCCGAGGCCTGGGCCCATCGCGATGACGTCCGCCTTCATCTCGAGCACGCGCTCGACGGCACTGAAATCGATCGCCCCGGCATTGGTTTCTTCGAGCGCCTCCGTCATGTATTCGGGCATCATCGCGGCAATGGTCGGGACGCACGATCGAGCGGTCGCGATCGTGACGAGTCCCGCCCCGGATTTCAGCGCGCCGAGCGCCGCGAGGTGCGCGGCGCCCGTTTTTCCGAACGAGCCCGCGATGATGAGCACGCGTCCGAAGTCTCCCTTGTGCGATTCCGCGGCGCGCGTCGGCACGAGCTCGCGCATCCGCTCGCGCGTGAGGAGCTCGAGCCACGGCCCTTCGAGCTCGTCGATCACCGCGGCCGGGATGCCGATGTCGGCGATCACGAGGTCGCCGCCGTAGGCGTCGGCCGGCGGCAGGATGAGCGGAATCTTCGGCGCTGCGAGCGTCACGGTCATCGATGCTTCGATCGCCTCCCCCCCGAGCTCGTGCGAGTCCGCCGACACCCCCGTCGGCAGATCGATCGCGACAACCGGCGCGCCGAGGCCGTTGACGTCGGCGACGACGGTTTCGAGGAGCCCCGTCAGCTGACCGTGAAATCCCGTGCCGACGATCGCGTCGACGGTCAGGTCGCACTCCGACACTTCGGTGAAGTGCAGCTCCCACTCCTGGGCGTTGGTGATCTCCACGACGGTGAGGCCCACGCGGCCCAGAATCTCGAGATTGGTGCGCGCAGTGCCGCGCACGTCTGACACGCTCCCGAGCAGGAACACGATCGCGTCGATGCCGCGCTGGGCGAGCGTGCGCGCGACGACGAAGCCGTCGCCGCCGTTGTTGCCGCGGCCGCACAGAACGCCCACCCTGCTCGCCGCGAGATCTTCGAACGCCGCCTCCATCGCAGCGACGGCCTGGCGTCCGGCGTTCTCCATCAGCACGACGTCGGGGATGCCGATCTCGTCGATCGTCTGCCGATCGGCCTCGCGCATCTGCTGGGTGTTGAGGACTCTCATTCAGTTCGCAGTATGCAGTCTGCAGTAAGGCGCAGGCGGTTCGCGGGGTGCACTCGGCAGACACGTTGACTCCCGCACTCCCGACTGCATACCGTTGACCGCGAACTGTTTACGGTACTGCGTATGCTAGACTTTTCGCAACATGCGCGGCGCGGTTTATGTGAACGGGACAATTGCTCCCGCGGATCGGGCGGTGGTCCCGGTCTACGACCACGGGTTCGTGTACGGCGAAGGTGTTTACGAGACGCTGCGCACGTACAACAAAGTACCCTTCCTGTACGATCGCCACATTCGCCGGCTGCGCCAGTCCGCGCAGCATCTCGATCTCGCGGTGCCCTTCGACGACCGCACGCTGCTCGAATGGATACGCGAGACGATGAACGCAGCGGGAGAAATGCGAGAGGCCTACATCCGCATCCTCCTCACGCGCGGCGTCGGCGAGCTCACGTACGACATCAAGGCGACGCCGACGTCGTCGCTCGTCATCATCGTGAAGCCGAACGAGGAGCCGGCGGCGCGAATCTTCACCGACGGGATCAAGATCTGTCTCGTCGACATTCTGCGGAACCACCCCGGGTCGGTCAATCCGATTATCAAGTCGAACAACCTGCTCAACAACGCGCTCGCGATGCAGGCGGCCTACAGACGCGGCGGTGAAGAAGCCCTGATGTGCAACTACCGCGGCGAGCTCTCGGAGTGCTCGCAGTCCAACTTCTTCCTGGTGCGCGGCGGCGTGGCCTTGACGCCAAAGTCCGAGGCCGGCCTGCTCGAAGGCATCACGCGGGCGTTCATGTTCGAGGTGGGCCGCGAAGTGGGCGTCGAGGTCCGCGACGAGACGCTGTTCCCGAAGGACCTGGACTCCGCGGATGAAGCGTTCATCACGAGCACGACCCGCGAGATGAGCCCGGTAACCCGGATAGACGATCGCGTGATCGGCACAGGGAAGCCCGCCGCGATCACGAAAAGGCTGCTCGATGGATATCAGCGCAAGGCGCAAGAGCTCACGCGCGCGGTGGGAAGCCGGGTCTAAAGACCCGGCCTACACAATGCTTTCCTTCCGCCTGAAGGGCGGAAGCCACGAGATTAGCCACGACCTTCCACCTGAAGGCGGAAGCCACCAGATTAGCCACGACGGAAGCCGCGAGATCAGGAAGCGGCGCCGGCCTCGACGTACTCTTCCAGCGGCGGGCACGCGCAAATCAAGTTGCGATCGCCATACGGATTGTCGATTCGCGATGTGGCCGGCCACATCTTGTTCATTCTGACAAACGGCAACGGATAGGCCGCCTGCTCACGTGAGTACGGATGCGACCAGTCGTCAGACGCGATGCAGTCCGCCGTGTGCGGAGCGTTCTTCAGAACGTTGTCCTTCGGGTCGACCTTTCCGTCGATGACCGCCTGGATTTCGCGGCGGATCGCGATAAGTGCGTCGCAGAACCGATCGAGCTCGTCCTTCCCTTCGCTCTCCGTCGGCTCGATCATCATCGTCCCGGGAACCGGGAACGAGACCGTCGGCGCGTGGAAGCCGTAGTCCATCAAACGCTTCGCGACGTCCTGCTCGTCGACCGACGCGCCCGCGCCGTGCTTGAACGGGCGGAGATCGAAGATCAGCTCGTGCGCGACGCGGCCGTTATGATTCGCATAGAGCACTTCGTAATGCGATTCGAGCCGCGCCTTGATGTAGTTCGCGTTGAGAATCGCGTAGCGCGTCGCCTCTGTCATCCCCGAGGCGCCGAGCATCCGGACATAGCCGTACGAGATCAACAGGATGCTCGCGCTGCCCCACGGCGCCGCGGAGACGGCCGGAATACCCTTCGCGCCGCCGACCTTCACAAGGGGATGGCCGGGTAGGTACGGCGCGAGGTGCTTTGCGACGGCGATCGGCCCCATGCCGGGGCCGCCGCCGCCGTGCGGAATCGCGAAGGTCTTGTGCAGGTTCAGGTGACAGACGTCGGCGCCAATCGCCGCGGGGCTCGTCAAACCGACCTGCGCGTTCATGTTCGCCCCGTCCATGTAGACCTGCCCGCCGTTCTCGTGCACGATCGCGCAGATCTCGCGGATGCGCTCCTCGAAAATGCCGTAGGTCGACGGATACGTCACCATGATCGCGGCCAGCGCGTCACGATGCTGCGCCGCCTTGGCGCGCAGGTCGTCGACCTCGACATACCCGTGGCTGTCGCACGCGACAACGACGACCCGCAGCCCCGCGAGCGTGGCGCTCGCCGGGTTCGTGCCGTGTGCCGACGCGGGGATCATCACAATGTCGCGGCGCGCCTCGCCGCGATCGCGGTGGTACGCGCGGATCGCCATGAGTCCCGCGAATTCGCCTTGGGCGCCGGAGTTCGGCTGGAGCGATACCGCCGCGAACCCGGTGATCTCGCACAACGCCGACTCCAGATCCCGGCACACCTCCGCGTAGCCGGCCGCCTGCTCCAGCGGCGCGAACGGGTGCATGCGGCTGAATGAGGTCCAGGTGACCGGCAACATCTCGGCCGCGGCATTGAGCTTCATCGTGCAGGATCCGAGCGGGATCATCGACGTGTCGAGCCCGACGTCCTTCCGCTCCAGCGACCGGATGTAGCGCATCATCTGGGTTTCCGAATGATGCGTGTTGAAGACAGGATGCGTGAGGTACGCGCTCGTGCGGCGCAGCGGAACCGGAGCCTTGAGCGAAAACGGCGACCGCTCCTTGAACACGGGACGCTTGCCGGACGTGAAGACCTTCACGATCTCGCTCACGTCGTCGATAGTCGTCGTCTCGTCGAGCGAGATGCCGATCGCGCCGTCTTTCGTGTAGCGGAAGTTGACGCCCGCGGCCTCAGCGGCATTCCGGATGGCTGCGACGCTCGCCCCTACGATCCGCAACGTGTCGAAGTACGCGGCGTTGGTCTGCGTAACGCCCTGGGCGGTGAGCGCCTCTTCGAGCGTTCGGGTCAGCCCATGGATGTGTTCCGCGATCGCGCGCAGTCCGTTCGGTCCATGGAAGACGGCATACATCGCGGCGATGTTCGCCAGGAGCGCCTGCGCAGTGCAGATGTTCGATGTCGCCTTCTCACGACGGATGTGCTGCTCGCGCGTCTGCAGCGCCATTCGATAGGCGCGGTGCCCACGCGCGTCGATCGACACCCCGATGATGCGCCCGGGCGACTGGCGGACGAACGACTCGCGCGTTGCGAAGAAAGCGGCATGTGGCCCGCCGTATCCGAGCGGCACGCCGAACCGCTGCGAGTTGCCGACGACAGCATCGGCGCCCATTTCCCCTGGCGGCGTCACGAGCGTCAGCGCCATCAAGTCGCTCGCCACCGCAACCAGCAGACCCGCGGCATGCGCCTTCTCAATAATCGGCGTCAGGTCGCGGACCTCGCCGCGATCATCCGGGTACTGCAACAGCACTCCGAACGCGCGGTCCATTGGCAGCGACTCGGGATCGCCTGCTTCTACTCGGATCTTCAGGCGCTCCGCGCGCCCGCGCACCACGTCAATCGTCTGCGGGAACGTGCGGTCCGACACCAGGAACACGCTCTCCTGTCCCGCCGGCGCTTTCTTCGTATTCACCCGGTGGAACATCGTCATGGCTTCGGCGGCCGCGGTGCCCTCGTCGAGTAGAGAGGCGGTCGCGATTTCCATCGCCGTGAGGTCTCGGACGACCGTCTGGAAATTCAGGAGCGATTCCAGGCGTCCCTGCGCGATCTCTGCCTGATACGGCGTGTAAGGCGTGTACCACCCGGGATTCTCCAGGACGTTCCGGAGGATGACCGCGGGCGTATGGCAATCGTAGTACCCCATTCCGATATAGGAGCGCGCGACGCGATTCTTCGCCGCGATGCTGCCCAGGCGCCGCAGATACGCCGCTTCGCTTTCAGCCTCTGGAAGATTCAGCGGATGCTGGAGTCGAATACCCGAGGGAATGGTCTGCTCGATCAGCGCGTCGAGCGACGGAACGCCCATCGCGCGCAACATTTCATCGCGCGCGTCCGCGTCCGGTCCAATGTGCCGCTCCTGAAAGGATCCTTGTAAGTCCGTAGTCATTCGTTGCACTGCCTGATCGGTGTACATCCGTATGATCCGTGTAATCCGCGGCCCTATTTCGTCAACGTCGTGTACTGGTCAGCGCTCAACAGGTCGCCCGACTCGCCGCGGACCCGAACGGCAATCATCCAGGAGCCGTGTGGATCCGAGTTGACCGACTCGGGGCGCTGCACGAGCGCGGAGTTGACTTCCGTCACTTCGCCGTCGACCGGGCTGTAAAGCTCGGAGACGGCTTTCACCGACTCGATCGTGCCGAAGACCTCCCCCTTCTTCAACGTTCGCCCGACCTGCGGCAATTCGAGATACACCACATCGCCGAGCTGCTTCTGCGCGTATTCGGTGATGCCCACGCGCGCGTCGGCGCCGCCGAGCCTCACCCACTCGTGATCCTTCGTGTATTTGAGATCTGCAGGATACATACGTCATTTCGCTCTTTTATAAAACGGCAGCGGGACCACGGCCGCCTTCGTTCGGCGCCCTCTGATGTCCACCTCGAACTCCGTGCCGGCCGCGGTTCGATCCGATGGCAGATATGCCATCCCGATCGCCTTCTTCAAGTACGGCGTCTGCGTGCCGCTGGTGACGACGCCGGCCTTCTCGCCGCCGACATACGCGTCGTACCCGTGCCGGCCGATGGCGCGCTCCAGCATTTCGAAGCCGACCAGCTTTCGAGACGTGCCACTCGCCTTCTGCGCGCGCAGCACGTCGGCGCCGATGAATTCCTCTTTCTTCCAGCCGACGATCCACCCCAGATCCGCTTCGAGCACCGTCGTCGTCTCGTCCATGTCGTTTCCGTACAGCCGCATCGCGGCCTCGAGCCGGAGCGTGTCGCGCGCGCCAAGTCCCGCCGGCACGACGCCCCCGCTCTTCCCCGCTTGAAGGATTGCGTCCCACACGCGCTCGGCGGCGCTTGGCGGCGCGAACACTTCGAAGCCGTCCTCCCCGGTGTAGCCCGTCCGCGAGATCGTCACGCGCACGCCGGCAACTTCGCCGGTCGAGAACCAGTAGTACTTGATGCGCGCGACATCGACGCCCGTCAGCGTCTGCAGCACCTCGCGAGCGACAGGGCCCTGCAAGGCGATCAGCGCGTAGCGCGAACTCGTGTTGACCGCAGCGGCGTCCCCGATGCCCTGGATATTCTGCGAAATCCAGTTGAAGTCCTTGATGATGTTCGAGGCATTGACCACCAGCATGAAGTGATCGTCTGCCAGCCGGTAGGTCAACACATCGTCGACGAACGTCCCGGTGGAGGTTGTCAGCGCGGAATACTGGGCCTGGTTGGTCGACAACCGCGAGGCGTCGTTGGTGGTGATGTGCTGGACAGCCTTCAGCGCGTCCGCACCGGCAATCTCGATTTCGCCCATGTGCGAGACGTCGAACAATCCCGCACGCGTGCGAACGGCCATGTGCTCATCGACGATGCCGGTGTATTCGACGGGCATGTCCCAGCCGGCGAAGTCGACCATGCGCGCGCCGAGCGCGCGATGTCGCGCGTGCAGCGGCGTCTTCTTGAGAGTGCCCGAGGCAGGCTGTGTCATCAGATCTGACAAGGGCCAGCCCTTGCAACGCGCGCAGGCGGGCGCATATCCACTGAACGTACTATGCGCTTCGGCTGGGGTCAAGACGGGCATAATGTGCGTGATGCCGCTGTTCACCCTTTCTCTTCTTCTCGCGCTCACTGCCGCGCCGCACTCTCAGCGGTCTGCCGTGCCGAGTACGGGCGTTGCCGTTGGGCGTGTGATCGACGCCTCCAATGGACGACCGATCGCGGGTGCGATCGTCACACTCTTCGGCAGCGCCGCCGTACCCGTTCCAAGAGAGGGTCAGCCGCGCGGCATGCCGGCTCCTCGCCTGATGACGAACGGCGCCGGACAATTCGTGGCGCGCGGCCTGCACAACGGTTCCCTGTTTCTCATCGTCACAAAGGGGGGCTACGTCGATGCATCGAATGCGCAGTGGCGTCCGGAAGGGAGCGCCCAGCGAATCGACGTCAAAGGAGGAGAGCGGATCATCGATATCGAAGTGCGGATGTGGAGGCACGCTGTCATCTCCGGCACGGTGATCGATGAGGCGGGCGAACCGGTCGTCGGCGCGCGCGTGCAGTCGTATCGCCGGGGATTTGCCGCTGGACACGTCGTTCTCACGCCGAGCGCGTCAGCGATGACTGACGATCGCGGCATGTATCGACTCGCCAGCCTCGTACCGAACGACTACGAAATCGCCGTCGTGTCACCACAGGTCGCGGTTCCGACGGCCGCTATCGACACGCTTCGGCAAGGCGCCTCTGGCGCCGTTCAACGCGCGGAGTTGTCGCGCGAGGTGGGGGCAATCGGCTCGCCTGGCGCACCGTCGGGCACTCCCTTCGCGATTATCGCTGGTGCGCACACACTCACATTGACGCCCGGCACCGCGACGACGATGCAGCGCACGGACGGATCGTGGCTCGTCTATCCGACGACGTTCTGCCCGGCATCGACGTCGGCCGCCGAGGGATCCATCGTCGGCGTAAAGGCCGGCGAAGAACGCGCCGGCATCGACATCCAGTTGCAGCCATTTCGAGCGGTGCGCGTGTCGGGTCAGATCCTCGCGCCGAACGGGTATGCAGGCACTATTCCTATTCGCTTGATTCCGTCGCCGGCGGAAGGTGCTGTCGATCTCGATGTCGCGACCACGATCACCGATCCGGACGGAGCGTTCGCATTCCCCGTCGTCCCGCCGGGTCAATACCTGCTCAGACTGGTGCGCATACCGAGGCCGCCGGTCGACATGGCTGACGCGAACGCGATGATTGTTCGCTCTGGTTCGATCGCAGTTTCCGCCTCGGAACCACCACCACCTGCGCCCACTATCCCGCCGGGGATTCCAGCGGACGCGACGCTGTTCGCGGAGGCACCGATCGCCGTCGGCGACACTGATCTGACTGGTGTGACGCTCGCACTGCACGCGGGACCACGGGTCAGCGGACGCGTCGAATTCGATGGAACGGGAGAACGTCCGGACATCGCAACGCTCGCGAACGTGCGGGTCACGCTGGATCCCGCCGATGGCTCGAAACTGCCCGAGCGCCTGGGGTTCGTGACGGGGCGTATCGATGAGAACGGCCAGTTCCACACCTACGGAGTGCCCCCAGGAAAGTATTTCGTTCGCGTCAATGGATTATCCGACTGGTTCTTCAAAGGGGCGATCTACGAGGGGCGCGATCTCGCGGACACGCCGATCGATCTGATGACCGACGATGCAACGGGGGTGGTTCTCACGTTCACGGACCGGCCATCGAGCATCACTGGAGCGGTGCGTCGTGGAGGTGCGGCGGACGGCAGCGCCGTGGTCCTCGTGTTTCCCGTTGACAGCAGCATCTGGACGGCAACCGGGACCGCGCCGCGGCGGATGCGCACCGCCCGCACTAACGTTGACGGCTCGTATCTTCTCCCGGCGCTTCCACCCGGCGATTACTATGTCGCAGCGGTGCGCGAAACGTCAGACGACTGGGCGGATCCCGCGTCCCTCGAAATCCTCGCGCGATCGGCTGAACAGGTGCACCTCGCGGAGGGAGAGCAGAAGACACAGGATTTGCACACGACCACGATTCGATAGAAACGGCTTTCCCGTGGCTTCTGGCTTATAGCCGGAAGACAAGGCTACGTGGGTGCGCCGAAACGCCTTCGCGCGAAGGCGGATGCCACGATAGTAGATGGAAGGGAGCAGACGATTACCGTCACCTTGCTGATCCCCTTGTGCCTGACGATGGCGGCCGTGCAGACGCCTTCGCTGCCTCCGCGCGACGTCCGGGTACACGAGAACGGCACCGGGACGATCACGGGAATCGTCGTTGCGGACGACGCTGAGGTGCGACCTGTGCGACACGCCCGCGTCACGCTCGGAAGTTCCGAGCCCGCGATCGGTCTTACGACCATCACTGGCGATGATGGCCGGTTCACGTTCGGCGGACTGCCCGCCGGACGGTTCAATGTTTCGGTCTCGAAGGATGGTTGGCTATCGATCGCGTACGGCGCGAAGCGGCTGTTTCGGCCTGGCACCGCCGTGCCGCTTCTCGCAGGTCAGACCGCGCGGATTGTCGTGCGGCTGCCACGCGGTGCCGTTATCACCGGCGCAGTATTCGATTCAAGTGGACAGCCGGCGGTGGGGACAACAGTCCGAGCGATGTCCTACCTCATGATCAACGGCGAGCGGCGGCTCGACGCCAACGGCTCGTCAGCGACCGCAGACGACCGGGGCGTGTATCGGATCTACGGTCTCGGCCCGGGTGACTACGTGATTGGCGCATCGTGGCGGCCGGCGTACTTCGGGACCGGAGGGAGCGAACTGCACCTCACAACGGACCTGGACGTGCGCGACGCATTGTCGTCGACTTCTCCGGCCCCGCCCCTGCCGCATCCGATCGCGCTCGCGTCAACGTTCTACCCCGGCACAACGGTGGCGCGGCAGGCCGCGCTCGTCACCGTACGCGCCGGCGAGGAGCGTGCCGGCATCGATTTCACGCTGCAGATTGTTCCCACCGCTACCGTTGAAGGGACGCTTTCCTGGCCGGGCGGTTCGTCACCGCCAGGCGCGCTCGTCACGCTAATCGCGACGGACCAGGTGGCGTTCCCGGGCGTGCCTTTCGATGGCTATCGCGGCACCGGAGTTCAGTCGGATGGCAGCTTCACATTCTTCGATATCGCGCCCGGACAGTACACGGTCTTCGCGCGCGCCAGCGAGACAAGTGCCGCGCGCGCGCCCCAGGCGCTGTGGGCTTCCACCGACATTCTCGTCGCCGGCGACAATGTGACTGGTCTGAGCCTCGTGCTCGCGCCAGGGGTCACGCTTAGAGGACAGCTGCGATTCGACAGTACAAGGCTGATGCCACCGGTGGATTTGAAAAACGTGCGGCTCACACTGCTGCCCGTTCAGACCGGCGGGGCCACGCTTGCGCCGAGCGGCGCCACCATCGATGCAGGCGGACGGTTCACGATGTCGGGCGTCATACCCGGCCGCTATACCCTCACTGCTTCGTTTCCCGGCCTCGGCGTGCCGGGCGGCTGGGCGCTCCGCTCCGCCATCGTCAATGGCGCCGACGCGCTGGATGTGCCGTTCACCGTGGCGCCGAACGCCGAGAAGGCCGACGCAATCGTCACGTTCACCGATCGTATGGGGCAGCTCACAGGCGCGCTGCAGAACGCGGGCGGCGCACCGGCGTCCGAGTATTCGCTCATCCTGTTTCCCGCCTCATCATCCTTGTGGCTCCCGCAGTCGCGGCGCATTCAGAGCGTCCGTCCGTCTGCGGACGGCGCATTTTCGTTCCGAAATCTCCCGGCTGGCGAGTATTACCTGGCCGCCGTCGAAGACGCCGAACCGGGGGCGTGGACAGACCCTCGGTTCCTGCAGCAGCTTGTTGCTTCGTCGATGAGGCTTGCGATCAGCGAGGGTGAACAGAGGGTGCAGGAGATCAGGGTGGGGCGTTAGCAGCTTTCCGTTCGCAGATGGCCGACTCACGGCTGACGATGGGCGACTGTCAAATTGACATGAGATTGGCGACTCATGGCTGTCGACTGCGGATTGACTGCCCATGCCCGCTCAGACTGGCAGAACGCCGTCGTCAATCGCCAATCTCGTCATTCCTCAAGTGGCGATTCGTCAGTCAACCTTCTTCAATCGTCATTGCGGTGAATCTGCAGTCTGCAATCGGCATTCTTCACTCGTGCATTAGAAGATGGGATCTCCGGTTCTTGCGGCATGGTTCTCTCACGCGGCGTTCTGGGCACTGCTGGGGTGCGGATTGTTGCTCGGCGAGCTCCGCCTCCGGTCGACGGCTATCTACTTGATGCTCTGGCTCCTCGGATACATCGGACTCCCATACATTCCGTACGGCCCGGCTCTCGTTGCTCCATTCGTGGCAGCGCTTGATATCGCACTGGTGTTCACGGTCTTCAAAGGCGACATCCGGCTGTCGTAATGTTCAGGCACGGCGGCGGCCGCAGCCAGCGTTCGCGATCGGCACGGCATGCCAGCCTTTGCCCTGCAAACGTGCGCGTAACGCACGGGCACGCGCTTCTGCCAGGTGTGCATCCGGAAAAGCCTCGCGGAATACGACGTCATCGTCTTGTAGCAGCGTGAGCAGCGCGCCAACGGCCAATGGCTGCAGCACGCACGTAGCCGTCGTATGACGAGCCCGCAGGCGCCACAGGATCGCCGCACGATCGTCCGTGTTGTGCATCGTAGATCCGGCCCCACCCCAACAGGAGCAACAGCTGCGAATTTGAGCTGGATGAACGGACGCTATCGACACGCCTGCAGGAATGCAATGGCACGAAAGTGGGGGTGGGCTGACGGCGCGGCATGAGGGTCACGTGACGCGACGGTCACTCGAGCGCCTCGCCAAGTCAAATGGTGCTCGAAAGCCAGCGCTCTGCCGCCTTGTATGTCCGGAATGTCTCAATTGTCATGGGCAGATCGCGGCCCTGAGCGAGCGTCTCGGCCAATTTGGACTTGCTGCAGGGGACCGACCCGAGCGTCATGACGATGGCCACGCGGACGCCGCGGAACTTGTCTCTGTGGGTCGCGAAGAAGTGCACGACGTCGCGAACAAACTCAGGCCCGGCCTTGCCGATCGCGTCGACGACGAACCCGAAAGTCGGCGCGTAGCCTGGGGCGGAGAGAATGTTCGTCGCGGCGGCGCGAGCCTGATCGCGCGTAGATGGGATCGTCAGCGTGACGTGTACCCGGCCCTTAGCAGCGTCCACCGTCCATGTAATCGGCATAGTGTAGTTACGTGCGATCGAACAGGTTGTTGAAAAAGCCAATGTCCATGCGAAATGTTGGATGTCCAATGCCGAAAACTGATTCAAATCTCGGCCGTTCGGCATGATAATTTGGCCGTTCAGACGGGTCTTGCAGCAGCCTGCTAAGGCGCGACGTGGGGCTCACGCGAGGCCGCTTCCGCCTGCGGCGGACACGCCGCAGCCAACGCGGCCTGACGCGCGCGCACGCGATCCACATCGCTGGTGAACCCGTACTGGTGCTCCGGCAAGACCCTCAGATAGTCGCGCAGCGTGTGGTATGAGATGCCGAGCTCCCGACAGGCCCTCCGTTTGTTATACCCGCAGCGATTCAGCACGAGGCGCGCATAGCGACTTCCCCAGGCGCGCATCGTGTGGCCGAGCGCGAACGAGGACATCAGGTTTCCCCGATAGAGATCAACCACCGATGACGGCAGGTCCTCCAGGCGCAGCTCGTCGGATTCAGCCAGCGCCACTGCGCGCTCGATTACACGTTCGAGCTCGCGCACGTTGCCCGGCCAGGCGTGCGCCACCAACGCTTCCGACGCGGCGAGCGACAGCCGCAGCCGTCGCAGGGTGCTGTGCCGTTCGAGGAAGTGCTCTGTCAACTCGAGAACGTCGTCTGGCCTTTCTCTCAGCGGCGGGACGATGATCTCGACACCCTGGACGCGGTAGAACAGATCGAGACGGAAGGCGCCGCGGGCGACGAGATCGGCCAGGTTCTGGTTCGTCGCGGCGATGATTCGGACGTCGACGCGGCGCGCCCCTGTCGTACCGACACGTTCCACCGACAGTTCCTGGATGGCGCGAAGCAGCTTCGCCTGCGCGCCGGACGAGAGGTCCGCGATCTCATCCAGGAACAACGTCCCCTCGTGCGCGTACTCGAACTTGCCGCGCCGACCGCGCACGCCGGTCGCCGTACGGTCTTCAATCCCGAACAGCTCCGCCTCGAGCAGTGTCTCGACGATTGCCGCGCAGTTCACCGGCACGAATGGCCCGTTGCGCCGCGGGCTGAGCTCGTGAATGTGGCGGGCGACGAGTTCCTTGCCCGATCCGCTTTCGCCCTCGATCGGGCGCTAGTAGAACGCGTTTTGTCGTGGATCTGCCGGCGAGCCTGCCGCGTCCGTGGCGGGTTGGAAGGCGGGGCTGATGACGCGTGCAACAGCAGGGGCCTGGTCGGATGGCATGCTGGCCCTTTACGGCTTCTTTATCGAGCACGCCACTGGGACTCGGGACCGATAGGAGCGCGTCCGGCAGACGCGCTGCGGCGGCCGAAGGTGCAGGAACCGACGTGGACGATGGCGTCTTCGTCAGTCGCTGCTGAGCGGATTTCTCCGCGGCGGTGACCGGCCATACTTGATTGTGGGAGACGTGTCTACAAATGCTGACGACTAGATGGCCTGTCATGATGCCGGGCGACGACGTGCGGAGACGGCACAGACTGCGCGGCAAAGCACTTCAAGACGCTTGGATCCATTTTCTCGGCCCGCTGCCGTGGCAATCCTTCGTAACGCTCACGTTCGATCCGAAGCGGGTCTATCCGGTGAACTGTGCCAAGGCCGGCCGGGAGGCTTTCACATGGTGCAACTTGGCGGCTCGCACGCTGCGATGTCCGCTGGGCTGGGTCTACGCTCCTGAGCGCTCCCGCTCTGGACAGTGGCACGTTCATGCCCTGATTATGGGAACGTCGCCCGAATCCCTCACCGTCCCCGCCGCGATCTGGCGGCTTCGGAACGGATTCACGGACGTTCAACCGGTTACAGGCCGCCGACGGATCACGCTCTACACCACCAAGGCAGCCGCGCTCACTGGGGAGGTGGTGTGGTCCGACACTCTCGGACGCTACCGGCATGCGCTTCGCGACGAAGTGACCGTCTCTCTGCATCCGTGACTCTCGCGCACGGGCCCAGCCTGTACCTCCAATAGCGAATGACCCAGAAGCGCCAGAAACGACCCGAGGACGTAAGTCCGCAGAAGTCCGCAGATGCCCGCGATTCCGCGAAGGCCGGCGGCCATGGCACCAAGCCGGAGGTGGTCCGCGAGACGGCCATCCTTGCGCTGCTCTCCGAGAAGACGATCGCGGCTGCGGCCAAGCGCTGCGGCGTGAACGAGCGGACGCTGCGCCGCTGGATGACCAACGACGAGGGTTTCAAGCGCGAGCTCGCCGACGCGCGGCGGGCGATGTTCCAGGCCGGCATGCACCGCGTCCAGGCGCTGACGGCGCAGGCCGTCGAGACGCTCGAGGCGCTGATGCGGCCGAAGATGCCGCCTGCCGTCCGGCTTGGGGCGGCGCGCACGGTCGCGGAGCTCGGCACACACCAACACGACGCCGAGACGATCCTCGAGAAGCTCGAACAGATCGAGGCGTTTCAGCGAGAGCAGGACAACCGTCGATAGGAGGCCTCAGTGCGAAAGTCTCTGGCAAGCGTTCGGGCGCGCGTGGAGCGGCTGGTATCCAGCCTTGGAACGATGGAAGGGTGCGCGACGTGTCGAGCCGACACGCTGTCACGGTTCGTGTGGGTCCAGGACCGACAGCAGCAGCAAGATGCTGTCGCTGCCGCTGGCCCGGTCACCTGTACCCAGTGCGGCCGGACGTATGACGTTCCGGTGCACGTGTTCAGGTGGATGGGGGCATAGATGCGGAAGTCTCTCGCTGCGCTGCGTGCACGCGTGGAACGGATCGCCTCAGAGATGCACGTCGGTGATGGCTGCCGGATATGTCGCGACCAGATCGTCATCGTTTGCGAATTGGACGGTGTCAGATACGAACCGCCTGAGTCGGTGACTTGCCATGTCTGTGGACGGACGATAGCGCCTACCCTCCTGATTCGGCTCGAACTCGACGAGGTGCCCGTTGCGTAACTCGCTCTCACGCCTTCGGGCGCGCGTCGAACGGATGGCTGCCACACAAACCAGAGCGGCTCGGCGCTGCATCTGCGACGGGCAGCTGGAGGTGCGGCATGTGTTCATCGATATGCCTCGTGACTGCGATCTGAAGCCGCCAGCGCTCTGCTCATCGTGTGGGCGAGTTCTGATCACGTACGTTCAAGAAGATTCGTCGGCTCTCCCTGCGATTCATGCTTGATCGCCGCTCCGGGAAAGACCGCCGCTCGCAAGGACTCGGCGGGCGGCGGTCGGTCGATCACGGCACGCGTGTCGCCTACCAGTACGACGGGTGCCGTTGTCGGCCGTGCGTCGCCGCGGAAGCGGCGTATCACGCGCGGTATGCGAAGGGGCTGGTACCCGGATGGGTCGATGCCAGACCGGCGCGGGCGCATCTCGAGCGCCTGCGCTGCCGGGAGGGCCAGAAGCCGCGCGTCGGGCTGCGGCGCATCGCCGCACTCTCAGGCCTGTCGTATTCCACCGTCCGCGCCGTTCTCGATAGTTCCCGCCAGATGATTCATCCGCGGACCGCTGCGGCAATCCTGAAGACGCGGGCGAGCCTCGCGGACGGGCAGACGGTCAGCCAGGCGGAGAGCTACCAGACGCGCGAACAGGTGCGACGGTTGATCGAAGAGGAGTATCCGCTACCGTGGCTGCGCGATCGCGTCGGCGCGTACGCGGTGCGAGCGGCGGAGCGCCGGAAGGGCCGCGGCGAGACGGGAGCGCTGGTCACTGTCCGAACCTGGCGGCGGGTCAGGGCTCTTTATCAGGCTGCGATATCTCCAGAATCAGAGCACCACCAGGACGAGGAGGTTCGTTCTGCGCCGTAATTGGGCGCAGGGATGACGTGAATTGGTCGAGCGCGGTCTTCAACAACGGTTCGCGCGAGGCGTTGCTCGCGAACCACTTCATGGCTTCTACGACGGTGTTATATGACCACGCTGCCACCGGTGGGACGAGGACGTACTCGGTCCAACCGATCGACGGATTCGTCGGCAACGGAATCACGCCGCGACTCACGAAACGCTTCACGATATCCGGGTATTCGGGCTGCTCGCCTGCCTCCGCGTACTGCAGCACTTCCGGCTTCGCGTGCACAAGCCGATTACGAACGTTGAACAGCAGCTGAATGTCCTGGTAGCGCTGACTCCCCTTATCGGGCAGGGTTCCGGTCAACACGAGATGGGCAAGATCAATTTTCAGCAGAGAAGACGCTCTCCCGCGCTCTGCCTCCGAGAGGACCCGGGCAAGATTCGACGCCACCGGCGATCCCTGAAGTGTCGTGACCCAATCGCCATGGTGCTCCAAATCATTGAGGAAGCCCTCGAGGGCGACGGCCGCCAAAATAATGACGATCTGACTCTCGGACTCGTGCCCCACGGTGATGCGCTCGTAACACTTACGAGCCAGGAAGAGCAGATGTCCCGAGTGATAGACCTTGCCGGCGGGTTGTGGCATCGGCACCTCCGTAGGTCGGATCGTAGACGGTAGTCTCTTCGGCGAGTCAACGTTGGTTGCGCTCCTTCGCCCACCACCGCTCTGGCTCTGGCGAAAGCGCAGCGGTGTAGAACGATCTCCGCTGTCCGCCGGCTGCCAAGTTCTCTCAGTCCTTGAAACGCGGTTCTAGGTACGCCAGAGCGAGCATGTGAACCAGTCGCGCGCTGTGTCCGCCGGCGGCGAGCGTCAATCGGAACATCAACCGGTAATGATCCTGTGATTCCTTGCCGAGTCGATGGCGTCCCATTGCGAGGGCGACCAGTTCGCCTGCGAATTCCATCTTCACGCCCGCTCGGCGGCGGACGAAGTCCCTTCGATATTCGAGAGCTGCCGGATACGAGGTGAGGCTCTCGATTGCGTGAATCGCCGCTTTTAGACCGAAGTGCCCACCGAAATCGTTCCGGATTTGTTCGATGTACGGCTCGCGACGTTTGAAGAACCTCACAGACTTGTTCCACATTCGCAGGTCATCCGATCCGAGCCCGCGCTTGAACTCGCCGAATTCTGGGACTG
>Ga0066677_10000212_pt1 | contig 20223 bp, 14 predicted proteins | sample GraSoiAngelo_126_FD_62299 | JGI IMG/M metagenome (GOLD analysis project Ga0066677, IMG submission 62299) | Grasslands soil microbial communities from the Angelo Coastal Reserve, California, USA - 14_0927_09_20cm | ecosystem: Environmental > Terrestrial > Soil > Grasslands | place: USA... | reverse complement strand
ATTTCCTCTGCGGTCATCGCCGTGAGGTATTGACCGTCGAGAATGCGGTGAAGCCACAGCTCCCGCAGGCGGGCGCGACTGCGCCGCAGGTGCCTGATCAGCTCCGTAAAGACAGAAGAACTGCCCGGAGTCGACGATTCAACGGCGGATGTTGTCACGGTTCGCACGGTGATGCAGAAGGGAACTATCTCCGCCATCGACGACTGTTGCGATAGGCGCTCAAACTAGCCATCCTTCCTGGCGAGTCTTAACCTCCTGGGCGACCTCACCTCATTGTCAGTTTAGCTACTCCAGACGGCGCGAGGTAATCAGGTAGGTCCTTTAAATCCGCTGAGGGAATTGCCCGATCGCAACCGCGATCGCCACGGCGGGTCCGGCCGATCGACGTCCGATGTGGAACACGACGTCCTCGAACCCGATGCCGCGTTCTTTCCTGAGCTTCGGGTTCTTCGCGTCGTCCCAGGCGAAGTACTTCACCGGCTACAGAACATCACGACGTGTGCCCAGAAGGCACACATTGGCGTCAGCCGCAGTGTGCCCAGCAGTGTGCCCAAACGGGGTTCGACAACTATCATCCGGGTAGCCAGCAGGCGCGGCCAGCCGCCGAGGTGCACTTCGCGCGTTGCCCGCGGGTCCGCGGTTGTGAGCGGCGCGATCGTGCGGAGCTGCTCGCGGATGACGGCGACCGACGGTTGCGACATGCCGACCCGCCACGGTGTGGTACGCGTACGGCTGCCGCGACATGAACCCGGTCGTCCTCAACGACTGAATCTCGATCTGCTGCCCTTCGGCGAACGGCCCGACGACGATCACTCCGCCCGCAACGCGATGATCGGATCGATGCGTGAGGCGCGCAGCGACGGCAGCAGGCACGCGACGATCGCAATCAAGGTGAAGAGGACGGTGACCGCCGAGTAAATCAGCGGATCGAGTGGCTGCACGTAGTAAAGCAGCGTCTGGATCAGCCGCGCGGCGCCGGCCGCGGCGGCGAGACCCAGCACCAGACCGACCGCCACAAGCTTCAGGCCGCTCCGCAGCACGAGCGCGACCACTTGCTGCCGTTTGGCGCCGAGCGCCGTTCTTATGCCGATCTCGCTCGTCCGCTGAGTCACCGCATGCGCGAGGACGGAATACAGCCCAACGGCCGAGAGCAGGAGCGCGACCGCCGCGAAAACGACCGTGAGCCAGGCGGCGACGCGCTGGGCGCCAAGCGCCTGGGCGAGCGACGTCTCGAGTGTCTGAAAGAGCGCGATCGGCTGGCTGCGGTCGAGATCGATCACCGTCGAGTGGACGAGCGGGCGCAGCGCGGCGGGATCCCCGTCGGTGCGGACGACGATAAAGGTCAGGTTCCGCGCGAACTGCCGAATGCGGAAATAAATTTCGTCGGGGGGCGGTGCGGTGAGGCCTGTGCTCTTCACGTCGCCGACAATCCCCACAATCTCGAACTTGATGTCGGCGTTGGGACCCCTGAGCAGCACCTTTCCGAGGGCGGATTCGCCGGGAAAGAGACGCCTGGCGAAGGACTCGTTGACGAGGCAGATCAGCGGGGATTTTTCTGTATCGCGCGCTTCAAAGTTGCGGCCCTGCCGCAAGGGAATCCGCATGGTTTCGAAATAGTGGTCGCTCAGCGAGGCCAGGACATCGCGGGGCCATTCAAGCCGACGCCGGCATTGCCCGCCCACAAGCGGACGAGTTGATCCGGCTGCGGGAACGACTGCGGGTGCAGGACGAGCGTGTTGAAGGTGCTGAAGAGGGCCGTGTTCGCGCCGATGCCGACGGCGATCGTCAGAACGGCGACGAGCGTAAAACCGGGTGACTTGAGCAACGAGCGCGCCGCGTATCTCAGATCGGGCATGGGGGCTGATCAGCAGGTCATGTGCCAACGGGGTGAGCGACATAACCGGCAGACGCCGAATGGATTGGGATGGACCGACTGAATTCAAGAGGAGGCAAACGTCCGTTTCCGAAACAGGGATTCCCGAATCCGAGACGCCCCTGGATCTCACCTAAGGTTAGGAGGTTTGACACAATTCGCTGAGTCCTGATTTCAAGCCGCTGAAAATTGTCGATTCTAAACGGAGAGATGGCCGACTGGTCGATGGCGCACACGCTTGGAAAGCGAAACGGGCGGCGACACCAAGCCGTTCCGAAGCGCGTCATCGCGTACGCTTTGAGCGACTTGGCTTTCAACTTCATCATTCCGTGTGCGTCCGTAAACCTCCATGTTCATCGAGGTTTTGAGGGCGACGCCTCACAGTCCTATCACAATGGGCGCTCTCACTTAGCGGCGCGCCTGTCGTCTACCCCGCTATTTCTCTAAGCTAAGGCGCCCCGCGATGCAGGAACACCTCAACGAAATCAGGTATATGAACGGAGTATTCCGAGCCGATACACTCGTGGCATGTATTGGCGCAAGATCGCCTCGGTGCGTTGCTCTTGCGGTCGCCACGTGTCACGCGGAACGGTCGGCCAACGCCAACTCTGAAAGACGCCGGTCACAATGCTCGGACGATTGCCACTTACCTGCATTCTTCTAGCAGCCATATACACGCTGGCCGGCAAGTTCGGGCTGGCGCTCGCGTTCGTCAGCCCAAGTGCCACGGCCGTCTGGCCACCGACAGGCATTGCCCTGGCGGCCGTACTGGTCTTTGGACCGCGTGTCTGGCCTGGGATCTTCCTCGGTGCTTTCCTCACGAACGAGATTACGGCCGGAACGCCGGTGACTTCTCTACTGATCGCCGCCGGTAACACGCTCGAAGCCCTCGTTGGCGGCTATCTGGTCCAACGGTTTGCGGGCGGGCGCTCCGCGTTTCACGAATCGCGGAACATCTTCGCTTTCGTTCTGTTCGGTGGACTCGTGAGCACAGCGGTGAGCGCCACGACCGGCGTGACGGCGCTTTCGATTTTCGGCGTCGAGGATTGGGCGGCGTATTGGCGAACCTGGTTGACGTGGTGGTTGGGCGATGCTTCTGGCGCGATCGTGTTCGCGCCTGTGCTCCTCCTGTGGCACGGCGCGCCGCGCCTTCCGTGGTCTCGCCGGGCATGGCTCGAACTGTCGTCGCTGGTCATCGCAATCGTCGTCGTCGGCTGGATCGTTTTCGGAGTCTCCGAGTATCCGCTGGGATTCCTTGCCATCCCGCTGTGTATTTGGGCTGCTTGCCGCTTCGGTCAACGCGAGGCTGCCACGGCGACCTGCTTGCTGTCCTTGATCGCCATTTGGGGAAGCATGCACGGAGCCGGCACGTTCGGCGACCGCTCCATGAACGACGTGCTCCTCCTTTTGCAATCGTTCATGGCTGTGACGAGTATCGTCGGATTGACCACCGGAGCGGCCGTCTCAGGACAACGGCTCGCAGAACACAACCTGCGCCAAGCGAACGCGGAGCTCGAGTCTCGCGTCGACGAGCGAACCCGCGGGCTCACGACCGCTCTCGATCAGCTTCGCGTCAGCGATGCTCGCTTCACTGAAGCCCAACGCGTCGCGAACGTCGGTAGCTGGGAATGGATGCTCGCGGATAACTCCGAATGGTGGTCCGATGAGCTCTATCGCATCTGCGGGTTCGAACCGAACTCGTTCAGGCCGACATTCGAGTCATTTCTCCAATTGCTGCACCCCGACGACGTCGATATCGTGTCGGGCTTTGTTAAGCGAGCATCTGAAGATCACCAGCCATTTGAATTCGAATATCGGATCATCCGTCCGGATGGCGAGGTGCGTACGCTGAATGCCCGGGGCCGCGTTGTCCTTGGCGATAACGGGAAGGTTACCCGGATGGTGGGAACGGCTCAGGACATTACGCAACGCAAACTGGCCGAAGGCGTCGTCCAGCGCAGCGAACGTCGACTGCAGACCATCATCGATGCGGAGCCCGCGTGCGTGAAACTGGTGTCCCACGACGGCTTCCTGCTGGAGATGAACCGAGCCGGTCTCGCAATGATCGGTGCGACGAATGTTGCCGAGATTGCCGGCCGCCCCGCCATTGACCTCGTCCATCCGAACGACCGGGGCAGGTTTCTTCAGATGCATCGGCAGGCGTGTGCCGGGTCGCCAACGACAGGAGAGTTTAGGATCATCGGGCTCACGGGCGAGGAACTTTGGGTCGAGTCTCACTTGGCACCGTTCGACGCTTCTCCCGACGATCGGGACTCTCAATCGGCGGTCCTGAGTGTCAGCAGCGATGTGACCGAGCGAAAGCGACTTGAAGACCAGCTGCGCCAAGCTCAGAAAATGGAGGCGATTGGCCTCTTGGCCGGCGGCATCGCGCACGACTTTAACAATCTACTCACCGCCATCGGTGGATACACGGAACTCGTAATCCAAGCGCTCGACGAGCAGGATCCGCGGCGAGAGGACCTTCAGGAAGTCGCGAAAGCAGCGCGGCACGCCGGCGCGATGACGCGCCAGCTCCTGGCTTTCAGTCGCCGCCAGATCTTGCAGTCAACGGTGATCGACTTAAACCAGTTGATCGCCGACATACAGAAACTCCTTCGCCGAACGATTCCCGAGAATATTGACCTTCGGCTTGAATTGAACCCCGCGTTGAATCCAGTGCGCGGAGACGGAGGTCAATTGGAACAAGTGATCCTCAACCTCGCTATCAATGCGGGCGATGCGATGGCGCAGGGCGGTCAACTGCGCATCGTAACGGAGAACGTCAACTTCGATGACGCATTTGCCCATCGTCATGCGCCGATGCCGGCAGGACCGTACATTCGCCTCGCCGTGAGCGACACCGGCGTGGGAATGCCACCAGAGACGAAGGCTCGCATCTTCGAGCCATTCTTTACCACGAAGGCGCGTAGTCAGGGTACGGGTCTCGGGTTGGCGACGGTGTACGGCATCGTGAAGCAGAGCGGAGGATTCATCTGGGTTGATAGTGAGGTCGGCCGCGGAACGACGTTCGAAGTCTATTTGCCGATGGTCCACGAACCGTTGACGCCTGCGGCTCCGGTTCCAACCGTTGCTGACGCTGCCGGCGGCTCGCAGACGATCCTCCTCGCAGAAGACGATGACGCGGTTCGTCGCTTGGCGCGAGATGTCCTGACGAGCAAGGGCTACACCGTGCTTGATGCGTCCGACGGGGATGAGGCGCTGGCGATCGCGCGGCAGTATTCAGGCGCAATTGAGTTGCTGATCACCGACGTGGTCATGCCCGGTCTGAGCGGCCCGGATCTGGCCACTCGCCTCTCGATGGAGCGTCCGGACCTGCGCGTCCTTTACACGAGCGGCTACGCTGAAAATGTGATCATGCGCGCGGGCATGGGCCATGGCCTTACTCTGCTCGCCAAGCCATTCCTTCCCGGCGATCTCTTGATCAAAGTGCGGGAGCTGATTCAGACCGACGTCTGAGTTCATGCCGGTTTTCGGCGGGGCGGACCCCGGAGACCACGTCGCGCGAGTACGCGATAAATCTCAGCTACCAAGGTCCGCGGTACGCAAGGCTTCGCCCAAAACGCATCGCAGCCAGCCGCTTCCGCGCGTTCGCGTTCGCTTTGCACCATCGACGCAGTCACGATTGCTGGCTTATATTTCGTCGCACTGTTTGACTGAGGCGGCCAACTCTACGACACATCGAGATTGCGACCGCGGTCGCCCTCAGAGTGGATCACTTTCCGAGCGGCGTACTGGCCTACTTTCCGAGCGGCGCCTCCAACATCACCGGCGATCACAGCCGGCACCATCGTCCAGTGTGGCTGGTGACATTCAGACGCCAGGACGGAAGTCATGGGGGACTGGGACAGTTTGCGGAAGTTGCGATCGATCGGCGCCGGGGCAAATCGTAACCGTGGCGATAAGCTGAATCTGCGGGAGTGCGGAATTGTCCAGGCGCCGGGTCTCTGAACGGCTGCGTTTGGGCCGCGACGACAAGTCGCCGCGGGATGTCCGGCGCGACGCATGGGACGGCCACAATAGCCATACATCTATGGCATAATCGTATGTATGAAGAAGACTCTTCATATCGACGAGCGGCTGTTGCGACACGCCAAGTCAGCCTGCGGTGCGAAGACAGATACTGAAACGGTTCGTCTTGGTCTCGAGGCGCTAGTTCGCCACGGCGCGTACGAGCGCTTGCGGGCGCTCCGCGGATCCGAGCCACGCGCACGCGAGACTCGCCGGCGACGTGAGCGGGCTTCAGCACTCGATCACGCGACTGCATGATCGTCTTGGTTGACACGTCTGTCTGGATTCGGTTCCTGTCCAATCGAGCGCCATACGCCGGTGAACTGGACGGACTCTTGAGTCGTGACGAAGTGAGCGGCCACGACTTCGTCTTCGGCGAGCTCCTTATCGGCGACAAGGGCGGTCGCAAACAGCTGCTGGCCGACTATGAGCGAATGCACCAGTCACCCGTCGTGCCTCACGCCGATGTCGTAGAGTTCGTGCGTGATCGGCGGCTGCACGGGCGCGGTGTTGGCTGGATCGATGTGCACCTCCTCGCCTCCGCTCTTGTTGGACGCCTCAAGCTCTGGACGACGGACCCGCGATTGGCGACGTTGGCCACAGAGCTCGGAATCGGATACGACTGATCCGCTGGCGGCCGAGCGTTCGCATGGGTGAGTACGAGATGAGGATGGCTGTAAGACTCTTTCTGTCCTCTGGGGGTCAACGGACCGTTGACGCCGCCGATTCGGCGCGTTTGGATGGACCTTTCTTTTTAGTCAGACGACGGTAGCCCGACCTCAACCGTACAGAGACCGTTCTGACATTGCGATCTGAGGCCGTCATTGGCGCCGAGGTCCTGAAGGATGGAGTCAGAATTGATTACATTCCGGGGTGCGGGCAGGCCAAGACATGAGCCGTCCCGCACGCCGCCACGCACATCCCACGGATCCCGTTCGTGTTACAGCAGCAATGATTCCAGCTTCACAGGCGCTCGAACGCTTGCGCGAAGGAAACCGCCGATTCGTGTCTGATGTTCGTGGCCGTGCGGCACTCGTCACTCAGACGCGGCGGAGTGAGCTCGCAGAAGGCCAGGAACCGTTCGCCATCATTCTCGGATGCTCCGACTCGCGCGTACCAGCAGAGATCGTTTTCGACCAAGGCTTGGGCGATCTCTTCGTCATCCGCGTCGCCGGAAACATCGTCGCGTCCTCTCAAATCGGCAGCGTGGAATTTGCCGCAGAACGGTTCGGCACACCGCTCGTTGTGGTGTTGGGTCACTCGCGATGCGGAGCTGTTCTTGCCACGTTGGAAGAACTCATGAGGCCAAGGGAGAAGCAGTCGCGGAATCTTCGATCGATCGTGGACCGCATTCGCCCATCGGTCGAAGGGTTGCTCGCGACGGAGCTGAGGAACGATTCGGAGGCCCTTGTGCGGCACGCCGTTCGCGCGAACATTCGCGCCTCTGCAAATCAAGTGCGACACGGCTCCGAAGTTCTCGAGGAACTGATTCAAAAAGGGCGGGTTCTGGTCGTGGGCGCCGAATATTCTCTGGAAACTGGGTGCGTTGATTTCTTCGACGGTGTGCCGGAGGCCGGGTAAGTCCCTTCACCCACGGAGATCGCTGAAGGACCTCGGTTGCCCCTCGCACGTCGTTTGGCCCAGGCACTCGACTCGTGGCGTAATCGACGCGCCGGAACGTCGGATCGCGATCACGAAGATTGTCCCCATGATTGTCCCTGAGACTGTCCCTGCCACGCTCTTCATCCGAGCTCGAAAGATCTCGCGATGAGATCACTGACTCCACCGCCAGAATGCAGCGGTTTTTCCAACCGTGAACATCTCCGCAACGTCATGATGAAGACTGACTTCCAGTCATGAGCTGCTCGCCACTTTCGTGACCGAGGGGCCGGTGCTCTATCGGCACCAACGGGCAAGAGCACTGCGGACGCGCGCCGTGACGGGCGGCCTGAAAAACCGCTGACTAGACGCAGATATCGCGGCAGCCATCGGTAGCGCAAACGCCGCAGCATTGAGTGACGTCAGGTTTGGTATGCGCACTCATGTCTGCGACGAGGTGCGCGGCCTCACAGGCACGCTGCGTAAACTGAACCCAAAGTCAGGGAGAAGCGTCATGCCAAGCGTGTTCCAAGATCTCCACCACGGTCTGCGGGCGTTGGCCAGCCATCCTGGCTTGACAATGGCTACTGCGCTGTCCTTAGGTCTGGCGATTGGCGCTCAGACGTCTGTCTACTGCCTGATTGATGCGCTGTTCTTGCGTCCTCCCGTCGGAGTGACAGAGGCGCAACGCCTTGTCTCGATCAGCGCACTCAACCGCGGCGTCCCCGACGAAGACGCGATTCGTTATCCCGACTATCTCTATTACCGCGACCACAATACGACGTTCACCGAACTGGCCAGCCACTTCAATTCAGGAGTCGCACTCGCGGATACGGAGCGGGCTGAGGAACTGCATGCGCACGTTGTCTCAGCGAACTATTTCTCCGCCCTCGGTGTCAGCCCTCATGTGGGCCGTTTCTTTCTCCCTGATGAGGATGTCGTGCCCGGAAGAAACCCGGTCGTCGTCCTGAGCCATTCGTTTTGGCAAAGGCGATTTGGCGCGGATCCCAGGTGTGTTGGTACCGTCCTCAAACTGAATGGGTCTCCGTTCACGATCATCGGTGTCGGCCCAGCAGGTTTCGAGGGTGCGAAGGCCGGCTGGCCGGTCGATGTCTTCGTGCCGAACATGATGGCCCAGATCGCTGCTCCCGACCTCGACATGTTGAGCCGCAACAGCGCGCGCCTGGATCTGATCGGACGGCTGAAACCGGGCCGGACGCTCGAAGAGGCTCGTGCCGAGATGCGCGGCCTGGCGAGTCAACTGGAAGCGGCCCACGCGGAGAACCGCGACAGTGCGGGACTCTCTTTGTCGTCGTTGAAGGGCATTCATCCGGAGGCTCGGCCAGGTGCCGCGCGGTTTGCCCAGTTGCTCGCCGCAACCGTGACCTGCCTGCTCGTGATCGCTTGTGCCAATCTGGCGGGTCTGCTGCTGGCACGCAATACGACCCGGCACAACGAGATCGCGATGCGCCTGGCATTGGGCGCGGGTCGGGGCCGCATCGTCCGACAACTCCTGTTCGAAAGCGTGTTGATCTCCGCCTGTGGGGGCGTCGTCGGGCTGCTGTTCGCGTCCTGGGGCAACGGGCTCCTGGCCAGCTATTACGGCACTGAAATCGATGGTGTTCGGCACGCGTACGCACTCGCCATCGATCGGACCGCGCTCCTCTTGACGATGGCGGTGGCCACTGCAACCGGCACTGCATTCGGCTTGCTGCCGGCTGTACTCGCGTCGCGCACGGCGCTGATTCCAGCGCTCAAGAAGGACGCCGCCTCGCAAGGCTTCCGCCGTTCACGCTTTGGGGCCGCGTTTCTTGTCGCGCAAGTCTCAATCTCGGTCGTGCTGGTCATCGGCGCCGCTCTCTTGATTCACAGCGTTCGAACGCTCCGTTCGGATCCCGGTTTCGATGTCGAGCACGTTGCGTACTTTCGAATGAAGCCACGCCTGAGCGGCTACGATCAAGAGAAAGCTTCAAGCTATTTCCGCAATCTGCAGCGCCACCTCGAATCGCTTGGCGAGGTGGAATCCGTCGCATTCGTCCGGTTCCCACCGACGCTTCCGCCTGGCGCCGTGCCGGTCGTGCCGGTTTTTCTACCAGGCCATGCACCATCAGCGCAAGACGAAGCGATCCGTGTCCCGCAGCATCTTGTCACGCCTGGATTTTTCGAGACGCTGACCATACCGATCGTCAGGGGCCGGGCTTTCGATGCCCGCGATTCCCCATCGAGCCGGCAATCTGTTGTCGTCGATCAGGTCCTGGCTGCGCGGCTGTGGCCTGATACAGATCCCATCGGTCAGACTTTGTTCGTCCAAGCACGCGAACTCGGGGGCGCTGATGCGAAGCCCTACGAAGTCATTGGAGTGGCGCAGTACAAGGGCGTTCGCCCCGGCGGCGCAGCACCTGGCGCGTCTCTTTTCCGCGCCGATTGGGCGTCCGCCGCCGGATCAGGACGCATGCTGGTGCGTGTGAAAGGCGATGCACGCACGATGCTACCGTTGTTGAGACAGGAGATTGTCGCTGTCGATCCCAACGTCGCCATCAGTGAGGCGCTGCCGCTGTCCGGACTCATGGAGAACATGTACGCAGAGGTGCCGCTGGCCATGCGTGTCGTCGGGTACGCCGGCGGTCTGGGTCTGCTGCTGACCGCGATTGGGCTTTACGCAGTGCTCGCGTTGGCAGTCGGGCACCGAACGCGCGAGATCGGAATCAGAATGGCGCTCGGTGCTCGTGTGCCGTCGATTCTCAGTCTCATCTTGCGCGAAGGGATAGCGCTCGCTCTGGCCGGCGTCGCTCTTGGTCTGGCATCGGCAATTGTTTTGAGCCGTTTGCTGACGCGCTTTCTCTACGGGATTACACCAAACGATCCTGTCACGTACGGTGTGGCAATCGTGGTGGTGGGAGGAGTCGCTCTCGTGGCGTGCGCAATCCCTGCCTGGCGGGCCGCAAGGGTCGATCCGATGGTGGCTCTGCGTTACGAGTAGAGCTTCCAGCAACATGGTCAGACGCTACGATCGGACATTCATCGTACCGTGGACCTGTCCTTAGGATTGTCCCTGCGACGCGCCAAAACAGCGCGTCCAGAGCCAACGCGCGCCAGCTCGTTCGGTCTCCGAAATGGAAAAGAGTGAAGAGTTCAGGAGGAGAATCGAAGATGTCCGAGAGGCGGATTTCCGTTTAGCCAACCGCCGCCTTCAGCCTCTCGGCCACCTCACCGCATGGAAATTGCTTTAGCACGGCCGCGGTTACTTCTCTTCCGGCCGACACTCGAGCAGGTATCGCGCGGTCGACGGTTGGCCGCGGCCGCAACGCGCCGTCGATCATAAATGTGACGCGGGAAAAGTTCGAGCGACTGACTCGTTATAACGTCTTAGTGGCGGTGACACGGACGAAGCAGCGCGCTTCCGGACAATGGGAAAAGGTAGAAGCAAGCCGAACGAGCAGGCCGCTTGATCTGGCTGATGCGGAAATACCCCGACACGCTGAAGAGGTTGGCGTCGCGAACGGCTTCGGCCTGAGTCCCCGGTAAGTCGCGGCTGGGGATCTGGAGGACGCGGCTGCAATGCCTCACGGTCGCCGATACACTAGGGTGATTTCCCTTGGATCACTTGAGCTGCGGCTGGTGATTACCACGCGAAGGCGGCCGTCGGGATCGAGCGACCAGACTTCACGGCGTTCAGCCCATACGCCGGTTTCGGGACGCTGCCCAGTGTAGCTGCCGGTCTCAAACACCAGCGAGTTTCCCTCCCATTTGACAGCGCGATGGGCAGTGGGACCGTTCGGCCTGCCGTCAGCGCGGATGCCGGGCACGACGCCGCCCAGCACTCCGATCAGGTCAGTCTCCGATCGCGTGCGGCTCTCGAACTGCCGATCAACCGCGATGTCTCTGAAGAACGGTTCTATCGGGTCGCCGTGAATCGTTGTTCGCACGAGCGTCTGGCGCACCGAGAGTGCCGACGGAATATCCGGGTCCGATGGCCAAGGGGTGGCGAGAATCCAGCGCCCTGAGAAGTCCGGTTTGCCTTGAGCAGCGAACGTGACCGTAGCGAGCATAATCAGGGCGACCGACAACGTTCGCTTAAGCCTATTCCTGCAACACACAGCCGCCTCCGTAGTCGTCTGATTCGAGCGTTCAGCCGCTAAAGTGGTCTGGCGCCTGCGATGGGTGTTTCGCAAGTTTGGACACCGGAATTCATGATTTGGATTGTGACTTCAGCGAAGTGCATACCATAGCACCACGGGAAGCTGCTGCCTCGATAAGTGGGATTGCTGCCCTCGCCAGACGGACGTCCGGTTAGGAGAGGCCTCGCGAGTGTGGACATTGTTGTACGAGAGGCGTCAGCGCATACCCGAGGTTCTTGGACATGGGGCTTCGTTGTCGCGACCGATCCACCCAGAGCGCTCACGCCGCTGTCCAGGAGAACTCCGAATTCAGTGGGTTGTAAGCCCACGATTTGAACCTGCGACCAATACGGGTTCTCCGACGCGGGTTCTCAATCTGGGCGGGTTCCTAAACGGGGGGACACGTTCGCAGCGACCGAGAGCTCCACTCGCACGACACGAGAGTACGGCGTGTGCCGCAAGCGCGTGCGACAGCTCGCTGGTGCAGCTATGCGCCATGTTCGCGATGTTGGCAGGGCGCAGCGCCGCTTCTTTAATTCTTAAGGTTTTGATTTCGGCGCATTGCGAGCGGGCCGACCTGTTGGCGCTGTGACCGAGTGCGCAGGCGCGCGAGGCACCGGATGCGTTGCTAAGCGGAGTGAGGAGCTTGGGTCAGTAGCGATCATCTGCGGGGCCCTGCGCGTGATCACGCTATCGCGTTACGGAGCCTTGCAGGTGAAGTTGCCCGCCGTGTCGAGACTTCCTGTTCCGGTATAGACCGCGATCTGCGGATGTGGACACACCGGGCGAGTTCGCTCCACCTTTCCATCGTGCATGTAGGACACTACGACATGATCGGGCGCTTCGCCTCGCTCGACCCACTGCTCCAACGCGGCGAGCATATCGAAGCCGACAGGACCCGCCGTTGACGGCGCCATGTGGCCCATGCCAGGCACCATGAACACTCGCATGAAGCCCTGCGTCTTGCCGGCGCCTATTCTCTTGAGGACGCTCTCGTAGTAGTCAATGGTGTTGAGAGGCGTGATGAGCGGATCGCTCAAGCCGTGGTAGACGAGCAGCTTGCCGTGGTGCCCTGCAAACCTCCGCAAATCGGGATCCGTCCCATCCAGCACGGGCCGGGCGATCCCGTCTGACATGCTGACGTCCCGGTCGAAATCCATCGTGTGGAAGTCCCACGCGGGGTTCTTGAAAACCACGTACTTGAAGTAATCGTCCGGAATCTGGAAAGGCTTCTGTCCGCCCGCAGCAGGTGCCCACCCGAGCTCGATCCCTGGCAGCAGTCCCGGAGAGATCACCGTTCGCGTCAGCGAATTGATTACGGGACCATAAATCTTCTTCACCCCCTCGACCTGGGGCGCGGTCAAACAGTCCGCATCATGCCCAGCGCTGCACAACAAGACGGTTGGATTGAAATTGCAGTGAGCTGGATCGGAGAGCAGGTCGTCCCGCAGCCCGTCGCGCGCATCGCACGCGTTGAGCACGGCCCGATGGACGATGGGATAGTCCTTCGGAGGCATGAATCCGGCTGCGTCGTCGAGGGTCGCGCGCGCGAGCCAGATCAGGTGCGGCATCACTCGCGACCAATAATTCACCGGTGCGCCTGCGACGATGCCGTCGTAGTCGTTCGGATAACGTTGCGCTTCGGTCAGGCCCTGCTTTCCCCCGGTGGAACCGCCCACCCAGTACGACAATCGTGGCTTGGCGCCGTAGAACCTGGTCACGAGCGCTTTTGCCGTCGTCGTCATCTCGTGAATCGCACGGTAGCCGAAGTCGACCAGCTTCTCGGGGTGTCCGAGCGCGAACCGGCCGTCGAGTCCACCTCCTGAATGGCCGGTGTCGGTGGACGCAACCGCATAACCGCGCCGTAACGGATCGCTCATCTGCCCGTACGAGATGGAGCCGGCCCACCCGCCATTGCCAACGCCCATGAATTTGCCGTTCCATCCTGAGATCGGCATCCACAGCTCAATGTGGATATCCGAGTCTTTGGACGGCGTCAGCGTGGCAGCCACACGGCAGAATGGCGGCAAATTCCGGATGGCAACGCTGGAAGGCGGCCCGCCGACATTCGCTCCGCTCGCTGGGGAGAACTCGCCGCCGCCGACGGCTGGGCGAGGGTGATTGTGGTCCCGGCAAATGTTGTCCGGGTGAGGCTCTCGCACGTTTGCGGCGACGCCATGGCATGATCCGTGGCAAGCAGAATAAGCAGAAACACCGAGCTATGTGCGAGGTTCATGACGATCCTCCATGTCCCTCCCCGATTGGCACGGCGTCGCAGCTCTCGCCTCCGGTGCGCAGCTGGCGAGCGAATGATTCCGACGGCCCAAGCATGTCTTGAAACTGCTGACGGACCGCGCTAGTCGGTAAGTCACGCCAGCACAGGTTCATTCGCGAACTGACGCTATTCGGCGCGGAGTGCAACGATCGGATCGACGCTCGCGGCGCGGCGCGCGGGCACCACGCTCGCGACGAGCGCCGCTCCGGCGAGCAGCAGCACTGCGGCCGCGAACGCGCGCGAATCGGTGGCTTCTACCTTGAACAGAAACGCCTTCGCCGCCGCGCTCAGGTACCACGCGCCGATGCCGCCGGCGATCAGGCCTGACGCCACGAGAGCGCCCGCATTAAGCAGGACCATTGCGATCATGTTCGAGCGCGTCGCGCCAAGCGCCATCCTGACCCCGATCTCGCGGGTTCGCTGCGAGACCGCCCAGGCCATCAGGCCGTAGATCCCGACCGCCGAAATAACGAGCCCAAGCACGCCGAAAAGTCCCAGCAGCAGCATGTTTAGTCTTCGCTGGGCCACTCGCCTCCCGACCAACTCCTCCATCGTCATCACGTTGCGAAGCGGCACGTCGGGCAGTACGGCGAATACGGCGGATTTCACGGCTGGCAGCACACCGTACGGATCTCCGCTGGTCCGGATCACCAGTTCGCCACCCGACACGCGCGTCGCCTGGGCTATCGGGATGTACGCCTGCGGCTTCGGGTCCAATTCGAGACTCGTCTGGCGGACGTCGCCGACGACGCCGACGATCGTGCGAGTGCCTTCGACGCCGACTGCGCGCCCGATTGGGTCCTCTCCCGAGAAGTACTTGCGCGCGGCGGATTCGCTGATGATGACGACCGGAGCTGCATTCCGGCGATCGGTCCGAGCGAACAACCGTCCGCGTCGAAGCGGAATCCTGAGCGCCTGATGATAGTCGGGTGTCACTGCGCTGGTGACGATCATCTCCCCGGCTGTGAGATCGATGTTCTTTGCCGGAATCGTCAGCGAGGTGGCGCTGTAGCCGCCCTGGAGCGGGACCATTCCGCCAATCAGGGACGCATGGAGCACGCCGGGAATGTGACTAATGCGCTCCACGAGCTCGGCGAGCGGCGCCAAGTAATCGCGCGGCTGCATACGCGATTCGATGCGCGGCGATACTTGTGCGGTCAGTACGCGTTCTGGACCGAACCCCGGATCGATCCGCATCAGCGCGACAAAGCTGCCGATGAAGAGTGCGGCGCCCACGAGCAAGACAACGGCCAGCGCGAGTTCGGCGATGACCAGTCCGTTGCGAAGCCGTCGCTGGCCGGTGCCCGCGCTCGCCCGCCCGCCGGCCTTGAGCGCGTCGGAGACGTCGGGCTTCGAGGCCTGGACGGCCGGTACGAGTCCGAACAGGATGCCTGTGACGAGTGACAGGCCTGCGGTTGCGGCCAGGACACGCAGGTCGAGCGCGATCGTCGTGACGCGTGGCACGGAATCAGGCATCGAGGCTTTCAGGATTCCAACTCCCCACCGCGCGACTATGACGGCACACAACGTACCTACCGCAGATAGCACGAGACTCTCAATCAGCATCTGTCGCACGAGACGCAGGCGGCTCGCGCCGAGCGCTGCGCGAATGCCAATCTCCCGTTCCCGCGACGTCGCGCGCGCGAGCAGCAGGTTCGCGACGTTGGCGCACGCGATCAGCAGGACGATCCCGACCGCCCCCAGCAGCATCAACATCCAGGACTTCGTCCGGGCGCCGACGATATGGTCGACGAGCGGCCGCACGCCAATCAGGTTGTCCTTGTTCCACTGCGGGTGCGCCTTCTCGAGCGCTGCGGCAATCTGGTCCATCTGGGCTTGCGCCTGCTCCAGCGAGGCATCGTCCTTCAGCCGCGCGATCACCTGCAGGTAGTTGTATCGGGAGCCCTCGCTGCGAAGCCGCTGGTGGGGAGGCACAACGTAGGGAAGCCAGACCTCCGTCGTGCGCGCGGAGCCCACGGGATACGCAAACCCGGGCGGCATCACGCCGAGCACCTCGTACGCACCCTGCGCGCCCTCAACGTCGTCGAGCGTAATCGTCCGGCCGACGACCTGCGGATCCGATCCGAAGCCGCGCCGCCACAACGCGTCATTCAGGACCACCACACGATCGCGCCCCGGGATCTCATTCTGCTTCGTGAATGCGCGGCCGATCGCTGGCCGCACACGCAGGACGTCGAAGAATTCCGCCGTGACGTACTCCGGCACGAGCGATTCGGGTTCGGCACCGGGCTGATGGAGCGTGAGCCAGCCGCTGGCGATCGCCGACATCGACTCGAACACGCCCTGCTCGGCCGTCCAGTCCATGTAGTTCTGCGGTGCCACGGCCGAAAGAGCGTCCGGATCGCGTGTATCGCCCGGCAGACGACGCGTCTGTGGCTGCCGCTCGCCCACGGCCACGAGCCGATCGTGTTCATCGAACGGCAGCCCGCGGAGCACCACGGCATCGACGACGGAGAACAACGCGGTGCTCGCGCCGATCGCGAGGGTGAGGACGATCAGGGCGGCGAAGCTGAAGCTCTTCGAGGAGCGGAGCGAACGAAAGGCCGCTTTCAGATCATCGCGCATGGCGAGACTATACGCCTTGGCGCACGGTCTTAATGCGGCGGCACGGCGCGTCTGAGCTTCGCGGTCCGGAGATGCGCAGGCTGAGCCTGTCTGGTGCTCAGCGGCGGGTGGACGTGCAAGCCCAGCCGCGAGCGCGAGCGGTGAGTTCGTCGACGGGAGAGGGGACGACCCACGTCGCGCTTCGGATCTCCGTCAATGGTGCACTTGACAAGCCAGTGGAATCGAGCGAAGCTTCGCGACCGGAGACCACTTGAATGCCAAGTGAACCGAACTGCCGCGTGGAGCTGCTGCAGGGCACCCTCGACCTGATCGTGCTGCGGGCCCTGGACACGATGGGGCCACAGCACGCCTACGGCCTCGCCTCGCGTCTGGAGCAGGTCGCGCAACCGTCGCTCACGCTCAATCAGGGAACCTTGTATCCCGCGCTGGTCCGCCTGGAGCAGAAGGGCTGGATCAAAGGGACGTGGCGGCGGACCGAGAAGAACCGCGAGGCGAAGTACTACAGCATCACCCGAGCCGGCGTGCGCGGCCTGCAGAAACAGAGCGAGCGCTGGCGCCGGCTTGCCGGTCTCGTGGACAAGCTCCTGTTGAACGAGGGCTGACATGGGACATGTCAGACGGTTTTTCCTCAGGCTGGGCAATGCGCTTCGCCCTGGAAGGGCAGAACCGGACCTCGCGCGTGAGGTATCGTCACACCTGAGGCTGCTCGAAGACGAGTTCCGGCGACGCGGCATGTCGGAAGAGCAAGCTGGGCTCGCCGCGAAGCGTGCGTTCGGCGGCATCGAGCAGACGAAGGAGTTGGCCCGCGACGCGCGGTCATTCGTCTGGTTCGACGAGGTCCGCCGCGATCTCCACTATGCCGTGCGGACATTCCGCCGGAGTCCGGGATTCAGCGCCGTCGCGGTCCTCACGCTCGCCCTGGGCATCGGTTCGACGACGACCATTTTCAGCTTCGTCAACGCTGTCCTGCTGAATCCGCTCGCGTATCCGGCCAGCGATCGCCTGGTCGTGGTGGCGCTGACGATGAACGGCACTCCCATTTCCGTCACGCCAGGAGACTTTCTCGAGTGGCAGGCCCAGAATCATTCGTTCGAGGCAATGGCGGCCGGTACGGTGACTCCCTACAACCTCACCGGCCGCGGCGAGCCCATAGGCGTGCTGACCGGGCTCGTGAGCGACCGGTTCGCGGAAACTCTGCGCGTCGCGCCGCAACTGGGCCATTCGTTTGCCGCAGAGGCTGACGCGGACCGGAGTCACTCCGTCATCATCAGCGATCATCTGTGGCGTCACCGCTTCAATGCAGACCCGGCGATCATTGGTAGCTCGATCACGCTCGAGGGCGCGCCGTACACGGTCGTGGGCGTGATGCCGGCAGGCGTGTCGTTTCCTCGTGAGCTCATGACCTCGGACGGCGCACGCACGCTGCCCGATGTCGATTCGTGGGTGCCACTCACACTTCGCCCGAACGACCGGGCGAATGGATTCCTGGAGGTGGTCGCGCGACTCAAGTCGGACGTCTCGTGTGCGCAGGCGCAAATCGAGATGGCAACCATCCAGCGTGCGCTCGCAGACCGGTTCATGCCACGCGAGCTACGCGACCTCAACGTCGGACTGCGCGTCGTTCAGATGCAGGAACAGATCGTCCGCGCCGTGCGCCCGCTCCTCCTGACGCTCTTCCGTGCGGTGACCCTCTTGTTGGTAGTCGCGTGCGCGAACGTGGCGAACCTTCTGCTCGGGCGTGCCGCGACGCGCGAGCGAGAAGTCGCCATCCGCAGTGCACTGGGATCAGGGAGACGCCGCTTGATCCAGCAGTACTTGATCGAAAGCGTGCTGCTCGGCGCACTTGGGGGCGCGCTCGGCCTGCTTGTGACGAATGTCGGCATCGATCTCATTAGCGCGCTGATACCGCCAGGCACGCTGCCCCGCGTCAGGGAAGTCCGTATCGATTCTCACGTGCTGATCTTCAGTACGGCCGTCTCGGTCATCACGGGTCTGATGTTTGGTCTGTTGCCGGCGATGCAAGCGGGCAATACCGACCTGACCACGACGTTCAGGGGCACCGGCGCGACGCACACCATGCGATCGAGATATCTTCGAGTCCTCGTTGCCGCCGAAGTCGCGCTTGCGTTCGTCCTTCTCGTGGGTGCCGGCCTGCTGTTCAAAAGCTTCGCGCGGTTGACGAGTGTCAATCCCGGCTTCCGGCCAGAGAGCATACTGACCCTCGACGTCACTCTCCCGGAAGGCAGCTATCCGACACTAACGGAGATGCGGGCATTTTCGTCTGCGGTGCTCGAAGGAATGCGGCACACGCCGGCGATGGTGGAGTCGGGAGCGGTGAACCTGCTGCCGATCGGCGGTCCATTGCTCTCCGGCGACTTCACATTGGAAGGTGTGCCTCGGCCGCGCGGCTTCACCGCCGTGAAGCCCGCCGTGAGCCCTGGATACTTTAGGGCTCTGGGTATCCCGATGCTGCGCGGCCGCGATTTCAACGAGCGAGACACCGAGAACGCGCCCGGTGTTGCCGTCGTGACGGAGCGGTTCGCGCGACGCGCCTGGCTCGGGCAGGACGCAATCGGCAAACGCCTGAAGCTTGGCTTTGGTCGTCCCGAAGACCAGCCCTGGCTGACCGTCGTCGGCGTGGTTGGAGACGTGAAGCAGAGCACGCTGGCGGACGAAACCAGACCGGCCATCTACGTCTCGCTCATGCAGGCGCCCCAGCCGTTCCTGCTGCGGAATCTCACGTTCGTGGCACGGACTGCCGTCGATCCCCGGAGCGTCGCATCGCTGGTTCGGGAAGACATTCACCGCGTAGATCCACTGCTCCCGATAGACCGTGTCGCCACGATGACGCAACTGCTCTCGGATTCTGTCGCGGAGCCTCGGTTCCGAGCCGTTCTTCTTGGAGCGTTCGGTGCGTCCGCCGTCGTGTTGATCGCCGTCGGCATGCTCGGCGTGCTGGGGTTCTTCGTCGCGCGCCGCACGCAAGAGATCGGTCTGCGGATAGCGATTGGAGCCCAGCGCGCAGACATCGTGACGCTGATCGTGAAGCAGGCGCTCGCCATGACGGGGATAGGGATTGCTTGCGGCGCAGCTCTCGCGCTCGCGGTGACGCGGCTGCTGGAAAGATTCCTGTTCGAGATCTCGCCGTACGACCCGGCGATCTTCGTACTCATCGCTGCGGTGCTCTGCGTGATGTCGCTCGTGGCGAGTTATGTTCCCGCACGGCGGGCGATGAAGATCGATCCGCTCGTCGCCCTTCGCTGCGAGTAAGGGCGCGTGCGCTACCACGGCGGCTCACAGCCCGCTGTGGGCGTGAGTCGAACCAGTTCGGCGCGGCGATTCATTGCACGATCGGCGGCGGTCTTCCCGAAGGTGAGCGGCCGTAGCGCACCACACCCTTTGGGGACGAGGCGATGCCGTTCGACACCGCGTGCCGCGAGCCAGTCCACCAGCAGCTCGGCACGGAGTGTCGAGAGGGCGACCGCATTGGATTCGGTCGGATCGGCAAACGCTTTCACCAACAGTCTTACTCCGCGATCGCGAAATAGTTCGCTCACGACGGCCTGCAGGGGTTCGTCCGCATCGGTGGCGAAGGCGGCGCGACTCTCTTCGAACCGAATCTTCGCTCCGCGAAACGGTAAAGTCGCTTGATGAAGAGCGCGCCTTCGCGCGAGTTCACGCCCGTAGCTCGAGGTCAGCGCTGGGGGCTCGTCCTGTCGAGGAGGCGCTGAACTCAATAGCAG
>Ga0066677_10000204_pt1 | contig 20631 bp, 20 predicted proteins | sample GraSoiAngelo_126_FD_62299 | JGI IMG/M metagenome (GOLD analysis project Ga0066677, IMG submission 62299) | Grasslands soil microbial communities from the Angelo Coastal Reserve, California, USA - 14_0927_09_20cm | ecosystem: Environmental > Terrestrial > Soil > Grasslands | place: USA... | reverse complement strand
CGACGCAAACAGCGTGGCCGTAAATGAGAGCGGACCGTCCGTACGCGAGAGATCGAATGACGTGCTCAGCCCGCGCTCGGCGTTCAATCGCTGACGGATCGTCAGCCGGGTCAGGCCCGCGGCCTCCGTTTCTTCCGTGTTCGGTGTGGGACCAAAGAACCCCCTGCCAACAGAGAACCGGCTGGTCCACCGTCCCTTGCGTGCGAGTGCGGACACCCGGGGACTGACGAACGTGCCGTACTCACTATGAAAGTCCGCGCGGCCGCTCGACGACAGCGACAGGACGCGGTTCACGTCGACGTCGTATTGCGCGAACAGTCCCGGCACGATGAACGCGTAATGGAATCTCGGCACGTCGCGCGGCGTATAAGCGTCGCGCTCAATGGCAATGCCCGCCACCCATGTGTGCCGGCCCGTCGTTGTGCGCATCGCCGTCTCACCGAACGCAGTGTCGTGCCGATCGCGCTCAGCGATTTCACCGAACTGATGATCGTGGCTCTGGCGCGCGCCCGCCGCACGTGTGGTGATGACGTAGCGGCCCTTGACCAAGAACTGCGCGACAGCGCCGGCATCGTACTGCCGCGTTCGTAGCGACTCGACGTAGGGCAGCCCGGTTGGTGCCAGCACCTGCCCGTCAGGAGTTCCGCCGTTTCGATCTTCGTAGGTAAATCCCGTGGTGACGAACAGTGTTCGTCCGGAGCCGCCATCCCAGAATAGGCGCGGCCGCACGACCGCTCGCGAGTAGCCAGGCAGGTCCGCCCATCCGTCGTCGTTCACGTCATTCGTGTTCTGCCAGTGGCCACCGCCAAGCAGGGAGGCGGTCCAGCGGCGACCCAGCGGGCCGGATAGAAAAGTGACGGCGTCCGTGGCGCCGCGGGTGGAGCGATTCAGCAGGAACTCGCGCTGAGGTTTCGTTGTCGGCCGCCGCGATAGCAGATTGACGACGCCTCCCATTGCACCGGCGCCATAGAGCGCTGACGCCACGCCTTTGATGACTTCGACCTGCCCAAGATCCATTGGCGGGATTTGCAGCAGTCCGAGCCCGCCCACGTCGCCGAACAACGGCAGGCCGTCAGAGAGGACACGGGTGTAGCGTCCACGCATGCCTTGAATCCTTACGGTCGCTGCGCCCAACGAGGGCGACGTCGCCTGCACACGCATGCCCCCCATTTCGTTGAGCATCATGACGATGTCGCCGGGCGTCATGAGCATCTTTTCCTCGATCTCTTCACGCGCGAGCACCTCGACGCGCATCGGCTGATCTTCCAGACGCTTGTCGGTTCGCGTGGCGGCGATGACGGTGACGTGCTCCTCGATCGTTGGCTGCGGTTGCAGCTCGATGACGATGTCGCGCTGAGCGCCGCTTGCAACCTGCACGGCTACAGTCGTCGGGGAATATCCCGTTTTCACGATTGTGACTTCAACCGCACCCGCGAATGACGTAATCGTGACAACGCCGAATTCGTCTGTGTGGTGGGTCATACCGCCGACAACGACATCCGCGTTTGCGACCGGCTGGCCGGCTGCCCGTACTTCAACGCGGATGGAACCGTTCGCACCCTGCGCTTCGACAGACTCGACGCAGAAGCCGGCCAGAATAGAGAATGCGAGGACAAACGCACGCATATAAACACCCGTCCACCAGACGCTGACAGACGCTTTAGGAGATCTCGACTGCAGTGTTTACGCGCGCGGAGGATGCTCGACAGAGCGAAGAATCGCGTCGACTGGAGGGAGCAGGATCGGAGTCGCGACACCGCCGACGATTATTTCAGCAGGTCTGAGCTCGGGTCGGGTCGACGAGCCGAGGCCGCCGCTACACAGGACACAGGCGCCGGCGCAGCACGACGCATGCTGCTCCTGCAGGGGAGATTGTCCTTCTGAGTACAGCCGTCAGGGCAGCACACGCCATCGATTGCGGTGAGCGCCGTGAAAACAGTCAGCACAAGGGCGGCAACGAAGCGACGCACGTACGGAATTATACGGTCGATTGGTCTCGTTGCCGTTCGGTCGGTCGTGGCACGCTACGGCAAGAGGGTGTTGACACGACTCATCAAGTGGTCTATTGATTACTTGACCATATGCCCAAGCATCGTGACTTCAAGGACCGCCTGTACGGCCAGTTCGCCCGAATCGGCAAAGCGCTCGGCAATCCGCACCGACTGGAATTCCTGGAACTCCTGGCTCAGTGCGAGCGCACCGTCGACTCGCTTGCGACTGAAACTGGAGTGTCGCTGGCAAATGCCTCGCAGCACCTTCAGGCGTTGAAGCAGGCCGCACTGGTCGAAAGCCGCAAGCAAGGGCTTTTTGTCTATTACCGCCTCGCCGATCCCGCGGTGTTCGAGTTGTGCGCGGCCATCCAGAGTGTCGCCCAGCGCAGGCTCGCCGATCTCGAGCGGCTCGTGCATGAGCAGTTCGGCGACCGAGCGACCCCGGAACCAGTTCGGCTGGAGGAGCTCCTCGAGCGACGCCGGTCGAGCGCTGTGATTGTTCTCGACGCACGGCCGGTGAGCGAATACCAGGCCGGGCATATCGCGGGCGCGATTTCGGTCCCGGTCGACGAGCTCCAACGGCGTCTTCGACAGCTGCCGAAAAACAAGGAATACGTCGCCTATTGCCGTGGCCCGTACTGCGTGTACGCGGATCGCGCGGTGGAACTCCTCCGAGGCAGTAAGCGCCGAGCCCGACGACTGCTGCAGGGATTCCCCGAATGGCGGGCGGCTGGCTTCCCTGTCGAGCATGGAGGTGACGTATGGCACTGACCTGTCCGATTGACTTGGACGTCGCGGGTCTCCGGGCGGAGGTCCAGACGATGTACTCGCGTGTTGCCGCATCGCCCGACGGCGATTTTCATTTCCATCGTGGCCCCGAGTACGCGGCCACGAAGCTCGGGTACGACGCGCGCGAGCTCGCAGCGCTACCGTCAGACGTCACTGCTTCGTTCGCTGGCGTTGGCAACCCGCACGCCATCCATCGAATTGAGGAGGGCAGCGTCGTGCTGGACATCGGCTGCGGTGCAGGAACCGACCTGCTCCTGGCCGCGCGCCGATCCGGACCTCGCGGGCGCGCGATTGGCGTCGACATGACCGAGGCGATGCGAGAACGCGCTGTCGCCGGCGCCGCGGCATGCGGACTCTCGAATGTTGACGTGCGCAACGGCGATGCGACCTCGCTGCCGGTCGACGATCGCAGTATCGATATCGTGATCTCGAACGGCGTGTTGAATCTCGTGCCCGACAAGCACCGGGCGATTGCGGAGATCTGCCGGGTCCTCAAACCTGGCGGCCGCGTACAGATTGCAGACATCGTGATCGGCGAGACCCTGCCCGACCGCGCGCTGCGCGACGTCGATCTCTGGACCGGTTGAATCGCTGGCGCTCTGCTGGAAGCAGAGCTCATTTCGGCGTTCGCGTCCGCAGGTTTCGAGGCCCCGCGCATCGTCGCGCGATTCGACTGTTTCGCCGGAACCACCAAAGAGCGCACGGCCCGACGGTACGGCGTCGGCGGTGTGAATCTTCTCGCAATCCAATCCCACCATCACGAGCACGCCCGTCGTATTCGGTAGTGTCGACTACCGGAGAAGGAGATGATCATGATCTTCCGACCGTTCTATTACTTCGATCGTGGGTGCTCCGCATACGTGTTCGGCTGCGGCGGCCTCGGGCGATGCGCCGTCGTAGACGCGCGTGCGGAAGACGTGGAGTCGTATGCCTCCTTCGCCGCAGAGAAGGAGATGCAGATCACGCACGTGATCGACACACACGTCCATGCCGACCACCGTTCGGGCGGTCCGGAACTGGCGCGGCGCATGGGCGTGCCCTATTGCGTACACGAATCGGCGGACGTTGACCTGCCGTTTACGCCCTTGAAGCATGACGACGAGATCGAGTTGGGAAACACGAAGCTCAAGGTGATTCACACGCCCGGTCACTCCGAGGACAGTGTCTGTCTCCTCGTCACAGATCTCAAACGTGGACCGGATCCGTGGTTCGTGTTGACGGGCGACACCCTGTTCGTCGGCGCAGTGGGACGTCCTGACCTTCCCGGCCGCGCACGTGAGAATGCCGCGGACCTCTACGCCAGCATTCATCAGAAGCTCCTCACGCTTCCCGACGACGTCGAAGTCTATCCCGGGCATTTTTCAGGCTCCGTGTGCGGCGCTGGGTTGAGCGGAAAGCCGATGAGCACAATCGGGTTCGAGCGCCGGTGGAATGCCATGCTTTCCCTGGACCGCGAGGCGTTTGTCGAGGCACTCGCGGACGTCCCGCCGAAGCCGGAGGACATGGCCCGGATTCAGGCGTTCAATCGAGGCCACGGGGAGATCCAGGTCGGCTTGTGAGTACGGCTGTCGATAGGGTGCGGCCCGTCGTGCATCTCGGCCTGCGCGAGAACATCGTTCAGTTCTCGCTGCTGGTGCTCGTGAATGCCTTCGTGGGCGGAATGGTGGGCATGGAACGCAGCATTCTGCCGGCGTTGGCAGAACAGGAGTTTCAGCTCGCTGCGCGAACGGCTGTCCTGTCGTTCATCGTCGTATTCGGCATCACGAAAGCGCTGACCAATTACCTGGCGGGGCGGTTCGCCGATCGCGTGGGCCGCAAGCGCATCCTCATTGCGGGCTGGATCATCGCGGCACCCGTACCTTTCTTGCTGATGTGGGCGCCTAGCTGGTCGTGGGTGCTCGCGGCGAATGCGCTGTTGGGCATCAGTCAGGGATTCACGTGGTCCACGACCGTGATCATGAAGATCGATCTCGTTGGATCGGAGCGCCGCGGACTGGCCATGGGACTAAATGAGTTCTCGGGCTACATCGCTGTTGCGGCGGCCGCCCTGGCCACCGGCTGGATCGCCGCTCGTACCGGTCTGCGCCCCGATCCGTTTTATCTGGGTGTCGTGTTCGTCGTGTTCGGTCTCGGGCTCTCACTCACAGTCATTCGCGAGACAGCGCCTCACGTCAAACTCGAGACCTCTCTTCGCAACACATCGACTGCCGACCCGTCGCCCCGTGAAGTGTTCTGGCTGACGACGCTCAGGGACCGAAACCTGTCGAGCATCAGTCAGGCCGGCCTCGTGAACAACCTGAACGACGGCATGGCATGGGGCCTCTTCCCGCTGTTCTTTGCTGCAGCAGGCATGAGTCTGGAGAGGATCGCGATCTTAGCCGCCATCTATCCGGGCGCATGGGGTGTTGTGCAACTGGCGACCGGTGCCTTGTCCGATCGCGTTGGGCGGAAGTGGCTGATTGCAAGCGGAATGTGGACGCAAGCCGCTGGCATTGCTGTAATCGTCCTGTCGGGAGGCTTTGCGGGCTTTGCGTTGGGTGCCGTGTTGCTCGGTGTCGGCACCGCGATGGTGTATCCGACGCTTCTGGCTGCGATCGGCGATGTAGCCGCACCGTCCTGGCGGGCATCGTCGATGGGCGTCTACCGCCTCTGGCGTGATCTCGGCTACGCCATTGGCGCGCTGCTGGCTGGTATCACCGCAGACCTGCTGGGACTTGCCGGGGCGATATGGATTGTCGCGGGGGTCACGTTCGTTTCAGGGTGGGTCACGGCATTCCGCATGAGCGAGACCCGGGTAAGCCCTGCCAGGTCCTAGAGAAAGGAGGCACTAACGATGCCTTGCTCTTGTTGCGCGTTCCTCAATGCTACCGAACGGCAATTCTCGCAAAAGAAAGCTGCGTCCGAGATCGCTCGCTATCGCGAGAAGGGTCCGGGACCTACGACACGGCTGCTTCGAGATGGGCTGGTGAACGCAGGCCCCGTTGACGGGACCGTTCTGGACATTGGCGGCGGCGTAGGTGCGTTGTCCTTCGAGTTGCTCGACCGAGGCGTTACGCGCGCCGTTATCGTTGACGCCTCACCAGCGTATCTCGCGGCCGCCTCCGACGAAGCAAATCGACGAGGCCGCGCTGCCGTGACGTCCGTCGTTCCCGGGGACTTCGTCATGATCTCGGACCAGCTCCCGCCGGGTGATCTGGTCACGCTCGATCGTGTGGTCTGTTGTTATCCGGGGTACCAGCCACTCTTGACGGAGTCGCTGCAGCACGCCGTGCATCGGTTTGCTTATTCGTATCCCCGAGACCGGTGGTTCGTCAGGTTCAGGGTGTGGCTGGAGAACACGCTGAGGTGGTGGCGGTCCAACCCGTTTCGGACGTTCGTTCATCCGCCTTCCGAGATGCAGCGAATTGTTGAAGCAGCGGGTTTCAGACTTGCGAATCGCCGTTACACGCTGACGTGGTCTGCCGATGTGTTTGTGAAGGCAGCAGCGGCGGCTATTCCGAATCGCGACTGAGTCGATACCCCGTTTTCCTAATCGTCAGGATGTGTTGCGGCTTCGCCGCGTCGTCCTCCAGCTTGCGGCGAAGTTCCGCCACATGAGTATCGACCGTGCGCGTAAGGACGCTGGCGGCGTGGCCCCACACCTCTCGAAGCAATTCCACGCGCGATACGACGGCTCCGTCACGCTCCAGCAACGCGAGCAGCAGGTTGAACTCCATCGCGGTGAGAGCCACGGCGCGATCGCCCTTTCGCACGGTTCGTGTGTCTGGATCGACGAGAACATTCCCGAAGCGCATCGGCGCGGCACGTCCAGAGTGACTGCCCCTGCTTCGCCGCAATAGTGCTTCAATCCGTGCCATCAGTTCCAAAATGCCAAATGGCTTGGTCACGTAGTCATCAGCGCCGAGCCTGAAGCCACGGACTTTGTCCGCCTCCTCGCCGCGTGCGGTCAGGATGAGCACGGGCATCTGAAGATCATCGTCGCGCATCGCACGCAGCACGCGGTAGCCGTCAAGGCCTGGCAACATGAGATCCAGCACGACAAGATCGGGCCGGAGCTCACGCACTCGGTCCAAGCCCTTTGCACCGTCGGTTGACACCTCAACGGTGTAGCCTTCGATCTCCAGATTGTTACGAAGCCCGTATGCAAGGTCCTCGTTGTCTTCGATGACGAGAATTCGCGCAATGAACTCGTGTCGATGACTCGTCGGAGCACTCATCTGCGCTCTCGGCCCAATCGCTAACATGTTCTAGACCTTCGCGACGGCCGATGGCCACTCGCTCACGTCGGGTGCAATGCTGCCCCCTGCGAATTCGACAACGAAACGCGCCCCACCTGATTCCCGAGGCTCTATCGAGACACGCCCTTGATGGAGCTCGACGAGCTTCTTGACGATCGCCAGACCGATCCCGGTGCCGCCGACCGCGGTATCACGCGTCAGTCGATAGAACGGTTGCCAGATCCTGTCAATATGTTCAGGTGGTACGCCGGGTCCCTCGTCCTCAACGGCGATGCGCGCGACGTCGTGGTTGCATTGGGCCGACACGGTAATGGTCTGGCCCTGTGGACCGTACTTCACAGCGTTGTCGAGAAGGTTGAGCATGATTTGCCGAAATGCCTCGGCGTCAATCGGGGCGGTGAGGCCGCCTTCGATTCGGCGGACGATCGACACCCGCCTGGAGTGCGCGAGCGGCGTGAAGCCGTCCACGATGTCGTTCAGTAAGGTATCCACTCGCGCCGCCGCGAGTGAGACAGATGAAGCCCCTCGGTCGGCGCGCGAGAATTGCAGTACGTTCTCGATCAGATGCGTAAGTCGCCGCGATTCTTGCACGATGATCGCGAGCGACCGCTCCTGTTCGGCAGGTGAACGCACCCGGCCAAGAAGCAGGGTTTCACCGAACATCCGGATTTGCGCCAGGGGTGTGCGGAGTTCGTGAGACACACCAGAGATAAAGTCAGCGCGAAGGCGAGCCAATTCGTGTTCGCGCCGCAACTGCACGATGGCAATGAGAACCAGCGCGGCGGTGAGGACGGTCAGACCGGCGAGCAGCGGAAGCCGGCTGCGAGGAAGGCCGCCGATGATGAGCGTCCCGGCAGCCGTGGGGTGCAGCGCAACGTCCAGCCGCAGATTACCAAGTTCCGCACCGAGCACCCTCTCGCTTGCGTACGACGACCACTCCGAATTCGACGCGTAGATCTCACGCCGGTTCATATCGAGTACCCGCACGCTGACAAGTCGACGCGTGTCGTTGCCCAACGACGGCGGGAGCAATGGCGATTGGGCGAGAATCCGTTCAAACGGTCCTTTGATGAACGAGAGATCGGCCACGAACCCGATGATGGGCGCTGATTGCGGCGTTTGTGGATCCGGCACGCGCCACACGAGCACGTGTGGTTCTGGTCCTGCATCGATTCGCACCAGGGGATGGCCAGCGCGGAGCTGGCCGGTCCTCACTTGCGCCAGGCCTTCGGCGAGCGAGCGTTGGATGGTGTTGGAGAGCGGCCTCCCACTCGTGACGATGTCACCGCCTTGACGCGGAACCGCAAAGAGGCTGCGAACCGCAGCCAGATCCGCGCCTCAGGTATCTTTCACGCGTATCCATTGATCGAGTGTGGGAAGGCGGTCACGTCCGTCACATGACGATGCGAGTCGCGTCAGCTGGGTGCCGATCACATCGTGCAACTCACGTTCAGTCCGCCGCGTGAGTTCGTCGCCCGCGAGGGCCGCGTAGTCGCGCAGCACGTTCTCTGCCGTCGCTCGGTGGGAACGAACAGCCTGCTGCGCCTGGTATGCGAGCGTGGCGGCGACCGCAAGCGTCACGAGTAAGACAGCGGCAATCACGATCGATCGCGCACGCCAGCCCCGGAGCAGGCGCGATGGTGTCATCGGCCTGAAATCGCGCATCGCCTCCATTCTACGACTGCTCGCAGCCTGGGAAGCGTCCGCAACAGGTCAGGGAAATGTCAGAAACGTGTGAACTTCACCAATTTCTGACGTGCAATTGACGTCCACTCCACCTAGTAATGTCGTCCGCTGATTAGGCTGGTGGTCTCAGTGGAGGTCGGTATGCGCAAGTGGCATCGAGGTGCCGTCGGATTGTTGTTGGCACTGGTCGCGTTTCCGAGTCAGGCGCAAGTTCCGGCAAAGGTGCGGCAGGAGGAAACCGCGCGCGAAGCGTACCAGAGAGTCGCAGATATTTTCCACGCCATGGGTGTTCAGGCTGGGGCTGTCGTGGCGGACGTTGGCGCCGGCGGCGGCTTTCTGACGGTGCGGCTCGCCCGGGCTGTGGCCCCTGGGGGCCGAGTCATCGCGGTGGATACCGATACGCGCGTGGTTGAACGCCTTCGAACGCGCGTCCAGCAGGAAGGGCTCACGAATGTCGAAGTCGTGCAAGGAGCCGAAGACGACCCGCACCTGACACCAGACTCACTCGACGCGGCAGTCATCGTAAACGCCTATCACGAAATGCGTGCACACGAAGCGATGCTTCGTCGCTTGCGGCGTGCGCTCAAACCGAAAGGACGCCTCGTGATTGTCGAGCCGTTGACAGAGAAACGGCGCCACGAGTCGCGCGACGTGCTGTTCCGTATGCATGAGATTACGCTGCCGTTCGTCGAACAAGATGCGCGCGACGCCGGCTTCCGAATTGCCCGAGCCGAAGATCCGTTTACCGAACGCGGCTCTGACATCATGTGGTTGCTCGTTGCGGTCCCTGACCTCCTCGCGTTACCGACCGCGGAAGGGAATTTAGACTCTGAGTCATCAAGCCGATCTTCTGCATCGAGGCCAACAGCTTCGGACGACGAGGCCTCACTCGCCAGTCCTGACTTGCGCATCCCCTTCGTCCGATTCAAACAGCTCCGTGAACAAGGCGAGATCGCGGTCATCGACGTGCGCAGCGAGGAAGAGTACGAATCAGGGCACATTCCTGGTGCGACCTGGATATCGCTGGAGAAGATCGGTGAACACGTCGAAGGTCTGCGGAAGTTCGGAAAGCCCATCGCGACCTACTGCAGTTGAATGGCGGAACAAACGAGCGCCCGTGCGGCGCTCGAACTGAGGCGCCGGGGTTTGTCGGATGTGTGGGCGGTGCGCGGCGGGTTTGAGAATTGGAGATCTGAAGGGAATCCGATTGCGAAGGGACTCGAGCGGTGACTCCCGCTACGGTCGCGAACTGGCTCTGGTGTCGCAATCCATGCGCGTACAATCGAGGCCGGATCGTCCGGACGGCCGAACGAATTCTTCTTGAAAGGACTGCGAAATGCTCGGACGCGGATGCGTCGTGCCGGCCACTCTTGGCACGCTCGTGATGCTGACGACAGGGACCGCGGCACGCCAAGCCGAACGCTCGGCTGCGCCCGAGATCGTCTGGCAGTTTCAAGCCGGAGGCTGACTCGCGCATACGCCCGCGGCTGCGGGCGACAGCGTGTACATCGGGTCCTGCAACGGCATGTTTCGCGAACTCGATGCAAGGACCGGGAAAGTACGGTGGGAAACCAACATCCGCGGGACTGCGCTGAAGTACTTCTTTCACGGCGACGTGTTCGTAGCGGCCGATCGCATCATCGCAAGTACCGACGTCGATCCGGCGACCGGCATGGAGGCGGGTGTCCACGCATTCGATCGAGTCTCGGGCCGTCGGCTCTGGACGCAGCCGACCGGTGAGGGAGTGAAAGGCGCAGTTGTTGGTCAGGGCCGACGCGTGTTTGTCTACACGGCTACCGGCGATTTGATCGCGCTCGATATTGAATCCGGCAAGCGCGAATGGAGCAACGCCCTTAATGCCTCGCCGTGGGACAGCCCGGGCGTTGCGGCGCGGCGCGTCTTTGCGGGCTCGAATGACGGGTCGTTATATGCGTTTGACGACGAGACCGGCCGGATCGAATGGCGCAAGAAATTCGGTACGGCTGTCAGCACGTCGATCCGAGCCACCGAAACGGCTGTGTACGCCGGTACTGCTGATGGGGCCATGCACCGTTTCGCGCCGAAAGACGGCGAGATTTTGGCGTCGCTCGAGTTGGACTCCAAGCTGAAGCCCGGCAGCGTGCCATTGATCACGCCCAGCGGTGTGCTTGTCCTGCTCGCCGACAGTCACGCCGAATATCGAGCGCTCGTATCTCTTGACCCTGCATTGGGACGCGTCAACTGGCGTCGTGCCGCGCCCGATCGCTGGACCACGACGCGTGTATTCGCAACTGAGAAAACTGTTCTTCTTGGCACGCCATCGGGCGAGGTGACGGCCTATTGTGCGGCCGATGGTTCCCCGGCCTGGTCACACAAATTCCCCGACGCCCCGATCCGTTCGATCGGCGGCTCTGACGACATGCTGTACGTCGGCACACTGCCGGGGGCGCTGTACGCGGTGCGGCCGCCAGCCGCCTGCATGTGACGATCTCTCCAGCACCCAGAAAGGAGCCAGCCATGAATCGAACGCGACAGACTGCGATCGCGGCCGCGATTTTCATCACCGGATGTGCGTTGCCGATCCTCGCTCAAAGTCAAACCGGTGATCCGTTGGCGGCGCTACTCAATGAAGTCCATCAACTGCGGCTCACGATGGAACGGGCGGCGACGACCGCTCCTGAAATGCAATTGCTCGGCGCGCGGCTGCGGGTCCAGAACGAGCGCGTGTCGACGGCGAGTCGCGACGTCGCAGCCATTCGACGGGAAATTGATGACGTGTCGGACGTAAAGGCCCGCGTAAAGGCCGACGAGGCTAAGCTCGAGGACGCGGTGGCCATCGAGGTCGATCCGACACGGCGTCGTCAGATCGTCCAGGAACAGGTCCAAATGAAGGAAAGGGCCGAGCAACTGAGTGCCAGAGACCAACAGTTGAGGGCGCGCGAGACGGAGTTGTCAAGCTACTTGGCCGGAGAACAAACACAGTGGATGGAACTCAATCGCCGTCTCGATGAGCTCGAGCGGGAGATTGCACGCCGTCTGAAGTAAGTGACTCGCCTCGCACTATCGCAGTGCCTGCTGCTGTGGCTGGGACGACGTTATGGGCCATCTCTTATGCCATTTGCGTAGGCGTTTGGCGGCTGACCTCGAACCAGTGGCCCGATCGGGAAATCCCTCGGCATTCGGCCGGGGCTGCATCCCGCGCTGCTGCGTTGCTCCTCCCTCAAATACTCCCGGTGTTCTCGGTCGTCGTGCCTTGCATCGCTGGCGCATCCCCGCCCTCGGTGCTACGAGCGATTTCCCAATCGGACCACTAGCTTGCCGGGCAACCAAGCAAGCGCTCGCCCCCTTTTCGCTGAACGCGGCGGTCGCGCGTCGGTGTTGTTTTTCCACCGTGTGCAGCACCTGTAAGAACCGCTGATCGCCTCGCAGCGGATCCAGCCAGGGATCCTGAACGAAGATCGGATAGCAGAAGAAACCGGCCGCGACACGCGCTCCAGTACACTCATTGCTCGTTCACTCTCTCCCTAACCGCGCATACGTACGTGCCACGTAGAAGAGTGCTTCGCCGGCCTGCCCAAGATCACACTGGAGCGCAGCGGGGTTGCTCGTAGACAACCGCGTGAAGCGTTTGAACCACGGAATCCCTGACGAACGGCGGCGTGCCTGCGATCATTTCAAAGAGAACGGCCGCCCCGGCATGCAGATCCGTTCGATGGTCGACAGTCGGACCCTGGGCTTGCTCGGGAGACATATATGCGGGAGAGCCCACGACCATTCCCGGGGTCGTCATCCAGATCATCGTGTCGATCGATGCCCTGATCACAGGTCTGGCGAGGCCAAAGTCCAGAAGCTTCACACCATGCGGCGTCAGAAGAACATTGGAAGGCTTCAGATCGCGGTGAATCAACCCGCGACGGTGCAGTTCTTCGAGCACGGACAGCATGGAGAGCACCAAGGGGACCGCCGTTGCCAACGGCAGTGCGCCGTTGTGTAAACGTTCCGTGAGTGGTTCTCCTTCCACGAGCTCCATGACGATGAAGATTTCCTCCGCATCCTCGACCAGCTCGTAGATCTGACAGACGTTCGGATGGTTGATGCCGGCGCCAATCCTCGCTTCGCGCTTCAGTCGCTCACGCGCCGCCGGTCCAGCGGTGCCGCTACGAATCTGTTTGATCGCGACGGCACGGTCGAGATGAAGATCGTGCGCCGCATATACCGTTCCCATGCCCCTTCGCCGAGCTGCCGCTCGATGCGGTACCGTCCCGCAACAACCGTCGGAGAGTTCGGGCTCATTTCCTGGGATGTTATCTCACCAAACCCAGGCTGATCGCCAGAGGGAACCGTCAATCCGGTAAGTCCTCGGGTCGCTGACTTTGTCGCTCACGAGGCCACGGATTGAATGCCTGCACATCGGTCCCAACGCGATACCGCTCAATGACGCCGCGGCCGTCGCCGTCGCTGAGCCAATCAGCAAACGCCACGGCGCTAGTCCCAAGCGGACCGCTCGGGTCCACAATCACGGCGTAGGTATTCAGCAGACTTACTCCACCCTCGAATACGATCACAAGTCGAAGACTGGACGCGAGCTGACTGAACGTGGCGCGATCCGTGAGGACGTATGCGCCAACCTCGCTCGCGATTCGAAGCGTTGCTCCCATTCCTGCCCCAGCGACAACGAGCCGGTCCGAGGGCGGTCGCTTTTCGGCGAACTTCCACAGCGCTTCCTCGCGCTCGTGGGTGCCCGACTGATCACCTCGTGACAGGAATTTCACTGGGGAAGATGCGATTCGCCGCATCGCATCGACGACGCCGCTGGCGCTCTTCACCTTTGCAGGGTCGTCTGAAGGACCGACGAGCACAAAGTCATTGAACATGATCTTTCGATATCGCCAATCCGGGCGCTCGCGAAGGGCCACGGCTTCGAGGGCCGGCGCATGGCTGATGACGACGTCGACCTCTCGCTTCGCGAGCATTTGCAGGGCAAGCCCGCTCCCCACGAGGTGTGAGTGGATTTCGATGCCGTAATATTGATGAAAAGCGGGTGCCAATTGGTCGAGTAGGCCGGAGTTACCAACACTGGTCGTTGTGGCAAGCGTCAGCGCGGGTGGGGCAGCGACATGGCAACTGAGGCACACGACAGCAATGAGAAGCCCGGAAGTCACGCGCCAGGGCGCGCGAACCAGCCCGGAGTCGACCGCGTGGGCCGTGGAATATCGGACTAATTTGACTCTGTCGCAGAAGTCCCGCATTCTAGGGGGGTGCGGTCGCTGATCATGCGCCTCGCCGCTGTTCTAGTGTTGATCGCTCTGCCTCTGAGCGCCTGGGTTCAGTGTGCTGGCTGGCAGAGCACGGCTGAAGCCCGCATGGCGTGCTGTGCACAAGAACATCAGTGCCCAATGCACTCCGGCGGCCATGGCTCCGGGAACCGCGCAAGGGTGACGCAGGCGCAAGCCGATTCCTGCTGTGCGCTTTCTGAACATTCACCGTCCATGCCGTCGGCTCCTTCGCATGCCGTCGGGATCACGCTCGCCGTCGTGTCCACGTTGGTTTCATTTCCTCTACCGGACCTTGCACCGCTCCGGGACGGCTGGCGGGCGGGCGTTCCGATCGCCGTCAGTGCGACTCCGCGACACCTCCTCCTCTCCGTCTTCCTCGTTTAGCTCCTGACACTCGTCGTGTATTCGCGCGCCCGGTGCGCGCGGATATTGTCGCGTCGGCGCATCTGATGCGCGCCGACAGCTGCCTTTGCGAGCGCTCCGACCACGCGAGTTCCTTCCGCGTGATCCGGACGAGCCGCAAGCCGGCGGGACGTCTGAGAGGTTTCTATGAGGAAGAACATTGTGTTGGCGTTCGCCATCCTGACCGGTGCGATCGGTGGCGACTCAGTGGTCAGCGGCCAGGTTCCGAGATCCGCAGGGGCGCAGCATGCGCAGGAGTATCGAAATTACGAGGGGCCGCCAGTCACGCTGACCGCTCTGCTCCGGGAAGCTGCCGACAAAAATCCTGATCTCATTGTTCTGCGGCAACAGATCGACGTCATGCGTCAACGTCCGGCACAACAGCGGGGATTGAATCCGCCGATGGCCGAAGCGCAGATCTGGCAGTGGCCAATCAACTCCATCAACCCTGCGAACACGAACATGTACATGTTCATGGTCAGCCAGGAACTGCCTGGCCGCGGGAAGCGTGACCTGCGAGCCGCGGTCGCCGAAAAGGACATCGCGCTGGCGGAGAACGACGTCACGGTCCGGGCGCGGCAGATTGTCAACGAAATCAAGCAGGCCTACGCGACGCTGTTCATCGCACGGAAAGCGATCGATGTGCACCTGGAAAGCGTCGATTTGCTGCGCGAGATTGCCGACGTCTGACAGGCGAAGTACACGACGGGGCGGATCTCGCAACACGACGTGCTGAAGCCCGTCGTGGAGCTCTCGAAGCTCCATGACCACATCATCATGTTTGATGAACAGGCGAATCTGGCCACCGCGAAGCTGAACCTGCTCTTGGATCGTGCACCAGAGACGCCTCTTGGTCCGCTCATGGAGCCAGGCGAAGAGATGCTGCTCCCGGCGACGGCCGATCTGCAGCGAACGGCAATCGGGCAGCATCCTGAACTGGAGCGCGCGCGTATCGAGATCGACCGGGCCCAAGCGGAGCTCGCCGTCGCTCGACGTGACTACAAGCCCGATGTCAGCGTGCAGGCCGGCTACATGCTGGCGCCTCGCATGACTGATGCCTGGATGGGCAGCATCGCGGTCACCTGGCCCAAGGCGCCGTGGTCGCGCGGGAAGGTCGACGCGCGTGTCGCCGAACAGGCTGCGGCGGTCGAGGCGGCCAAAGCCCGCGCTCGCGCGATGGAGAACACGGTGCGCCTGGCCGTGCAGGAGGCGTACGTCCGCGCCAAAGCTGCGCAGGAACGAGCCGCGCTGTTGCGGACCACGATCCTGCCCCAGTCGCAGCAGACCCTCGAGGTCTCGCGCGTTGCGTATCAAACGGACCGCGTCGACTTCCAGGCGTTGATCGACAACGAACGGATGCTGCTCGACGCGCGGTTGGACTACTTCCGCGCCTTGAGCGACTTCAGCCAGGCGCTCGCGGATCTCGAACGGGCCGTCGGCAGCGACCTACCGGCGGGGACAACCGCCGTTGTGTCCGTTCAGGAGACACGAAGATGAGACGCGTCTTCTACGTCCTCATCATCCTGGTCGGCGTCGTGCTCCTCGTCGCCGCAGGCGCCTACGCGATCCGCACGCGCAGCAATCGCGCGTCCGCCCCGAACGCTCAGAGCGCCGCGCCGCAGGCCATGCCGGGCATGCCGGCCGGGAATGCACCCGCCATCTCCAAACCGGCCGGCACTCCCCGTGGACCCGTCACCATCGATCCGCGGCGTCAACAGTTGATTGGCGTCAAGACGGTGGCTGTAACGCACGAACCGATGCAGCAGACCGTGCGGACCGTTGGCGTGGTGAGGTACGACGAGACTCGGCAAGCGGACATCAATCTCCGGGTGGAGGGATGGATTCGCGACCTGTACGCTGACTACACCGGCCAGCCGATTCAGAAGGGACAGCCCTTGTTCACGCTGTACAGCCCCGACCTCCTGGCGACGCAACAGGAGTACCTGTTGGCTCTCAAGACTCGCGATCAGATGCAGGGCTCGGCGATTTCGGATGCACGCGACCGTGCAGACCAGCTCGTCGCGTCTGCGCGACAGCGCCTTGCGCTCTGGGATCTTCCCGCAGAACAGATTCGCGCTCTCGACGACAAGCGGCAACCGCTGGAAGTGGTGACCTTCCGATCGCCCGTCACGGGATTCGTGATCGAGAAGCAGGCCATAAAAGGGCTGCACATCATGCCTGGACAGAGTCTCTATCGCGTGGCTGATCTCTCCGTGGTCTGGGTGGAAGCAGACGTATACGAACGCGAGCTGTCGACGGTTCGTCGCGGTGCGACGGCCCTAATCACCATCGATGCCTATCCGGGGGAGCGCTTCAGCGGTCGCGTGATTTACGTGTATCCGTATGTCGACGAGAAGAGCCGCACGAACAAAGTGCGTTTCGAGTTTGCGAACCGCGGCGGTCGCCTGAAGCCGGGCATGTACGCGACGGTCGAACTTCGCAGCACCGGCGGCATGGCCTTCATCGTACCAACGAACGCGGTGCTCGACTCGGGCCAAGAGCAAGTCGTGTTCGTGGCGCAGGGCGACGGGGTGTTCGAGCCACGCAACGTCAAGATCGGACGCCGCGTGGGTGATTCCGTCGAGATCCTCGAAGGGCTCAAAGAAGGCGAACAGGTCGCAACGGGGGCAGCCTTCTTCCTCGATTCCGAGAGCCAGCTGCGCGCCTCGCTGCAAGGGTACGAAGCGGCGCCCGCTCCGACGGTCTCGCCGGCATCCTCCGCCACTGAGATTACGTTCCGGACGGTACCAGAACCGGCAAGGACGGGCGAGAACCAGCTCGAAGCGACGGTCAAGGATGCGACTGGCAAACCCGTCGACGACGCGGAAGTGACGGTGCAGTTCGTCATGCCCGCGATGCCGACGATGAACATGCCGGCCATGCGGAGCGACGCCAAGCTGTCGCCCGCTGGGAACGGGACGTATCGAGGGACGGGACAAGTCATGATGGCCGGCCGTTGGGACGCGACCGTGACGGTGACGCGAGGGGGGCAGCGCCTCGGAACCAAACAGCTGCCGGTCGTCACACGTTGACGCGACAAGGCGCCTGCGGCCCGAGCGAGGCGCCGGAGGGCAGCGCGGCTCGGCCGCGCCGCCCGAGTGCGAGCGGGGGTGGCGCCCCGCGAGCCATTGAAAAAGGAGTGTATGGACATGCGTACGTTTCAAGCACTGATTCGTTCCGTTGGCCGACACGCCGCGATGGGACCTGCGGTCATAGCGATGTTGGGGATCACTGCAGCGGCGGCATCCGCCCAGGCGAAATCGCAGCCAAGGGCGGCCAAGAAATCGAGCATCGATATCGTGCTCGCGCAACCGGCGCAGCCAAAGGCCGGCGACAACCAATTCGAGGTCACGGTGAAGGGTGCGGACGGCAAGCGATCGACAACGCCGACGTGTCGGTCCTCCTCGTCATGCCGCCGATGGGCCAAATGGGCGAGATGCGGAATGAGGTGAAGCTGAAGTCCGCAGGCGCCGGAAAGTACACGGGCTCCGGAAACGTGATGATGGCCGGCAAATGGAACGCAACCATCACGGTCAAGCAGAACGGAAAACATCTCGGTCAGAACAAAATTGTGCTCACTGCAGCGTGACCGACGGCAGCGCCGGGGTGTGGCCCGACGCGGAGTAGGAAATCACTGCCACAAGTTCAACCCGCGGCGCAGCTAACAAGATCCGGAGCAGAAGCGACGGCCGCGCGTGCGGGTGGGGCCCCACGCGGAGTAAAACCGGATTGCCGCAAGTTCAACGCGAGGCGTTCGTAAAAAGATCCGGAGCGTAAGCGACGGCAAGCGCGTGGGGATGGGGCCCCACGCGGAGTGATGAATGTTTGCCGCAAGTTCAACGCGAGGCGTTCGTAAAAAGATCCGGAGCGGAAGCGACGGCAAGCGCGTGGGGGTGGGGCCCCACGCGGAGTAATAAATGATTGCACGCATTATCGATTGGTGTGCGTCGAATCGGTTCCTGGTGTTCACCGGCACCCTTGTTCTCACAGTGTGGGGCATCTGGGCGATGACGAAGACGCCGCTGGACGCCGTGCCCGATATCTCGGACGTGCAGGTGATCGTCTCGACGGATTGGATGGGTCGCAGCCCCGATTTGATCGAGGACCAGATCACCTATCCGATCGTCAGTGCCCTGATTTCCACGCCCCGGGTGAAGGCCGTCCGGGGCTTCACCGACTTTGGTATTTCGTACGTCTATGTGATCTTTCAGGACGGCACCGACATGTACTGGGCGCGCAGCCGGGTCGTCGAGTACCTGCAGGGCATTCGCGGGCAATTACCTGAAGGCGTGAATCCGGTGATCGGGCCGGATGCGACCGGCGTCGGGTGGGTGTTCGAGTACGCGCTGGTCGATGAAAGCGGTCAACACAATCTGGCCGAACTCCGCAGCTTTCAAGACTGGCATCTCCGTTATTGGCTTGCGTCCGTGCCAGGCGTTGCCGAGGTGGCAAGCATCGGTGGGTTCGTCAAGCAGTACCAGGTCAATCTCGATCCGAACAAGCTTTCTGCCTACAACCTTGGCGTGAAGGACGTGACCAACGCGATCAAGATGAGCAATAACGACGTCGAGGGTCGCCTCCTCGAGTTCGCCGGCCGCGAATACATGGTCCGCGGCCGTGGCTATCTCACGTCCATCGCCGACATCGAACGCGTCTCGCTTGGAGCCGATGCGAAAGGCACGCCGATTCGCGTCGGCGACGTGGCACAGGTCCGCCTCGGACCGGATATCCGTCGCGGCGTGGCCGAGCTCGATGGCAAAGGCGAAGCGGTCGGCGGCATCATCGTCATGCGATTTGGTGAGAACGCGTTAACGGTGATTGATGGCGTCAAGGCCAAACTCCGGGAAGTCCAGCACTCGATGCCGGCCGGCATGAAGATCGTGCCCACCTACGATCGATCATGGCTGATCGGCGAATCGATCGGGACGCTGCGCCGCACGTTGATCGAAGAAGCGATTGTCGTGTCGATCGTCATCATCGTCTTCCTGTTCCATTTCCGGTCGGCGCTCGTGCCGATCCTGGCGCTGCCGATCGCCGTGCTCGCCTCGTTCATCCCGATGTACTACCTCGGGGTGACCTCGAACATCATGTCGCTCGGCGGCCTGGCTCTGGCGATCGGCGTGCTCGTCGATGCGTCCATCGTCATGGTGGAAAACGCCTACCGCCACGTATCGGAACCAGAGCACACGGTCGATCTGCCGGCGGCAAGTGGTACGCCTTCGAACGATGTGGACGTTCACGGAGGCACAACCGAACCGCACACCGTTCCGTACGCGCAGCAGCCAAGGCTCATCGTGCGGGCTGCAAAGCAAGTCGCCCGCGCCATCTTCTTCTCTCTGGCCATCATCGTCATCTCGTTCGTACCGGTGTTCCTGCTCGAGGCGCAGGAAGGGCGGATGTTCCGTCCACTCGCGTTCACGAAGACGTTCGCGATGATGGCGGCGTCCATTCTGTCGATCACCTTGGTGCCCGTGCTGATGATCATCTTCATCCGTGGCAAGCGGTTGAAGCCCGAGTCTCACAATCCAATCTCGCGTTTGTTCACCTGGATCTACGACCCAATCATCCGCCTGGCCCTCGATTGGAAATGGACCGCGCTGGCCCTGAACTTCGCGGTCGTGCCATTGACGATCCCATTGCTGTTCATGATTGGCAGCGAGTTCATGCCGCCGCTCTACGAGGGATCACAGCTCTATATGCCAACATCGCCGCCCGGCCTCTCGATTACCGAAGCGACGAAGCTGCTGCAGGTACAGGACAAGATGCTGCGGAAGTTTCCGGAAGTCGATACCGTATTTGGCACCGTTGGCCGGGGCACGACCTCAACCGATAACACACCGATGGGCATGGTGAATACCACCGTGACGCTGAAGCCCAGGGATCAGTGGAGGACCGGCCTGACATTCGAGAAGCTGCAGGCCGACATGGATGCGGAGCTGCAGTTTCCGGGATTCCCGAACGTCTGGACACAACCGATCAGGAACCGGCTGGACATGCTCCTGACTGGCATCAAGACACCCGTGGGCATCAAGATTCTGGGATCCGACTTGAACGAAATTCAGCATATCGGGGGACAGATCGAACGGATTCTTCAAGGTGTTCAAGGCACGCGCAGCGTGTACGCCGAACGGGCGGCCCAGGGTACTTCACTGACATTCGCATCGATCGCGAAGCGATCGCGCGCCACGGCTTGATGATTGGCGATGTGCAGGATGTGATCGAGTCGGCGATCGGTGGTCAGAATATTACCCGCACGATCGAGGGCCGGGA
>Ga0066677_10000201_pt1 | contig 20682 bp, 12 predicted proteins | sample GraSoiAngelo_126_FD_62299 | JGI IMG/M metagenome (GOLD analysis project Ga0066677, IMG submission 62299) | Grasslands soil microbial communities from the Angelo Coastal Reserve, California, USA - 14_0927_09_20cm | ecosystem: Environmental > Terrestrial > Soil > Grasslands | place: USA... | reverse complement strand
TATCGACGCGTGCGCATGCTTGGATTCGTGCCGCTCGAGCACCTGCCGTCGCTCTACCACTTCGCATCCGCCGTGATTTGCCCGAGCGTTTATGAAGGATTTGGGATTCCTGTCCTGGAAGCGATGTGCTCGTCAGGCGTCGTGCTCGCGTCGCGCGTCAGCTCGCTTCCCGAGGTGCTCGGTGACGATGGTCTGCTGTTCGATCCGTACGACACCGACGACATCGCACGCATGCTGCTTCACGCGCTGGAACTGCCGGCGTCCGCAGCGGCGAGCTATCGGAAGCGCTGCCGGCAGCGGGCCGAGACGCACCTGGCCCGCCTGGCAGAGGCACGTCTGCTGCCGGCGCCGCGCCTCGGAACGGTGATCGCCGTCTCGTGACTTGACGTGACGATTACATTCGTTCTGCCGTTCATCAACCTGACCGGCGGCATTCGGGTGCTGCTCGATTATGCCAACTGGCTGCACGATTACGGTCACGATGTCACGGTCGTCTATCCGTGCTGGCCATATCGGTTTCAACTGACGCGAGGCCAGCAGTGGTCGGAGTTCCGCAAGCAGCGTCACAGCGCCATTCGCGTTCCGTGGCTGGACGTCCGATGCCGGCTGCTTCGCGTGCCTCTGATTCGAACGGGCGTTCTCCCGCGTGCCGACCTCGTCGTCGCGACGGCCTGGCCGACGGTACACGATGTCGCACGCCTGCACCCATCCCGCGGCAAGAAGCTGCATATCGTGATGCACCACGAGAGTGGCACGGGTCCGGAGAAGAGAATCCGGGCGATTTACGGTCTGCCGTTCCACCGAATCGCGTTCTCCCGTTTCGTTCGCGAGACGATCGAACGGCGGTTCGGTTGCGCGATCCAAGCCGTTGTGCCGAACGGCGTCGACCGGACCGTGTTCTTTCCCGACGGCCGTCCGACGGGCAATTCAGTGCTGTTCCTCTATCATCCGGATCCGCGCAAAGGCGCGGATGACGGCATCGACGCGTTATGCAGGCTGCGCTGCCGCAAGCCGCACGTCCGCATTCACGTGTGCGGCACGGTGCATCCGGCCGGCCTGCCCGCGTGGATGCCGTTCGAATTTCATCCCGACGACGCCACGCTGCGACGTCGTTATTCGACGTCGACAGTGCTGCTCTATCCGAGCAGGTACGAGGGATTCGGGCTGCCGCCTCTCGAGGCGATGGCGTGCGGATGTCCGTCCGTGACGACCGCGGTCGGCGCCGTTCCTGAGTACGCGGTGGATCGCCGAGACGCCCTCATTGTCCCGGTTGGCGACGTCCCATCCATGGTCGATCGACTCGAAGAAGTGCTCGATGATGCCGCCCTGCGGCAGCGGCTTGGCGAGCAAGGACTGAAAACCGCCGCGCGCCTGTCGCTGGCGCGCGTCGCACCCCTTTTCGGCGCCGCCCTTCAGAAGGCGCACGAAGCGAGGGACTCCAGCGCGCGATTGTGGATTCACGATTGAGGATGAACGATTGCGGATGATGATCCAGGATCAGGGATCAGGGATTGACGATTCGAAGAGTTCCGTCCACGCGATCATCGCGTCGGCGAGCCGCGGGAAATAGCCGCTGGGACATGGCACCGCCGAAACGCGCTCCGGGAACTCACGCATCCGCCGCGCGAGCACCGTGAACGCGCCCGTGACGCTCAATCCAGGCTCGATCGGCGTGTCCAGAATGTACTCCCAGAGATATTCGTGCACCTGGATCCCGAGGGCTTCCTTCCGCAGATTCGTGAAGGCATTCGATCGCTTCACGTGCCTGACGAACGGCTCGCCCGTCGTGACGTACCACCCCTTGTAGTCAAGGATCCGTTTCAGGAGGATCCCGCTCCAGATGTCGTCGAAACGATCGAAGCCTGCCGTGTCGAGACCCATCAGCAGGTTGTACGCGGCCGGGATGACACTGCGGTGATAGCACACGTTCATCGCGCAGAGCGGAAACGCCATGCCCGGCGGAACGACCTCATGGCCCGATCTCAGCGACACCCGTCTCGGCTCCCGCATGCGCATCAGCGACGTCGGCCCATCGAGATCCGGCACGTCAGACCACAGGCCGTGATTGATCCGGACCCCGAGCTTCCCCAGGCGCTCGTACGGAATGCCTCGCGCCTCGTCACCGTCGATGGTGCGAAACCAGCGGTCTCGCGTGAAGCTCTCGAGATGCGCCGAAAGGTACCGGCCTCCGTGTTCCGGTTCCGGGTAGCAGTCGTAGTCCAGCGTGACGATATAGTCGCAGCCCGCTTTCCACGCGAGATACATGGGGAAGCAGCGGCAGGCGCCGCTTCCTTTCGGGATAATCCATTCGCGTCCGCTCAGCTGGCGCGCGATGTCGTCCTGCGCGGTGTAGGTGACCTCCAGCCCGCGCCACAGGCTGGAATCGAGCGTCTTCGTTTGATTGTCTTCGTGGACGAACACGCGGATGCACAAACCGGGACGCTGAGCCTGCCAGCAGGGGCGCCACGCATCAAAGAAATTCCGTGTCGCCTGCTCACCGACGGTCGGCACGCAGATCCCGATTGTGAGATTTTGTGTCATACGCGACGGGTTCGTGGACCCCGGCAGCTGGCGTGCATGACTCGCGTCAGTGCCGAGGCGGACGGAAATCGAGCGAGAGATGGCGCTCGCGGAGAAGCCGATCGCTCCATCCCACCTGTCTTCGCTGAACTGAATCATACGCCGGGCGGCGTGCGCGATGAGATCGGCCGACGGTTGAACGGTTTTCCACCGTTCGCGCACCGTTGATCCCAGACAATCGCCGGGCGCATTCGAGCGGCACGCTGGGGAATTTCGAGTCCGTTGGAAGGCGCGCCTTGTTTACTGCTCCATCACGATTGCCAGGTCCGATGGCGCGAGCTTCAGCGGCTGTCCTTTCCTCACGACACTGTTCGTCAGAAGGTCGATTCCGTCCCCCGATGGATATGAGATCGATTGCTGCCGGCCGGAGAAGTTGAGGTAATAGTGGACCAGCTTTCCCTCAGTGTTGCGGCCGTGTCGCACCTTGACGGCCTCGGGGAGATCCTGGTCCGCACCGGCCAGACCGGCGCGCCTCAAGACGTCACGGATGATTTCGTACTGCAGTAAATCCGTGGGCGCGGTGGCCTCATACGTCAGCGTGCCCAGAACGCCAATCCATCGTGCGCATCGGCCGGGCACTCGGTCAGAAGTACAGGTGCAGGCCGAGTTGTATCGTCCTGTTGTTGAGCGCCGTTCGCGTGATCCGTCCGAAGGCCGCGTTCGACGGATCCGAAATCGGCTCGGCGAACTGCGGATGGTTCAGCAGATTGAAGAAGTCGGCGCGAAGCTGCAGACGGGTCTCGCTGCCCGCCGGCAACCTCAGATCCCGCTGGATTGAAAAGTCCAGGTTGTTGACGCCAGGGTTGCGGATATTCGAAAAGTAGCGCGGCGCATTGCCAAACGCTTTCGTCGTATCCGATGGACCGGTCGGCGCGAGCAGTCCCGGTGCGGGACACGTCCCCGAGAAATCAAACGCCGTGACGTCGAACCAGTGCGCGATCGTTTGATCGAAGCCGCCCGGAAGGGGGTCTCCGATCATCATCGGACGGTTGGAAAGGGTGTGCGCGGCGTTGCAGTACCCGTACGAGTTGTCGGTAATCCCGAAGGGAGAACCGCTGCTGAGCGTATAGACGGCGCTGACGCGCCAATCGCCGAAAATCTGGCTCGGCACACCGTTGTTCAGCCATCGGCGGCCCTTCCCGAACGGCAGTTCGACGATCGGTGCGATGGTCAGGCGCCGCGGAATGTCGCCGGCGCTGACCGAGCGGTCCGCGGCGCGGTTGTAGAAGTCCTGGCCCAGGACGTCAAGCGACCAGAATCCGCCCCAGTCGGATGACGAATCGTCCTTCAGCGAGCTCCACGTGAAATTCGCCAGCACCGAAAGCCCACGCGCGAAGCGGCGCTCGAACTTTGCCTGTAGCGAGTGATAGTCGGAGCTCGAGAGTCCCCAATATCCTGGCGTCACCACGAGGTCGAACAAGTTTCCTCCCGCCGCCGCTACCTTTGCCGCCGCGGCCGGACAGTACGGGCTGGTCGTGGCGTTGTAGCCGAGGCCGGCGGCGGACTGCGGCGTCTGCTGGCAGATGTTGTAGGCGTAGTTGACCGGCAGATGGCTCCCATGACTGCCCACGTACGAGAGTTGCGCGACGGTGGTGGCGCCGAGTTGCTTCTCCAGCGTGACGTTCCAGAGTTGAAAGGACGGCGGGGTCTGCTCGCGCGGCGCCCATGATGAAAAGGACACACGTCCGTCGACCGGGATCGGCGCGGTGATCGCGGACGGATCCGGGTTCGTGATCGCAGGCAGCACCGCCCAATTCGTGCCGGCGGCGATGTTCGTCCTGGCCAGCAGATTTGGTCCTGGCTGCCCGTCGCCCGCGCGGCCGTGACCGACGGCGCTGGGATACATGATCCCGTAACCGCCGCGCAGGACGAGGCTCCCGATCGGAGTCCACGCGAGTCCGACGCGTGGGGCGAACTGCTTCAGCGATGGATCGAACGTTGTGTCAGGCGCGTTGACGCCGAACTGTTCCCACTCGGCGGTGAACGGATTGAAGAACGCCAGCCCGTTGTGTTCCTCGCGGAACGACTGATCGTACTGCCATCTCAGGCCCAGGTTCAGCGTCAGTTTCGACGAGAGCGAGAAGTCGTCCTGCACGAACAGCGCATAGCTCCATGCGCTCGTCGAAACCATCGCGTTCTGCACCTCCACGGAGCCGTTGTTCACAACGCCAAACAGGAAGTCGCCGAACGCATTACCCGTTTGCGATCCGGTAAACGCGAAACTGCTGGCCACGCCATTCGGTTGATAGTTGTCGATCGCATAGTGTCGCGCTTCGCCTCCGATTCGCAGATTGTGCCGGCCGAGGAGCGTGCTGACCGTATTGCCAATCTGAATCGTGGTCGCGGGCTCGTAGAGGACGGCCCCGGTGCTGAACCCCTGAAACCCGGTGATGCTCACGCCCGGCGTTCCGCACTTGGTTCCATCAGCCGTATCCGGAACCTCGGACAGGCACGCCGGAATGCCTTGAATGCCGAAGTCCGCTGCGGACGTGAAGCTCTGTCCCGGGTTCGTTCGATGACCAATCCGGTGCATGTATCCAAGCCTGAAATTGTTCAGCAGCGTCGACGTCAGCGTGCGATTCCAGCCGCCCGTGAACGCGTAATCATTGGAGCGCTGAATCTGCTGACCCTCAGGGCCGATGACACTGCCCGGATACGAGATGTTGCGCGCCCACTGGCGGTGAAACGCGCCCGAGATCTGGTCCGACGCCGACAGCTGGTGATCGACGCGGGCGTTGATCCGGTTCGTCGAACTGTCGAACGGGTTGGCAAAGCTCAACTCGCTCGTTCCGGGATTCGCGCCCGGTGTCTGCGAGGTTGGCCACAGCGGCAGGAACTTCTGTGCGATCGGACTGATCTGCGCACCAGGGATCCTGTTGAACGGAACCACCGTGGTCGTCCCGGGGACGTGAATTTGCTGGCTCGTGTTCAGACAGGTGCCCGCACCATCGAAGCCGGCCGTGCACAACCCCGACAGATCACCGGATCTGAAGGCAGGACTCGGTACCGTGACAGCGGTGACGGGAAAACTTCCATCCGCACGAATCCCCTGGTAATCGGTAAAGAAGAACAGCTTGTTCCTGACGATCGGGCCGCCGACGGTGCCGCCAAATTCGTTCTGATCGAACGGGTTCTTCGGCCGGCTGCGATCTTCGAAATAGTTACGCGCATTGAGCCCGTCGTTGCGGTTGTACACGTAGGCCGATCCGCGAAACGCATTCGTCCCCGTCTTCGTGACCGCGATGAGGACGCCTCCGCCCGCCTTCCCATACTCGGCGGACATGCTGTTGGTGTCGATCCTGAATTCCTGGATGGAATCAATCGCCGGATTGAAGGCCTGACCGCCAAACACCGGCGCCGTCATCGTGGTGCCGTCGAGGATGTAGTCCTGATTGCGCGGCCGGTCTCCGTTGATGCGCAGATTGCCGTTGTTGCCACATCCATCGCACGCGGCCTGCTGTGACACGCCGGCCGACAACGGGATCAGGCTGAAGAGGTTCCGACCGGTTGGCAGCTGTTCAATCTGCCGCTCGGTCACGGTCTGTCCGAGATTCGTCTGCTGCGTCTGCAGCAGCGGCGCCTCTGCGATCACGTTCACGGCTTCCGACGTCGCGCCGACTTGCAGAATCACATCGATCTTCGGATTCGCGTTCACCTCCAGAGTGATGGCATCCGCGATCGCCGTCTTGAAACCAGAGAGGGAGGCCTCGACGTTGTAGAGACCTGGAATGAGGTTCGTGGCACTGTACGCGCCCGCATCGTTCGTGGTGAGTGTCTTCGTAACCTTCGTATCGACATTGGTCACCTTGACCGTGGCACCGGGAAGCACGGCGCCACTGGAATCGCTGACAGTCCCGCTGATGCTCCCGTAGACGCCTTGTCCGGCTGCCGGCAGGCACCAGAGGCCGACAATCACCAGCGCGGCGCCGACCGACATTGCTGCTCGTCTCATGGACTCCTCCGGGCCGCCACAATACGGGCGAGCCCGGCAGCGTGACACCCTCCAAAAGGAGGGGGAGCGCACACCAGGAGCCCCTGTGGCGTAGAATCACGAATAGTTGATGGTTGTCGGATGACGGTTGTTGGAAGAACCCGGAACCCCCGTCCTCCGTCAACTGCCCTCCCATAACCGACCTGATGGCAGGACCGCCTGGCGGGGTGCGATGGAAACCGGCCGCATCCGCGTGATGATCGTGGACGATCACGAGCTCGTCCGGGCAGGCGTGTCTGCCGTTCTCGCCCGCGAGGACCACATTGCGGTCGTCGCCGAGGCCGCGTCCGGTCCCGACGCGGTGTGCCTGTTCCGGAAGCACCGGCCGGACGTGACGCTGCTCGACCTGACGATGCCCGGCATGGACGGCATCGCAACGATCGGGGCGATCCGTCATGAATTTCCCGACGGCCGCTTCATCGTCCTCACCGTGCATGACGGCGACGAGGATGTCCATCGGGCCCTCGATGCCGGGGCGCAGGGCTACCTGCTGAAGACGGCATCGGGCACGGAGATCGTCGAGACGGTCCGCGCCGTGCACGCAGGGCTGCGCCGTGTGTCGCGTGAAGCGACGGAGCGTCTGGAGGAGTACCCGGTTGGCGCGCACCTCACGCCGCGCGAGATCGAGGTGCTGCGGCTCCTGACACGGGGCTTGACCAACAACGAAATCGCGGCCGAGCTGCACGTCAGCGGCACGACGGCCAAGTGGTACGTCAAAAACATCCTCGAGAAGCTCGGCGTCAGCGATCGCACGGCCGCCGTCACGACCGCGTTCAAGCGCGGGATCCTCCATCAGCCGTAAGGCAGGCAGTCTTGAGAACCCCGTTGCTATCCGGGGCACTGCTCGGCGCATTTGTCGCCTTGGCGCCGCAGGCGGCGCTCGCGCTCGACCCATCAAGGCTCATCACGCAATACGGCCACGACCTCTGGCTCACGCGCGATGGACTGCCGCAGAACTCGGTCAGAGCGATCCTCCAGACGCGCGACGGGTACCTGTGGCTCGGGACATGGGGCGGTCTCGCGCGGTTCGATGGCGTGCGGTTCACGATCTTCAATCGCGCGAACACGCCCGCGCTTCGCGACAGCCGCATCACAGCGCTGACCGAAGGAGCAGACGGCAGTCTCTGGATCGGCACCGCCGCGGGCGGGCTGATTCGGTTGAAGGGAGGCACCTTCGAGACGTATCGCTCAGAAGGCGATATGTCGTACGAGGAGCGGTCGCGCTGGCAGATTCGATCGATCGCGCGCGGCCGCGACGGTGCGCTCTGGATTGGCACGAGCGGCGGCGGGTTCCGCTGGTTCAAGGATGGCCGCTTCAGCCGGCTGCTGATGGACCGCCTCGTCGTTCGCGCGATTCTCGAGGATCAGGCACGACACCTGTGGGTCGCAACGTCGAGCGGCGTGCTGGAGTTGTCCTGGACCGAGCCAGACACCTTTCACATCGAGCGTCACCTGCTCGCCGATCATCTCGTCAACGGTCTCTATCAGGATCGGTCGGGGATGATTTGGATTGCCGCCCGCGGCGGGATCACGCGTGTGAGCGGCGACAGCCTCACGACGTTCGGACCGTCAGCCGGATTTCCCGCCAACGCCGCGCTTTCGATCTGCGGCGATCGCGACGGCAACCTGTGGATTGGAACGGACGGCGACGGCCTCGTACGCATGCGTGGAAACACCTTTGACGTGCTCGCCGTGCGCGACGGCCTGTCGAACGGCTCGATCCCGGCGCTCTATGAGGATCGCGAGGGCAGTCTCTGGATCGGCTCGAACGACGGTTTGAACCGCCTCCGCGATACACGGTTCACCGCGTTCACGATCCGTGAAGGGCTGTCGGCCGACGCGGTCAACTCGCTCATCGCCACTCGTGACGGAATAGTCTGGATCGGAACCGATGGCGGTGGACTGAATCGCCTGCAGCGTGGCGCGACGACGGTTTACACGACCGCGAGCGGATTGGCCACCAACTACATCGGCGCGCTGTTCGAGGCGAGCGACGGCACGCTCTGGATCACCGGGGATGGGGTCGTGATACGCCGGCGGAATGATCAGTTCCGCGTCTACACCGCAGCCGACGGCGTGCCGAGCGGGTTCGTCTCCGCGATTGGAGAGGACCGTCGCGGCCGAATCATCATCGGCGGCGAGGGCCCGATTCGAGAGCTGAAAGGCGATCGATTCGTGACCTACACGAATCAGCCGCCGCGCATTGAGTACTGCTATTCGATCACGCGCGATCGGCTCGGCGATCTCTGGTTCGCCACCACGGGCGGGCTCGTTCATGTCAGAGACGACCGCTATCAGATCTATACGACGCGGGACGGACTCCCGGACGAAGGGGTGCACTCGGTGCACGAAGACGGCGACGGGACTCTCTGGGTGGCCACCGTCAGCGGCCTCGCGCGCGTGCGGCACGGGACAATCACGAACTTCTCAACGGCGGGCCTCCTCGGCGAGATCGTGTTCGAGATCCTCGAGGACGCCGACGGGAACCTGTGGCTGAATGGCCGGCAGGGGATCATCAAGGCGAGCAAGCGCGATCTCGAGGCCTACGCCGCGAAGAAACGGCGCGACGTGCCGATCACCGTGTATGGCCTCGCCGACGGATTGAAAAGCACCGAGTACAGCGTTGCGTATATTCAACGTGCGGCATGCCGAACGCCGGACGGCAAGCTGTGGTTTGCGACAACGGGCGGCGTCGCGTCGATCAATCCCGCAGTCAATCGAATCAACACGCTGCCGCCGCCCGTCCTGATTGAAGCGTTCGTCGCGGACCAGCGGCGCGAGGCGCACGGGCCGGTGCAGGTCGGACCCGGCGGCGGCTCTTTTGAAATCGATTACACGGCGCTCAGCCTGCTCGCCCCGTCTCAGGTCCGTTTCGCATACCGGCTCGAGGGACTCGAGGCCGGATGGACGGACGCAGGGACTCGAAGAGTGGCGTCGTACAGCCGTGTCCCACCCGGGCAGTATCGCTTTCGGGTACGTGCCGCCAATAACGATGGAATCTGGAATGAAGCGGGGGCGGCGCTCGATATCCGCGTGACGCCGCATTTCTATCAGACGCGCTGGTTCCGCGCATTGGTCGTGATGGCGCTCGTGCTCATGGCGGGCGCTCTGCACCACCTGCGGGTCCGGCGCCTCGAAGCGCAGTTCTCGCTCGTGATGAAAGAGCGCAATCGCCTTGCGCGAGAGATCCACGACGGCCTTGCGCAGGGCCTCGCCGCCATCGGCCTGCATCTATCGGCGATTCAGAACGATGACCCCGATAGTCAACGTGACCGTCACGTGCAGAAGGCGCGGCAGCTCGTTGAGGCCAACCTTCGTGAGGCACGGCGGTCCGTGTGGGATCTGCATCCCCAGTATCTCGATCGGAACGATATCGTCTCCGGCCTCGGCCGCATGACGGCCGATCTTGGCGAGAACGCGAACATCCGCATCGGAGTCCACACCATCGGATCGCCGAAGCAGCTGACCGCGGACGTCGAAAAGAACTTGTTTCGAATCGCACAGGAAGCCGTCGCCAACGCGATCCGGCATGCAGCGGCGGGGCACGTCACGATCGAACTGCGCTTCAACCGTCACGATTTGCAAATGACGGTCACCGACGATGGCCGGGGCTTCGATCCGGCTGCGGCCTCCGATGGATTCGGGCTGCTGAGCATGCGCGAGCGAGCGGCCCAGATTGGCGCGACACTTCGGCTCGTCAGCCGGCCGTCGGAAGGAACGTCAGTGACCGTAACGGTTCCAGTTCCCTGGCAGGCTGCTGAAAAAACGGCCTGAATACCAAATGCCGAATGCGGAGAGGTCAGCGTCTTCCGCATTTGACATTCAGCAGTCGGCGTTGACAGTGCCTCTTCAACAACCTTCTAGTGCGGCTGCGAGCCCCGAGTCTGTGTCGCCCGGCCGATCGGCGGCATCTTCTTGCTCGCAAGCAGTGCGTTAATCGACGTCAAGGTCTCAGTTTCCCACGCCTCGAATTGCTGCTTCACGTCTGCTAGTTCGCGCGCGAGCGCGTCAGCGCGCCGCACCTGCGCTTCCGACGGAGGTCCCTCGTAATTGATGACACTGCCATAGAGCTGTGCGACGAACTCACGCAGCCGCTCCTCGCCCGTGATCATGCCTCCTTCTTTCGTCGCGACAATCTTCTTCCGCTGCTCATCGACGGCGGCTGACGCACCACTCAGCCTGGCCGCCAGCTTGCCGTCTTTCGGAAGTTGCGCCGCGCGCGCGTCGAGCGACGTCCGCACGGAATTCATGCGATCCACGACGTCGGTCATGTCACCGAGCACGCGATATAGACGCACTCCGAGCTCGTACTGCTGCTGCCGGTCAGCGACGCTATGAGTAGACCGCGGATCGGGCACAACGGTGAGCTGTGACGTATAGACGCCCTGATTCTTCGTCAACTTCACCGTGTAAATTCCCGGCAGGAGACGCGGCCCCACGAATGCGCCGAATGCGGCGGCGGCAGCCGCCGGCACTCGCGGCGGCGGAAGGCGCATCGACCATGTCACCCGGCTCAGGCCGCGACGATTCGTGCTGGGCAACGTACTAACGAGCGTGCCGCTCGAGTCGAACACCTCCAGCTTCAAGTCTCCGAAGATATGCCGCTTCTGCTGGTAATACGTGATCACCGCGTCGTCTGGTGGATTTGGTCCCGCAAAGGACGCGTCGCCGCGAGCCCAGCCGCCGAATGCCGACATGTGCTGTTCCACGGGCCGGCTTTCGATGAATGCGGCCTCCGCGGAAAGCGTCGCTGGCGTGAGCGCGCGCAGCGGAGTGATGTCATCGACAATCCAGATGCCGCGCCCGTGCGTCGCCACGACGAGATCGTGATCGCGCGGATGAATCGCGAGATCGCGAACTGCCACACTGGGGAAGTTGTTGCCTTTGTATCTCGACCAGTTCTGGCCGCCGTCGAGCGTAAGCCACAGCCCGAATTCCGTCCCGAGGTAGAGCAGGCGCGGGTTGACGGGATCTTCCTTGATGACGTGCGCGTAGCCGCGCACCGGACCGTCGAGCGGGACCAGCGACGTCCACGTCTTGCCGTAGTCCGTCGATTTGCAGGCATACGGGCGCATGTCGCCGAACATATGCAGATCGAATGTGGCGTAAACAGTGCCGGCGTCGAAGTGCCCTGCATCGATGGATGATACCCATGGGTTCCTCGGCAGTCCCGTGATGTTCCCGACAAGGTTCGTCCAGCTCTTTCCCTCGTCGCGCGTGATCTGCAGGTTGCCATCGTCGGTCCCCGCCCAGATGATTGAAGGATCGGTCGGAGACTCGGCGATCGCGTAAATAGTCGTGTGCATCTCGGCGGACGAGTTGTCGACGGTGACGCCGCCTGATTGCTCCTGTTTCTGCTTCTCAGGATCGTTGGTTGTGAGGTCCGGCGAGATACGGTCCCAGGTCTGTCCGAAATCGCGCGAGCGGAAAAGATATTGCGCCCCGATATAGAGGGTGCCTTTGCGTGTTGGACTCAGGTGGATCGGCGTATTCCAGTTGAAGCGGAGCTTGGCTTCCTTGTAGCCGGGCAGCGGCTGGATGGATCTCGTCTCGTGAGTTCTGCGGTTCACCCGGCCGATGTAGCCGCCCTGCGATTCGGCGTAGATGTAATCGGGATCGGTCGGGTCGGCGAACATCCAGAATCCATCTCCGCCGAACATGTTCTCCCACTGGCTGCTGGTAATGCCGCCGGGGTATTGCGAGTCACCCACCCAGGAGCTGTTGTCCTGTAGCCCTCCGTAGACCCGATAAGGACGGTCCATGTCGAGGCTTACGTGATAGAACTGCGACACGGGCAGGTTGTCCGCCTTCCACCACTTGTTGCCCGCATCGTACGAATACCAGAGTCCGCCGTCGTCGCCCGTGATGAGACGGTCCGTGTTCGTTGGATCGATCCACACATCGTGAAAATCGCCATGCGCGCCGCCGCTGATCGCGCTGAAGCTCGAGCCGCCGTCATTGCTGACCACCAGTCCGCCGCCTGGTTTGTAGACGCGGTTTTCGTTCTTCGGATCGATGATGAGGTTCGAGAAGTAGAACGGCCGCCAGATCACGTCCGGGCTGCGGTCCCGCATCTCCCACGTGAGCCCGCCGTCGCTCGAGCGGTACAGCGCATTGCGAGGCGGAGCGCTCTCGAGGACGGCATAGACGACGCTGGCGTTGGATGGCGCGATGGCCACGGCGACGCGTCCCCACGGTTTGGGCGGCAATCCTTTTGCGCGGCGATCGTCGAGCTCGGTCCACGTCGTTCCGCGATCGGCGCTCTTGAACAGGCCGCTTCCGCTCGGCGCGCCCGGCTCGTCACCTCCAGAGCGGAACGTCCATCCCTTGCGCCGGAAATCCCACATCCCTGCAAAGAGCGTCTTCGGGTTCGTCGGATCCATCGACATCATCGAGCAGCCGGTGGACAGGTTGGCGCCAGCGAGGATCTTCGTCCACGATTTTCCGGCGTCTGTCGTCCTGTACACGCCACGCTCGCTGCTGTCACTCCAAAGCTTCCCGGGCACGCACACGTAGACCGTGTTGGAGTCGGTAGGATCGACGAGAATTTTTGCAATGCGCTCGGACTCGCGAAGTCCCATGTGGGTCCACGTGTCGCCCCCGTCAACGGACTTGTAGATGCCGTCGCCGATCGAGACGCTGTTGCGCGTCCACGATTCGCCAGTGCCCACCCAAATCGTTTTCGGACTGGTTGGATCGATCGTCACCGCGCCGATGGACTGAACAGGTTCTTTGTCGAATACCGGCTTGAACGTCGTGCCACCGTTCATCGACTTCCACACGCCACCGCTCGCAGAGCCGACGTAGATTGTGAGTCGCGCACCTTCGTGCACCGCGTCGAGCGCCGCAATGCGCCCGCTCATGGCGGCCGCTCCGATGTTGCGGGCGCCGAGGCCGGCGATCGTCTCGGCGTCAGCGACGATCACGCTGGACGATTCGCTGTTCCGGCGGGCCGCCGGCCCGGCGGACGATTGCGCGTTGCGGGCTACGGCGCCGGACTCCCGCGCGGCGGGTCGGGGTTGCACTTGTGGCGACGGCGCCCCCTGGGCCGGACGGTCGAAGCTCCGATCGTCTATGGCGACGTTCGCCTCGACGGTTTGCCACGTAAACGTTGTTTTGTCCGGAATTCCTTTGACGCCCACTTCGACCACGTACGGGACGTACCAGCCGCTGACCTCTTTGTAGTCGCCGAGCGAGAGCTCGAAGTCTCGCTGATCGCCGCGAACGGTGCGCTTGATGTCGATCTTGATAGGGACAAACGAATCGGCGTCGATGTAATAGGTGCGGACGTCGCCGTTCGACGCCAGTATGGCCTTGACCTTATAGACCTTCGTCCCCTCGATCTCGTCGTTGCCGAGGAACTCAACCCTGTTTCCCTTGACCTTGTAGTCGATGAGCGGATCTTCGAATTGGGCATCATCGATGATTGACTTCAGCTCGTCTTCGCCGAGCGACACCGGATCTCTGTTGCCTTGCCACGGCTCGATCTTCCAACCAGCCTTGCCGTCGTAGACCGTGACGCCGGTGAGCCCCTGGAAGGTTATTTCCGCGCGTACTTTGTTGGGCCGCTTGTTCTCCTGGCGGTATGCGACTTCGAAACCGCCCCCTCCGATGAGCTTGCCTGTTCGGCGCAGTGACTGGACCGCGCGAATGCGGTCCATGCCGCCGACGCTTTTGATGTAGCCGCCGATGATGTCATCCACTGACGGTGCTGACTGCGCCGCAAGCGGACCGACGAACATTAACAACGTGATAGCGAGGCGGGCGATCTTCATGGCGCGTCCTCGAGATAGAGTGCGCTGAAAGGTGACGGCGGCGATTATCGCTGTGAAGAATGCGTTGTCAAGGAGAGAGGCACGCGTCGCACATTTTGTCTTCTCGAGGCCCATCCGGGTGCCATAGTAGGTGCACCATGCAAATCATCGCCCGTCCGACCGTCCATCCCGTGATCGTCATCGGCAGCGGCGCGTCCGGCGGCATGGCCGCCTGGAACCTGACCCGTCAGGGGATCGACGTGCTGCTGCTCGATGCGGGAGAGAAATTCGACCGCACAAAGTACTGGACGCACGTGCAGCCCTGGGAGGCGAGAGAACGCGGCATGCGCGGCGAGCGTCCGCCGCAGTTCTTCCTCGACACGAAGGAGCAGCCGTACCTGACTCCCGACGGCCGTCCCTTCGATTTGACGCGCGTGTGGGGGCACGGCGGCAAGACGAATGTCTGGGGACGCGTCAGCCTGCGCTATTCCGACATCGATCTGAAAGCGGCGGATCGCGACGGCTGGGAAATTCCGTGGCCGATCTCGTACGCGGACATCGCGCCGTATTACGACCGCGTCGAGCAGCGCATTGGGGTCTGCGGTGGCACGGACGATTCCGACGTGCTGCCGGGCAGCAAATTCCTCCAGCCGCCGCCTGCGCCGCGCTGCGGTGAACGGCTCCTGCAGAAAGCGATGGGCAAGCTGGCCATCCCCGTCGTCGCGGGACGCCGCGCCAACATGACGCGCGTCACAAATGGCTTTCCTCCATGCCATTACTGCGGCAACTGCGGCGCGGGCTGCGACACCGCATCGTTCTTCTGCTCGGCCGATCATCTCCTGCCGTTTGCCTTGAAGACCGGGCATCTCGAGATCCGATCGAATTCGGTGGCAGCGCGGATTCTGACCGACGAGAACGGTCTCGCAAAGGGCGTCCAGTATTTCGATCGGCAGACCGGGGAAGAGCGACAGGCCCTCGCCAAGGTCGTTATCGTCGGCGCGAGCTGCGTGGACTCGACGCGCCTCCTGCTCAACTCGACGTCGGAGCGGCATCCAAACGGCCTCGGCAACGGTTCTGACGTCATCGGGCGATATCTCTGCGAGCAGATACGGCTGAACGTTACGGGCTATCTTCCCGCGCTCGTCGGCACGCCGACGCGCAACGATCGCGGTATCGGGGGCGAGCACATCTACATGCCGCGCTTCAACCATCGTCCCGGCCGGGGCCGGGATTACCTGCGGGGTTTCGGCGCGCAGTTCTGGAACACCGGCGCGAGCGCGTCGGGCGCGCATTACGGCTCCGAGCGGGTTCCGGGATTCGGCGCGGCGCTGAAGAAGGAGATCAAGCGGCGGCATCCTGCCTGGTTCGAGATTCATCCGTTCGGCGAGGCGCTCCCGTACGCGCACAATCGAATCACCGTCGATCCCTCGCGTGTCGACAAATACGGCGTGCCGCTGCTGAAGATCGACTATCAGGTTGGCGAGAACGAGCGGAAGATGACCGAACACATGGCCGATACCGTTGAAGAAATCGTCAAGGCGGCGGGCGGCGTGCTCGTCAACTATCGCCGTGGCGCTCGCGACGCGAACGGCTCGGCGATCCACGAACACGGAACTTGCCGGATGGGGGCGGACCCGAAGCGATCCGCGCTGAACGCATTCAACCAGATGCACGAGGTGAAGAATGTGTTCGTGGTCGATGGATCCGCATTTCCGACCGCAACCGAGAAGAACCCGACGTTGACCATCCTCGCGCTGTCCTGGCGCGCGACCGATCACCTCGCAGAGGAGATCAAACGTGGCAACCTTTAATGCAGATCTGAATCGCCGCGAGGCGCTCCGAAGGCTGGCGATCGGCGCGGTTGGTGCGGCGACGTCGCCGATGTGGCCGGACTCGCTTATTGCTCTGGCGCGCGAGCACGCGCAGACGCATGCCGCCAGCGGCGCAATCGCAGCACCGCAATGGTCGCCAAAGGTTCTGTCGACACATCAGAACGACACGGTTGTCGCGCTGGCGGAGCTGATCATCCCGGAGACAGACACGCCCGGCGCGAAGGCCGCGAACGTGAACAGGTTCATCGACTGGGTGCTGTTCGAAGCACTGCCCGCGGACCGTGAGAAATTCATGAGCGGTCTGACCTGGATCGACGAGCGGAGCACGGCTCGTTATCAGAAGGATTTCATGTCGGCGAGCGGAGAGCAGCAGACGGCGCTCCTCGTACCTTTCGCTGATGAAACGAATCACGCTGCGGACGCGAACGAGCGAAAGCGAGTGAGCCACGCGAGCGGAGCGGGGCCTGGGGCCCCCGCGAGCGAGCGTGTAGGGGGGACCGGCGGGGCGAAGCCCCCCGGACTAGAAGACGCGACCGGCGTCACCTTCTTCCAGGCGATCAAGTCGATGACGATCAGCGGCTACTATTCAACCCAAATCGGCCTACAACAGGAGCTCGGCGACGACGGGGTCATGGTCAACGGGGTCTTCAAAGGCTGCGACCATCCGGAACATCAGGCGTGATCCGGGAGGCGGGGTGCGGGATGCGGAAGGACAAGATGCTGAATCACGAAGTTCGTTCAATGACGCGGCGCGAGTGGCTGCAGTTGACGGCGATGGGTGCGGTCGGGACGGCGACACTGCCGTCGCTGTTCGCACAGGGCAAGCGGCCGCTCGGCGTGCAGCTCTATACCGTGCGCGACAGGCTCGGAGCGGACGCGGATGCGACGCTGCAGGCAATCGCGTCCATCGGATACAAGGAGGTCGAGCTCCTGCGCGCGCACGCCGCGAGGATCGCGCCGCTCGCGAAGGCGCACGGGCTGGACTGCGTCAGCATGCACATCGAGCCTCCGCTCGTCACCGGAAACTGGGATCCGTGGGCCGATGCCGTGAAGCCCGAGGACCGGTCCACGCTCGAGCGGGCGCTGGATGAAGCGAAGTCGTACGGCGCGCAATACGCAGTGGTGAGCTATCTGATGCCCTCGGAACGCGGCGGCGGCGAGGCGTTCTTCGAGAAGTTCGCCGACCAGCTGAATCGCGCGGGGGAAGCCGGAAAGAAGGCGGGCGTGCAAATCGGCTATCACAACCACGGATTCGAATTCGAGCCGCTGCCCGACGGTCGGCGTCCGCTCGACGTGCTCGTCTCGCACACCGATCCGTCGCTGGTTCGATTCGAGCTCGACGTGTTCTGGGTCGGGATCACCGGAGCGAGTCCGGTCGATCTCCTCACGCAGTACAAAGGGCGCGTCGCGCTCGTGCATTTGAAGGACAAGGCCAAGGAAGCGGCGCGCACGACCGACGAAAGGCAGGTGCCGGCGGAGATGTTCAAGGAAGTGGGCAGCGGCTCGCTCGATTTCCGCGCGATCCTCAAGGCCGCCGACGCGGCGGGCGTGGAGCACTATTTCGTCGAACAGGATCACACGCCCGGCGATCCGATTGCGAGCCTGCGCAAGAGCTACGAGTACCTGCAGAGTATCGCGTGAGAGGTCGACAATCGCCAATCCCTGATCCCTAATCCGAGATCCCTGATCCTCAATCGGCAATCCCGAATCCCTAATCCGAATCCCTAATCGCATCCGCGATGCGATGGGGCGGGATTGGATTCGGGATAAGGATGCGGGATTCGAGATTGACGATTGAGGATCAGGGATTCCGGATCAGGGATCTGGGGATGAACGATTCACATGCCTAGTAGCCGCGCGGCGTTGTCGTGATACACCTTGCGCAGGATCGTGTCGGACAGCCCGAGGCCATAAATCCGCCAGCGGCCCTGCGGCGGCGTTGGCGCCGGCGCATAGTCGAAATATTCGTCTTCGGTCTCCAGGAAACGGAAGTAGATTCCGTAGAGCGCTTCACCGAAAATCTGCTGCGGCGTCTCGGTGCCGTGCGGTACTGCATCCGTACCGAACAGCACGCGATCCTGGTAGCGATCGAAGAACCGTCGAGACCCGCGCGGCTGACGCCCGAGCTCTCCGATGCGCGCGGCTGTCTCGACGAACATGTTCGGGTACTTGTCGAGGCACTCCGACACGAAGCCGAGGTTCTCCGCATTGTTGCCTACGTGCAGCGTGACGAACGTCGTCTTCGGGTGACGCGCGAGCACGCGGTTCCTTGCTTCCAGCAGCGCCTTGTTCGACGGAAAATCGCGGCCGTAGAACGACCAGTCCGGATGATTGTTCAGTTCCTCGAACCGTTCGTTGAAGCGATCGATTGGAAGAAAGAAGGCTTCAGGATCGGCGATGTGCATCGCCACGGGCATTGAGTTCGCGGCGCACGCTTCCCACATCGGATCGAACCGTCGATCGTCGATCGCGACGAGCGGCCCCGACGTAATCTGCTCGCGCAGATAGAGGCCGAGCGTCTTCAATACCTTCAGGCCGCGCGCGCCGAGCCCGTGCGCCCGTTCGATCTCGAGCGCCTGGTCGCGTGCGTAGTTCGGCTGATTCGCCTGGCTCCAGTGCGGCTCAGCGAACGTGACGAACCGGCCCGGGTGCGCCGTCTGGTATCGCTGAATGCTCTCCTGCAGCCCGCGTCCAACGCCGCCCGTCAGGTTGACCATCGTCTGCAGGTTCACCCGATCCATGACGGCGAGGAGCTCCTCCGGCGGGGCAAGGAACCGCACGTCGTCTCCCTGCGCGACGCCGCCCGTGCTGGCGGCGCTGAACCCGACGTGCGTGTGGAAGTCGATGACAGGAAAGCGCGCGCGAGGTACCTGTGTTTCCGGCGCGTGCAGCATGCTGCGCGGTTGAAAATCCTTCAGGTCCAGGGCCGCTGGTTGTTGCGGGGTGGTGCCTCCCGGTCGCTGTGCCAGGGCCGGTGTCCGGGCGAGCGCTGCTGCCGCGAGAGTCGTGAGCCATTCGCGTCGATTCATGTTCATACTCAATCTCGTGGCTTCCGGCTTTAGCCGGAAGGTTGTGAGTCGCTGCGAAAGTGGACCGCCTGACCAGCCTCCGCCAAGGCCACGCCGGAAGGCGGAAGCCACAAGAATAGAGAGTGAAAGCGGAAGCCACAAGAGCAAGGGGTTACAGCCGAAGCAACGTTTTCGCGTTCTGATACAGAAGCTTCCGTTCGATGCTCTTGTTCGCGGCCAGCCGCCGAATGGCGGCGATCGTCTGTGCGCCCTGACACGCGGGTCCGCTGCCTTCGACGTCCGTGCAGTCGCTGCCGAAGAGGAGCTTGTTCTGGTGGCGCACGAGGAAATCCCGCGTGAAGCCCTCGTCGCGGGTCAGCGCGTTGAGGCCTGAGCCGGCGGACAGGTCGCCGTACATGTTTGCATAATCGCTCAGGTATCGGTCGGTCACTCCGCCGACCGTCACAGGACCCTTCGGATACATCACGCTCTGATCGTGATTGTTCTGGTCGATGTTGGCCCACCAGGTTTGCGCGTGCCCGATGAAGTTGACCCTTCTGTACTTGTCGAGCATCTTGTAGAACCGCTCGAATCCGTAGTTGTACATCTGGAACTGCCAGTGCATCAGGACGGGGACGTGATGCACCTCAGCCAGATGGTAGATCCGCTCCATCTCGGGCGAGTCACATTCGACGCCGAACTTCTGCTCGCCGATAATCACAGCACCGCGTCGGAGATATCCTTCGATGATCGTCGTGGCGTCGGCGAGATCCGGCACCTCGTTCGCTCCGAAGGCAAACGCGTGACGGTTGGCCCGCGCGAGTCGCCGGCATTCTTCGTTGCCGAGGCATTGCGCCTGCAGACCGTTGGACACGCCCTCATGCGTGGAGGCAGTGATCACCGGCCGGCCCGCCGGCAGCAGGACGGTCATCGTCGCGCCCATCGCGCGCTGGTGCGCGATCAAAGCCTCGTCCGATCGACCCGTGTAGCCGACGTGCTGGTGGATGTCGATGATAGGCTCGTCGGCGCCATCGGCCGCGTCGCCTTGCACGGCGAGGGCGATCAGCCCGAAGCTGGATCCGGTGAGGAAATCGCGGCGCTTCATGCAACGTATTCTGCACGAAGGAGAATCGACCTGATATGTCTCTCGCGCGTGTGCGTTCGATCGCTCTCTTCGTGGTGACCGCGGCGGTCACGGCGTTCGGCTACCAGAGCTCTCCCTCGAACCGCCCCTGGCCGCCGGGCGTTCAGAGGGTTTCGGATCAATCGCCTCCCCTTTCGCCCGAAGAGGCATTGAAGACCTTCTACATGCCGCCGGGCTACCACGTCGAGCTCGTCGCCAGCGAGCCGATGATCCAGGAACCTGTTGCGATCGACTGGGATCTCGAGGGGCGGCTCTGGGCCGTCGAGATGCCCGGCTTCATGGCCGATATCACCGGTTCCAACGAATACGATCCAATCGGGCGCGTCGTCGTGCTGGAAGATACGAACGGCGATGGCCGGATGGACAGGCGCAC
>Ga0066677_10000200_pt1 | contig 20734 bp, 15 predicted proteins | sample GraSoiAngelo_126_FD_62299 | JGI IMG/M metagenome (GOLD analysis project Ga0066677, IMG submission 62299) | Grasslands soil microbial communities from the Angelo Coastal Reserve, California, USA - 14_0927_09_20cm | ecosystem: Environmental > Terrestrial > Soil > Grasslands | place: USA... | reverse complement strand
CAAGGGAGACCGCAAACGAACTGACGCGAACTTTCGACATGGGGATCACCTCGCAGTGATCATCTCGTCAGCTTACCGAAATCTGGCCGTTGACGGACGGTGAGGGCCTTCAGCATTAGTCCAAGTGATGTTGCCGGTGGCGCGACTCGAGATCCACTTGAGCGACGACGATCTGCAGCAGCTCGACCGGGCGTTCCGCCCGCCGTCCAGAAAATTCCTCTTCAGGTCGTCCTAAGTGTCAACCCCGGCATCGTTGCGCTTCATCGACCTCTCGCCGCGAGTGCTGAAACCGTTCGATCTGCAACCCCGCGTGCTCGAATCGGTAGCTGCGAGCCGAGCGACTGCGGAGCGGAGTTGCGCTAATCTGGCATCGCGCAGCATCGTGAATCGCCGCATCAGGCGTTGCACAGATGGAGGACGTGTTCGATGAGGTTCGCAATTCGGCCGCGGCGCAATCCTGCTCTTGGCCTCGTAGCGGCGGTCATCTTCGCGCTCTCGGTCGGCGCGTTCGCTCGGCAGCCCCCCGCCGGCCAAGCGCCCACGACGCCGTCAGCAACTGCCGCTGCTCCGGCGATGGGCGGCCCGCCGCCCAATCCGAACGCGGCCGCGACCGCGGCGGACCACAAGAACATGATGGAGCAACTCGGGATCAAAGTGCTGCGTCCTGGTCCCAGCGGAAACGAGTCGGCGCCCAACCACGCCAATTACGACGAATCGCTCGCGAACCCGTACCCGAACCTCCCCGATCCGCTGACGCTCAAGAATGGCAACAAGGTTACGAATGCAGAGATGTGGTGGAAGCAGCGTCGCCCAGAAATCGTGGAGGACTTCGATCGGGAGGTGCTGGGTCGTGTGCCGCGGAACGTGCCCAACGTCGCGTGGCGCGTCAACCGCACGGAGCAGTTCGAGGTGGGCGGACGTCCGGTTGTCGGCAAGGAACTGATTGGGACGGCTGACGGTTCGATGTTTCCGGAGATGACCGTCGAGATCCAGATGACTGTTGTGACGCCCGCGAACGCGGCCAAGGCAGTGCCGGTGATGATGATGTTTGGTGGCCGGTCAGGGATGCCGCCTGCGCCGGGCACTCCGTCAGCTGCCGCGCGCGGCTTCGGTCCGGGCGCCGCGCCGTCCGCACCAGCAGACGCTCCGGCGACTGCGCAACTCATCGCCGATGGATGGGGGTACGCGACGATCAATCCCGGTAGCATCCAGCCGGACAATGGGGCCGGCTTGATGAAAGGCATCGTCGGCCTCGTCAACAAGGGTCAGCCGCGGCGCCCGGAAGACTGGGGCGCGCTGCGCGCCTGGGCGTGGGGCGCTTCACGCGGTCTCGATTACCTCGCGACCGACAAGGCAGTCGACGCGACGAAAGTCGGGATCGAAGGCGTATCACGCTTCGGCAAGGCGGCACTCGTCACCATGGCGTACGACCAGAGATTTGCAGTAGCGCTGATCGGTTCGTCCGGCGAAGGAGGGGCCAAATTGCACCGGAGAAATTTTGGCGAGGCGGTTGAGAATCTGACCGGTTCCGGCGAGTATCACTGGATGGCCGGCAGCTTTCTCAAGTACGGAGCGGAGGAATCCAACTTCGGGCGAAAGACAGCGGCCGATCTCCCGGTGGACGCGCACGAACTGATCGCGCTCTGTGCGCCACGGCCCACGTTTATCAGCTACGGCATCCCGGAACACGGCGACGCCAAGTGGCTCGATCAGCAAGGCAGCTACATGGCCGCTGTAGCGGCGCAACCCGTGTTTCGACTGCTCGGCGTGAAGGGCCTGGGCGTGTCAGACGATTACATGAAAGAGAAAATGCCCGCCGTCAACGTCGGGCTGCTCGACGGTCAGCTCGCGTGGCGCCAGCACGACGGCGGCCACGCAGACGGCCCGAACTGGAAGTACTTCATTCCTTGGGCGGACAAGATCCTGACGCACTCGTCGTCAGTCACTTCGGCATCGAAGTAGCCGCATCGCGAGCAGAAACGACGGTGAGTCCCGGGATACTGGCGACGACGCTGCTTCTTTCGGCCGCTGTCGCCCTTCCGACGGCAGCCGCAAAGGCGCGAGGCACTGCGAGCAGCCTGGTGCACACGCCGCTCGCGCACAGGGGGCTCCCGCCAATGACAGGCTCGCCAACGGACCAGCCGACCGGGCGGCGCCGCGGGCCGATCAGAACTCCATGACTGCGCACGCGCAGCTGCTGAAGAAAGCGAAGCAGGGCAGGATCGATGTGTATTTCGAAGGCGATTCGATCGTGCGGCGTTGGGGCGCGCTCGACTACCCGGAGCTACTCGCCAACTGGCAGGCGAACTTCTTCGGGTGGAATGCGGCGAATTTCGGCTGGGGCGCCGACCGGACCGAGAACATCCTGTGGCGACTCGAAAACGGCGAGCTGGATGGCGTCAATCCCAAAATCATCGTCCTGCTCGCAGGTACGAACAACATCGGAACGCAGCCCCGTGACGAGCGGACGATTGCGGAAATTGCGCGCGGGATAAAAGCCATCATCGACGTCTGCCAGCAGAAGGCATCGAACGCGACGATTATCCTGACGGCGATCCTCCCGAGAAACGACAACATGGCCGTGATGCCGACCATCAACCGAATCAACGAGAAGCTCGCCGAGGTCGCGGATGGCAGGCGCGTTCGCTTCCTGACGATCAACGATCGTCTTGCGGATTCGGAGGGTGAGGCTCTTGTTGGGGTACTGGACGAACGGGACAAGCTGCACCCCACGATTAAGGGGTACCAGATCTGGGCAGACGCGCTGAAGCCGATCTTTCAAGAGTTGCTCGGCCCACCTGGCGCGACGGATCTCGCGCCCCCTCCGACCGGTGATCCGAGCGCCGCTCGCCGGCTGCAGTAATCGCCGGCCTCGTAATCAGCTACGAGAGAATCCCCGGCAAGGCACATCCTGCACATCGCTCGCCGCGATTGACATCCCGGTGGACGGGCGCGATAGTAGGCCGGACGCCATCAAGGTCCATCCGTCGACAAGCGCGTCGGGCAGCCAGCGCTGTCAGCCCACCCTGGAAGGATCAATCATGCGGATCCCGCTTGCGTGCGCCGTTGGCCTCTGGTTGTTCACAGAAGTGGCCGCGGCCCAGACGTTCAGGGGCGGCATCCAGGGGATCGTGATCGACCAAGCCGGGGCCATGGTTCCTGGCGCGACGATTACTGTGACCAGCACGGGCACGGGGCTGAGCCGCGCCATCCAGACCGACCCGAACGGGAACTACTTTTTCTCGGAGCTTCCCGTCGGCCAATACGACGTCGAGGCGAGCCTTCAAGGGTTCTCGACGCAGACTCAAAGGCGCGTGGACGTAGGCGCGTCGGCGAGCGTGCGCGTCGACTTCGAGCTCCGTCCGGGCGGCGTGCAGGAAGCGGTCGAGGTCATCGCGCGATTGCCCCTCATCGACACAACGCGCAACGAGCAGGGAGGCACGATCGAAGGCGAGCAGGCGGCCGAGATCCCGCTCAACGGCCGCGACTTCGTGAAGCTGCTCACGCTCGTGCCCGGATCGACTGCCGATCCGAGCGGCATCAACGATTCGCCCGGCTCCTTTGGTCTCTTCAGCATCAATGGCAATCGCGGCCGGTCGAACAATTACCTGCTCGACGGCACCGACATGAACGATGGCTACCGGAACCTACCCGCCATCAACGAGGGGGGAGTGTTCGGCACGCCGGCGACCGTGCTGCCGATCGATGCGGTTGCGGAGTTCCCGGTTCTCTCCGGCGTCGAGGCGGAGTACGGGCGCAACGCCGGTGCCATCGTCAACATCGTCACCAAGTCCGGCACGAACGCCGTCATGGGTTCCGTCTACGAGTACTTCCGCGACGACGCGCTGGGCGCACGGAATTTCTTCAACAGCAAGCCGAATCCGAAGAATGCATTCCGCAACAACCAGTTCGGCGGCTCGCTCGGCGGCCCCTTCAAGCGCGATCGCACGTTCTACTTCTTCAGTTATGAAGGGCAGCGCGAGCACGGCGGATTGCCCGGACCGGCCCGCGTGCCCACCGCTGAGGAGATTGCTGCGGCGACGGCAGCGAACGGCGGCGTCAACCCCGTGGTGCGCGGCCTCCTCCAGCGCGGACTCTGGCCCGCACCAAACCAGGCGCCCGATGCCAACGGCAACAACCTGCAGGCCGTCACGCGCTTCGACAACCGGGTCGACAGCCTGATTGCGAAAGTGGACCAGCGCGTCGGCGCCGGCGACCTGCTCACGGTGCGGTACTTCTTCGGCGACAGCGATCAGAGCTTCCCGCTCGGACTGCTCGGCGGTGGCGTGCTGCCCGGCTACAACACGGAAACGCCGACCACGGTGCACCTCCTGTCCGGGTCGTTCACGCACCTGATCACGCCCAAGCTGCTGCTCGAAGTGCGCGGCGGCTTCAATCGGTTCGACGAGGACTTCTTCCCGGAGGATCGGGACTTCGACCCGCGCACCATTGGCCTGAACACGGTGTCGAACCCGCAGGACTTCGGCCTGCCGCTCATCCGTGTTGCCGGATTCTCGAACGTCGGGGCGAACCTGTCGCTGCCGCGCGGTCGCGTGGACACGAACTACCAGGGTCTCGCCAACGTGTCGTACAACCAGGGCCGACACAACGTGAAAGCGGGATACGAGTTCCGCCGCACGACCGTGGACGGCTTCTTCGATGCCGGATACCGGGGCCGGCTCGACTTCGACAGCCTCGACGACTTCATCGCGGGCCGTCTGTCGGGCGGCCGTCAGGCTAAAGGGGACTCGCGACGATTCACGTTCCAGAACAACACCTCGTTCTACGCACAGGACAACTTCAAGGTGAAGCGCAACGTGACGCTCAACTGGGGCGTCCGCTGGGACTACTACGGCGTGATCGGCGAGGAACAGAACCGCTTCAGCGCGTTCGATACGAACTCGCAGCAGGTGACGCCAGTCACCGGGCTTTACGACAAGGATTGGAACAACTTTTCGCCGCGCGCTTCAGTGGCGTGGGATCTCACGGGACAGGCCAGGAGCGTCCTGCGCGGCGGCTACGGTCTCTACTACGACGCCTTCTCCCAGGATTTCTTCGTCGGCCAGCTTCCGTTCAACACCTTCAATCCGGGCCCCGCGTACAACGACATCCTGTTCAGTTTCGAGCCCGTGTCCGAGATCTCCGCCGGCGCGCCCGTCTTCAAAGACACGAGCTTCAGCGCGTCGGACGTGTTCACCGTTGATCAGAAGCTGAAGACGCCGTACCTGCAGGTCTACGACGTGAACTTCCAGCAGGAGCTGGGTTCGAACGCGGCCTTCCAGGTGGGCTACGTCGGATCGCTCGGCCGGGCGCTTTTCCGGTATCGCGACATCAACCAGCTCGATCCGGCGACAGCCGCGGCTCCGTTCCCCGACTTCGTCTACATCAACCACTTCGAATCGACGGCGCGCTCACGCTACAACTCCCTGCAGGCGAGCCTGCGAGTCCGCGGGTGGCGAGGGATCACGTCGACGGTCAACTACACGCTCTCGAAATCGATGGACACAGCAAGTGACGGACAGGATTACGTCCCGAACGCGTCCCAGCCGGATGACAGCCGCAACCCGGATGCGGAGTGGGCGCCCTCGAACTTCGACACGCGCCACCGTTTCACGTGGTACTTCACCTGGGACATCACGTCTGCATCGCGCGGGTCGGCCCGCTCGACATTGACCTCCGGCTGGTCGCTCAATGGAGTCGTGACCCTCGCGACCGGACAGCCAATCAACGTCAACTACCTCTTCGAAGACGATTTCAACGGCAGCGGAGAGTTCTTCGGCCGGCCGGACCTCGTGGGCGATCCGTTCCGGGAGACGGGCGGTCCGGATCGTTTTCTGAACCTGTCGGCATTTGCCGCGCCGTGCACTCCGAATGGCGAGGGAGGCTGCGCCGGCGGACAGCATTTCGGCAACCTGCCACGGAACGCATTCTACGGACCGGCATTCCACAACGTCGATCTCTCGCTGGTCAAACACACCCCACTCAGCGAGCGGGTGAAGCTCCAACTGCGTCTCGACATCTTCAACGTCTTCAATCACCCGAACTTCACCAATCCGTTGCTGCCGAACTTCGGCATCGATTTCCTGCAGAACGGCATCGACGCTGCGACCAACCGGGGCATCGGGTTCCTGCCGCTCACGGCGACCCCCGATGTGGGCGGAGGCAATCCCTTTCTCGGCGGCGGAGGGCCGCGCGCCCTGCAGCTCGCAGCGCGCGTGAGCTTCTGAGGGACGTCCCAACCAAGCGCGCTGCGTTCTTTGGCAGCGGTCTCGACACTATGAGGCATTCGACCGGTCTCGCAGCAGTAGTTGCTCTCGCCGCAGCTATCGCGTTCGCGTGGCACACCAGCGCGCAGCAGGAGACACAGGGGCGACGCGCGGGCGCAGCGGACGCGGGTGTTCCGAAGAACATCAACGTATCCCAGGAGATGCTGACCAACGCGGGCGGGCAAGGCACCAACTGGCTGCACACGAATGGCAGCTATGACCAGACGCGGTTCTATGCCGGCAGCCAGATAAACACCGCGAACGTCAGGAATCTGCGCCCGGAGTTCGTTTTCCAAACGGAGGTGATCGAATCGATGGAGACAGCGCCGATCGTCATCGATGGCGTGATGTTCCTCACCACCGCGTACGACCATGTGTATGCTATCGATGCGGTCACGGGCAAGGAATTCTGGCACTACAAGCACCGGCTGTCGCCGGTGACAACGTTCTGCTGCGGCCCGAACAATCGCGGCGCGGCGATCTCGGGCGGACGGTTGTTCATCGGCACGCTCGACTCCAAGCTCGTCGCGCTCGAAGCAAAGACAGGAAAAGTTCTCTGGCAAATGCAGATCGCGGATCCGGACAAAGGCTACAGCGAGACGATGGCGCCTACGGTCGTCGACAACAAGGTGCTCATTGGCACGAACGGCGGCGAGTATGGCGTCCGCGGATTCGTGAAGGCCTTCAATGCCGAAGACGGCAAGCTGCTCTGGACGTTCTACACCGTCCCCGAGAAGGGCCAGGAGGGCGTATGGGCGACCACCGACGCAACCGGCCGCGATCTGCACCGCGACATCCCGGCGGAGAAAGCTGCCCTCGCGCAGAACAGCTCTTTCTACCAGACGCTCGGCGGTGGTGTGTGGATGAACCCTGCCGTCGACGTGAGTGCGCGCACGGTCTGGTTCGTTGTCGGCAATCCGTCGCCGGATCTCTACGGCGCGGAGCGGCCCGGCGACAATCTGTACACCAACTCGCTCGTGTCGGTCGATCTCGACAGCGGGTCGTACAAGTGTCATTTCCAGTACATCCCGCATGACGTGTGGGACCTGGACGCCGTGAGTCCGGCGGTTCTCGTCGACGCGCAAGACAAGGATGGCCGCGCGATTCCTGCGGTGATCCACGCGGGAAAGACCGGGCACATTTACGCGCACGACCGCAGGGACTGCAGCTTGATCCGGTATTCAGAGGCGATGGTCCCACAGGAGAACATGTGGTCGTTGCCGACGTCGCAGGGCGTCCGTATGCTGCCCGGCGCGAATGGCGGCGTGGAGTGGTCGCCGATGGCGGTCAATACGGCCCTGCGCCTCAGTTATGCGCTCAACCTGCATCAGCCGATGACCTATCACGTCGAATCGGCGAAGTATCCCGATGGGAAGCTCTGGCTCGGCGGCGCGTTCAAGGCCATCGCGGGTGAACAGCAGTGGGGCCGTGTTGCCGCGGTCAACATCGACACTGGCAAGATTGTCTGGAAGTACGACACGGAGCAGCCGCTTATCGGCGGCGGGCTGGCGACAGCGGGGAATCTGTTCTTCTTCGGCGAGGGCAGCGGCCTCATGAAAGCGCTCGACGCGACAAATGGCTCGCTTCTGTGGCAATTCCAGTGCGGTGCTGGCGCCAACGCAATGCCGATCTCCTATATGGTCGGCGCCAAGCAATACGTTGCGATGGGATGCGGAGGTAACACTCAGCTCGACTTCAAGCGCGGAAACAGCGTCTTTGTCTTTGCCTTGCCCTGACCGTCCGGTTCTGTCGCTCTCTATTCGAACATGCATGCAAAGTACGTCGCCGCCCTTACCATCGTGGCCGGCCTGTCGGTCGGTGCCGCGCGGATCACGAGTCAGGATGTGGAGGCGGGCCGCAAGAAAGCCGAAATATGCGCCGTCTGCCACGGCTTGGACGGCAATCCGCCGCAGCCGCCGCTTCCGATACTCGCCGGGCAGACCGCCCGTTATCTGTATCTACAGATCAGGGACTTCCAGCAAGGGCGGCGGACCGAACCCCAGCTGACGCCGTTCGTCAAAGACCTCTCGCCGGCGGACATGCTCGACCTCGCGTCGTTTTTCGCCGCTCAGCGAGCGCGGCCGACCGCATTCAAATCTGACGAGGCAAAGGTCGAACGCGGGAAGCAGAAGGCGGCGGAAACGCTCTGCACGATGTGTCATCTCGGCGGTTTCATGGGACAAAACGAGATACCCCGCGTCGCCGGCCAGCCCTACGAATACATCGTCAAGCAAATGCACGATTTCAAGTACGGGCGACGCACCAACGACGCTGGCAGCATGACCAGCGTGTCGAAGACTCTGTCCGATGGCGACATCGATGACCTCGCGCACTATCTGGCGGACCTCTACTGAGGGTACGACGGGCACATCGAACGAACTATCGCTTCGTCGGCAGCACCTCGACGTAGCGGTTATAGACCTGATCCTTCGTGATCCTCGGGAAGTCGGGATGCTTCTGTGCGGCCGCGAGCCACTCCGGGCTCCTGTGTACCTGATCGTAGGCCTCGCCTCCTGGCCAGGATGACTCCAGCAGGTAATTGTAGGTGCCCGCTTGCGTGCCGGTGACCTTGAACAGGCGATACCGAGTATCTGAGTAACCGGCCTTCGCGACCACCGCGTTGAGATCCGCGATCGTCTCCTGCATCGCGGCCACGTCGGCTGGAGATGTGATGTTCACGAGGTGAACCGTTTTGAAGGGCTCCTTCGGCGGCGCGTCCTGCGCCAACGCCGTGACGGCGAAGGCAGCGATCAACACCAGTCGGGTGACAACGAATCGCTTCATGGCATCCTCCCCACAACGAGAGCCGTGCGAGCGCATTTTAGTCGCAAGTCGCGGACGCCCGATTTGCCAATCTGCGATTCGTGCCTGCGGGAGATGGTCGACCCGGCGGATCCTCGCTGGCCGTATCCGTACATCAACTGCACCGACTGCGGTCCGCGGTTCTCAATCGTGTGGTCGCGGCCCTCACCGGGTTCACGCGCCCGATCACGTTCGAGGGACAGGCGGCCATGTGGCTCGAGTACCTCGCGCGCCGCGCGACGAGGGATTCGGCCGAGTTTCCGTGCACATTCACTGGAGCGGACATCGACTGGCGCGAGACGCTCGCCGCCGTGATCGATGCCAGGCTTCGAGGGGTCTCGCCGGAGGCGATCGCGCGCGCGTTCCATTGGAGCTTTGCGCGGGCGACCGCTGCAGCCATTGGTGTCCTGAGTGAGTCGTCTGGCGTGGAGTTCATCGTCTTGTCAGGGGGCGTCATGCAGAATGACCTGTTGCTGGCCGATCTTCGAGACGCCCTTGCGCGAACGGCGGTTCTGCTCTGGACCAATCGCGAGGCGCCGCCGAACGACGGTGGAATCAGTCTCGGGCAGGCGGCTCTGGCGGTGTTTGCCGCGCGTTTATCGTGATGGCCGATCCATCCGAACGTTCAACGTCAGCGCCTGCTTCACCGACCCGCAGGCTACTGGCGCACGTCACGTGGGCCTCAGACTCGGACCAGCCAACCGTGACGGTCCTCGGCGCGGCCGGTGCGAATAGCCTCGAGCGAGGAGCGAACTCGCGCACCTACTGTGTGCTGCGGATCCGTGCTGAATGAGAGATCGCGATCGCGATATCGAATCTGGGCAATCGGCGCTACAGTTGCCGCCGTTCCAACGCCAAATGCTTCCGTTAACGTGCCTTCCTCATGCGCCGCGACGATTTCGTCGATGGCAATGGCGCGTTCCTCAACACGGATGTTCATGCCGCGTAACAGCGTCAGCACCGAGTCGCGCGTGACACCAGGGAGGATCGTTCCGGTTAGAGCTGGTGTGACCGCGGCGCCCGCGATTATGAATACGATGTTCATCAATCCAGACTCCTCGACAAGCCGATGCTGGAGGCCATCGAGCCACAAGACATTGTGAAAACCACTCGACTGTGCGCGTTGCGCAGCAAGCAGGGCGCCGGCGTAGTTCCCCGCTGGTTTCACGTCTCCGGTCCCGCCAGGAAACGCGCGTACGAATTCTTCTTCGGCAACCAGACGCACGGGTTCCGAAAAATACGGACCGACGGGGCAGCTCATCACGATAAAACGGTAGCTTCGCGATGGCCGGACCATCAGCGCTTCGTCGGTGGCGAAGTAAAGAGGCCGGATATACAATGCGCCGCCTTCCCGCGTCGGCGCCCAGTCTCGATCGAGGCGAACGAGTTCAGCGATCCCGTCCAGAAACAACGGAGCGGGGACCGCAGGCATGGCGAGGCGGGCCGCTGTGCGATTCAGTCTGGCAAGATTGTCGCCTGGCCGAAAAAGAGCGACCCCTCCATCTACGGTTCGATGCGCCTTGAAGCCCTCGAAAATGGATTGGCCGTAGTGAAGCGCGCTGGCCGCGGGTGAAATCATCACCGGTCCAAAGCGAAGGAGCTCCGGAGCGCTCCAGTGACCATCCTGATATCCGGCACTGAGCATGTGGTCGCTGAATACCTCGCCAAATGGCGATTGCTCGCGGACCGATTCGGTGAGACGGGTGGACCGCGTAACCTGGGTCGCGATGCCGCTGGACATGAGCTCTCCTGTTGCGCGCCGTTCAGCGCGTCGTTCTTCTGGAAGATGCTGAAGCGCTGCGTAGAACTATACGAACGTGTTGTCGACCTGCCCGTTGCGCATCGTCACAGTGAGCGCGATGGTGGTTCTGGAGCTCATCGTCGTTGCATTTTACGAGAATGCCGATGATCACGCGCGAGCGCAGTTTACAAGGGTCGATGGATGCTTGAGAAGGTCCATTTCGGGCATTTCAGCGAGTCCATTTATGGGAAATCGGGGCCAAATGGTTCTTGTGACCGAACCACTTTCCGCGTACCGTGCCGGTTGACTCTGAGAGACGTGTGGCGCACCCAAATATCTGCGATTGACCTTCCATGTACCCTGTCGGGCCTCCTGTCGATACCAGGCCGGCGCCGCAGCCGCAGCGTGTGACGCTTCACGGCACGGAGGTCGATCTCGTCCCGCTCGATCCCGTGCTTCACGGCCCATCGCTCTTCGACACAACGGCGACGAGCGGACATGACCATCTGTGGACCTACATGTTCGATGGGCCGTTCGCAGACCGTGGCACGTTCGAGAGGAAGCTGCGTGAACTTGCGGCGCCCGACGATCCTCTCTATTACGCTGTCATCGGCCGTCCGTCGGGACTTGCCGTCGGGCGCGCGGCGCTGATGCGGATCGATACTGCCAATCGCGTGATCGAAGTCGGCAGTATCGTGTACGGCTCGCGTCTGCAACGGACGCGGGCGGCGACGGAGGCTATGTACCTGCTTGCGCAGTACGTCTTCGACACGCTGCGGTACCGGCGCTACGAGTGGAAGTGCAACGCGCTCAATGCGCCCTCACGAGCAGCTGCGCTGCGACTCGGGTTCACGTTCGAGGGCATCTTTCGCCAGCACATGATCGTCAAAGGTCGCAACCGCGATACGGCGTGGTACTCGATGACTGACGCCGAGTGGCCCATGCGAAAGGCGCGACTCGAACGGTGGTTGGCGCCAGCGAATTTCGACGATCGCGGCCGGCAGGTGAGGTCGTTGTCAGCGATGTGAGCCGGGACACCGTACGAGATGGATTCGCGCGCCATCCGCTCGAGGCCTGCGCAGAGCTGTTTGACCGCGCGCCGAATCTGGCCGCCGTCGTAGCCGCTGTAGCCGAGGACGAGCCCGCCACGTGGAAGGGACCGCAACGAGAAGGTGGAAAGGGCGACGGAATCGACGTGGTGAGCCGCCGCGGCCGCGACGGCCTGTCGGTCGTCAACGCCGTGCCGCAGCCATGCGACGAGGTACATCCCGGTATCTACCGGGGCGGTCTCCAGCAAATCGCTGAAAACCGCGAACGAGTCCGCGCATGGTGACCTCCGACAGCTACGTCAATCGAGCACCCTACTAGGCGAATCGGCGACGCATTGAGTTACCGATCGACAGCACACGGTTCGTCAACATGGAGCCCAGCGGCAGTGCCACGCTTTTCCGCCGACCAGTGCCAGCGTCCAACGACGAATCTCAACGCTCAATCGCACAGCATTGAGCCCGCCGCACGCGAAGAAGGTGCCAAGCCTTCCTCGCGTTTGGGCGAGCGACGGATTCCGGCGGCGCTTATGCCGACCTTTACGGAAAAGAGTAATGATCCGCAGAGAGCGGGAAGGCCCTGCCTGCCGTCATATCCCAGAAGACCCACCGACCACCGACGTGCCGTACGGTGCCGGCCAGAAACGTATCGGACGCGATGAATCGGGTCGGGAGATCGAAGTCACCAACGTCGTGGCACTCGAAATACAGCGAGCTCATGTTGCCGTGAACCTGGATTTGAATCTTGAATGACGGCACGAGCGAGAAGCGACGATGCGTGAAGGAGCCTGAGTGCTCCCAAAAGAACTTGAGCCTCTCGAAGCCGATATAGGGCGAGTTGGGATCCCCGAGATTGTTGAGAATGCCGTCGAAGTCCCACAACGACATCATCATGTTGATGTCCTGACTGGTCTTCGCGCGGTGGAACGCAGCCTGCAATTCATAGATCTCCGCCACGTGGACACTCTCAGGGCCCGCGACCTGAGCTTCAGATCGTGAGCCGGCCGAGACCATGAGTCCGGTGACGCCTGCTGCCGTTGCACCGACGTCCTTTAGAAAGTCTCTCCGTTTCATTTTTGCCTCCAGATTGTGAGAACGCCTTGGTCAACGCGGCGGGTTCCGCCGCTACTCCGGTGCTCGCAACCTCGCTCGCAGCGCCGAATTGGTCAAGGCCTCAGACAACCTTTCGGGCTCCTTTCAACATCCGCTCGTAAGTCGCCATCCTGCTTCGGGTTGTCGAAGCCCCGCCCGTTTTCGGCGGCGTATCTGTGGTAACCTCGCCGCCTTCGGGGATCGTCCAATGGCAACAGCGAGTTCGGATCCCGTTGTACGGTTTGGTTCGTTCGAGCTGGATCTGTGCGCCGGCGAGTTGCGTCACCGCGGCATTCGTCTTCCGGTCCAGGGGCAACCCGTACAGGTCCTCAGGATCCTTGTTGAGAGGTCGGGACAAGTCGTTACACGCCAGGAGCTCCGAGAGCAGATCTGGGCCGCCGACACGTTCGTCGATTTCGACCATGCACTGAACAACAGCATCGCCAGCCTGCGCGACGTGCTCAGCGACTCGGCCACGAAGCCGCGTTACATCGAGACTTTGCGGCGCCGCGGGTACCGTTGGATCGGTCCGGTGACGGCGCCTGCTACCCGATCCGATCCGCGGTCCGAGGATGGTGACGCGTCACACGGCGCTTCAGTCCAGCCGCAATTGCCGCGCGTCGATGGTCGACGTTCGCACCGACTCTGGCCTGCGTTCGTCGTAACCACTGCCGTTCTGACGATTTCCATTTCGGCTGGTGTCTTGATCCGCTCGTCACGAGACGTCGCCGCGGTCCCGCAAATCCATTCCATCGCCGTTCTGCCTCTCGAAAATCTCTCCCCAGAGCCATCAGACGAGTACCTTTCGGACGGCATGACGGACGAGCTGATTACCAAACTGGCCGCCGTTCGTAATCTTCGCGTCATCTCGCGAACGTCCGTAATGCGCTACAAAGGCGCGCGCATCGCCGTGAGAGACATCGCGCGTGCCCTTCGGATTGATGCGCTCGTGGAAGGGTCAGTCGTACGCTCGGCCGATCGCGTCCGCGTAAACGTCCAACTGATTGAGGCTGCAACCGACCGTCATTTGTGGGCGCGGAGCTACGAAGAAGCGTTCGTCGACGTCGTAAGGCTCCAGAACCGTATCGCGAGCGCAATTGCAGCAGAAATCCAGGCCGAGCTCACCTCGCCGGATCGAGCACACTTCGCCGTGGCACACGCGATCAACACGCAAGCCTATGAGATGTACTTGAAAGGCAGGTATCACTGGAACAAGCGGACGGAGTCCGAGCTCAGGCTGGCGCTGCGGTACTTCGAGCAGTCGGCTGACGCCGATCCGCAAAATGCCTACGCGTATGTGGGGCTCGCCGACACGTACAACATTCTCGGGTCGTGGGCGTTCAACGCCGTGTCTCCGGCAGAAGCCGGCCGCAAGGCGGAGGAGTACGCGCGTCACGCGCTGGCGCTCGATCCGTCGCTCGGCGAGGCGCATGCGGCCCTCGGAGATGCGAAATTGCTCTTCGAGAGGAATTGGGAAACGGCGCGTCAGGAATTCGAATCTGCGATCAGCCTCTCACCCGGCTACGCGAACTCTCACCATTGGTTTGCGGAATACCTCTGCGACATGGGGCAGTTCGACCGAGCGATCGAGGAGAGCCGTAAGGCGCTCGAGCTCGATCCCCTCGCTCCGATCTTTGCCTCGGCGCTTGGAGGGCGTCTGCACATCGCCGGTCGCGATGAGGCGGCGCTCGAGGCCCTGCAGGGTGCCTTGGAACTCGATCCGCACATACCGATCGTGCATTCCACTCTGGGCGTGGTGTACGAGACCAAGGGAATGTTTCCACAAGCCGTGCGCGAGTTCGAACGAGCCATTGAACTCAGCCACGGCGACCCGACCTACATCGCGAACCTGGGTCACGTGTATGGCGTGTCCGGCGACACGATGCGGGCTTTACAGACGCTCAACACTCTGAAGTCGCTCGCCGGCGCTCGATCGGTGCCCGCGTACGACCTTGCTGTCGCATATGCCGGCGTAAACGACCGGCGAGCGGCGCTGCGAGCGCTGAAAGCCGCGTACGACGAAGGGTCGCCATGGCTGGATAACGTAGCTGTCGAACCCCGATTCCATGTTCTGCGGTCCGAGCCCGAGTTCATTCAAATCATCCGAGCGCTCGGGCTTCCCATCCTTGCTCCAACCGCGACATATTCAAATCGAAGCGCCACTGGTGGGAGACGACCGTCCTGAATCGTGGCGCCCCGGTATGCTGGCGTGAGAATCGCCACGATTCGAATAATTATCTGAATTCTTTCAAAGGGACGCTGGGTACGTGGGAGCCACGAACAGAAACCAACTGCGGTTGCGGCCATCTGCGTGCCGCGCAATTTCCATTCTTAAATGAATACTGCGTTGGCAGATTGAACTGGAGGCCAACGTAAACGTAGATGCGAGGGCCCGCGTTTGGCGGCTTGTGCACAGTTCGGCCCGTTGCCAATAACAGAATGAGCCGGCGGGTGAGCTTCGGCCTGGCGCCAATGTTCGCGAAGAGTTCTGTTGTCTCGCCTGGGATTTCCTCGCCGTGCAGCTCGCCAAGTAGCTCGAGTCGTTTGGTGACGCTGCCCTCGGTCGACACGCCGAAGATCCAGTTGTCAGATCGGTCCTCAACAAAATTTCGCCCGACCTCGGCGTTGACCTCCCCATGGACGAATTCCACGGTGAGCTCGGTGGGGACCAAGAACTGGCGCCCTTCTTCGACGATTCCCTTGGCGATCGAGGAGTGGGCGGTGTGGAACTCGAACTGCGGATAGACTGACCAGGCGATTCTCGTCCCTTCCTGACCAAGAAAGCGCCATTTGACACCGGCCGCTGCGTCACCGGCACCGGTCTGGGTCTCGTCGTCTCCCTCGCGGACGCGCACCCACGGCACCTCGAATTTCAACTGAATCCGGCGCCCTACCCCGTAATTGAGATCGATACGCGGCGTTTCGACGCGGTGCTCACGTCGGCTCGCGTCGAGCAACGTTGCCACGTTGATCTCCCAGTATCCCGGTCCGGGGGTATCCGGGTCGTCGGTCATGAGTGGAGGGCCGCCTTGAGCGCACGCCGATCGGGGCCAAAGCGCCAGAAGAATCACGACAACCGAGAGCCTCGCACAGCTCGTGATTCCGGTGTGACCCCGAGCGATGTCGTGAAAAGATCGCATGTGAATCACGTTGTGATTGAACCACGGAACGGCGACTACAGCATTCTGGCTCATCTGAGGGCGAACACCGTGGCGGCCCCAAAAACGATCCGGCCAGAAGACTAAGATATCCTTCAGAGCGCTGAACAGCTGTGTCTCCAGTTCTGCGTCAGGCGCCTCGCGCTGATGCCCCCGTTGCGCGCTTGATTGCCGAGAGCGCGGTCGCATCGATCGGCGGCGCCCTCTTGGTCTGTACCCTCGCTGCTGACCAACGCTGGCTTGACAGGCACTTCCTGCCGACCTTTTTCTTGTCGCGTTACGGGTACGTTCTGCTCGAGACCTTCGTACGCCTCGCGATGGCCGCACTCGGAGTGTTGCTCGCCTTCGTCGTGCGGCCGCGCATCGGACGCTTCGCCGCGGGAGCACCGGCCCTTGCACTCCACATCGTCATGGCCGCCGTCCTGGCGCTCGGCGCGAGCGAACTGGTGCTCCGCCGCGTGCACCTCCGACCCGCTGAGTGGCTATGGCCCGACGAAGAACCGCGCCGGCAACGCGACGCTCGGCTCGGTTGGACCTTCGTGCCGGCGCGCACCGGCCACAGCTCCATCGGGGGACGCGTCGTCGAGTACGCATTCGACCTGGCGGGATATCGCGTCCGCAGTGTCGGTGAACCTGTGGATCCCGAGCGCCCCACGATCCTGTTTACAGGGGAGTCGGTGATGTTCGGGGAAGGGCTCACGTGGCAGGAGAGCGTGCCGGCGCAGGTCGGCGCGATGATGGGGAAACAGAGCGCGAACCTGGCCGTCGATGGGTTTGGCAGCGACCAGGCGTATCTGAGGCTTGAGACGGAGCTGCCTCGTTTCCGCCGGCCGGTGGCCGTGGTCTCAATGTTTATGACGACGCTCTTCGGCCGGAACCTCGATGACGATCGACCGCATTTCGATCCGGGACTGGTCTGGCGGCCAGCAGTTCAGCACGGGCGGCTGGTGTCGCTCGCGAAACTGCTCGTGCCGTACCGCAGCGATGAGGCCGTCGAACGCGGCATCACGGTGACCCGCGAGGTTCTTCACGCCACAGTTGCGGTGGCGGCCGCGCGCGGGGCTACGCCGCTGATTCTGGTTCTGCAGTTCGGTCCCGAAGATCCGGTCGAACGGCCGCTGCGGCAGCGGATTCTCGATGGCACCGGGTTGCCTTATGTGTTGGTCGAGATTGACCCGGCCTGGCGCGTGTCAGGAGACGGGCACCCGAATGCGCGCGCCGCGCACGCGATCGCCGGCGTCGTCGCGGCTCGGCTGCGCCGCCCGTGATTTCGTTGTCGGGCCCCACGCCACAAACCGGAGGCTTCCACCAACGTCCCCTATGGAGGGTCGGACGCCTTTGTGACGAATCCGACACTCCTGCCCGTCTTGTCAACGTATCGGGGAGGCAGTCGGCCGCGGGCAAAGCGTCACTGATAGCGGGACCCTGCCATGGCCGCCAGGGCCGGCGCTCGCCGTGGACCGTTTCGCGTGTTTCAACGAGCAGGCCGCGGCCACGCCGCCTACGTCGCCGGGTCCAGATCTCGCAGTATGGTGGGGTTCTTCTCCTCCGAAGCGCGGGACGTCGTGGAGGAGTGTTACACTTCGATTACGTGACCATGCGCCGTCTCGCCATCGTAGCGATCCTGGCGGTCTGCCTCGGCGGCCCCATCGTGGAGATGTTTGATCAGTGGGATCACACGCTCCAGGACGGCAACGACACGGAAGCGAACGTGGTGGTCGTTGCGCTGTGCGTCGGGGTAGCGCTGTCGGTTGCGACGATCGTCGTCGCACGCATGCGTGCGATCGCATCGCATTACGAGCCCGGCATCTTCCCGTCCGTTCCCGTCGTTGCCACAGCGTCCACGTTTGCCGTTCCCATCCCGACGACCAGTCCTCCCACGCCTCTCCGCGTCTAGCTTTCAGACCAGCCCGCTGATCCTGATTTGACGGCATCGGTGTGTCTCGTCCGCTTGAGGGACGTACCGGGCCGGCGAATCGTGCATTGACTTTCCCAGCGAAAGAGAACACGCGCGATGCCTGTTTTGCGTTGGTGCCGTCTGTTACGCCCGTGGTTCCTTCCCCTCTGTTGTTCGCTGATGATCGCGAGCCGCCTCGCGGCACAGGCGCAGACCGGAGTTATTGAAGGCCGAGCGGCCGATACGAGTGGCGGCGTTATCGCCGATGCGAGCGTCGTGCTTCGGAATGTCGACACCAATCAGACCCGTCGCGCGGTTACGGATCGCAACGGGATGTTTCGGATCGCTGACATCCCTGTCGGGACGTACGACGTCCGGGTCGACTTCGCCGGCTTCGCGCCTGGTCTTCAGACGAGGCTGACGCTTGGCATCGGTCAGACAGCCCGCCTGGCCATCGTGTTACAGCCCAGTGGCGTCGTCGAGAGCGCCGCCGTCAGTGCACAGCCACCGCCGCTCGATGTCGGCCAAACATCGGTCTCGACCGCGGTCGACACCGAGCGCATCGAGGAGTTACCGGTCCGCAGCCGCAACTACCTCGAGTTCGTGTTGCTTGCACCGGGCGTGTCCCGCACGCCACCAGCCCGGCAGACGACATCCACGGGTTCGTCCAGTCTTCCCGACAGCGGGTTCAGCTTCGGCGGCCTCCGCCCGCGCAGCAACACGCTGACGATCGATGGACTCGACAACAACGATGAGTTCGCCGGATCCAGTCGCACAGAACTGTCGCTCGAGACTGTGCGCGAGTTCCAGGTCCTGAGCAACGGCTGGTCCGCCGAGAATGGCGGGGCGTCGGGCGGCGCGATCAATGTCGTGACAAAGAGCGGCGCGAACGCCATTCATGGCGACGCATTCTTGTTCGCGCAGTCCGGTGTCTTCAATGCACGCCCGAAACTGGAGGACACGGGTGGTCAGGCACCACGGCTGCGCCGTTATCGCGGCGGCATGGCGGTTGGCGGACCTCTCGTCAAGGATCGCACGTTCTATTACGCAGCCGCGGAGCGCGAGCACGCGCAGGGTCAAGCCGCATCGGATATCGATCCTGATGCGGCGCGCGCTATCAACACCGTACTTGGTGCGGGCCTCTTCCCTCAGGTTGCCACCCGACGATTGACGGCAAGCCTCTTCCCGACAGCCCACAGCGAAACCGAGTGGTCGGCGAAAGTAACACACGAACTGCCAGGGCGTGGGGCGCTGGGCGCGCGCGTGGCCGGGACCGACCGTCGTGACGGCGATGACGCGTTCAACACTGACGCGCTGTCGGATCCGAGCGCGCGCGGCACTACGACGATGCGTGACAGAGCGATCACGTCGGCGCTGACCACGACGGTCGGCGCTCGCACAACGAATGATCTCCGCGTGCAGCTCGCGTCACGTCGTCTGGCGTCACGCACCGCAGAACAGCAGGGCGCGGGCGTGGTTATTTCTGGCGTCGCTGCGTTCGGAACACCGTATGCGGGCAACAACACGCACGACCAAACGTACGTCGACGCGGGCGACACGGTTGGACACAGTCGCGGATCGCATTTTGTCAAGGTCGGCGCCACGGTGCGACACGTCGACGTAACCGGAACCACTGCTGACGGAGTTCGTGGCGTTTACCTGTTTCGCACGCTCGAGAGGTTTCTTGCCGCAAACGCTGACCAAACGCGAATGACGTCGTCTGGAGCTGATGTCGACCTCGCCCTGACGCGCGCGAGTGCCTTCGTTCAGGATCATTGGACGCCGACACCGCGGCTGACGGTCGACGCAGGCCTACGCGTCGACGCGTCAGTCCTGCCGCCGTCATTCGGCATCACGAGCCGCGCATTCAATCCCCGACTCGGGTTCGCGTGGATGCCGGTGGAGAAGTGGATCGTTCGGGGAGGAGCGGGAGTCTTCGCGGATCGTCTCGTCCTCGCGGCGCTGGAGCGCGGCTGGCTTGGGGAGCAACGTCACGTCACGGAGGTCGTCGCTGATCCTGGATCAGCCGCAGCACCCTCAACCTATACGGTCCGACATAGCAGGTGGAACCCGGCGAGCCGGCAGGCCAGCATCGGCCTCGAACGGCAGCTCACATCCAAGCTCACGGCGTCCATCAATTATCTGCTGGTGCGGGGACGCGGGCTCTCGCGGACGGTCAACGTCAATCTGGCCGCGCCGACAATTCTGACTGCATCGAACGCGGCGTCATCAGGCGTGACCGGGCCATTACCCCAACAACTCGGACGGCCGGTATTCGGTCGCGAACGGCTGGACCCATCCTGGGACGGCATTTTCGAGGCCCAACCGAGCGCAACCTCGATGTACCACGGGATCAGCATCTCGGCGAACCGTCGGCTCTCCAACGAGATTGAATGGTCGGCCGCCTACACCTGGTCGCGCGCAAGGGACTCGGCATCTGACTTTGACGAACAACCACAAAACCCTCATGCCCTCAGCGACGAGTGGAGCGCCTCTCGATACGACCAGCCCCATAGGCTCGTGGTGAGCGCGCTCTTCGATCTTCCGATTGGCGATGAGGAAGGCCGACGACCGGATCACGCACGAGGCGCCTGGGAGCGCGCGTTCAGTCACATCGAAGTCGCTCCGATTCTGACAGCCGGTTCCGGTCTTCCTGTGAATGTGAGTACCGGCGGGGATGAGAACCGCACGCGCGCGCTTCCGTTCACCTCACGCCCGTTTGGTACTGCGCG
>Ga0066677_10000199_pt1 | contig 20785 bp, 17 predicted proteins | sample GraSoiAngelo_126_FD_62299 | JGI IMG/M metagenome (GOLD analysis project Ga0066677, IMG submission 62299) | Grasslands soil microbial communities from the Angelo Coastal Reserve, California, USA - 14_0927_09_20cm | ecosystem: Environmental > Terrestrial > Soil > Grasslands | place: USA... | reverse complement strand
GGCCTGGATGAACGCATACGCCGCGTCGAAGCCGGTGAAGAGCGGTCGCGGACGATCGTCTCCTGAGCCGCGATCGATGACGTGCACCTCGCTGTCGTCGCTGGCGCCTCGCTGCGCGGTGACGACAACGAAGCGGCCATCGCAGCTGATGTCGACGAGCGGCACGATCTCCTTCTCGTCGGGCCTGTCGAACACCAGGTGATCGTGCTGCTGCAGATCGCCCAGCCGATGAAAATAGATTCGCCCGTAGTACTGCTCGTCTTCGACGGGCACGGACCCGGGTTCCGGAAATCGCAGGTAATAGAGGCCGCTGTTGTCGGCCAGCCACGCGAGGCTGGCGAATTTGACCCAATCGAGCCGGTCGGGACGATCGATCGTCGACTGCGTCTCACGAACGTGTATGGTCTGACGGTCGCTGCCCCCGCCCGACAGCGCGTAGGCGACGAGCGAGCCGTCATTCGACGGAAACCACGCCGTCAGCGCGATCGTACCGTCCGCGCTGAGCGCATTCGGATCCAGCAGCACGCGCGGCGGCGCCCCGAGCCCGTCCTGCACGAACAGGACGGCCTGGTTCTGGAGACCCGTGTTGTGGGTGAAGAAATATCGCGCGCCGCGCCGCCGCGCGCCCACCGTCCGCGGATAGTTGAAATGTCCGGTGAGCCGCTGCACGAGCGCTTCGCGAACCGGCCCGTCGAGCGCCGCGCGAGTGAGCGCGTTCTGCGCCTCGACCCATGCCTGCGTTTCGGCGCTTTCAGCATCCTCCAGCCATCGATAGGGATCGGCGACACGGACACCGTGCAGCACGTCGACGAGATCTGACGCGCGGCTCACCGGATACCTGAACGAGCGATCTGTCACGAAGTCCCCTGTGGCGTCACCTACTATAATCGCCGGATATGACACGCTATTTCGCGGTTCTGGTGGCCGTGCTGATCGTTCCGGTCGCGGCCGCGCAACCACCGCTCTTCACCACATCGCTGCCGAAGGAGGAGTTTGCCGCCCGCCGCGCGAAGGTGCTGCAGCGGATTGGTGACGGCGTGGCCGTGATCCAGGGCGCCGCCGAAACCTCTTCTTACGAAAAATTCCGCCAGAGCAACCAGTGCTATTACCTCACCGGCGTCGAGACACCGCGCGCCATTCTCGTGATCGACGGCCGCGCGAAATCATCGAGGCTGTACTTGATGCCGACGAATCCGCAGATGGAACACTCGGAGGGGCCGCTGCTCGGTCCCGGCGCGCAGGCGAAGAGTTGACCGGCATCGACCACGTGCTGCCGCGGGACGAATTCGCGAAGCTCGTACCGTCGCTGGCCGATCGAATCGTCTACACGACCTTCCGCGGTGAGACGGCTGGCGCGGGAACGCCGGATCGCGAAGCCTCGCACGCGCTGGCGCGGCTGGCGGATCCGTGGGACCAGCAGGCCTCGCGCGAAGAGTGGTTCATGTCGCGCGTACGCGAGAAGGCAGCCGGGATCACGGAGACCGGCTACGAAAACATGTCGGCGTTCGTGCCGGTCGAGCCCGATGCCATCGTGAAGCTGATGGCGGAGCCGGGCATCGCGCAGGCGATGCGCAAGGCGCTTTCGACGTCGATGTCGCGGTAGCCGGCGTGAAACGTCACCCGCTGCCGATCTTTCTCGCGGCGGTCTTTGCCGTGAAGCTCCTGGTGCTGCTGCAGCTGCGGGATCATCCGCTCCTGCAGGCGAATGCCGGCCTCGATACGACCGTTTACACGACTCTCGCGTCGAAGGTCCTCGCCGGCAACACGTCGCTCGCGCCCGGCCTGTACTTCGTCTCGCCGCTTTACATCTATTTCCTCGCTGCGGTGCTCACGATGTCCGATTCGCTGGCGTCCGCGCGACTCGTCCAGATCGCCCTGGGCACCGCTGCGGTCTGGCTGATCTTCGTCGGCGCCCGCGCATGGTTCGGCGAGCGCGCGGCGTGGAGCGCCGCAGTACTGGCCGGTCTTACAGGTCTATTTACGTTTCACGAGGTATTGGTCCTGCAGGCGGCGCTCGATCCATTTCTCACAGCTGCCGCGCTCACGACGCTTGCGCTTGCGCTTACAGCACCTCGCGCGCCGCTCTGGTTCGCGCTGTCGGGCGTTGCGTTCGGCATCCAGACGCTCAATCGGCCGAACGTGCTGATCCCGTGCCTCGTCATGATTGCGATGCTGGCGATCGCGCGCCGCTGGCGTTCGACGGTCTTCATGGCCGCCGGACTTGCGATCGCGGTCTCGCCGATGATCGTCCGCAACGTCGTGGTCGCCGGCGACTGGTCCCCGGGCTCGTCGCACGGCGGGTTGAATTTCTACATCGGCAACAACGCCGAAGCGAACGGCACTTATCACGTCGTCCCGGGGATCACACCAAACATCGTGGGGCAGCAGCAGGACGCTCGGCGGGTTGCAGAGGCCTCGGTCGGGCGTGCGCTGGATGATGCGGGTGTATCCGCGTACTTCTACGGACTTGGCTGGGCCTGGATTCGGCTTCACCCGAAGGACGCGCTCGCGCTGTTTGCGCGCAAGCTGGCCTACACCTTCAGCAGTGCTTCCATCACCCTGAACTACAGCTATCCGTTCTACGCCCACGACGCGGGGACGCTGCTTGCAGTGCTCTTTGTCGGCCCGTGGCTGCTGATCCCGGTCGGTCTCGTCGGCGTGGCCATCGGCATGCCGGCCGATCGCCGCTTCGAGTATCTCGTGTGGGCGTCGTTTCTTCCCGTCTACGCGGTCGCCGTCGCGATCTTCTTCGTCACGGAGCGCTATCGCCTGCCGATGCTCGTGCCGCTCTGCATGGGATCGGGTGCGGCGATTGATGCGATCTTCCGCCTGAAGGCGGAAGCCACCCGGTTTCAGCCGAACGTCTACGGTCTCATCGCCATCATTCCGCTCGCCGTCCTCGTCAACTGGCCCCTGCACCTGGACGATGGCAGAGCGGAAGAGCGGACGCGGATGGCGGAAGCGATGGTCGCCGGGGACAAGTACGACGAGGCTGAAGAGTGGGTGCACAGAGCGGAGCGGGACCACCCGTCGCCGGGCGTGCTGCATTTCCGGGTTGCGCGCCTTTACATTCTCCATCGGCAGCCGGAGCGGGCGATCGAGCACCTGAAGATATCGATGCAGATCGACCCGAATCAGCCCGAGGTCGATTACGCGTATGGACAGGCGCTCGTCGATGCCGGCCGCTCAGCGGAAGCGATTCCGCACTTGAGGAACGCGTTGAGGGCGGGAGTGCGCGTGGATCTCGCAGGCTACGACCTGGCGCGTGCGCTCGCGGCCACGGGCAATCGCGCCGGCGCGCTGCAGATCCTGCAGACAATCAAGCCCGAAAACCCGCGCGATGCGGACAGCTGGGACGCGCTCGGGCAGCTCGCGATGCAGCTCGAGTCGCCGTCGCTCGCGGCCGCGTTTTTCAATCAGGCCATTATCGCGGCGCCGAACGCTGCGAAGCCGCTGCAGGACCTGGGGCTCGCGCTTGCGATGATGGGACGCTACCCCGAGGCGATCCTGAATCTGGAGCGTGCCGTGCTGCTGGATCCAGCCGATCCCGGCGGCCAGTTGAATCTCGCAGTGGCCTACGCGGAGGCGGGACGCATCGCCGACGCCCGCGCGCGCGCGCAGGAAGCGCTGCGCCTCAAGCCCGATTACGCCAAAGCGCGCCAGTTCCTCGCAGCGCTGCCACGGGGAAAATAGGGCGTTAGAAATCCACCACGACCGTCAGATACAGCCGGCGCGCCGACGCCCAGGTATTCGCCGTGCCGAACAGTGCATTGGGGATCGTCGTGGGCTGCTTGGAGGTGAAGTAGTCGGTCGCGCAGCCATAGCCGGTCCCGCAGAACGCGAACTCCGATGCGGCCGGACGGACGCGACCATCGTTGAACTTCGTCGTGTCGACCGAGATCGCCGTCTGCGTGTCGAACAGGTTCAGCACGCGCGCCTCGATGCGGGCGGAGCGGGTGCCGAACGGCACTCGGTACGAGGCCAGCAGGTCCACGTTCGTCCAGAAGTCGTTGCGGTTCGCACCGGCCGGCTCGAGATAACGACGGAAGCCGTTGTCCCAGTCGCGGCCGCGCGCCGACCAGGGGGTGCCGCTCTGCGCGCGAACGTATCCGCCGAGCGTCAGCTGATCCATCGGCATGTACGATCCGAACAGCTTCAGCACGTGCGGGCGATCCTGACCGAGCGGCCCGTCGCGGAACCGGTCCTGGACGAACTCGCCCGGGCCATCCTGGATCGCCGACGACGTGTTGAACACCGCGACCGTGGAGTAGTCGAGATCGAAGTTGCCTTCGAGCCGGCTCCAGGAGTAGCTCGCCGTCATGCTCCAGTGGTTCGCGAGACGCCGGTTCAACTCGATCGTCGCTGCCTTGTAGATGCGATCGGCATCCGGCAGCTGCGAGGCATGAAACGGTCCCGTCGCGGGCAGCGACGCCGGGACGTCCTCGATGAAGTTGTTCGAATTGCGGTAATCGAAGAAGGCGTCGACCGTCCATCCGGTGATGATCGGCGTGGAGTACCCCAGCAGCACTTCATCCATGTAGGTCGGTTTGATGCCCGGATCGATCGTCTTGCCCGTGGTGTTCGCGTTCGGCAGATCGGAGATGAGCGCGCCGGTGGTGCGGTTGAACAGCGCGATGTTCGTGAAGAGACGCTGCGGCGCGAGCGAGCGCGCGCTGCTCTTCTGATCCATCGCGTAATAGCGCCCGTAGTTCGCGTAGATCTTGTCGCCGCCGCCCTTCCGCAGGTTGTAGTTCACGCCGACGCGCGGCTGCACCTCATCGCCGAACCCGAACGTGAGGAACGTGTTCCGGCTTGACAGCTTCTGCGCGAACTCGTCGCGATTGAGCAGGACGCCCGCGTTCAGCACCAGCCGTGAACCGATCGTGATGTCGTCCTGCAGGAACAGGCTGTAGGTCCGGCCCGGCGAAATCTGCGCCGGCTGCAGCGGGTAATACACCGCCTGGATCTGCGTGCCGTTCTGCACGAAACTCAGCGTTCCCCAGCCGTTCGCGTTGCGCGTGAGGTTCTCCTCGCCGATCTCGTAGCCAAAGCCGGCCTTCATCTGGTGGCCAGTCTTGCCGGTCTCGAAGAATCTCGTATACGTGCCGCGGATTTCGTCGCGCCGGTAGTTGGCGATGTTGTCCTTCAGGCTTGCGCCGCCGCGGTTCACGGCCACAGTGCCGGAGTTGTCGCTGAACAAGCCCATCGCCGCAAGGTTGTTGACGTCGAATGCCGGTCTCAAGTCGAACACGGTCCGCGCGGTGGTGTTCGAGTTTTCCTCGCTGTGCAGGTACTTGACGTCGATGACGCTGCGTGACGCGGGGAACCAATCCCAGACCACGGTGGCGACCTTGTTGTCGCCTTTGGTGTCCGTCGCGGTTTCGGGGGTATCGTTCGTGCCGACGCCGCAGAGGGTGCACTTGTTCGGCCGATAGCGGAAGCTGGCATTGACGAACATCTGGTTGTTCGGCTGCAGGGTCCCCTTGGCGAAGATTTCGCGCTGCGTCTCTTTCTGGTCGGGCACGCGTCCGAGATTGTTCTGACGATCGGTCGTGTTCTGGGTGATCGTCATCCCCGACGCGTACCAGAACGCGCGGTTCTGAATGATCGGGCCGCCCACACTGAACGCGCCGACGTAACGGTCGACGGAGCTCGGTACCTTCGTAACCTGATTGTTGATCAGCGACTTCTGGTCGTTGACGAACGACTGAGGCCTGAGTTCGATACGACCGATGCCGCGGATGTCGTTCGTGCCCGACTTCGTCACCGCGTTGGTGACGAAGCCGATCGCGCGACCGAACTCCGCCGTGACGGCGCCGCGTTTCACGTTGAACTCGGCGATGTCGAGCTCGTTTACCTCCGAGCTCAGATATCCAAAACCGGGGTTCGTGATGTCCACGCCGTCCAGCAGGTACTTGTTGTCCTGGCGGCTGCCGCCGCCATTCGGCGCAAAGCTGTTGTTCTCCGCGACGCCGGGGATCAATTGGAACAGACCCGCGTAGCTCCTCTGCAGCGGCAGATTCGCGATCTGCTCCGCCTGGTAATTGAAATTGACCTCGGTGGATTTCAGATCGACCGCAGGCGTGGCGGCGCTGATGGTCACCTCTTCCCTGACCTGCACGCCAAGCACGAGCTCGACTTGCGTATCCTTGTCCACCTGGATTTCGACCGGTCGCGTGCTCTTGCCGACGCCCGACTTCTCCACTTCAATGGTGTACTTGCCGGGAAGCAGCAGCGGAATGTTGTACACGCCGTTGTCGTCCGTCTTCACCGACCGACCGGCGGGCATCCGCTCACCGGCAATCTTAACGATGGCATCCGCGACAGGGTTGCCATTCTGATCGAATACGGCACCTGACACCGACCCGGTGTCTGCCGCCAGCGCGCGCGCGGCGAGCCCGATAGACAGGGCGATCGCCATCACAAGCGGCCGTCTCAACGCACTCATTCCACCCTCCCTGAAGCCCTCACACTTGCCGCAATGATTTGGCGATCGTAGCACGCTGGCGATCGCGAGAGGGTTCCACAGGTTCCCGTCGTTCCAGGGTTCCACGGGTTCTGGTTCCCTAGGTTCCGCTCGGTTCTCGGTTCTCGGTTCTCGGTTCTCGGTTCTCAGTTCTCAGTTCTAATTCTCGGTTCCCGGTTCCCGGTTTCGGAACCTTGAACTTGGAACTGCTGAACTCTGAGAACCCGGAACCTTGAGAACCGGAACCTTGGGAACCAGAACCTTGAGAACCTGAGGAACCCGGGAACCCTGGAACCCTCTCTTGTGCGTGTCTTGTGCGTGCCCCTCACGCCTCTCCATTCGCATGAACGGCAGCACCGAGCAGACCCGCCTCGTCATTCAGGATGACGGCCACGGGAATCGTCGCGACGAAGTCGGCGAGCGGCTCCTTGGATCGGAATGCGTCGAGGAACGCGCCCGCTTCGATGACCGGCAGGATTTTTGGCGCGATGCCGCCGCCGATATACACACCGGCGGTGGCGACGGTCCGGAGCGCGAGGTTGCCGGCCTCCGCGCCGTAGGCAGTCACGAACAGATCCAGCGCTTCCACGCATTTCGGGCAGCGGCGTTCCATCGCCGACTGGCTGATCGCCTTCGGCAGGTCGGCCGGATCGTCCACGTGCTTCACGCCCACGCAGAGCTGCCGCGGCACCTTCGCGGCGGGCGAGATGAACTCGCCGCCGCCGAACGAGCTGTGCGTGAACTGATAGATGTTGACGAGGCCCGGCCCGGACAGGATGTGCTCGACGCTGACGCGGCCATACTGGCGCGTCAACACCGTGAGCATTTCGATCTCGCGCGGCGTGCGTGCCCCCCAGTCCGCGTGACCGCCTTCAGACGCACCCGCAATGAAGCGGCCGTCGACGTTGAGGAGCAGCGCTTCGCCGAGTCCGGTGCCAGCGGCGATGACGGCGCCGTTGCCGGTGGGCTGCGTGACTCCCTGCTGCAGCACGGCGAGCTCATCCCCTTCGAGAACGGGAACCGACGTGGCCATCGCCTCGAGATCGTTCAGGACATGTACATGGCGAAGGCCCGCACCCGGGGCAATCTCTGACACGTCGACGAGCCACGGCACGTTGGTCATGCGCGCGACTTGATCGGTCACCGCGCCGGCCACGCCGAACGATGCCGCCTCGATGCGCTTCGGGTCGACGTTGTTCGCTTTCAGGAACTCGCGAATCATCGGGACGAGGCCGGCGTAGTCGAGTGTGGTGAATTCCCCGACCTCGATCGGCGTCGGCCGCTCGGGCGCGCGATTGAAGAGTCCGAGCAGCGTCTTTGTTCCGCCGATGTCTCCGGCCAGCAGCATGCGCCCTATTATTGGTGATTTGGTGATTGTTTGACTTGATGATTTGGTGATTTTGCTTGCATGCGCTACCGCGCGTCGCGTCAAAGTCGCGAGCGGTAGCCAGCGCGAAGCTGAATCACCAATTCACTGAATCACCAATTCATCAAATCCTTGACTTTCGCCGTGACGTGTCTCATCTTTGCGCGGAATGGCATCGTCCATCTCCGAAGAGGCGTTGCGCCGGCAGTTCTACGGCGCGCGCGATATTCGAGGCCTTTATCCCCGGATCACGGAGAACCACCTCCGGTACCTGGAAAAGTGGGGAGTGATCAGGCCGGCTGCGCACACGTCCACCGAACGCTTCTACAGCTTCACCGACCTCACCACAATCAAGCAGCTGGCGTCCGAGCTCGAACGCGACGTGCCGTTGAAGACCGCGCTGCGGGCACTCCTTGCCGAGCATCAAGGACAGCTGCGGCTCGATTTCCATGCCTCCGGCAGCAGTGCAGCGGCCAAGGTCGTGACGCTGACGGTGCGTTCGCCGAAGCGGGTCCCCGACCGCGCCGGCGTGCCGCTCGCGACGCTGCCCTCTACGTACGATGATCCACAGGCGACGCTCGCCGCGAAGTATTTCGTCGAGGGCTCACGTTTCGACGACGGCGACGAGAAGAAGAGGCACCACGCGGCGAACTCCTACCGAAAAGCGCTCGTGATCGACCCGAACCTTGTCCCCGCCATCGTCAACCTCGCCAACATCCACTACGCGCACGACGAGCTGATCGAAGCGCAGGCGCTCTACGAGCGCGCGATCAGTCTCGATCCGGACTGCTTCGAGGCGCACTTCAACGTGGGTAACATCCATCACGATCTCGGACGTTTCGACGATGCGCTGATGTGTTATCGGGATGCGGTGGCGCTCAATCCAGGCTACGCGGACGCGCATTTCTATCTCGCCGTCACGCTCGAGAAGACCGGGCACTCACCGGAAGCCAAACCGCACTGGAAGATGTACCAGGAGCTGGCACCTGACGGAGAATGGATAGAACTCGCCAGAGAATTTAGCGAATGATGATGCCGGGTCTGAAGACCCGGCCTACCGAGTGGGGACGGTGTTTAGACCCGCCGAAAGCTCTGTACCGCGGTCTTTAGGCCCGCCGACAAGCGTCAGTATGTGTATTCGTTCCGCTCGCGCTTTTTCGGCGTGCGGCGCAGCTTGTAGAAGCTGCACTCCGGGCACCACGAGTCCGCCTTGAATCCTTCCTTGCCTGCGAAGGGCAGCACGTCGCGGTGCGTGCAGAACTCGCCGTCCTCCGGCGTGGCGCGCCAGCGGCACGACTGGAATTTCTCAACCGCCGCCGAGAGCGCGGGTACGTGCGCCGGGGCCGCGGCCGTAGGTTCCGGGGTTGGGACGCCGGCCGGAGCCGGTGGTGCGCCGAACGAATTCGTGTTGTCCATCATCCCTGCAATTCAGGCCCGAAGGATCGCTGCAGCGCTTCGAGCGCGCGCAGCTCCTCGGGAGCGACCAGCGTCAAGGCGGTCCCCGTCGCTGCCGCGCGGCCGGTCCGTCCGACGCGGTGCACGTACATCTCACGCGACGAGGGCACTTCGAAATTCACGACGTGCGTGATGCCATCGATGTCGAGCCCACGCGCGGCCACATCGGTCGCGACGAGCACGTGAAAGCGGCCGCTGCGGAATCCTTCCACCGCCTGCGTCCGCTGCTGCTGCGTGCGATCGGCGTGCAGCGCCGCCGCGCACAGGCCGAGGCCTGCCAGTTTGCGCGCGAGCCGCTCCGCGCCGCTCTTCGTTCTAACGAACACGAGCACCGGGCCTTCGGTGCGGCGGAGGAACTTTGCGAGCCAGTCCGTCTTCTGGGAGGCTGGCACGGTCTCGACGGTGTGCGTGATGGATTTCGCCGGCCCGCCAGCGGATCCGATCTGCACGTACTTCGGCGTCGTGACGACCTCGGCTGCAAGCCGCATCACCTCGTCTGGCATCGTCGCCGAGAAGAGGAGCGTCTGGCGCTTTCCGACGGGTGGCAGCGTCTGCACGATGCGCCGCACGTCGGGCCAGAAGCCCATGTCCATCATGCGGTCCGCTTCGTCGAGGACGAGCGTCTCGACGCGGTGAAAATTGACGGCGCCGTTGCGCTGGTGATCCATCAGCCGGCCGGGCGTCGCGACGACGATGTCGGCGCCGGCGCGAAGCGCGCGCTCCTGCGCGTCCATCCCGACTCCACCGTAGACGGCGATGCTCGTGAGTTCCGTGTGATACGTGAAGCCCTGGACGTCGTCTTCGATCTGGACGCAGAGCTCGCGCGTCGGCGCCAGGATCAGCACGCGCGTGAAGCCGACGTCGGATGGGTTTGCCGCGCGCGCCTTCAGCAGGCGGTTGAGGATTGGCAGCAGGAACGCCGCCGTCTTACCCGTGCCAGTATCGGCGCAGCCGATCACATCGTCGCCGCCGAGCGCTATGGGAATGACCGCGCTCTGAATCGGCGTGGTGGATTCGAAGCCGCGCACGCGGATACCTTCGAGCAGCGCAGAATCGAGACCGAGCGAATCGAATCCGACCGGCGCGGGATCGTAGTCCGCCTGCGGGCGGTCGGTGCCCTGCGGGCGATGCGGCGCGTGCAGCCGGGGTGCGCTGCTCGAGCGGCGGGGTCCGCCGCTCCGGCGTCGACGAGGCCGCGAGGTTCGTGTTGTATGGGAATCCAAGAGTTTTAGCGAGCGCGGAAGGTGATGATGCCGCGGACGGGATCGTACGGCGAGACGCCGACGGTCACGCGATCACCGGGAACGACCTTGATCCTGAAGCGGCGCATCCGGCCGCTGAGCTGCGCGAGTACCTCGTGTCCCTGGTCGCACTGCACGCGATATAACCCGCCGCTATGAACCGCGACAACGGTACCCTGCACATCAATCAGATCATCCTTGCTCAATTGCTATCCTTTCGATCAAATATTGTGCCACGTTCACCGGCGCATTGCAAACCTATTGCCGCACACCAATAGAGCGGACACCCCCCTTTTTCTGCCAAGAAAGAGGACAGCTTAAAGCGCGCGGACGGCCGCTTCAACCTGGGCGGCCAGTGCCGCATAGCCGTGTCCCGTCAGTGATATAGGGGCGCCAAAGGCACAGCGCGCGCGTCCAATCCTCGGAAACTGCGCTGTCTGATGCAGGATGCGATCGAGGCCCTCGAGTCGGACCGGCACCACTGGTACCTCGAGCCGCGACGCCATCATCCCGATGCCGGCACGGAAGTGGTTGATCTCGCCTGACTCGGTCCTCTTCCCCTCCGGAAAGATCAGGATCGAGTAGCCCGCGCCGAGCAGATCGCCCACGTACCGCAGCGTGTCCCGCGTGCCCGTCTCGCGCTGCGGCAGCGGAAAGGCGTTGAAGAAGAACGCCGCGAGGTAATAGTTCAGGCTATTGGTGAACCACGCCAGGCGGCCGAACTGCTCCGGATAGAAGTGCGCCTTGAAGAATTCCTTGGCCATCGCGGGGGCGACGCGGTAACGCCAGCGCGGAGGCAGCGAGTCCAGGATCACCGGCGTGTCGAAGTGACTCTGGTGGTTCGCCGCGAAAATGACGGGGCCGTCGATGCTCTCGAGGTGCTCGAGCCCCTCGACCCTCACGCGCGCGAAGATTCTTCCGGCCGGAAGAATCCACGTCGGCAGGCTCGCGCGACGGATAGCGCGCACCGGAAGCGACCGATTCCACGACGGAAAGTGGAATGTCGCTTCCTGGGGTCTGACCCCAGTCGTGGTGGCGCCCGGGGTCTGACCCCAGTCGGATGGTTGGACGGTGGCTTCGAGATCCACAACGCTCTTCGCTGCCGCGAACGACGTCTCGTCGACGGTGACCTGGAACGCTTCTTCCAGCGCCATCATCAGCTCGACGCGCTCGAGCGAGCTCAATCCGAGCTCGTCGATCGTGGTCGACGGGTCAATCGTGCGGCCTGGCGCAAACCGCGCGAGAATTGACGCGACGTCGCGTCCGCCGCTCGCGCCACGGTGATTCGGAGGTTCCGCGTGCTGGCCGCTGATCCACTGCCGGAGCTCGCGACGTTTCAGTTTCTTCGTACCTTCCGTGCGCGGTAGTGGACCGTTCGTCCATACAGCGACCGCCCGCACCTTCTGGTGATCGCCAAGGGTGGCGTTGGCTGTCCGCACGATCGCATCGGCATCGGCTTCCGGTTCGAGTACCAGCACCGCCTGCACCCGTTCCGCCGCGCTGCCCACGACCGGCGCGCCCACCACCGCCGACTCGCGAACGCCCGGTTGCGCGTTCAGCGCGCGCTCGACATCTTCCGGAAAGACGTTCAGCCCTTCCGGCGTGACGATCATTTCCTTCTTGCGGCCGCGGATGTGAAGTTGTCCCTGCGCATCGAACTCGCCGATGTCTCCTGTATGAAACCAGCCGTCGCGGAATGCCGTGCGCGTTTCCTCGGGCGCGTTGAAATACCCGCGCGTCACGTTTTCTCCACGCACGAGGATCTCTCCATCGTCGGCAATCTTCACGTCGACGCCGCCGATCGGCTTTCCCACGGCGCCGCGCGCGGCGCGCAGCGGATGATTCAACGTGACGATCGGCGCGGTCTCGGTCAGCCCGTAACCCTGGACGACGACGAAGCCGAGCCGTCCCCAGAACGTTTCGACCCCGGGATCGAGCGGCGCGGCGCCGACGACCATCGACCAGAACTTGAATCCGAACATCCTGTGCACGCGACGGTAGCGCCACCACCGCCGCATCCAGTGCATGTCAGCCGGGGGCGGCTCCGCCGCTCCGGGAACCACGCGAACCACGTAGTCGCGAAGCACCTCGAGGATTTTTGGGACGCACACGAGCACCGACACGCGCCGCTGGCGGATCTGGCGGATGATGTCTTCCGGTGCGTAGCTGCGTGTGAAGACGACGAGGCCCGGCAGCATCGGCGGCACGAACGTCGCCATCGTCTGCCCGAACATATGACTGAGCGGCAGCAGGTTCAGGAATCGGATCGGGCTGAACAAGCGGATGTACTTCCGGTACTTCGCCACTTCGCCTTCGATCGGGACGATGTTCGCGAGAATGTTGCGGTGCGTGAGAATAACCCCCTTCGGGTCCGCGGTCGCGCCGGATGTGAAGATGATCTCGGCGGTCGTGTCGGGGCCGAGGTCCGAGATTCGAGGTGCGAGGCCCGAACGCTCCGTCGTTGTGGCTTCCGCCTTTCCTTCATCACGTGTGGCTTCCGCCTTTAGGCGGAAGACTTCGCCCAGCCGCCATACCTTTCGGTCGGAGCCCAGCGCGTCGACGTCGACGACATCACCGACGAGAATCGCTCTGGCGTCGACGATCGCCGCGACAGTGCGGAGGAAGTCGGGCGACGCACGGTAATCGACCGGGACGAGGACCACGCCCTCGAGCAACGCGCCCCACAACGCCGCGATCCATTCGGGCCGGTTCTCGCTCCAGATCGCCACATGCTGGCCGCTTGCGATCTGCTGGTCGCGCAATCGATCGGCGAACTGCTGCGTGGCGCGGACGAGATCCGCGTAGGACCACGACCACGTGCGATATCCGTCGTCGTAGGCAAGAAAGTCGGCGCGCGCGGTTCGCGGATCGGACGTCACGTCCGCGAGAAAATCGATCAGCGTGCGCCTCGTCATCAGCCTGAATTATCATGGAAAACGTATGGCTCTCCCGCCGGTTTTTGCGGCCAGCGCGCTGTACGACAACCTGCTGCAGGCCGCGCTCCGGCAGTTCTTCGATCGGGCGACGTTCGAGACCGAGCCGATCCCGTCGCTCTCGTCTGACGGCCGTCTCGCTATCGAGCCGACCGGCGATCCATCCGTGCTGTCGGTGCGATGGTTCGGCACGCGCCACGTGCTGCACGTGCCGGCGTCGCGGCCGTTCACGTCGCACGAAGTACGCCTGGCGCGCGCGATCGGCGCGGTGCTCGCCGCGCGCTATCGCGCGATCTTCGATCCCAAGCAGATGCTCGAACGCGGCGATCTGTTCCGCGGCGCGATCGAGGACCGCTACATCGCGGCGTTTCTCGACGAGGGCTCCTATATCCAATCCACGGAACAGAAGCGGGCGGACCTGGTCGCCGGCGTGATTGAAGTCCTGCGCGTCGCGGCGCTCTCGAGCTATGAGAACCGCGCGATCTCGTCGGGCGTACTGCTGCTCGACGGCCAGGTCGATCCCGTGCGTACGGCGCGATCGGAGGATCCGCAGGCGTACCGCTACACGCAGGCGCTCACGGGCGTGAAGAGCTTTTTTCGCGTCTGCGACGGCATCCAGACGCAGTTTCTCGTCAACGGGGACGGCCTCGTCCTCGACATTGTCGATCTCACGCGCTGGAGCCGCGAGAGCGGCGCGGCTGCGCGCACGGGGGTCACGTGCCCGGCGGTCTATCGCGCGCATGCGCTGGCGACCTCCGGCAACCGCAACATCTGCGTCGTCCTCAGCCCGAATCACGAGATCAAGGTGTTCGCCGAAGGCGTGCAGATGTTCAGCTTCAGCAATGCGCGATGGCACCTGCTGGATCTCCAGGCGAAGCATCAGCTGTGGACAGCGGTCGTCGGCAATCCAGCGCTCGCCGAACGTGTGCTGCAGACCGCGCTCGATCTTTCCGATGCGCGACAGGGGGCGCTCTTCGTCGTGCTGCGTCATCCCGCGGTGTCATTGCCGCTGCTCGTCGCGCCAGGCGATCAGCTCGACTCGTCGCTTGCCGCGCCGTCACCGGGCGTCGCGCCGAGCCGCACGCAGCTGATGTACATGCTGCGAGGGAGGACCGCGGTGACCATCGATCCGGCAGTGCTGGCGGGCCTTGCCCGGATCGACGGAGCGACCGTCATGGACCCGTCGGGACGGATCCTCGCAATTGGCGCAATTCTCCTTCATCCGGAGCCGCTTGAACCGCATTCGACGCTCGCGGTAGAAGGGGCACGGACCACCGCCGCGATTGCCGCGGGGCGCTACGGCGCCGTCCTGAAGGTGAGTGAGGACGGGCTGATCACTTTCTACGACCGCCAGGAACGGATTTGGGATATTTAGAGGTTCACGGTTCACGGTTCACGGTTCACGGTTCACGGTTCACGGTTCACGGTTCATGGTTCACGGTTCATGGTTCACGGTTCATGGTTCATGGTTCATGGTTCACGGTTCGTGGTCACGGTAGAGGAGAAACATGCGCATCTTCCTGACTGGTGGAACCGGTTACGTGGGATCGGCCGTGCTCGATGCGCTGGTGCGCGGCGGGCACAGCGTCGACGCGCTCGTGCGCAACAGCCAGGCAGCGGGCATCGTGCAGGCACGCGGGGCGGCGCCGGTGCTCGGCGATCTGCTCGATCCGGCGACCTGGCGTGACGCCGCGGCGGCAGCGGACGGCACGATCCACGCCGCGGCCGAATACGGTCCGCGCGCGCGCCAGGTGGATGAATCGGCTGTGCATGTGCTCGAGTCGTTGCCGCGCAAAGACGGGCGCTTCATCGTTTACACCTCCGGCATATGGGTGCTCGGTGCGGCCCCTTCGGCCGTTGACGAGCGGGCCCCGCTGAATCCGGCGGAGCTCGTCTCGTGGCGTCCCGTGCACGAACAGCGCGTGCTCGACGCCGCGTCCGCGGGCGGGCGAACGATCGTGATTCGTCCTGGCATCGTATATGGCGGCGCGCGAGGCATCGTCGCCGATATTTTCAAGGACGTTGCGAACGGGCTCGTCCGCGTTGTCGGCAGTGGCGACAATCACTGGCCGCTGATTTACGACCGCGACCTTGGAGAACTGTATCTCCGCGTCGTAAACACTCCGGCCGCGTCAGGCGTCTACCACGCCAACGACGAGGGGGACGAGACGGTCAACGATCTGGTCGACGCAATCGGCGGGCACGCGCAGATCCGCCCGAGCGTCCGACACGTGCCGCTGGCGGAGGCACGGCAGAAGATGGGCCCGTATGCCGATGCGCTCGCGCTCGATCAAATCGTCCGCAGCCCTCGCGCGCGGGGCCTTGGCTGGGCGCCCACGCTGCACTCGGTTGGCGGCAACGCCGTGCGACTTTTCGACGAGTGGCGCCGCGGCCGCGAGGCAGCCCAGATGGTTGACCGCTGATAGTCGCGGGTTGGAGGAGGACAATGCATCGATTCGTTCTGACAGTGTCTGCGCTTTTGGTGACTGCTGCCGCAACGGCCCAAACGAGTCCCGCCATGGATCCGCACGCGAATCATGCGATGAAACAGCAGGCGGCTCCCGCTGCGACCCCGCGCAACGACACGCTGCCGCCCGACGCGGACGCCGCGGCTGGACAGCTCAGTGCGTCTCCGCGTCACGCCGAATGGGTGGAGGTCAAGAACGGCGAGGGCACGCCGATCAAATCATTCGTGGTGTATCCCGAGCGCAAAGACAAAGCGCCCGTCGTGATCGTCATTCACGAGATCTTCGGCCTGAGCGACTGGGTACGCGGCATTGCGGATCAACTCGCAAAGGAAGGCTTCATCGCGGTCGCGCCGGACTTCTTGTCGGGCAAAGCGCCGAATGGCGGCGGCAGTCAGGAGCTCGGATCGCAGGGCTCGACGCAGGCGATTCGCAACGTGACGCCGGAGGACACCATCAGAATTCTCGATGCCGTTCGTTCGTATGCGCTCACGATTCCGTCCGCCAACGGCAAGGTTGCGACGATGGGATTCTGCTGGGGCGGCGGCACGAGCTTCACGTATGCGCTGAACCAGCCCGCGCTGAATGCCGCGGTCTCGTACTACGGCCCGATGCCGACCGAACCGGCCGCCTACGGGAAGGCGAAGGCGCCGATCCTCGGCCTTTATGGCGGCAACGACAATCGCGTCAACGCGACGATTGACCCGGCGAAGACGGAACTCGCCAGGAAGAAGGTCACGTACGAGCCGCACATCTTCGAGGGCGCAGGACACGGCTTCCTGCGTCAGCAAGCAGCGTCCGGGCACGCGCCGGGGAATCCCAAAGCCACGCAGGAAGCCTGGCCACTGACGCTCGAGTTCTTGAGGAACATACGACGTAGAGCGGCATCGGCGCGCGGCTCAGAAAGGGGGACACTCACACTTCTTTGCGAAAATGGGACGAAGTGTGAGTGTCCCCCTTTCAGCGGCCGCCGTGAGCCCTGAGCCATAAGCCGTTAGCCATTTCTCAGCGGAGCCCTATTCCCGCACTCAACACCATCAGTGTCGTCCGCGGTTGCGCGACGCCGCCACTCGGCGTTGGCGGCTGCGGCGCTACCGAATACCATCGGAGGTCGACGCAAAAGGCGACGTGGTGGTTGGTGAACCATCTCGCTCCCGCGCCGTAATTGATCGTGTTGCGATTGGGCGAATCGCTCACCGGCGCGTCCGCGCGCTCGAGGTACAACTTCGAACGGCCGATCCCGCCGCTGATGTAGCTCCAGCCGTTGCGATGCCCGAAATTGAACGAGATCTGCGGCGATACCTCGCTGAAGTGACGGCGCACGGCGGGCTCCTGCGGAGCCGTGGCCGTCGTCGGCTCGACGGTCCGGCTTCCGCGCGCGATCAGGAACTCTCCGCCCACACCGAAGCTAATCTTCTTTACGCGCCACGGATACCAGTGCGCGCCGCCGCTCAAGCCGAAGCTTCGCGTCGGTACGTTTCCAGGCACGACATGGAGATCGTTGGCGACCGAGGGCTCGACCTTATGTCGCGCGAACATGCCGCGCAGGTCCGCCGCGAACCGGCCGACAGGCTGTTGTGGTTGTGCGCTGGCAGATGCCGGAAGGAGGAGCAGCAGCGGATACGCGCAGCGCAGGACGATCGTCCTGCGGATCTGAAACATGCGATTCAGTATAGCTGTCTCTCTCGCGCGAGGTCGCGCGCCAGCGCCAGCGCCTCCTCGAAGCTCGCGACGCTCCCATCGAGCTGTCGCTCGTACACCTGACGCAGCACTTCACCAATCGCCGGCCCGGGCGTTGCGCCGAGCTCCAATAAATGACGGCCCTTCACGAGCGGCTCTGGCGGCGCGTGCTCGACGCCGAGCTCCCGGGCCCGCGCAAGGAACCAGTCCATCGCGGAGCAGTCGAACCCGCCGCCGCGTCCCTCACAATCCGCTCTCGCGACGCGCGCGAGCAGCTCGAGATCCACTTTTTGCGCGAGCCGGCGAAACGCGCCGTCGCTGACCGGCGGCTGCGCTTTGGCGAACATGCCAGGCTTCAGATGGTGCGCGACGATGCCGAGCACCTCGCGTCGCACGTCGTAGCCTTGCAGTGAGTGGATGTTCAGTCGGTCGAGAAGCGCCGTCGCCGGCGGCACTCCTTCCGACTCATGATCGAGAGATCGGATGCGTCCGTCGATGAACGCGGTCGTGGCAGGCTTGCCTAGGTCGTGGCAGACGGCGCCCAGCATGACGGTGACCTTCTGCGGATAGGCGAGGTCGTCGATGCGCGCGCGCGCCTGGTCGATCACGAGGAGCGTGTGCACCCACACGTCGCCTTCGGGATGCCATTCCGGCTCCTGCGGGCATCCAACGAGCGTGTCGAGCTCTGGAAACAGACGTTCGATCACCCCGAGATGCAATGCGAGTGAGAACCCGAGTGACGGACGCCGCGCGCGCAGCAGCAGCTTTTCGATCTCGGTCCAGATGCGTTCCGCAGGGAGATCGTCGAGCGGAATCCACCGGCAGAGCTCCGCGCTCGGCGGATCCATGACGAACTCGAATCGCGCGGCTAACTGGATGGCACGCAGCACGCGCAGGCTGTCCTCCGCGAAAGTGCGCGAATCGACGGCGCGCAGCACGCGCCGTCTGATGTCTTCGCGTCCGTGGAAGGGGTCAATGTATTCGTCGGTGAGCGGGTCCCATGCGATCGCGTTGATCGTGAAGTCGCGGCGGCGCGCGGCCTCTTGGTGTGACAGCGAGGGATCGCCCGTCACCTGGAATGCCTTATGACCGCGGCCGATCTTGGATTCGCGTCGCGGAAGCGAGACGTCGAGTCCAGCAACCTTGTAGACCGTGAAGCTTTCCCCGACGGTGTTGACGGTCCCGACCTGTTGCAGAATCGTCTTCAACGCCTCCGCCTCAACGCCGAACACTTCGATATCGATGTCTTTCGATGGATGGCCCATGAGGCGGTCGCGGACCCACCCGCCGATGATGAGGGCGCGCCCGCCATGCGCCCGCACGAGCCGCGCGATGCGGATAGCCTCGGCGAGCGGTTCGTCTGGAGTACTCACGTCGTTGCTCCGCGGACGACCCGAAAGCCGTAATCTGTATAACGGAACGACGGATCGAGCTTGCTCCGCGCCGAGCAGCGGCTGATCGTGACCGCGTGGCGCCACGATCCGCCGCGTGATGCGCGTCTCAGGCCGCTGACGGGTCCGCGCGGGTTTCGCGCGGGCGACGAAGCGTAGTAGTCACGGTCGTGCCAGTCCGCGCACCATTCGTGCACGTTCGCGGCGATGCCGAACAAGCCAAACGCGTTCGGTTCGCCAATTGCGACGGGCCACGGTCCGGCGAGCGGGCCCCGCGCCTTGTTGGGAATCCACGATGGGATGGCGTCGCCCCACGGATACGCCTCGCCCGCGCGATCGCCGCGCGCCGCGCGCTCCCACTCCGCTTCTGTGGGAAGCCGCGCGGCGTCGCCGTTGCGCGTGCGCCATTCGCAATAGGCATCCGCGTCCTGCCAGCTGACGCCGACCACTGGCAAGTCCGACGCCATGAATTCCGGCGCGTCCCACTCGCGCGCCCGCGGATGTCCCGTCGCGTCGACAAACCGCGCATACTCGCCGCGCGTTACGGGGAACACCGCCATCATGAACCCGTCGACATACACCTCGTGGACGGGACGCTCATCGTCTTGTCCCTGGACGCTGCCCATGAGGAAGGCGCCTCCAGGGATCTCCGCGAACCGGCCATCCATTTACGTGTGTCCGTCCGGCCGGGGCGCGTGCCCGACGGTATCTCTGCGGCGGCCGTATTTGCGCACCATGCGATCCGTGAACGCCGGTGCCATGATGCTGAGGACGGCCAGCGCGCGCGACGTGGCGTGGGGATACACCTCGGGCCGCGGGTGCCGCACGCAGCCGACCACCGCGCGCGCGACATCCTCCACCGATTGCTTCGGTCCGAGTCCCGACACCGAATGACCGTAGTCGCGTTCCATTGCTTCGTGAAACTCCGTCCGCGTCGAAATGGGATAGACGCAGGTCACATGGATCGCGGTGCCGGCGAACTCGCTGCGCAGCGATTCGGCGAGGCCGGATTGCGCGGCCTTCGTGGCGCTGTAGCCGCCCATGAACGGAATGCCGCGGCGACCCACGATCGACGAAACGAAGATCAGATGACCCGAGCGCTGCGCGCGAAATACCGGCAGGGCCGCGCGTGCGCCGAGGAAGGTGCCCATGTAGTTCACCTCCATCATGCGCCGCATGATGTCGGGCGGCGTGTCCTCCAGCGTGCCGTAGTAGCCGAAACCGGCATTGCAGATCACGACGTCGAGCCGGCCGAACCTCGCCTGTGCTTCCGCGATCAGCTGCACGTTGTCCGCTTCGCGCGTGACGTCCATCTCGATCGCGGATGCCCGCCCGCCGGATGTTTCGATCTCTCGCACCGCGATGTCGAGGCGGTCGCGCCGCCGTGCTCCGAGCACAACCGCGACCCCTTCGCGAGCCAGGTGCCTCGCGCACGCCAGCCCGATGCCCGACGATGCGCCCGTGATCGCGGCGACGCGGTTGCTGAGCGACGACATTTCGTAACGATACTATGATGATCGCACGGCGAAACTCTGCACTGCAGACCAGGAGATCGGGACTCACATGTCCTCAGACCCTGTCATTTCCCTGCTGCGTGATCTTGTCGCGATCAACTCGGTCAACCCGTCACTCGTGCCTGGCGCGCCGGGTGAAGAGGAGATCGCGGGTGCGATCGCGGCGCGCATGCGGCAGATCGGAATGGACGTCGCGGTGGAGGAAGTCTCGCCGGGCCGGCCGAACGTCGTCGGCGTCCTGGAAGGGAGGGCGCCCGGTCGATCGCTCATGTTG
>Ga0066677_10000194_pt1 | contig 21069 bp, 15 predicted proteins | sample GraSoiAngelo_126_FD_62299 | JGI IMG/M metagenome (GOLD analysis project Ga0066677, IMG submission 62299) | Grasslands soil microbial communities from the Angelo Coastal Reserve, California, USA - 14_0927_09_20cm | ecosystem: Environmental > Terrestrial > Soil > Grasslands | place: USA... | reverse complement strand
CACCGTGAGGGGCTGCAAAGACGCGTCGGGGCGTCGTGCGGCGACGGCGAGCAACGTACCCGAGGAGTCGAACAGGCCCACGTGGCCGGCGTCGCCCGCCGCGGTCGTCACATCCGTCACCACGTGCTGGGGTCCGATGGTGTTCCCATGCGCCGCCCGGCGGGCACCCTCGTCCGACAAGGTGACGCGCGAGAGATGGCCGAGCAGCTCGCTCATCGAAATGATCTGCTCACGGGCGCCCTCCGGCGCGGTTGCGACGAGCTCGAGCGAGACCGCGCGATCGAGGCCGAATCGTCCTGCACGCGTACGCCGCAACGTCTCGAGATGGGCGCCGCATCCGAGCGCCTTCCCGAGGTCATGGGCAAGAGAGCGGACGTAGAAGCCGGCAGAACACACGATCCTGATGCGCACCAACGACGCGTCCGCTTGTTGGATGACGTCGAGCGCTGAAACAGAAACCTCGACGGGCGTCAACTCCACGGGCTGGTCCTTCCGCGCGTGCTCGTACGCGGGCCGGCCGCTGACTTTCTTGGCGGAGAAGGGCGGGGGCGTCTGCAGAAACGTCCCGCGGAACCGCTCGAGGACGCGATCCAGAAAAGGGGGACACTCACAGTTCGTCCCATTTTCGAGAAGAACTGTGAGTGTCCCCCTTTCGGATAGCGACTGGGCGTCGTATGTCGGCGTCGAAACGCCGAGCCGCACGTCCGCGATGTACTCCTTCTCATCGGTGACGAGGAACTGGGAGAGGCGCGTTGCACGGCCGACGAGGAGGACGAGGACACCGGTCGCCAGCGGATCGAGCGTTCCCGTGTGCCCGATGCGCGATTCGCCGAACGCCCGGCGCGCGAGCGCGACAATGTCGTGCGAGGTCGGCCCTGAGGGCTTGTCGACGATCAGCGCACCATTCATCAAGAAGCTTCCAGCTTCCAGCCTCCAGCTTCCAGCTTTAGCTGCCAGCTTCCGGCTGGCAGCTGGTAGCTGGCGGCTACCCGTTTGGCCGTGTCTGAATACCGAGCTCGATCGCGTCCACGATCTCTTTGAGCAGGCCGTCACGCACCCCGTCGAGCGGTCCCTTCACGGTGAAGCCCGCGGCGTTCTTGTGCCCGCCGCCGCCGTGACGGCTTGCCACGGTCCGCACGTCGACATCGTACTTCGATCGGAGACTGACGCGGATGTCGCCATCGGCGCCGAGCTTGAAGAAGGCGACCGCCTGGATCTCGCGCGCCGTGAGCGGCAGGTTGATGAGTCCTTCGGTGTCGTTATAGGTTGTGCCGGTGGCGTTGAGGATGTCGTCGTTGAGATACAGCACCGCGAGGCGTCCCTCGTCGAGAAGATCCATCTCGTCGAGCAGCGCGCCAATCAGCTTCAGCTTCCCGAAGCTATTGCTGTCGAACACGCGGCGCGCCATCGCCGCGGGGTACACGCCTGCCTCGACGGCCTGCCGGCAGATGTCGAACGTGCGCGGCGTGATGTTGGAGTGATGAAACGATCCGGTGTCGGTCAGGATCGCCAGATACACGTGCGTCGCGATCTCGACGGTCAGCGGGATCCCGAGCTTCTGGACCAGCTCGAACACCAGCTCACCGCACGCCGCGGCGGACTCGTCCAGCCAGTTGAGCGAGCCGTAGTTCGTGTTGCCCTGATGATGATCGATGTTGATGGTGAAGCGTCCCTCGAGCCCGAGCACGCCCGTGCGCGCGAGGTCCCCCGACTCCATCACGATCAACGCGTCCGCGTCGATCTCGACGACCTCGCGGGCGATCTCGATGTGGTCGACGCCGGGGAATTCCATGTAGTGCTCGGGCGCCGGATCGGCATTGACGATCCGCACTTCCTTGCCGAGCGCGACGAGCGCGTATGCCATCGCAAGCTGGGAGCCGATCGAATCGCCGTCGGGCCGCGCGTGTGACGTGATCAGGAACCGCCGCCTCGCGTGGATTGCGTCGCAGATTTCGTCGACCACCGCCTTACTGGTCGCCGGGGTCATCATCTCCGATCGGTTCATGCCGCTCTGCCTTCAAGTCCCGCAGGATCTGCTCGATGCGATCGTTCCGGGCGATCGACTCGTCGTAGAAGAACTCCAGTTCCGGCACGCGCCGGAGGCGGATGCGCTGGCCGAGGTGACGCCGCAGAAACGGCGCCGCACGCCGCAAGGCGCGCGCCGTCTCGCGCTGCGCGTTCTCGTCGCCGAGCGACGTGTAGTAGACGCGCGCAAGCTGAAGGTCCGGGGTGACCTGCACGCGGGTCAGGGTCAGGAAGCCGACGCCGGGGTCGTGCACCTCGCGCGCGATCAGCAGCGCAAGCTCGGTGCGGATCTGATCGCCGACACGGTCTGGGCGGGAAGAAGCCATGTCTGACAATGCTAAATGCTGAATGCCGAATGCGGACTGCTGAGCCGAGGAGAGCGCGCTCGCTTCAGCATTGAGCATTCAACATTCAGCATCGACAAATGTCACACCGTCGCCGCCACGCGTTCCACGACGAAGGCCTCGATGACGTCGCCCATCTTGATATCGTTGTATTTCTCGAAGCCGATGCCGCACTCGAAGCCCGCCTTCACCTCGGACACATCGTCCTTGAAGCGGCGAAGCGAGCCGATCTTGCCTTCGTGCACGACGACGTTGTCGCGGAGGAGGCGCGCCTGGGTATCGCCCGACCGCGTGATCCTGCCGTCGGTGACCATGCAGCCGGCAATCGTCCCGAACTTCGGCACCTTGAACGTTTCGCGGACCTCGGCGCTGCCGATGCGCACTTCGCGCAGCGTCGGCTCGAGCAGCCCCGTCATGGCCTTCTTCATCTCGTCGACGACGTTGTAGATGACCGAATGGAGGCGGATGTCGACCTTGTCGCGCTCGGCGACGTCGCCGGCGTTGCGGTCGGGCCGCACGTTGAAGCCGATGATGATGGCGTTCGACGCGGCCGCCAGCAGCACGTCCGACTCGTTGATCGCGCCCACGCCGCTGTGAATGATGCGCATCTTGACGCGCTCGTCGCTCAGCTTGGTCAGCGTATCGGCCAGCACCTCGGCCGAGCCCTGCACGTCCGCCTTGATGATGATGGGCAGCTCCTTGATGCCGCCTTCGGAGATCTGCTGCTGCAGCGATTCGAGCGTGAGACGGCCGCCCTTCGCGCCGAGCGCTTTGTCCTTGGCCTGCATCTGACGGTACTGCGCGATCTGTCGCGCCTTGGCCGCATCCGAGAGCGCCTGAAAGGCGTCGCCCGGCTGTGGCAGCCCGCCGAGGCCCAGCACTTCCACCGGTGTCGCGGGCGGCGCGGTCTTGATGGACTTGCCCCGGTCGTCGATTAGCGCGCGCACCTTGCCGACGATCGTACCGGCGATGAGCGTATCGCCCACGCGCAACGTGCCGTCCTGCACCAGGATCGTGGCCACCGGGCCGCGTCCCTTGTCCAGTTTCGCTTCGAGCACCGTGCCCGACGCGTTGCGTTTCGGGTTCGCCTTGAGCTCGCTCATCTCCGTGACGAGCAGCACCATCTCGAGCAGCGCCGGGATATTCTCGCGCTTCTTCGCCGAGACCGGCACCGTGACGGTCTGGCCGCCCCAGTCTTCCGGCACGAGCCCGAGATCCGACAGCTCCTTCTTCACGCGATCCGGGTTCGCGTTCGCCTTGTCGATCTTGTTGATCGCCACGAGAATCGGCACGCCCGCCGCGCGCGCGTGATCGATCGCTTCCTTCGTCTGCGGCATCACGCCATCGTCGGCAGCGACGACGAGGACGACGACGTCGGTGACGCGGGCGCCGCGCGCACGCATCATCGTGAACGCTTCGTGACCCGGCGTGTCGAGGAACACGACGTTGCGATCGCCGACCTGCACGGCATACGCGCCGATGTGCTGCGTGATGCCACCCGCTTCGCGCTCCGCCACGCGCGTCTCGCGTATGGCATCGAGCAGCGTCGTCTTGCCGTGGTCGACGTGACCCATGACGGTGACGACAGGTCCGCGCGTGACGAGATCCTCGGCCCGCGATTCCTCCGCCTCGACCTGCAGCAGCTCCTCTTCGAACGACTGCATCTTCACGTCGGCGCCGAACTCGCGCGCGATCATCGAGGCGGTCTCGGTGTCGACCGTGCTGTTGATGGTCATCATCATCCGCTTGTCCATCAGCTTCTTCAGCACGTCCTTTGCTTTCACGTCGAGCTTCGTCGCGAGATCAGAGACAGTCATGCCTTCAGCCAGAGTGATGGTGCGGGTGACCGGTGGAGGCGCAGTGGCCGCAGCGGGTCCGACCGGCATGCGCGCGACCTGATCGCGACGCGGTGCGGCGGGCCTTGGCCCCGAGGGCCTCGGTGGCGGCGGGCGATAGCCCGGCATCGGGGGACGCGGCGGCTGGTTCGGCCGCACGGGCTGCGAGGGCAGCGGACGCGGTCCACCCATCGGCGTCTGCGGACGTGACGGCAACGGTCCGCCCGGACGCGGACCTTGCGGACGCGCGGGTGTGCCCGGCCCGGGACCCGGCTTCGCGCCCGGCGGACGGCTCAGGTTTCCAGTCGCCGCAGGCGGCGGCGTCGCCGGCTGCGGTGGACGCACGAGTACGGGACGGCGCGGGGGTGCCGGCGGTGCCTGGCCTGTTCTTGGATCTTCAACGCGGAGCCGCAGCGTCGGCGGCACCAGGCGGCCTGTCGACGGCGGCGTCAGCGGACGCGCAGGCGCCGGCCCGGCGGCCGGTACCGGCGCGGGCGCCGGTCCGACGGGAGGCGCTTCGATCCGTGCCGCGGCGGCCGGAATCTCCTGCGCCGGCGGCGCAACCGGCGCGGGCGCCGGGGGTGGCTCGACGGGACGAGCTTCAGCCGCTGGCGCGATTACGAGCTCCGGTTCGGGCGCCGAAGGAACGGTGACCGGTTCCGGTTCGACCGCGATTGGCGACGAGGGTACGATCGGTTCCGCCGTCAGGGGTGCAGGCGCAGGTGTCGGCTCGGCAGGAGGCGCCGCCGGTTTGGCCGTCTTCACCAGGCGTGGGGCGGGCATCGCGGGCGGCGACGGCTTCGGCGGCTCCGGCGCGCGGCCGGCGGGTTTTTTCGCTCCACCACGCGCGGGTGCCGGCGCGTCGGCAAACGACGCGTTCGACGGCACCTTGATACCGCGCTGCCGCGCGAGGCGGCCGACGAACTCCCGCGCAACGACCTCTTCGATCGTGCTCGACGCGCTCTTCACCTCGATGCCGTGATCGCGCTTCAGCAGCGCGATGACTTCCTGGCTCGTGGTGTCGAGCAGCTCCGCGACTTTATAGATCCGGACTGTTGCCAAAAACTACCTCTTGATCACTTGTCCTTCCGCCTGAAGGCGGAAGCCACGCACCATCGAAAATGGAAGGCCCCCGTGTCGTGGCTTCCGCCTTTAGGCGGAAGATTAACTACTCGGTCTTGGCGGCTTCCGCCGGCGCCGGCTCTGCATCCCGCGGCTCCGCCGCTTCGACAATCGCCGCCGTCGCCGCTTGTGCCTCGGCGCCTTCACCTTCCGCGGGCGCTGCGGCCGCCTCGCCGCCGCCAATCTCGAGATCGCCGAACTGCTTCTCGACCTCGCGCCGCTTCTCTTCCTCGCTCTTGATATCGATCTTCCAGCCTGTCAGCTTGGCCGCGAGCCGGACGTTCTGTCCCTTCTTGCCGATCGCGAGCGACAGCTGCTTGTCCTCGACGATCACTTCCATCACCTTCTCCGCATCGTCGACGATCGATACGCGCTGCACCTTCGCGGGGCTGATCGCGTTGGTGACGAAGATCACGGGATCCTCGGACCACTCGACGATGTCGATTTTTTCGCCGCGCAGCTCGCGGATGATCGACTGCACGCGCGTGCCCTTCATACCGACGCAGGCGCCCACCGGATCGACGTCACGTTCGCGCGAGTAGACGGCCACCTTCGCGCGATCGCCCGCCTCACGGACCGCGCCGCGGATGATGACGGTGCCGTCGTAGATCTCCGGCACCTCCTGCTCGAAGAGCTTGATGAGGAGCGCGGGATCGGTGCGCGAGAGCACGATCTGCGGTCCCTTCGCGCTGCGGTTCACGCCGCGAATCACTGCCCGAACGCGGTCGCCGACCGCGTAATTCTCGGCGCGCGACTGTTCCTTGCGCGGCAGCTGCGCCTCGATGCGTCCGATCTCCATGATGATGTCGCCGTTCTCGAACCGCTTGACGACGCCGCTGACGACCTCGCCCACGCGGTTGCTGTACTCGGCGTACACGTTCTCGCGCTCCGCCTCGCGCACCTTCTGGAAGATCACCTGCTTGGCCGTCTGCGCGGCGATACGCCCGAGATCTTCGGTTGGCCGCGGGAACTCGATCTCCATATCGATTTCCGCTTCGTCGCCGTAGAGCTGCTGCGCCTCGCTCAGCGAGATCTGATTGGCGGCGTCAGTCACCTCGGCCACGATCCGCTTCACCGCGCACAATTCGATCTGGCCGGTTTCGGTGTTGAAGCGCGCCCGCAGCGTCTCGTTCTTGTAACGCTTGCGCGCGGCCGCTTCGATCGCGTCCTGCACGGCGCCGATGATGACTTCGGTCTCGACGCCCTTTTCCTTCGCGATGGCGTCGATCTGCTGTAAAAGCGGGTTCTGCATATCAGTTACCAGTTTCCGGTTACCGGTCTCCAGTTACCAGTAACCAGTCACGAGTTGCCTGTGCCTTCGTTGCCTGCACTGGAAACAGGAGACTGGCTACTGGCAACTTAGAATTCAACGTCCAGTTGCCCGCGCTTGATCTTCGCGAGCGGCACCCGGTGCGTCTTGCGTCCTTCTTCGAGGAGCACGCTGCCTTCCTCGACGCCCTTGATGCGTCCGGCGAACGCCGACTGCCGTCCGATCGGCTCCGACGTCACGAGCTTTGCGAGCCGCCCCTCGAAGCGCCGATAGTCACCCTCGTGCCTGAGCGGTCGATCGAGACCGGGTGACGACACTTCGAGCGTGTACGTTTCGTCCAGCTCCTGCTGCCCGAACTCGTCCTCCACGTCGAGCAGCGCGCTCAAATCGTGGCTGACCCGCTGGCACTCTTCGATACCGACACTGTCTTCGGGGGCTTCGATCGCGCCGGTCGCGGGACGATCGATGACGACGCGCAGAACCATTCCAATCGGCTCGCGCCGCAGCTGCACGTCGAAGATTTCCAGGCCGTGGCTGCGCGCCACGCGCTCGGCCGCGTCGCGAAGTCTGGCAAACTGCTCAGGTCGCGCCGTAACGATTACCCTTGAAAAACAAAAAGTGGGCACCGGCCCACTAGGAAAAACCTCGCAAACGGCACTAATCAGTATAGCAGATCACACCGGTGTCGCTAGAAGGTCGTAGCCCTGCGCGCCGACGATCCGCGCTTTGATGAGACTGCCACCAACCAAGCTCGACGGGTCGCAATCGGTCAAGTAGACGACGGGGTCGATGTCGGGCGCTTGTCCTTCCAGCCGTCCCTGCAGCACCAGCTCATGTTCGGCGGACGGACCATCGATGAGCACGGCCGTTTCGGTACCGATTCTCGACAGCTGAGCCGCCGCGACGAGCCGCTGCTGGCGCTTCATGATCCGTTCGCGCCGGTTCTGCTTCGCCGCCGCCGGCAGGTCGTCCTTCAGCGCGAACGCGCGCGTCCCTTCTTCGTGCGAATAGGTGAACACGCCGAGATGGTCGAAGCGCGTGTCTTCCACGAACGCTTCGAGCTCAGCGAACTCCTGCTCCGTTTCCCCGGGAAATCCGACGATGAATGTCGTCCTCAATGTGACGCCGGGGACACGCGCGCGGATCCGGGCGAGCAGCTTGTCGTACATCTTGCGGTTTCCCGGACGGCGCATCCGCTTCAACACGTCGGCTGACGCGTGCTGCAGCGGCAGATCGACGTAGCGACAGACCTTCTCGCATTCCGCCATCGCATCGAGCACATCATCCGTGATCGTCGTGGGATAGAGATACAGGAGCCGAATCCATTGCAGGCCGGCGATGCGGTTCAAATCGCGCAGCAGGCGCGCGAGCGCGCCACGGTCGCCGCGATCGATGCCGTAGAACGTCGTGTCCTGAGAGATCAGCAGCAGTTCCTTCACGCCCCGTTCGGCCAGCGCGCGCGCCTCGCGCACGATCGAGTCCGCCGTCCGGCTGCGATATTCGCCGCGCAATGTCGGGATGATGCAGAACGCGCACGTGTAGTCGCAGCCTTCTGCGACTTTCACGTATGCGAAATGCCGTGGCGTCGTCTGCAGGCGCGGTGTGTCGGCGTCGTAGATGTAGGTGGGTACGACGCGGCGTGCGGGGTGCGGGGTGCGGGGTGTGCGCGGTGCGGCGTGCGGGATCCGGGTTGCTGGGTGCTTCCTAAAGAAGGTGACCGGTGCGGGGGGTTGCCCCGAATTCGCGCCCCGCGTCCCGTATTCCGCGCCCCGCACCCCGGATCCCGCGCCCCGCGCATCGATTGCCTCAAGTATCTGCGGCACTTCGCCCGTCCCCAGCAGCGCGTCGATCTCGGGGATCTCTTTCTTGAGCTCCTCTCGATAACGTTCGGCGAGGCAGCCGGTGACGACGAGGCGGGTGCATCGGCCGTCACGCTTTCGCCCCGCCATCTCGAGGATCGCGTCGATCGATTCCTGCTTTGCATTGTCGATGAACGCGCAGGTGTTGACGACGAGCACCTCGGCCTCGTCGGCGCTGGGGGTGATCTCGTGGCCTGCCTGCTGCGCAATGCCGAGCATGACCTCGCCGTCAACGAGATTCTTCGGACAACCGAGGGATACAAAACCGATTTTCAAAGTGATGCCTTTTATTTACTCAGCGGCCACGGAGGTTCAATTGAACAAGAAAAATGCGTTTGGTTTCTGCAGTCTCGATGGTCTCAGAGTGAGTGTCACGGATAGAGCCGGTACAGCATTCGGGGGTAAGGAATCGCTTCCCTCAGATGCTCCAGGCCGCAGATCCAGCTGACGACGCGTTCGATGCCCATGCCGAAGCCGCCGTGCGCCACGGTGCCATAGCGCCGCAGATCCAGGTACCACTCGAACGCTTCCTGCGGCAGGTTGTGTTCCTTGATCCGCTGCAGCAGGAGGTCGTAATCGGCGAGGCGCTCACCGCCGCCGATGATCTCGCCGTAGCCCTCGGGCGCGAGCACGTCGACGCCGAGTGCGACCTCGGGGCGATCGGGGTCGGGCTTCATATAGAACGCCTTCACCGCGGACGGATACCGGTGCACGCAGATGGGCCGATCGAATTCCTCCGACAGTGCTGTCTCGTCGGGCGCGCCGAAGTCGCCGCCCCATTCGAACGGGAGCCCCTTCTTTCTCAGGATCTCAGCCGCCTCATCGTACGAGATACGCGGGAACGGCGCCTGCACCTTCTCGAGCTTCGAGGTGTCGCGCTCGAGCGCCTGCAGTTCGCGCTTGCGGTGTTCCAGCGCCCGCCCCACGACGTAAACCACGAGATCTTCCGCGAGCTGCATCACGTCGTCGAGCGTCGCGTAGGCCATCTCGGGCTCGACCATCCAGAATTCCGTGAGGTGCCGGCGCGTCTTCGATTTCTCGGCGCGGAAGGTCGGACCGAACGAATACACGCGCCCGAGCGCCATGGCGTTGGCTTCGTTGTACAACTGGCCGCTCTGCGTCAGGTACGCGGTCGCGTCCTCGAAGTACTGCACGGGGAACAGCGTCGTCGTTCCTTCGCACGCCGCCGGCGTGAAGATCGGCGTGTCGGCGAGGATGAAGCCGCGGCCGTTGAAGAAATCGCGCACGCCGTTGATCACCTCGTGGCGCACGCGCAGAATCGCCTGCTGGCGCTGCGAGCGGATCCAGAGGTGACGCCGATCCATCAGGTAATCGACGCCGTGTTCCTTTGGCGTGATCGGATAATCCTTCGCCTCGGAAACGATCTCGAGCGACGTGACGTCGACCTCGTACCCGCCAGGGGCGCGCGAATCGGCGCGCGCGGTCCCCTCGACGATGATGGCGCTCTCCTGCGTGAGGTGATCGGCGCGCTTGAACATCTCTTCGCCAACCGCCTGCTTCGACATCACGCACTGGATGAAGCCGGAACCGTCGCGGACCGTCAGGAAATGGATCTTTCCGCTCGATCGCCGATTGTGCAGCCAGCCGCGGAGGCGGACCTGCTGCCCCTCGTGCTTTGCGATGTCTTCAATGTAGGCGGTCGTCATTTTAGGTCTCGCGACGCGGCCAGTTGCTGCAGTCGTTCCTGAAATTTGCGGCGGTCGTCATTTTAGGTCTCGCGACGCGGCCAGTTGCTGCAGTCGTTCCTGAAATTTGCGGCGGTCGTCACTTTAGGTCTCGCGACGCGGCCAGTTGCCGCAGTTGTTCCTGAAATTTGCGGCGATTCCGTCAGTACGACAGTAGTTTCTCAAAACGTTCCCGCGCGCGGCGCGCCTGTTCGAGCACTGTCGCGGGTGCCCCCGTATTCCGCAGTTCCATCAGATACGTGCCGTCGAAGCCAATCTTCTGCATCGACATCAGCGCGGCGTCCCAGTCGATCTTTCCCTCGAATGGCACGAGATGGTCGTCCTTCTTCCGGTTGTTGTCGTGCACGTGCGTCGTGATGAGGTGCTCGGCCAGCGACTCCACGGCGTCCGGCACGTCTCCCATCAGGAACGCATGTCCGAAGTCGAGGCAGATGCCCGCGTGCGGCGCGTCGAGATCCTGCTCGAGGAGCGTCACCAGGGAGTGCGCGTCCGACAGCTCGTTCGGGATGACCTCGATCGCGACGCGAACGCCGATCGGCGCCGCGAGCCGGCAGATTTCCTCGATGCTCCGGAACGCCGCCGTCCGGTTGTTCTCGCCACCCTGCGCTTTCGGTGTCCCAAGATGCACGACGAACACGCTTGCGGGAATCTTCCGCGCGATATTCAGCGCCGCCTCCGCCTCTCGCACGGCGTTCTGCCGCTTCGCTCCATCCGACACCGCGTTCGAGATCACTTCTCCCCACTGATCGGGCGGCGACAGACGATCGGTGATCGGCGCGTGGATGCCATGCAACATGAGCCCCGTCTCTTTCAGCCACTGCCCGAGCCGATCGATCGCGGCGGCGTCGTGATAGTCGAAATGGCTGCGCGTCGCGAAGACTTCCACGGCGCCGAAACCGTACGAGGCGATCTCGGCCAGATGCTCTCGGCTCAGCCGCTGATCATGGTACAGGTGCGTGGAGATACCGAACTGCATGAAACCACTGATCTTAGCAGAGTCGGAGAGATCGACCACGGAGGGACGGAATCACACGGAAAAGACGTCCAGGCCAAGCATATGAGCGAAGGCGGACCCTCTACTTCCGGATCATGGCGGGCCAGTTCACCCTTTTCCGCAGAATTGGCAATTTTTGATCCGTGTCCATGCGTGGGCGACTAGCGGAACTCCTCCACATAGGTGGCCAGGAGCTCCCGCATCCGCGCGAATTGTGGTTGCTGGCCGAAATTGTCCCTGACGTACTTCAGCGTGCGTGGAATGTACTGGATATAGACCGGATTGCGGCGCGCGGTGGTCTGGTAGCCGAACGTGCCCAGCGCTTTCAGATTGCGTTGGAGGGCCATCATGTCAAAGCGGTCGCGGAACTCGTCCTCCGAGCCCGTGAGCCCCTTGAGCGCGAGGAAGTAGGCGAGGAGCTCTTCGACGGTCTGGTCGGGAAGATCGACGTACGAATCGCGCAGCAGCGAGACGAGATCGTAAGTGTCCGGCCCCATGCGCGCGTCCTGAAAGTCAATGATGTAGAGCTGCGACTCGTGCAGCATCAGATTGCGGCTGTGATAGTCGCGGTGGCAGAGTACTCGCGGTTCATCCGCCAGCCTTTTCACGAGCTGCGCGAACTCCGCGCGCAGCGCGTCGCCCTGATCGGGTGTGAGCGTCACGCCGCGGTAGGCCTCGAGGAAATGTTTCGTGAAGAAATCGAGTTCCCACGTGAGCTTCTCGACATCGAACGCGATGCCGTAGGGGAGGTAGTCCGCGGATGTGAGGTCGGCGCCGCGGCGCTGCAGCGTCGCGATGAGCGCAACCGCCTGCCGATACAGCGCGGCGTGTTCGGCCGGACTTGCCGCGCCGAGGTGCGCCTGCAGCGTCACGTCGCCGAGATCCTCGAGCGCGAGCACCCCGAGATCCTCCGCGTGGCCGAGAACGCCGGGGATCGGCACCGGCATCTTCGCCATGAGCGTCGCGACGTTGACGAATGGGAGCGTCCGCACATCGAATGGCGCGGCGTAGAGCGCCAGCACGATCGACGGCGCGTCGGGCATGAGCACGCGGAAGTACCGTCGATCCGACGCGTCACCGGTCAGCGGCACGACGCGCGGGTTCTCGGCGGCGAGGCCGCTGCGCTCCAGGTACCCGTCGATGCGCTCGCGCGCATCCGACCCCTGGGTCTGCCGTCTCTCAATCGTTGTCACATTGCCTGCCTTCGCTCCGACCGCGAACCGTGACCGTGAACCGCGAGGGCTGAACCCGGAACCGCGAACCGTGAACCGTGAACCGTGAACCATGAACCATGAACCATGAACCATGAACCATGAACCGTGAACCGTGAACCGTGAACCGTGAACCGTGAACCGTTACATCCGTTCCACGACCAGTCCGCTCTCGGTCCCCACGATTGCGCAGCGCTCGTAGCGCGCGCCGTCAGCGATCGTGACGCCATCGGCCAGGATGCACTCGTGCAGCTCCGCACCGGCGCCAATCGTCACATCATCCCACAGCACCGAGCGCGTCACGCGAGCGGACGCCGCCACCTCGACGCGGGCGCCCCAGGCCGGGCGACCCTCACGTCCCGCGGCAGAGGCGAGTTCCAGCGATGTCTCGAGGAGGCCTGACGGCGTGCCGATGTCCTGAAACGTGGCGTCGCTGATGAAACCAATCACCGAGCCGGGACGCTCGGCCATCAACGGCGGATACACGCCGCCGACCGACTCCGCGGGAACGCCGTCGGGGAGCGGTGCAAAGACGTCAGCCTCCACTGCCTGCACGCCGACGAAATGAAAGGACGGCTGCGCCGCGCCGCGCCGCGTGAATCCGGTGACCGCGCCGCTCTCGTCGAGCAGCACGCCGCCGTACTTGTCCGGCCGCGGATTCGGGATCAGCGCCATCGTCACGAGCGCGCCCGAGCGCCGATGGCGATCGCGCAACGCGGTGAGATCCACGTTCGTCATGGTGTCGCCGTTGACGAGCAGCAGCGTGCGAGCGGTCTGACCGTGGTCTGACGCCGAGCCGGCTCCATCGAGCAGCAGCGGCAGCGCGTGGCGCGGCCCGCCCGCAGAGCCGAGCACCGGCGACTCCCACGAGTACCGCACGCGCGCGCCAAGATCCCCGCCGTCGCCGACGAGCGCCGTAATGGATGCCGGGCGATGGTGGAGGTTCAGGACGAGATCGGTGACGCCGTGAGAGACGAGCCAGCGGATCGCGCGGCGGGCGAGCGGTTCGCCGTCGACCGGCACCGCGGCCTTCGCGCGGGCCAGCGTGAGCGGACGCAGCCGGGTTCCCAGCCCCGCGGTCAGCACGAGGGCGCGCTCGAAAGGCGCCGCGCTCAAGATCTGTCGTCGAACACCATGTCGGTGCCGGCGAGACCGAACTCGTCGCGATACTTCAGGAACAGTCCGCGATACGAATCGAGAACGTAATCCGCGGGGCTCCGTCCGAGCGCTTCGGCCATCGACATGATGCCCTGCTCGCTTCCCTCGATCTCGACGAACACGCCAACCGGCGTTTCGTCGATCGCGACGGTCACGTCTTCGTGCGAGAACTCTTCGCGATACTTCTCGTAACAAAACCACACGTGCAGGCCGAGCTCCTCGAGGATGCGCAGCAAAACGACACCGTCGCCGACGAGCGTCTCGAGCTCCTCGCGGACCTTCATGAGCGACGGCTGGACCGGTCCCTTGAACGTGATGCGGCTCTTGCCGTTCTCGACGCGCACACGCAGCACGCAGCGCCGGCGCCTCAGCATCTCATCTTCGGTATCGAGCAGTGAGTCTTCCTGCAGACGGCGGCCCAGCAGCGGCGACGCACCCGTGGCCAGCACAGCCTCGCGGGCTTCCTCGACAGAGTCGAAGCGAAGCTTGATCTCCCGTTCGAGGGTGGTGGTCGTCGCCATGCAGCTCTCCTTCGCGCAAAACGGCGATTATAGTGCGATCGGCCGCCACGCTCCACGCCAGATCCATTGGCGTACGAACACGTACATCACGAAACATTCCACTGCAAAGGGCGGAAAACCAGCGAAACCCGCGACGGGCATCTCGAATATTTTCACGTGGGGTGGCACCGGCACGTTGTAAATCCATTTCGCCCGAGCCCAGAAGTTCCAGAGCTCCCACAGGAATCCGCAGATGAGGCCGGACGCGAGCAGGTTGACGACTCGCCCGCGATGGCCGTCCACGAGGTCGCCGCGAATCGATTCCGCGCCCGCGGCGGCATTGAGGGGATCGAGCACGAAGATGAACCCGAGCCAGACCGGCGCCGCAAGCCAGGTGGATGGATGGACGATCGGAATCAGCAACAGCACCGCGCCTGCGATTACGCTCGCCCACCCTCTGATTCCGAGCGGCACACGATGCGGTCCCGCCCGCCGGTATGGCGGTGCCCGTCGATCGCGCACCGAGCCCACGAGTTCGGCGGTCTCAATGAGCCCAAGCGATATCGTGGCAAACGCCCAGGCGTAGCCCGCGTACCGCACCAGCAGCACCTCGGGCAGTCCGATGTAATACCAGTTGTGCAGCGTGTACTTGTTGTAGAACTCGAAGATGACCCACATGGGAACGCCAACGATCGCGATGAAGACCGCCTCGGCGCGATTGTCCCGCAGCAGCGACGATCCCCGGCGGCGCCACACGAGGCCGTCGACGAGCAGGATGTAGCCGGTCCAGGCAATTGGCGTGTGCCACGACCAGAAAGGCTCGATCTTCGCCAGCATCGCGGCTTCGGAGATCGCGATCACGGCGAGGCCGATCCACGCGGAGAACGGCACGTGACGCGTCATGCCGCGGATCGCTCGAATGCCATCAGTTTCATCGTGCCGCCAAGACCCTCCGGCGCGATCAGCGTGCGAGCCTGGAGCCGCCGCCGCACGTCTTCAGTCCGGCGGCCTGTCGCAAGACGATCGACGAGTCCGGCATCGACGAGAAACTGTGCCTGATCGACCGAGCGCGTGACCCGAAGGCCCATTGCTTCCGCGGCCAGCCGCACGGCTGTGAAGTCCACGTGCGACGTCAGGTCCGCTTCTCCCGGATCGTCGAGCCATCGGTCATCCACTCGATGACCGGCGTAGCGGGCGAGCGTGCCCGAGGCGTGCGCGCCGGAATACAGCTCGATCGCCTCGTAGCCGTAGTCGAACACCAGCAGCTCTCCCGCGCGGAGCGCGCGTGCAGCATCCGCGATCCATTGCGACGCGTTGAGACTCACCTCCGCACGCCACCCGATTTCGAGCGTCGCCCCCACGCGTGCAAGCTGCGCCTCGATCGCAGGCGTCGACACGCGATCGAGGACAGGCGTCAGGCCTGCGCCGACGTATATCTCGCGCAGGCCATTCTCCGTCATCATCACCACGTGGCACGGCAGCGCATCCAGCAGCTCGTTCGCAATCACGGCGCCATGAATCTCGTGCGGAAGCGCGCTCCCCGCGTACACGAGCGTACCTGCGTGGGGACCCAGCGTCTCGCGCTGCGCGTCGCGCGCGGCGGCACTGCGCTCGACGAGGTGCAGTCGTATCGCGGCGTAGAAATCTGGAAATTCGCGCGCGGCCGTATCGAGAATATCGCGCGCGAGGCGGCCGTTGCCGGCGCCCGCATCGACGAGATCAAAACGATCTGGTGACGTGGGGATTTGGGGATTTGGTGATTGACGGTATCGACGTGCGAGGTGCTGCGCGAGACACGCGCCAAAGAGCGGGCCCGCATCGACGCTCGTGTAGAAATCCCCCCTGCGTCCGGAGCGCTGCGGACGCGTCGCGTAGTAGCCGAGCGACGGATGATACAGCGCGAGCTCCATGTACTCCGCCACGGTCAGCGGCCCGGTTTCGGCGATGCGGTCGGTGATGAGTGCCTGGATCGATGTCACGGCGCACGCGTGGTTCACGAAGACTACGAAGCTATATTAATGATCTTCGTGATCTTCGTACCTTTGTGATCTTCGTGGTGACGCCGTGCCGCGTGATAACGGCCGTGGCCCGGTTCCGCCTTCGCCGCGACGCGGCTACGGCGGACGAGCGCCATATACAGAAATCGCGGGCCGGCGAACCGGCCCGCGATGGTTCCGTCTGCAGTCCCAGCACTCGTAGGGCGGGTCTTCAGACCCGCCGGGTCTAAAGACGGCCTACCGCTTGGTAAACGTGACGAAATACCGCTGCCCGTTGCGCCAGACCTTCATGAACACCGGTTGACCGGCCTGCACCTTCGCCAGCTCGCGCGTGATCTGACTGACGGTGCTGACCTTCTGACGATTCACTTCCAGGATGACGTCGCCCGGCGCAACCGCCGACGCCGCGGGGCTGTCGCGCTCGACGTCGCTGATGATCGCGCCGCCTTCATTGCGCGGGAGATCCATCCGTCGCGCGAGCTCCGGCGTGATCGGATCGAGCGTGATGCCCAGGCCCGTCGGGGTCGGTTCCTGGTCGTTCGGGTTGTCTCCCTGCCGCGAGGAATGTCCCTGCTCGGCATCGAGATCCAGCTCGTCGATCGTCACGTTGACGGCCTTGCGCTGGTTGTTGCGGAAGATGGTGACGGGCACCGTCGTCCCTGGCTTCGTGCCAACGACCATGGCGACCAGCGTGTCGCTGTCCTTGACCGGCCGACCGTTGAACTCCGTAATGACGTCTCCGGGCTCGATGCCGGCCTTGTCCGCCGGTCCGTTGGGGTTCACGAAGCTGATGAGCGCCCCGCTCGTATTCGGCAGGCCGAACGCTTTCGCGGTTTCAGTGGCCAGATGATCGCGATTCACCTGCACGCCAATGACGCCGCGAATGACCTTGCCCTTGCGCAGCTGCGGGAGCAGATCGCGCAGCGCGTTGATGGGCGTCGCGAAGCCGATGCCGATGTTCGCCGACCGCTGGTCGGTGTAGATGGCAGTGTTCATGCCGATCACTTCACCGCGCACATTGAGCAACGGACCGCCCGAGTTGCCCGGATTGATCGCGGCGTCGGTCTGCAGCATCGGCTGCTCGCGACCGTTGAAGCCGCCCATGGGACGGCCGAGCGCGCTGATGACGCCCACGGTCACCGTGTGACCGAGCTGGAACGGGTTGCCGATCGCCATGACCCAGTCTCCGGGCTGCATCTGCTCGGAGTCGCCGAACCTCATTTCGCTCAGCGGCTGCGATGGCATCTCGGTGAGCTGGATGAGCGCGCTGTCGGTCAACGTGTCGTGCCCGACGACCTTGGCCGCATACGACACGCCGCGCTCGGCACCGTACAGCGTCACCTTGATCTTCTCGGCCCCTTCCACGACGTGATTGTTCGTCAGGATGAAACCGCCCTTGTCGATGACAAAGCCCGTGCCCGCTCCCTGCATCAGGGGGGTCTCGTCGTTGCCGCGGCCGCGATTGCGTCCACGCGGCGTCGGCGTAGGCTGATCATCGCCGCCGCCGAAGAAACGGCGCAGCAGGTCGTCCCCCTGCCCTCCGAAGTATTCCGTCAGCTCTCGGCCGCGCGCGCGCGCCTCCGTCTGAATGTTGACGACCGCCGGCGCGTTCACCTTCGCAATCGTGCGGAAGGTCGTCGCGTCGATCGCGCCGCTGAGCGGCGCGCTGTTGGTTGGCGGCACCGAAACGCTCTGTGCCGCAGAAGATGGGGTCAGGTCCAGCCTCGACGTGATCACGACGGTGACCGCCATCGTCGCCAGCGCGATCAATACAACGTAAAAGAGCGAGATCTTGCGCGTGGACATTGGTTCGAGCTCCGCTAGTCAGTTACCTGTTGGCCAGTTATCAGTTGTCAGTTGTCAGTTGCCGGTTGCCAGTTGCCAGTTGCCAGTTGCCGGTTGCCGGTTGCCAGTTCTCAGCTCCCTCCGGCTTGTCGCGCCGTAGCCGTCTTGCGGCGAAGGCGGACGAAGCCCGACGAAGGCGCGTCATAACACAACGAAGTCGGTTTGCAGGGGACCCGTGACGGTCGCCTCGCGTTCGCCCACGAACATATTGATTTCCGTGCGGACGCCGAACTCTTTCGTATAGACGCCTGGTTCTATGGTAAACCCGGTCCCGGGGATCAGCCGGCGTTCGTCGTGCGTTTCGAAATCGTCCATGTGGACGCCGTTCCCGTGGACCTCGGTTCCGAGGCTGTGGCCCGTGCGATGGATGAAGTACTCGCCGAGGCCCGCGCGTTCGATCACGGCGCGGCACGCCCGATCCACCTCGAATCCGCGCAGCGCGCGGCCGTTCGCCGCGGCCTCCTTGACGAGCGCAATGGCGGCGTCGCGCCCGTCACGCGCGGTGGCGAACGCCCGCGCTATTCCGTCCGGTACCGCCGCGCCTGTGAATCCAACCCATGTGATATCAGCAAACACCGCGCCGCTCGCGTCCAGTTTGCCCCAGAGGTCGAGAAGCACCACTTCATCCTCGCGAATCGCGCGGGGCTTCTCGTCAGTCGGCATGTAATGGGGGTTTCCGGCGTTTTCCTGCGCGGCGACGACGGGGGACGAGTCGCTGATGAGCCCTTCGTCGGCGATCCAGCCCGTCATTGCATGCTGCACGTCCATCTCGGTAATCTGGCGCCCGCTCTGCCGCACGTGGCGTACCATCTCGAAGGCGCGATCTTTCACGCGATACAGCCGCTCGGACGCGGCCTTATGTGTCTTCAGCGCCTCATCCGACCAGATCGCCTCGAAGCGCTGTATCAGGTCTCCCGACGATGCGACGTCGATCCCAAGCTGCCGCACGGACTCGACGGTACCGGCGTCAACTCGGGAAACGTACGGAATGGCATTGCCAGGGGAATATTCCATCGCGACGCGCTTCAGGCCGCTGAGCACGCTGCGCAGCCCCTCGCTGAGCTTGTCGCGTTGCGAATAAACCGTTTTTCCGCCGGGGAGATGATCGAGATTATAAGGCTCGATGGCGTGGACGAGCTTCTTTGGCTCTCCCTGCGCGGGAATCACGTAAAACCAGCGCCGAGTCGTCATCTTTGCCGCCGCATCGAGTCCAGTCAATCGCCGCGCGATCGGATTCGAGCCATGGAAATCGTACAGCAGCCATCCATCGAGCCCATCTTCAGTCAGGGCGCGCTGGACAGCGGGGATCGATAGCGGCATGCTTCTGAGTATAGACGACGGATCAGGGGCTTTGGCTCAGAACGGGGACACTCACTCTTCTTCCCGAAACTGGGACGAAGTGTGAGTGTCCCCCTTTCAGGGTGCTCTCAGCCGACCTATAATCGACGCTGCCTGCCTGACGTCTAAACCATATGCGAACCACGATTTCTTTCGTTCTGCTGACATGCGGGTTCCTTTCCGTCACGCCCCTGGCGCAACAGCCGCCGGCAGGGCAGCCCCCGTCGCCGCCGCTCACCTTCAAGGTCGAAGTCAACTACGTCGAGATCGACGCCGTCGTGACCGACGAGCAGGGCAACTTCGTTCGCAACCTGACGAAGGACGATTTCCAGGTCGTCGAGGACGGCCAGCCCCAGACGGTATCGGCGTTCGCCAGTGTCGATATTCCAATCGAGCGCGCCGACCCGCCGTTGTTCGCGAAGAACGCGATCCCTCCCGACATCGCCACGAACCGGACGCCGTTCCAAGGGCGCGTCTTCGTCATCGTGATCGACGATCTGCACATCAACTTCGCGCGGACGTCGCGCGTGCGCGCTGCCGCGAGACAGTTCATCGAGCGCTACGTCGGCACCAACGACCTCGTGGCGGTCGTCAATACGCGGGGGCGGTCCGATGCGATGCAGGATTTCACCAGCAATCGTCAGCTCGCGCTCAAGGCCGTCGATCGAGCGATGGGGCAGGGGGCGGAATCGTCGACGAAGGCCGCGCTGCAGGACTATTCGCTGAACCAGGGCACGCCGGGCGCCGACTCGCGGATCAATCGGGACTTCAACGAGCTCGAGCGATATACGAATGCGCGCAACTCGCTCGATACGCTCCGAAGTCTTTCCGAATTCGTGTCGGGCATGCGCGGGCGCCGGAAGGCCATCGTGCTGTTCAGCGAAGGGATCAACTACGACGTCGGGAATACCATCCAGAACCGTTACGCGACTGACGTGCAGGCGGCGATGAACAATCTGTTCGCCGCCGCGACGCGCGCCAACGCGAACATCTACGCCGTGGATCCACGCGGGGTCACGTCCGGAATGGAAGACTCGATCGATATCGGATCGTTTCCGACCGACAATTCCATCAGCCTGACGGAGATGCAGAACGAGTTGCGGATCTCCCAGGACAGCCTCCGCGTGATGGCGAACGAAACGGGCGGCCTTGCGGTGCTCAACGCGAACGACTTCCGCACCGGGTTCTCGCGCATCCTCGACGAGAACAGCAGCTATTACGTCCTCGGCTATTACCCAGCCAACGACAAGCGCGACGGCCGGTTCAGGAACGTCCAGGTCCGCGTCACGAAGCCCGGCTTGCGCGTGCGCGCCCGCCGCGGCTACTACGCGTCGAAGGGAAAGCCCGACAAACCGAAGCCAATCGGTCGCGAGGGGACCACCGCGGAGCTGCGCGATGCGCTCGGGAGTCCCATTCCCGTCAGCGGCCTGACGCTGGCGGCCGCCGCGGTGCCGTTCCGCGGTGCGTCGCCGAACGACGCGATCGCGCTCTCGCTGGAGATCGACGGTACGCACCTGAAGTTCGACAAGAAAGAAGACGGGCTGCTTCACAACGACATCGAAATCTCGCTCTTTGCGTCGGACACGGCGGGCAAGATCAAGGACGGTGCGCGAGACGTGCTCGCGCTGAAGCTTCGTCCGCAGACGTACGAGATCGTTTCGAAGAGCGCGATCCGCGTGGTGCGCCGCCTGCAGGTGCCGCCCGGCAAGTACAGTCTGCGGATTGGCGCGCGCGACGGCAACGGTGGCACGGTCGGCAGCCTCATTTATGAGCTCGATGCGCCCGACTTCTCGAAAGGACCGCTGACGCTGAGCGGCATCGCGATCACATCGGCTTCCGCGAGCCGCATTCCCACGACGAACGCG
>Ga0066677_10000193_pt1 | contig 21077 bp, 11 predicted proteins | sample GraSoiAngelo_126_FD_62299 | JGI IMG/M metagenome (GOLD analysis project Ga0066677, IMG submission 62299) | Grasslands soil microbial communities from the Angelo Coastal Reserve, California, USA - 14_0927_09_20cm | ecosystem: Environmental > Terrestrial > Soil > Grasslands | place: USA... | reverse complement strand
GGATTTTTCGGATCGATCCAGATCGCGTGCTGATCGACGTGACCCGGATCGCCGTTGCCCCCTGCATCGTCGAGCGTGGCGAATGTCTTGCCGCCATCGAGCGACTTCGCGACTGGAAGGCCGGCTACGTAGATAGTCTTGTCGTTCGTGGGATCGATGCGAAGCTGGGAGAAGTACATCGGACGCGAGTTGCAGTTGCTGATCAGCGTCCACGTCCGTCCCTTGTCGTCCGACCGGAGGACGCCGCTGCGTTTCGGATCCAGCGCAGGAGGTGTGCGAGGCGGACCAGGCTCCAGCGGTTGCCCGCCACGCCCTATGGCGAATCCATGCCCCGGCCCCCCGTTGTTGCACCAGTTGTATACGTTGCCGCGGCCGAATCCTCCGCCTCCGCCGGCGGGGGCGGTGACCGCAGGCGCGTTCGTTCCGGCTGGCGCCGCACCGCGCGCAGCTGGCGCACCCGCAGCACCCGGCGCAGCACCCGGCGGCGTGACGGCCGCGGCGCCCGCCGGCGTGGCTTCGGTCGCAGCGCCTGTATCGACGCCGCCGACGCGCTCGGGCGTCGCCTGCTCTCCGGCCTCGACCTGCGCGTAGACGACGTTCGGATTCGAGCGCGAGACGTCGAGCGCAATGCGTCCGTATGTGCCCGTTGGAAGACCATTCCCGGTCAGACGATTCCACGTCTTTCCGGCATCGGTGCTCTTCCAGATGCCGCTGCCGGGGCCACCGCCGTTGAAACAGCAGCCGCTGCGCCGGCGCTGGTAGCTCGCCGCATAAATGATGCTGGTATTGAGAGGGTCGATCGCGACGTCGGTGAAGCCCGTGTCCTCGTCGATGAACTTCACTTTGTTCCACGTCTTCCCGCCGTCGGTTGTCTTGTAAACGCCGCGGTCGGGACTGGGTCCGAACAGGTGCCCGGGCGACGCAACGTACACCGTCTCGGGATCCTTTGGATCGATCACGATGCGCGCGATCGTCCGCGTGTCCTTCAGGCCGACGTTCGTGAATGTCTTGCCACCATCGGTGGTCTTGTAGATGCCGTCACCAAAGGATGATGTCTGTCGGTTGTTCGCCTCTCCTGTGCCGACGTAAACGACGTTCGGATCGCGCGGGTGGATGGCAATGTCGCCGATTGATGCCGTGTTGAGTGTCTCGAACACCGGTGTGAAGGAGACACCGTTGTTCTCCGACTTGAAGACGCCGCCGACGGCGTAGCCGACATAAATAATATTGGGATCGGTTTCCGATACGGCGATGTCGTCGATGCGCCCGCCCATGCTGGCGGGACCGATGGAACGAAAGCGGAACGTCGAGAGCAATGGATCCTGTGGCGCATTGATGACCCGCTCCGGCTGCGCGGCGCCCCCCTGCACCTCGGGACGCACGGCAAGCACGGTCGCGCCGAGCGCGAGAAACGGGAACGCTACGAGCACGTTGCGCCGAACGCTGCTGGACAAATCTGACATGGTCCGGAGTTTTTCACCCGGGACTGAAACGTGTCAATCCCGCTCGATGCATGATGCCTGAAGCCCGGAGCTCGAAGCCATACGCCGCTTCGATCTGGTAGCATGCGAGCGAGTCAGTGATGCTCCGACGCCGCCTTCTCTTTCTCTCGTTTCTCTGGTGGTTGATCGTTGCGCTGCCGCTGTCCTGCGTGAAGCAGGCGCCGGCTACGGTCACGCCGCCGGCCGCGATACCCGCATCGACGCCGGCGCCAGCCCCGCGAGAAGCCAGGCGTCCTGCGATCCCCGATCGCCTGAGCGATGCAGAATTCTGGAATCTCATCACCGAGTTTTCTGAACCCAACGGCTTCTTCCGCTCCGATAACCTGCTGTCGAACGAAGTGTGGATGCAGTACGTGATTCCGGAGCTCCTCGAGATCGCGACGCCCGGCCGCGTTTACATCGGCGTTGGACCCGAGCAGAACTTCACCTACATCACTGCCGTGAAGCCATCGATGGCGTTCATCATCGACGTGCGGCGCGGCAATCTGAACCTGCAGCTGATGTACAAGGCGATCTTCGAACTGTCGACCGATCGCGCCGACTTCGTGTCGCGCCTCTTCTCGCGGCCGCGCCCCGACAGACTCACCCCGCGGTCGACCGCCGCCGACCTCTTCTCGGCGTACTGGCCGACGCAACCGAGCGACGAGCTCTTTGCGGCGAACTTCGATGCCATCGTCAACCACCTGTCGAAGACTCACGGCTTCACGCTGTCGCCCGACGACATCGAAAACATCAGGAGTGTGTACGCGCAGTTCGAGACGGCAGGACCCGCGCTGACCTATTCGATGGGCGGACGTGGCGGGCGCAATTTCCCAACCTATGCGGATCTGATGGTCGCCACCGACGAAGGGGGCACGACGCGCAGCTATCTCGCGACCGAGGAGAACTTCGAGTTCATCAGGTCGCTCGAATCGCGGAATCTGCTCGTCCCCATCGTCGGCAATTTCGCCGGACCGAAGGCCGTCCGCTCCGTCGGCGCCTACGTGCGCGCGCGGAACAGCGTCGTCCAGACGTTCTACCTGTCGAACGTCGAGCAGTATCTGACGATGGATGGGATCTGGCTGGACTTCTGCCGCAACGTGGCAACGCTCCCGATGGACGGGACGAGCCGGTTCATCCGCTCGGTGCGCAACACACAGTTCGGTTTTCCTGGCGGCCTCACGAACCAGCTTGGCGCGATGGCCGAGGAAGTGAAGACGAACAGCTGCGGAATGTGAAATGGCCCGGAGCGTACGGCCCAGGGCTCAGGGGTAGCTCACGGATCAAAACGACTCAAGGCTCGTCGCCTCAAGCCAGCATGAGCCCTGAGTCATGAGCCCCGAGCGGTTTCAGAATCTCACGCCCACTCCCAAGCGAACCTGATTGACGTTGTACGCGCTGCCGGCGTTCAGCGCGGAGGCGACGGTCCCGCCTGCGAGAATCTTCTTATATCGATATCCGACGTCGAGCGTCACCGGCCCGCTCTGGACGAGCATACCGCCGCCGGCGCCGAGCATCGGCTCCGTCCGATTGAGAAACGCGAGACCGGCATCGACGATCGCATCCGCGCGCCCGCTGATGCCGCTGATACTCGGCGTCAGTCGCGCGATTCCCGCCGTGGTCTCGAAGTAGGGCCGTACGACGGAATGCGACGTCATGAGGCGCACGCCCGCTTCGCCGTACCACGCGGACACGCGAACGCCGACCGGCGTGTAATCGAGCAGATCGAAGAGGGGCGACTTGATATCGGTCATCCGTCCGCCCTCGGCGATCATCTGCATGTTCGGTATCAGGCCGACCGCGACGCGGCCGCCAAACGTCGATGCGCTCGTGCTCCCGAAGGTCGAGGATCCAAACGTGAGGCCGCCGAATCCCTGCACCTCCGTGTTCGCGGTCTGCGCCGAGACGAGCGACGGTAACGCACACGCCGCGATCACCGCGGCGACGATCAACGGTCTTCGCATATGAGGACACTCCAAGGGTCGATGTCACGGACATGAGCAACCCGAGTACCAGCCATATCCGGCGCAAAACTGGCGCAGATGCCGCGCATTCGAACAAGCGTGCGATCGTACGCCCTGCAGCGAGGACAGCTCATGACTTATGGCTGAGGGTGTATGGCTTATGCCGGCTCAGGGCCTTAAGGCAGCTTCAGTCGTGAGCCGCGCCTCTTTCAAGGAAGCGGTCTCATTTCCTGCACTGACACCGCGAGACCGACATGCAGCCAGCGCAGCGGGAATTCTCCGGGGATGTACAGATCGGGCCGCGTGATTTCGTCGGCGACCTCCACGAGAATCCATCCATCGGAGCGGATGTCTTTCACGGAATAGGTCTGAGGGGGACCGCCGCCGGCCCAGGTGAACGCGTATCGCCTGCCTTTGACGAGAAACGACGGCGTTGCGAGGTTCACCGCCGTGCCGTCTACGAGACGGACGACGTCCTGCGCATCCGCGCGGACGGAGATCTCGCGCGATGCGCTGAGGCCGAGCACGAACGCAAGCGCGATCAGGAAAAACCCGAGAGGACCGGAGAGGCGGACGGGCGCCATGGGAGCCACTCCTCCAGGCGCTGGCGACCACAGGATACGAAAAACGGCCACCGAAAGACAGTCGCCGCCACAGAAAACACAGAAAACACAGAAAACCACGGAAATACCGGTTCTGTGGCTGTGGCTGTGTTGTGCTGTGTTGTTCCGGGCCTACCTCTCGGTGGCCGCCAGCAGCGCTCCTAGGTATTCCTTCCACACGGCCGCGAGCGTGTGGGTGCCGTGGCCGGCGGTGCGATCGCTCAGCGGGATCATGATCGCGCGGCCGTTCGGGACGCGCGTGATCTCTCGCTCGAGGACGCCGATCTCCGGCGGATTGACGAGGTCGTCGGCGGAATTGATGGCGACCAGGGGCGCCTTGATCCGCTCGAGGGCGGGCGCCGGATCGTAGTCGCGCGACGACTCGAGCGCATACAGCGTGTCGTTCGCGTCGTTCGCCCGGATGTAGTTCGCGACGTAGTCGTCGATCTCCTTGTCGCTCTCGGTGAGCGTCGGAGCGCGGCGATAGCGAATCACCGGATTACTGCCCACGAGCCACAACATCTGTGCGGCGGTGCGCAGGCTCTGCGGCTCGGTCGTATAGTCTCCGCCCTTCCACTCCGGATCGTGCCTGATCGCATCGATCGCGATCCGGCGCCACACGCGGTTGCGTCCGGCGATTTGCGATGGCACGCTCGCGAGCGGCATCAGGGCATCCATGAAATCAGGATACTGTTCTCCCCACATCCAGGTGTGCATGCCGCCCATCGACGTGCCCATCACGAGGCGAAGATGGTTCACACCGAGGCCCTCCGTCACGAGCCGGTGCTCCGCCTCGATCATGTCGTGATAGGCGTAGCGCGGAAACTTAGCCCGAAGGCCGTCGCTCGGCTTGCTCGATTGTCCGTGACCGATGTCATCCGGCAGGATGATGAAGTAGCGCGACGCGTCGAGCAATTGACCCGCCCCAAACAGCTCGCCCGCGAATCCTCGGCCGACGAACTGCGCCCCGCTCCCGCCGGTGCCGTGCATGATCAATACGGCGTTCCGCACCACACCCTGCGAATCCTTCCGTGGCTGGCCGTACGTGCGGTAGTGGATACGCAGATCCGGGAGCGCTTCGCCCGACGCGAACGGGAAGTTGCGAATGACATAGTCGCCCTGCGCAGGCTGTGGCGCGTCGGCGGCCGGCGCCTGACACAGCAGGACGGGAAGCAGCAGGGCGGCGGCAGTCATTTCCTGCGGCTCGCCTCGTACACCTCGATGTATTTCTGCATGGGCGTGCTGGCGATCACGTTGGCCACGACGTCGAGCGGCAGATCGTCGAGCTGTTTGAACCGCAGGCACGACTGGCCCATGTCGAGCTTCTTCCCGCGCTTCTTGAACTCGTCCTCGAGGTACTGCGCCTGCTTCGAATCACCATAAGCTGCCATCAGGTACAGCGAATAGTGATTCCTTTGCGCGGCGATGCCCGCATAGCACAGCGGCTGGCCGTTGTACGTGTCGGGATATCGCTTCAGCGGGATCTCGTACGTGATGATGCCCCAGTTGACGGACTCCTCGTATCCCTTCGGCAGGTGCTTCTTGATGACGCTGCGCACCTTCGAGACGACCTCGCGGCGCTCAGGCGGAAGTCCGTCGAGGTACTCGTTTACCGTTTTGGCTTTGCCTCCGAACATCTCAGCCTCCCGTCACCACAACCGCGACTTGCCACTCGCCGACGCGATGAACCGAGGATCGAACCCGCCACTATGAAGACGGTTTCGATCTCTTGTACGTCGGCGGATTCTATATCGGTCGTCCGCCCGCCTCCGCCTGCGAGCAATTCACGCGGGACAACCTGCTAGAGTATTGGGATGTGTCGCAATATCAGGCCTCTCTTCAACTTTGATCCACCCGCCACGGACGAGGAGGTTCGGGCGGCGGCCGTGCAGTTCGTGCGCAAGATCAGCGGGTTCACCAGGCCCTCGCACGCCAATGCTGATGTATTCGAGCAGGCGGTGAATGAAATCTCTGAGAGTGCCCGCCGGCTCGTGGATGCGCTGAAGACGTCAGCGCCGCCCCGCGATCGCGAAGAGGTCGCCGAACGCGCACGCGCCCGGGCCGCCGAACGCTTTGGGCCTGCGTGATTCTCCATCGCGCATCGAGGTCGATGCGCCCGATCTCTCCCCATCCGGCCCTGAACAGCCGGAACGGCCGTCGCCCCAATCTCAATCCTTCAGGACTGACGCGAAGCGCGCTGCGCTGTTCGGCGGCGGCGATGATCCGGCCGTCAAACACGCCCGTTGCGAGCATGACGAGCGCCGTGAGGATCGTCGGTCGCGCGATCTGGTGCTTGACGTGCCATCGCTCGAGCGCTTCCGTCGCGAGGACACCCGCAGCGGAGATATCGACCCAGTCGACGCCGTGCGCATGCGGCGCATGGGCAGCTGGCGCGGCCGCTGCCGGCGCGCGGCGCATGCGACGAACCGTCAGCACCATGCTGCCGATCATCGGGTGATTGGGTAATCGGGTGATTTGGTGATCGGGCATGCGCGATCTACCGGCGGCGCTTCAAAAGCACGCGCGGTAGCGCGTGGGAAGCAAAATTACCCAATTACCCAATTACTAAATCACCAAATCAAGCCTGAGATCGATCAGCGCGCTGGACGCGCAGCCGCGGGTCGGCCGCTTTGGATGGAAAAACCAGCACGCCAGCCTGCTGTCGTTTGCTGCGGACGCATACTTGAACGAAGTCGGCATCACGAGCCGTCTAGATGGTGTGGCCGATCCTCCCGTCAGGGACATCAGCGACACGGCCCGGTGGGCAGCTGTCTATCGGGCCCGTGAAACGGCGCGGCCGGATGCGGTGTTCCGCGATCCGTTGGCGCTGCTGGCCGAACGGAAGAAGGTGAACCCGTCGCGTCCCTGGGCGGTGGTCGTTCAGTTGGACCGCGCGGCCACGTAGGTTTTTCGCGCGCGCGCGGTGAGGCCGCGGGTCTTCAGGCGCACTTCAAGCCTGTGGCTCTTGCCATCGAGCTTCTCGGGCTCGAAGCCGATCAAATACTGGTGGTGCAGTTCGTCCGCGATACGGGCGAACGTGCCGACCAGGTCGTTCGTCCTCGTCAGCTCGAAATACCCGCCACCCGTCGCGCCGGCGATTTTCGGCAGCCCCGAATCCGGTTTCTGGATCTCGGGTCCGGCGCCGAACCCGCCGAACCCTCCGCCGCGTCCGCCGAAACCGCCGGGACGCCCGGGCCCTCGTCCGCCGAACTGCTCGCTCGCCAGGCCGATGGCATACACCATCACATCTTCCTGCTCGGCGCGCCGCATCACGTCGTGCAGCGAGACGTTGTTGCCGCTGCCATTCATCGGGCGGTCGATCCCGTCGGTGAACACGAGCACGACGCGCCGCCCTTCCTGGTGCAGCAGCGCCGTGACGCCGACGTTCAGCGCGTTCCAGAGCGGCGTCGGACCGGCTTCCTGCAGCTCCGTCCGGAGGATCTGCAGCAGCTCTCCCTTGTCCCCCGTGAACTGCCGCGGGTCCACCTGGATGCGCGCGGCGAAGCTGCCGACACGGGCCTTGTCTCCCACGATCATGCGTTCCACGAAGGCTTCCGCCGCGCGCTGCACGAGCGCGAAGTTGCGAAACATGCTGCCGCTGCGATCGAGCAACATCACGACGGTGATCGGCTGCACGTCATTGGCGAACGTGGTGATCGTCTGGCCCTTGCCGTTGTCGAAGACTTCGAATTGATCACGCCCGAGATCCAGGACGGGCTTTCCTGTTGCATCCGACACCGTCGTGTACACCGCCACGGTATAGGCAGCGCTGCGAAACTGCGGCTGTTCCGGCGACAGCGCGACCGACAATGCGAGCGCGATGGGCGCGAACGCGCGCATGAAGAAATAATAGCGGGCTTTTGGCTGTTCTCAACGGGTTCTCACGAGTCGCCGGCGAATTCGCGGCGCAGTGGATTGGTCGCAGCCGACGAGCGGGATTCGCGCGACGGTGTAGTGCAGGCGGACCCCCCGATGACGGCGTCGCGATCCTCTTCGTGGATCAGGTGATAGTTGTTGCGTCCGATCACCTCGTCGCCGTCGAACCCGAGGATGCCGGTGCGCGATGCGGTGTCAAACACAGACACGCCGTTTTCGTCGAGGATGTGAATTGCGTCGTGGGCGTGGTCGAGCGGGAGCCGGACGAAGTCTTCGCTTTCGGATGATTCCCGGGGAAAGCGGAGCACCAGTTCCGGGGATACCAGACGAGCCCTGGCGGTCAGTTGGAGCGACGGCCGCAATCGGTGGCAATGGCCACCTGCCGATGATGGAGGCCTCGAAGAGGCGCATCGTAACTCGGCTGCGCGACGTCGGTCAGCCGACCGCCAGGAAACCGGAATTACGCGCCGCAGTACTGGCCCTGCGCCGCGTCGATGGCCTTCTGCAGCAGAGCCTTCAGAAAGGGATTAGTCACGTAAGCGAGCGCAGCTTCGGCCTTGTTCAGACTGTCGCAGATCTGGCCGTCCGACGGCGCGGTGAACGTGCCGTCAAACGCGCTGACCTTGGTGCTGAACACCGACGTCATGCCGAACGCCATCACGACTGCGAGAGCGAGAGCCGAGACACGATTACGCAGGTTACGCATAGATCCTCCAGGGGCCCGAAGTTTTTGTGGACGGCCGCGGCGTTGCTCGCGACCGTTGACCCTTAGTGCAGGATGATTGCCACCTCTGCGGTTGAATAAACCCTTCAAAATGGCCGTATTTTGTCTGGCGCGGCGGGGAAGTCTTACTGGAAGTCTTCGAGTTGGCGAACTTTTCTGCATCACGTGGGTGTAGATCACGTCGAGCAGACCGCGAATCGTGCCGGTGCTCTACCAGCAGTCAGACGAAGAACTTCGGTTTCAGAATTGTGAGAGAGATGGTCAGGGAATCGAGAGGGAGCCTGGATCCGGCGCTCGCCACGGAGCGCCGAATCCTGTGCTGGGGGTCCTTACTGGGGAAGAGCGTCCGCCGGGCAGTCCCACGAGAAATAAAACGCGCGGAACACCGTCGCCTGGACGGAGTCGGCGGGCGCCTTGTAAATCTTGCCCAGGATGAACGCGCAGGTGTTGCGCTGCGAACCGCCCATATCGGCAAAGATTGTTGCGCTTCCGAGAACACCCGCCATGATCCCTGCCAGCACGAACGCGCCGAAACGGTTACGAAGGTTACGCATCTTCATTCTCCCTTTGAGTGTGGGGCGCTACGGTCATTCGCGGCATCCCCGAGGCCCGCCCATCGGCGCGACCGAGTTGTTGGTTATTACTCATCCATTTAGCGAATCACTTGCCATCCTGGAATCAATTAACTTCAAACGACTTACATCGTTGTGCCCACCCGAAGTCTGCCTCGCGGAGGACAGAAGTCCCTCTGCCGCCGCCATTTACTTCACGTAGACCAGCGCGACCTCCTTGACGACCGGCGTGCTGGAGACAACGCTCGTCGTCAGCGTGACGCGGTACTGTGCGTAACGGCTGGAGGTGCCGATCTGACCGGCGTTCGGAACGGCGTTGAACGGAGTCCAGGTCGCATCTGGTGCCGCGGTGTCACCGGTGCGGACCTCAATCGTCACGCCGGATGAGAGCAGGCTTGCCAGGTCAGACACATAGAACAGGCGCTGCCATGCGACGGTCGAGCCCGCGTCGTAGACCGGCGAGGTGTAGGTGCCGGTCAGCGCATACGGCGTCATGCGGATCCAATCGACTTTGACCGCGCCGTCACCCACGGCGAGATCCAGGATCGCGGGACGAAGCGTGACTGTGCTGGCAAATGTCAGCAGCTGCGTCGCGACCTTCGTGCCGTCGATCCAGTAGATCACCGATACCGCAGTCCAATCGATGCGGAAGCGGTGCGGCGCACCGAACCAGTTGCCGGCGATCGGAGTCTCGAGCGTCTTGGCGGAGGTCACAGACCGCGCGTAGAGCTTGCCGTCTGCCTTCACGCCGAACATCGCGAACGGCGCAACCATCGCACTCGATCCGAAGCCGACGTTCTGGCTCGCCGTCGAGGCGAACGTCGCGGAGAACTCGAGCGTCCGTCCCGGCGCAAACGCCGCCGCTGAGACGAGCGCTGCGCCTTCCACCGTCGCCACTCCATTCCCGACGGCCGACGAACCGCCCGTCACGAGCGCCGTGCTCGTCCACCCGGCCGGCAGCGCAGCGCCGAAGAACTCGGCGCCGGCCGTCGGCTTCAATGTGATTTCGCCGTTCGCGGTCTGGACCACCGCCGCGCCCGCGTCCACCGTGCCCGACAGGAAGTCGGTGGACGTGCTCGTCACCCAGGCCTGCGGCGGCGTCACCGTCACCGTGGCCTGCGATTTCGTCAGGTTCGCGTTCAGGGCCGCGCTCAGATTCAGCAAGAAGCTCTTGATGAGGGCGGCGTAGTTCTCCGGATTGATCACGAGCGTGATTACATGGCTCGTCTCACCCGGCTGGAACGTCAGCACGCCCGACGCAGGCGTGTAATCGCTCCCAGCGACGGCCGTGTTGTCCCCAGTGCTGTAGCTGACCGTCACGATGTCACTCGTGTCGTTCGACAGCGTGACGGTGAGGACGGCGTTGATCGTCCCGCTGGTCGCCGCTCCAATCGTCACGTCGGAGACGGTGATCGACGGAACCGGATCGTCGTCTTCGATGTCGCCGATACCGTCGGCGCCAACCACCGATTCAACCGGATTCAGCAGCTTCAGGAACACTCGCTGCGTCCGCTCGTGCCGTGTGTCGCCGACGACCGGCACGTTGATGAGCACCGGATCTGTCGATTCGGATGGGAACGTAATCGTTCCGGTCACCGGCACGAAGTCGACGCCTTCACGCGTTGTGGTTGTCGGGTCCGCGACCGTCACGTAATCGACCGTCATCGGTTCCTGGTTCGCGTTGGTCGGTGCGACGGCGAACGTCATGTTCTTCTGACCGCCCGTGCCTTCAGTCATCGACGTCGAGGTCGCCTGCATCCGCGGCGTGGTGTCGTCGTCGAGGATGGTGCCCAGGCCCTGCGAGTTGCCGATTGTGGCGTTCACCGGCGCCGAGAGCACCACCGCGAGGGTCTCATCCCTTTCCTTCGTCGTCTCGCCGACGATCATCACGGTGACGGGCTTCGAGACGTCACCCGGCGCGAACGTCAGATTCCCCGACGTCGTGATGTAGTCCTTCGGCGTAGCAGCCGTGCCCGGCTGTGACGCGTAGTGCACCGTGACCGTCACGGGGCTCGCGGCGGACATCGTCACGTTGAACACCATGGGCGTCTGGCCGCTGTTACCTTCGTAGACGCTCGGGTGGTCGATCGACAGACTCGGCTTCGGATTAATCGTGATCGTGAACGTCTGCGCCGCGCTCGTGTCGGCGCCGCCGTTCGCGGTGCCGCCGTTGTCGTGCAGCTGCACGGTCACGACCGCCGATCCGGTGACGCTGGTGGTCGTCGTGTACGTCAGGGTGCCGTTCGGCGCGATTGCCGGCTGCACCGCGAACAGCGCGTTGTTGTTGTTGCTGACGATGAAGTTCAGCGCCTGACCGCTCTCATCCGACGGCCCCGCGCTCAACCCGGTCGCCCAGCCCGCAATCGTCTGCGCACCGGTATCGACCTGCCACGTCTGATCCGAGCCTTTGACGAAGCTCGGCGCGTCGTTGAGAGAGGTGACGGTGATCGTGAAGGTCTGCGCCGCGCTCGTGTCGACGCCGCCGTTCGCGACGCCGCCGTTGTCGTGCACCTGCACCGTGACGGTGGCCGATCCATTGGCGTTCGCCGCCGGCGTGAACGTCAGCGTGCCGTCCGCGGCAATCGCGGGCTGCACGGAGAACAGCGCGTTGGCGCTGTTCGTCACGATGAAGTTCAGCGCCTGTGCGCTCTCGTTCGCCGGTCCCGCGCTGACGGCCGTCGCCCAGCCCGCGATGCTCTGCGCGCCGGCGTCCTCGCTCACCGTCTGGTTCGCGCCCTTCACGAACGAGGGCACGTCGTTGATCGCAGTGATGGCGATCGTGAACGTCTGGGGCGCGCTCGTGTCGACGCCTCCGTTGGCCACTCCGCCGTCATCGTGCAGGCGCACGGTCACGGTTGCGGACCCGTTCGCGTTCGGCGCCGGCGTGTAGGTCAGGGTGCCGTTCGCGGCGATTGCCGGCTGCACGGTGAACAGCGCCGCGTTGTCGCTGCTCACCTGGAAGTTCAGCGCCTGCGCGGATTCATTGGCAGGTCCGGCGCTGATGCCGCTCGCCCAGCCGACGATCGTCTGGGCCGCTGCGTCTTCGAGGACCGCCTGGTCCGCACCCTTCACGAACGACGGCGCGTCGTTCACGGCGTTGATCGTGACGGTGAAGGTCTGCGGCGCGCTGGTATCGAAGCCGCCGTTTGCGACGCCACCGTCATCGTGGATGCGCACCGTCACCGTCGCCGAGCCGTTGACGTTCGCGGCTGGCGTATAGGTCAGCGTGCCATTCGCGGCAATCGCCGGCTGCACGGCGAACAACGCGTTCGCGTCGTTGCTGACGATGAAGTTCAGCGCCTGCGCGCTCTCGTTCGACGCGCCCGCGCTGATGCTGCTCGCCCAGCCCGCCACGCTCTGTGCGCCGGCATCTTCGTTCGCGGACTGATTGGCGCCCTTCACGAACGACGGCACATCGTTGACGGCCGTCACCGTGATGGTGAATGTCTGCGCGGCGCTCGTGTCCACGCCTCCGCCGGCGATCCCGCCGTCGTCGTGCAGCCGCACGGTGACGGTTGCGGATCCGTTCGCGTTGGCCGCCGGCGTGAACGCCAGCGTGCCGTTCGCGGCAATCGTCGGCTGCACGGCGAACAACGCCGCGTTGTCGCTGCTTACCAGGAAGTTCAGCGCCTGCGCGGACTCATCGGCGGGTCCAGTGCTGATGCCGGTCGCCCAGGCGGCGATCGTCTGCGCCGACGCGTCCTCCAGCACAGTCTGATTGGCGCCCTTCGTGAACGACGGCGCGTCGTTCACCGGGTTGATCGTGATCGTGAAGGTCTGCGCAGCGCTCGTGTCGACGCCGCCGGCAGCGATGCCGCCGTTGTCGTGCGCCCGCACCGTCACCGTCGCCGAGCCGTTCACATTGGCCGCCGGCGTGTAGGTCAGCGTGCCGTCCACCGCAATCGCGGGCTGCACCGCGAAAAGCGCGTTCGCATCGTTGCTGACGATGAAGTTCAGCGCCTGCGCGCTCTCGTTCCCCGGCCCGGTGCTAATCGCCGTGGCCCAGCCGGCAACGCCCTGCGCGCCCGCGTCTTCGTTGGCGGACTGGTTAGCGCCCTCCACGAACGACGGCGCGTCGTTGACCGCCGTCACCGTGATGGTGAACGTCTGCGGCGCGCTCGTGTCCACTCCACCGCTCGCGATCCCGCCGTCGTCGTGCAGCCGCACGATCACCGTCGCGGATCCGTTTGCGTTGGCTGCCGGCGTGAACCTCAGCGTCCCATCCGTGGCAATCGCGGGCTGCACGGCGAACAGGGCGTTCGCGTCGTTGCTGACGACGAAGTTCAGCACCTGGCTGCTCTCGTCTGCCGCTCCGGCACTGATGTTCGTCGCCCAGTTCGCGACCGTCTGGGCGGCCGCGTCCTCGAGGACAACCTGGTCAGCGCCCTTCGTGAACGACGGCGCGTCGTTCACCGGATTGACCGTAATCGTGAACGTCTGCGGCGCGCTCGTGTCGACGCCGCCGTTCGCGACACCGCCGTCGTCGTGCACGCGCACCGTCACGGTCGCCGCGCCGCTCGCGTTCGCCGCTGGCGTGTAGGTCAGCGTGCCGTCAACGGCAACTGCGGGCTGCACCGCGAACAACGCGGCCGCATCGTTGCTGACGATGAAGTTCAGCGCCTGGGTACTCTCATTCGCCGGGCCCGCACTGATCCCGGTGGCCCAGCCCGCGACGCTCTGCGCCCCAGCGTCTTCGCTCGCGGACTGGTTCGCACCCTTCAGGAACGACGGCACGTCGTTGACGGGCGTGATCGAAATCGTGAACGTCTGCGCCGCGCTCGTGTCGACGCCACCGTCGGCGATGCCGCCGTCATCGTGCAGCTGCACGGTCACGGTCGCGGCGCCGTTGGCGTTGACCGCCGGTGTAAACGTCAGCGTGCCGTCCGCAGCAATCGCGGGCTGCACTGCAAACAGCGCGTTCGCGTTGTTGGTGACGATGAAGTTCAGAGCCTGGCCGCTCTCGTCGGCCGGCCCTCGGCTGATGTCCGTCGCCCAGCTCAGGATCGTCTGTGCGGCCGCATCTTCCAGCGCGATCCGGTCCGCGCCCTTCGTGAACGACGGCGCGTCGTTCACGTGGCCGATACCGATCGCGAAGGTCTCCGCCGCGCCCGTGTCGATTCCGCCGCTCGCCGTGCCGCCGTTGTCGTGCAGCCGGACGGTGATGAGGGCGGACCCGTTCGCATCGGCCGCAGGCGTGTAGGTCAGCGTGCCGTCAGCAGCAATTGCCGGCTGCGCCGCGAACAGTGACGGGTTGTTCGAGGTGACGATGAAGTTCACCGCCTGGCCGGTCTCGTTCGCCGGGCCAGCGTTGATGTTCGTTGCCCAGTTCGAAATGCTCTGGGCGCCCGCATCCTCGTTCACCGACTGGTCCGCCCCCTTCGTGAACGACGGCGCGTCGTTGATCGGGTTGATGGTGATCGTGAAGGTCTGCGGCGCGCTCGTATCGACGCCGCCGTTGGCGACGCCGCCATCGTCATGGATTCGCACGGTGACCGCGGCGCTCCCGTTCGCGTCGGCGGCGGGCGTATACGTCAGCGTGCCGTCGGATCCAATCGCCGGCTGCGCCGCAAACAGCGTGTTGTTGTCGTTCGTGACGATGTAGTCGAGGAGCTGCGACTCGTTCGCGGGGCCGGCACTCGCGTTGATAGCCCATCCCGCCACCGACTGCGAACCCGCGTCCTCGTTGACGCTCTGGTTCGCGCCCTTCGTGAAGCTCGGCACGTCGTTGATGCCCAGCACGTTGACAAAGACCGTTCCCGTTGCCGCGCCGCCGCGACCGTCACTGACGGTGTAGGTGAAGCTGTCGGCGCCAAAGTAATTCGGCACCGGCGCGTAGCTCACGGCCATGCCGCTGCCGACGATTGCAACGGCACCGTGCGCGGCGGTCGAGACGCTGGTGATCGTCAGGGTCTGGCCGGGATCCGGATCCATGTCATTCGACAGGACGGTGATGGTGCTCGTCCCGCTATCCTCGAGGACGGTGACGGTGTCGTCGCCCGTCCGCGGCAGACAGTCGATCAGAATCGAGACCGTGGCCTCGTTGCTGCTGGTCGTGCCGTCGGTCGCGGTGTACTTGAACGAAGCGCTGCCGCAGGCGCCGGCGTTCGGCGTGAATGTGAACGCGCCGCTCGGTGCCAGGTCGACGGTGCCGCCGATTTGCGATCCGGGCGACAACACTGCCCTCAGGCCGTCGCGCGCGTAGTCGTTGCCCAGTATCCCGGATGCCGGGATCACGAGCGGCGTCTGGAAGTCCACCTGATATACGCCGTCGTTCTGCGCGAACGGCGCGTCGCCGAGTGTCTCGCTCGACAGGCCGAGGTTCCAGCGGCTCGCGTGCGAGCTGATGATGGTCAGCCTCGCGCCGCCATTGAGCGCCGCTCCTCCTTCACGCGCGGTGACGCACGGATCGAAGTTCGCCGCCGGAATCGACGTCTGACCCGGGCATTCCGGAATGAGGATGCCGTTCCGGAAGATCTGGAAGGACGTGTAATCCTCGCCCGGCAGCAACAGCGTGCTATTAATCGTGAACGCCAGCCGGAGCGGCGAGGCAAGCGAGGTGTTCAGCTCCGTGCCGTCGGGATTGAGCACGGTGATGTTCACCTGCTGGTTGAGGAACGTATAGCCGCTCGGCGGCTGCGATCCGGCGATGACGCCCTGCGCGATCCGAATCGTCGCGGCCGTCGGCGACGTCACGGAGCTCGCCAGCGGGTCCCTGGACGTGACGTCGCCGCCGGTGCTCACCGTGCCGCCGCCGTTCACCGCCTGCGCAACCGCCTTGATCGCGACGGTGATCGTCACGGTGGCGGGGTTGCCGACCGCGTTGAAGTGATCGACCGCAGCGTATGTGAACTGATCGATCCCGAGGAAGTCCGCGTTCGGCGCGTAGTCGAGCGATCCGTCGCTATTGAGGGTCAGCGTGCCGCTTGCCGGTCCACTCACGAGCTGCGCGTGGAGCGGCGCGGTGTCTTCGACCTCGACATCGTGGTCGTTGGCGAGCACGCCACGCGCGTCGACGTGCAGCGGATGGTCGAGAACAGCGGTGTACGCATCGGCCTCGGTGATTGGCGCGTCGTTCACCTGGGTCACCTGCAACGTGACGGTGGCCGGATCGCTGGACGCCTGCCCGTCTGACGCGCGATACGTGAACTGGTCTGGACCGGCGTAATTCGGGTTCGGCGCATACGTGAACGCGCCGCTGGAGCTGAGCGCGAGCACACCGTGCGCGGGCAGCGTCACGAGCGCCGCCGAGAGCGGATCGTTCTCGAAGTCGGAGTCGTTCCGCAGAATGCCCGTCGCGGACGGCACGATCAACGTCGTGTCCTCAGCGATGGAATAGAAGTCGTTGTTCGCGACCGGCGGAATGTTGCCGAACCGCACGTCGATGGATACGGCGGCCGAGGACGTCAACAGGCCGTCGCTGACGGTGTACACGAACGAGTCAGGCCCGCTGTAGTTCGCGGCGGGCGTGTAGCGGACCGATCCGTCGAAGTTGACCAGCACAGCGCCGTGCGCCGCAGGTTCGGCCGCGACGACTTCGAGTGCGTCGTTATCCGCGTCGGTGTCGTTGGCGACCAGGCTGCCCGGCCCTGTCGCCGGCAACGTGACCGTCCCGTTCTCCGGAACGATGATGCTGTCATTCACCGCGACGGGCGCCTGACCCGTGCTGATGATGACGTCATCGAGATCCGGCGTGACGTTCGGATCCGTCGTGGCGAGCACCGCGCGGTATTGAACATAGCGCGAGCTCAGCGCGAGCGGTCCGGGCGCCGCCATTAACTGCCACGCCGACCAGGTGCCGTCGTCGGCCTCCGGCGTGCTGCCGGTACGGATGCTGATCGCGATGCTCGTTCCCGGCGGCGTATTCGCCTTCCACTGCATGCTGCGCCAATCGACGATGGCATTCGCATCGAAGACACGCGAGTGGAACTCGCCGGACGCGGCGTAAGGTGCGAGGCGCATCCAGTCGATCACGACGTTGCCGCCGAAGACGCTGAAGTCGCTCGCGGCGAGGGGCCGCATCGGGCCGGGGACCACGAGGTTGTGCGTCGCGACGACCGCGCCGTCGACCGAGTACACAACGCTCGAGCCGTTCCAGTCGATCGTGTACCTGTGCGGGACGCCCAGGAACCCATTGCCGAGCGGCGTGTCAATGCTGCCGTTGTTGAGGCCCGTATTGGTGCGCGCGGTCAGCATCCCGCCGGACAACGTGCTGAAAATCGCCCACTGCGGCGCCGGTCCCGAGAAGTCCTGCGCGAACCCGGAGTGCTGGAACGCGTCTCCGGTGAACGTCGCGATGAACTCGAGCCGGTGCCCGGGCGTCAGGTGCCACGCTTCCTGGCAGGTGCCGTTCACGTCCTCGCACGTTCCAAGCCGCGATCCGTCGACGAGGACCACGCCGTTGCCGACGAATGCCGCGCCCCCATCGGCATACGGCACGTCCAGCCATCCGGAGGCCAGCGCGGATCCGGAGAACTCGGTCCCGGCGGCGGGCGCGAGGATCACTTCGCCGTCTGCGGTTTCTGACGTATAGGTGCTGCTGCCGGCGCCCGCGTTGAAATCGGGCGCTGATGTGTCGCGCAGCGTCGGGCCGGGCACGGTGACGCTCGGCGCCGCGATGTTGGCCTCGTTGCCCGAACGATCGACCGAGATGACGCGGTAGTAGTAGGTCGTGTTCGGCGTCAGGCCGGAGACCGCGATGCTGTGCTGCGCGACGAATGTGCCGACATTGATCGTCTGGGTTCCTGGAGGCAGCGTCGATGTGCTCGAGAGGATCGCCGGATCCGTGGCGTACTGGATCTTTGACGTAGCCTCCTCGTCGGTTGTCCAGGTGATCGTGACGCGCGAGCTGTCGACGACGGTCGCCTTGACGCGCGAGATGACCGGCGCCGTGGAATCATCGAGCGTTGGCGCGAAGACGACGTCAACCCAGTAGTTGGTCGCGTTGAAGGTGTTGATCGGGAACGCCGATACGCCGTACACGAACAACCCATTGCCGCCTCCCGCCGCGCTCGTCGGCGCGTGCAGCGGCGGTGAATCGACCGGAGCGTTCCCGAAGTACCCGCCATCAGCCGCGTACGACCCCACGTTCGTGTGATACGAGACGACGTAGGTGGTGTTGGCCGTGATCTGCACGGGATTCGAGAAGCTCGCCTGCTGCCATCCGGAGCCCGTCTCGCTGCCGAAGGTGACGCTCGCCAGTCGTGTGCCGTCCATCGACCAGAGATTGCCGATATGCGTGCCGGTGTTCGCCGTGCTCTTGTAGAACCGGACACCGGTGATGAATCCAGCGATGTCGCTGAAGAACTTCGTCCCGAGCTCGACGGCATTGCTGTCGGCGGCCGATGGAACGGCCGGGACGCTCGCAGAACGCCAGAGGCTCGTGCACGGGCACGCGCCAGCGACAATCGACACAGTGATTCCGGCGCCCGCACCCTCGACGTTTCCGCTATCGTCGAACGCCCGCGAGCGGATGTTTGCCGTGCCGGGCGAGCCCGCTGACCATTCGTACGTCCACACGCCCGAGGTCTGGAGATTGGCTGTGTGCCACGTCGCGCCGTTGTCGACCGACACTTCAACGCCGGCGACCGTGCCGCCGCCGTTCTCGACCGCCGTGCCGCTGATCGATATGCGCGTGCCGCTCTCCACGGACGAACCAGCCGCCGGTGACACGATCGTGGACGTCGGCGCGAAAATGTCGGCGGACATCGAGGCCGTGACGAGCGGGCGGTTGGGATTGGCGCCTGTCTGCAACGTGCGCGGCTGCGCGCCCATGTCCGCCAGCAGGTTCACCGTGGCCTGCTGCATCGCCTGATCCGCCGGTATATCCGGCGTTCGATCGTGAATGGAGTCGAGACCCCATGACCACTGCACGGTGCCGGCGCCGAAGACGAGCGCGCCGCTGTTGTGCCGATAGATGGTCAGGCTGTGAGTTGCCGTGCCCTGGGCGACATTGATGCCAAAGTCGACGACCCGCTCGGGGACCACCAGCGTGGTCGTTGACATGCGCACGAGACCCGAGGGAAGCGCCCCGTTGTCGATCACCTCGTCCCACTCGTAACCAAGGCTCTCCACGGACGTGCGGTAGCCCGTCGTATCCGTGGGCGCCAGGTCTGCCACTCCCGTGTTGCGCCAGAAACGCAGACCGGCCATCGAGGCCGGAACATGGATCCGATCGCTGCAGCAGTTGACGGTCCAGAGCTGCCCGGTCAGCGCGTTCTCCGGATTCCCGCCGCCGACCGCGGGGAACCGGGGATCGCGCCACGTGCCGGTCCAAGGGTTGGATGGATTGGGATCGACACGGTTGCCTTGCCCGAACGTTTCCTTGTAGCTGACGAGCGTGCGGAAGCTGGTGTTGAATCCGTCAATCGATGACTCGTAGCGCGTCTTCCAGAACATCTCGTTGCCGCTGAAGAACGCGAGGTTGATGCCCGAGTTGCGCGCGCTCTCGACGTGCGCGCGCTGCGCCGCCGACCAATACTCGTCGTGGCCGACCGAGAAGAACGCCTTCGGACGGTGCGAGCTCGTCAACCCGATAGCCGGGTTCACGCCGAAACGATCGGTGTCCACGCCGGTCCAGTACTTGACGTCGTAGCCGTTGGCTTCGAGCCACCGCACCATCGGATACTCAGCGTTGAACAGAAAGCTCTGGGGATCGTGCGCGCGCGTGTCGAACGGGCGGTTGTAGCTCACCTTGCCCGCGCGTGCCGGACAGTTGTACCGGCCTGCGCTGCTGTCCAGCGGCGCGCCGCAGTAAAGGCTGTTGCCGCCGTACTGGTTGTAGGCCTGCCACGTCGTATCCGACGTCTGGAACAGAATCTCCGATGTGCGCGAGTCGTCGCGCACGATGAAATAGATATGGCTCGAGGCGTTCAGGTCGTCGCTGCGCGACAGCTTCGCGACGAAGATGCCGGAGGTGACGCCCGTGGTATCCCACGACCCGGTGACCGCCCACGTACCGCAGTCGACCAGTCCTGAGGCGGCGTCGGTCGCACACGCGGGCTGGGCCTGTGCTGCAGCGACTTCAGCGGCCGTCGGCGCGACCGTCGCGACCTTGCGCGCGCCGAAGCCCTGGTAATAGCCAAGCCGATAGACGTCGATGATGAACCCGGGTGCGCTTGTCTTGACCTTGAACGAGACGACACTCCCCGCGTTGACGCTGATGTCCGTCGCGAATCCCTGCAACGTGGGATCGCCGGCGCCCTGGATGTCCCATTCGCTCTGAGGACTGCCCGCAAGGCTGTTCTCCGTCACGATTGGATTGCTGTTCGCCTGCGCCTCCACTGTCGGGCGTATCGAACCGCCGCCTGCGAGGAGGGCGGCGACACTGAATGCGGCGAATACGCGAATCGCGGCCCGTCGGGTCAAGCGGTTCATCATCTCCATCGGTTTATGACTCAGCGACTTACGGACGCTGCGCGCGTACACACGTGTCGCGTCTCCGTGTGCGCAGCTGTCTCGTGGGTTGTGGCGACGGGTTACGGATGGCTGAACAGCAACGAACGGTCCAGCTGTGGGGAGACTGTCTGGGGTTGTCCGCTACCAAGCAGATAACGGCTGCTGCACAGTAGAGATAGGGCGGATCGGGCGGGTCTGGAGTTCACACGATCGGGCGGGCGCGAAGCGTCGCGGCGCAGAGAAAAGTACCCGCAGTTGTCAGACCTAAGTTCGCGTTCCCGGCGACTTCAAGCGCGCTGGGGCGTTGGGGGCAGTGGGGTCGGGGCATTGCGGTCAGATCTCGATTTCCATTTCAAATCGAAAATCGAGATCTGTCCCCCAAGGGAGGCCCCAGCGCGAGCGAGCGCGCCGCCGGCGAACGATTTAATGCGTTGATCAGAGGCGCGGAAAAAGGAAGGGCGTTA
>Ga0066677_10000192_pt1 | contig 21081 bp, 14 predicted proteins | sample GraSoiAngelo_126_FD_62299 | JGI IMG/M metagenome (GOLD analysis project Ga0066677, IMG submission 62299) | Grasslands soil microbial communities from the Angelo Coastal Reserve, California, USA - 14_0927_09_20cm | ecosystem: Environmental > Terrestrial > Soil > Grasslands | place: USA... | reverse complement strand
GGCAACGTCGATACGCGGCTGCGGAAGCTCGACGCCGGCGGCTTCGATGCGCTCGTGCTCGCGTCAGCGGGCATGAAACGCCTCGGGTTCGGGGCGCGGATCTCGGCGCCGATTCCACCCGCCGACTGCGTTCCCGCGCCCGGTCAGGGGATCGTCGCGATTGAAATCCGGGCCAACGATCAAGATACGCGCGGCCGGCTTCAACCGATCAATGATGGTATGTCGGGCGTCCTCCTGGCCGCCGAGCGCGCGCTCGTCGCTCGGCTGGGGGGCGGCTGCCAGTTGCCACTCGGCGCGATTGCGCTGCCTGTCAACGGCGAACTCGACATGCACGCGATCGTGTCGTCGGTGGATGGCCGACGCAGCGTTCGGCGGCAGGCGCGCGGGCCGGTGTCGGACCCTGTGGGGCTCGGCGAGCGCCTTGCCGAAGAGCTCTCGGCGGGAGGCGCAGCCGCCATTCTCGACGAAGTACGGAACGCGCAAGGTCCGGTGGAAGGAAGCTATTAAAGAGCTGCCAGCCACCAGCTCCCGGCTGTCAGCTAGCTGGGAGCTGGAAGCTGGGAGCTGGGAGCTGGAAGCTGGGAGCTAGAGTGAAGAGCCCCTGCGTTTACATCATCGGCGCTGGTCCCGGCGATCCCGGGTTGATCAGCGTTCGCGGCCGGCGTTATCTCGAAGCCGCGGATGTCGTGGTGTACGACCACCAGGTGCACACGCGATTGCTGCGGCTCGCGCGACCGGAAGCCGAACGCATCGACGTTGGGGCAGCGGCGCCGAGGCCGCTCGACCAGGATGCGATATCGCTGCTGCTCGTCGAGAAGGCGCGAGAACGAAAGACGGTCGTCCGTCTGAAATGGGGGGACCCGTTCGTGTTCGACAGCGGCGGCAAGGAAGCGTTGTTCCTCCACGAGCAGCAGGTGCCGTTCGAGGTCGTGCCAGGCATTCCGGCGGCGCTCGGCATGCCCGCCTATGCCGGCATACCGGTGACCTATCCCGATGCGGGAGACGTCGTGCTGCTCGTCCGCGGCCATGAGTCGGAGAACGACGCCGCACCCCAGGTGGACTGGTCACGCCTCGCGGCGATCGACGGTACGCTCGTGTGCTACGCCGGCGCGCGGCAGATCGATCTGATCGTTCGCGCCCTTTTGGAGCACGGGCGCGATCGCGACGAATCTGCCGCGCTGATCTACAACGGCACGACCCCCGCGCAGGAGACGGTGACGGGGACGCTCGGCGACATCGCCGCGCGCGCGCGCGCCGGGCGTCCCGCAATGCTGGTGGTCGGGCGCGTGGCAGGCTTGCGCGAGCACCTGCGCTGGTACGACGAACGGCCGCTGTTCGGACGCCGCGTGGTCGTGACGCGCGCCAGCGAGCAGGCCGGAGAGCTCGTCGACATGCTCGAGGAACGCGGGGCTGAAGCGATCCTGGCGCCGACGATCCGCATTGCGCCGCCTGAAGATATCGAGGCGCTCGATCGTGCGTGCGCTGAGGCCGCGCGCTACGACTGGATCGTGTTCACGAGCGCGAACGGCGTCGACCACTTCATGCGCCGGGTGCTCGCCAACGGCGACATCCGCGATTTGAAGGGGCCGCGCATCTGCACCATCGGTCCGGCCACCACGGACCAGCTCGCGCGCTTCGGGATCCGTGTCGACCTCACGCCCGACGAGTACCGCGCGGAGGCGATCGCCGCCTTGATCAAGGACCTCGGAGATTTGCGTGGGACGCGCTTCCTGCTGCCGCGCGCCGACATCGCGCGCGAGGTGCTCGCCGACGAACTCCGCGAGGCGGGCGCGGTCGTGACGGAGGTCGCCGCGTATCGCACGCTCCTCGCCGCAAGCGAGCGCGACGGCGATCAGGACATCTACAGGATGCTGCTCGACCGGGAGATCGATGCCGTCACGTTCACCAGCGCCTCGACCGTCAAGAACTTCGCGAAAATCTTCGGCGAGGAACAGGCCGCCGACCTGCTGCGCACGACCGTCGTCGCGTCAATCGGGCCGGTCACGGCCGAAGCGGCGCAGCAACTCGGCATCGCCACAACCGTCATGCCGAAGCGCTACACCGTTCCGGATCTCGTCGACGCGCTCGTCGAGCATTTCAGTCAGCAGTCCGCGGTCAGCATGACGCCCTAGGTGATCTATGCCCTCGAAGGCTTCGAACGCACACCCGCACGTCACGCACGCCCAACTGGATCTTCGCCGACGCCCGCGGCGGCTGCGCCGCAGCGCGGTGATGCGCGCGCTGGTGCGGGAGACGCGGCTGTCGCCTGAAAACTTCCTCCACCCGTTGTTCGTCGTGCCCGGTGAAGGACAGCGCCGCGAGGTCGGCTCGATGCCGGGTGTGTTTCAACTCTCGGTCGACGAGATCGTCAGAGAAGCCGCCGCCGCCAAGGCGGATGGACTCCTCGGCGTGCTCCTGTTCGGTCTGCCGGATGCCAAGGACCCAGTGGGGTCGGCTGCGTACGATCCGGAGGCGCCCGTGCAGTCGGCGGTGCGCGCGATCAAGCGTGAAGTCCCCGGCATCCTCGTGGTTACCGATGTGTGCCTCTGCGAATACACGTCACACGGCCACTGCGGCATCATCATCGACGATGAGATCGCAAACGATCCCACCGTCGAGCAGCTCGCGCGCTCGGCGCTGTCGCACGCGGCCGCCGGCGCCGACATCGTCGCGCCATCCGACATGATGGACGGCCGCGTCGGCAGAATCCGCGAAGCGCTCGACAACGCCGGCTTCAGCCAGGTCGCGATCATGTCGTACGCGGCGAAGTACTGCTCCGCGTTCTACGGTCCGTTTCGCGAGGCGGCGGATTCAACGCCCGCGTTCGGCGATCGCCGGTCGCACCAGATGGACCCTGCGAACGTCGAGGAAGCGCTGCGCGAGGTCGAGCTCGATCTCGATGAGGGGGCGGATATCGTGATGGTGAAGCCGGCGCTCGCCTACCTGGACGTGATCGCGCGGGTGAAGGCGGAGTTCGGCGTGCCGACCGCGGCGTATCACGTGAGCGGCGAATACGCGATGCTCAAGGCCGCCGCCAGGAACGGCTGGATCGACGAGCCGCGCGCCATGATGGAGACCCTCACGTCCATTCGCCGCGCGGGGGCCGACATCATCATTACTTATTACGCTCGCGAGGCTGCCAGAGTCCTCGCTTAACGGCGTCCCATCAACGCTTGTGGCTTCCGCCTTTGGGCGGTCCAATCCGCTGCCACATGATCGTCCGGCTAAAGCCGGAAGCCACGAGAGTGGACATCGTTTTATCGCCGCTCGTGAATGCTCGCGGCGACATCCAGTCGCGACGTCCCGCGCAGGATCCCTAGCGTTGCTCGCGTCCCGATGCGATCGTCGGTCAGCGCGCGGTGCAGATCGTCGAGACTCTCGATGACGGCGTCGTCGAACGACACCAGCAGATCGCCATCGCGAACGCCCGCGGCATCCGCGGGACCACTCTTCTCCACGGACGTGACCAGCACCGCGCCCGCCTGCGCGAGCCGGTGGAACCGCGTCACGCGGCGCAGCAGCGGCACGCTTTGCCCGGCGATGCCGAGATAGCCGCGCCGCACGCGACCGTCGCGCAGCAGCGACGGCACCACCATCAGCGCGGTGCTGATCGGTACCGCGAAGCTGAGGCCGTTGCCGCCAGCGATGATCGCGGTGTTCACGCCGACGACCCGGCCGTCGCCGGCGACGAGCGGGCCGCCGGAGTTGCCCGGGTTCAACGCGGCGTCGGTCTGAATCACGTGCTCGATTAACCGGCCCGATCGCGATCGCAGCGACCGTCCGAGCGCGCTCACCACGCCAGCCGTCACCGTGTGCTGGAAGCCATATGGATTGCCGATGGCTATGACGAGCTGGCCGGGTCGCAGGCCGCGCGAATCGCCGAGTACCGCCGCGGTGAGATCGCTGGCGCTGATGCGGAGAACGGCAAGATCGCTGTCCGGATCGCGTCCAACCACGTCCGCGCCGCATTCTCTGCCGTCCGAGAGCGTCACCTCGACGCGCGGCGCGCCTTCGACGACATGGCTGTTCGTGAGGATCAACCCGTCGGCCGCGAAAACGAACCCTGAGCCATTCGCCTGACCGAGCGGCCGGGCCTCGGCCCTTCCATGCGTGACCGTAATGCTGACCACGGCCGGGGCGACGGCGTCAACCGCCCGGATCACGGTCCTCGAGTAGTCGTCCAGCAGATATTCGTCGGTTCGGCCGGTGGGAAACGAGACCATGCCTCATTGGACGCGGCGAGGGACGGCCCGGGTGCCGAAACGGGGACACTCACAGTTCTTCCCATATTCGAGCACCCGGCGGCCCGAAACGGTGACAGTCACACTTCCCCCCAAAACGGTGACAGTCACAGTTCGGCCCGCGCCGAAACGGTGACTGTCACAGTTCTGCAGCGCGAACCGTCCGGAAGCGAGAAGAACTGTGAGTGTCCCCGTTACTGTGCCCGCACCGCGAGCAGCGGATCTACCCGGGTCGCGCGACGCGCGGGGACGTAGCCGGCCAGCAGTGCGACGAACAGCAACAGCACCGCCGCGCCTGCGAACGCGAGCGGATCGATTGGCCTCACGTTGAAGAGGAAGCTGGCGATCACGCGTTCGCTGGCGACCGCGGCGATCACGCCGAGCACCAGTCCAGACACGACCGACGTCATCGCCGTTGCCAGCACGAGGCGGACGACGGAACCTGCGTCGGCGCCGAGCGCCATGCGGATTCCAATCTCCGACGTGCGCTGCGCTACCGATTGCGACAGCACGCTGTAGATGCCGGTCGCCGCGAGCAGCATGGCGATGCCGCCGAATGTCGTCAGCACCATGAGCAGGAACCGCCGATCGGCCACCGAGTCCTTCACGAAACGATCGAGCGTCGACAGCTCCACCGGCACGTCAGGATCGAACTGGCGCACGGTGTCCCGCACCGCCGTCGCAACCGACGACTCCTGCTCGACGCTGCCAGCCCGCACCACCACCGTCATCGTGCCGCGGGCGCGAAATGGCTGCTGGTACGCGCTGACGAAAACCTCCGGATCGACCGCGCGGACGAGCGACCGGTGGTGAACATCTTTCACCACGCCAACGATGGTCAACACCGGGTTGACTGGATCCATTCCGAAGTATTTGAACCGTACGCCAATCGGGTTGGTGCGTGACAAGTACTGGCGGACGAACGCCTCGTTCACAATCGCGACGGGCGGGGTGGCGGCTCGATCGCTGTCGAGTAACGTTCGCCCCTGCAGGAGCCGGACTTTCATTGCCTCGAGATACCCCGGCGTAGCGATTCGGTAACCAGCGTACGGCGACAGGCCGGAATGCGACACACTCTCGAACTGAAACGAGCCGCCGAGGTCGGTGCCGCTGAGCGGCACCTGATTGACGCCGCCGGCCGCGATCACGCCCGGCACACGACGCAGGCGCTCGAGCAGACCGTCATAAAACACGGCGGATCGAGGCGCGTCCGGATATTTGCTGCCAGGCACCGCCATCGTCGCCGTGACTGCCCCGCGCGTGTCGAACCCGGTGTCGACCGACATGACGTTGGCGAAGCTTCGAATCAGCAGCGCCGATCCGACGAGCAGCAGCAGCGCAACGGCCACTTCCGCGCTGACGAGCACGGCACGAATCCAGGCGCGGGTCGGCGCGGAGGTGCCGCGGCCTCCCTCAGTGAGCGCTTCGCGCAGGTCCGCGCGCGAGACCTGCAACGACGGTATGAGGCCGAACAAGAGCGGGGTCACGCACGCCATGATCAGCGTGAACAGCAGCACCCGGCCATCGATACCTATTCCCTCGGCGCGCGGCAGCGCGACGGCATTTATCGAGATCAACGCGCGCAGGAGCCATGCCGCAAGGAGCAGACCGGCAATTGCGCCAGCAGATCCGAGCACCAGGCTCTCGACCAGCAACTGCCGCACCAGCCGGCCGCGCGCGGCGCCGAGCGCTGCGCGCACCGCCAGCTCCGTCCTCCGCTCTTCTCCACGCGTCAGCATCGTCGTCGCGACGTTCGCGCAGGCGATGAGGAGCACGAGACCAACGGCTCCGAGCAGCAGCAGCAACGCCTCGCGCGAGTCGGCGGTCAGCGCGTCACGTAAGGGAAGCATCGCGACCGCAGCCGCGTTTTCGTGCTCGCCGTACTGCTGCACCAACTGTGCGGCAATCGCGTTCATTTCGGCTGACGCCTGCGCTGCTGCGACGCCGTTCTTCACGCGCGCGACAACAGAATAGTTGTGAGCGGTGCGACCGCTGTCGTCGCTGAACACCTCGGAGGGCACCCAGATGTCCGCGCGCGCTGGATAGTCGAATCCTGGCGGCATCACGCCGACGACTCGTGCGCTCATACCGCTGATGATCACGCGCAGCAACGACAGGTCCGGCTGGCCGCGGAGCGTGTGCTGCCAGAATGCATGGCTGACGATGACCGCGGGCACGCCCCCCTGCCGCATCTCCTCGGTGACGAAGGTACGCCCGATCGCTGGTGCGACGCCAAACACGCGGAAGAACCCGTCGCTCACGCCGTATGCCGGGGCAAACACTGGTTCGCTGCCGCCCAGCACCGTTTCGGTCCCGCCGGCATATTGCGCGATTGTCTCGAAGCTCGTAGCTCGCTGCCGCCAGTCGAGGAAGTTCGGGTGAGATACCGCCATGCGATGTCCGTCCACCGCCTGTTCCCACAACCGAACGATCCGGTCCGGCTCAGGGTAGGGCAACGGCCGCAGCAGCACGCTGTTGACGACGCTGAAGATGGCGGTGTTTGCGCCGATGCCGAGCGCCAGCGTCAGGACGGCGACGAGCGTGAAGGCCGGGCGCTTCAAGAGCATTCGGGCCGCGTGTTTGAAGTCAGTCATCGGTTCACGGTTCACGGTTCACGGTTCACGGTTCACGGTTCACGGTTCACGGTTCACGGTTCACGGTTCAGGTTCAGGTTCAAGGGTTCGGCGGTTACTCTGTGCGGAGCGCGACGACGGGTTCGAGTGCCGCGGCGCGACGCGCGGGGACATAACACGCCGCCAGCGCGACGGCCGCGAGAAAGACCATCACAACAACATATGTGACGGGATCGAACGCGCTGATGCCGAACCGCATCTGACCGAGAAGAGGCGCGCTGGCACACGCGGCAGCCGTCCCGATGAGAAGACCTCCAGCGATGAGGCGTCCGCCTTCGCCAAGCACGAGCCCCAACACATCGCGCGCGTCCGCACCGAGCGCCATGCGGATCCCGAGCTCCCTCGTTCGACGACTCACGCCGAACGCGATCACCGCATAGATCCCCAGCGCCGCAAGCACGAGCGCCACAAGCCCGAGGACGGCGGCGCCGCCGGCCGCGGCGCGTGACGGAAGAATCCAGAACTGCAGCAACCGATCGAGCGTCGTGGCGGTGAACCGGAGATCGGGATCGAGGTCGGCGGCAATTGCGGAGAGCGCTGGCCCAACGAGAGACGGGTCGACGCTCGTGCGGACGATCAGATGGAGATCTCGCGCGTCGGACGCTCGCTCCACCGGCAGGTACAACGACAACTCCTTCTCCCGCCAGATCGCGCCATTCGATGCGTCCCGGACGATCCCGACGACCGTCAATACCTGCGGCCGTTCCTCGAGGCTGATGATCCTTCCGATTGCTTTCTGTCCTGGCCAGAACCTCCGCGCCAGCCCTTCGCTGATGATCGCGACCGGAGCGCCGGCGTCTTCCGTAGCGAACGTTCGGCCTTCAACGATTGGAATACCGAGCGTGTCGAAATACGTGGGGGCCACGGTGGAGTAGATCGACCATGCCGATTCGCGACCGCTGCCCGTGTCGAACGTGACCCGAGTTCTTCGGACGCCGCCGTGCAACGGGACGTGCGATGTCAATGCGATTGACACGATGCCGGGAACGCGTGCAGCGCGCGCAAGAAGCGACCGATTGAACTCCTCAGCGCGCGACGCCGAGTAGCCGAGCTGCCGCAGGTCGTACTCGCTGTAGACGACGTGATCGGCGCGGAAGCCGAGATCGAGCGCGCGCGCGCTGCGCAGCCCCCGCGTGAGCAGGCCCGCGTCGACGAGCAGGACCGTGCATCCTGCAAGCTGCGCGATCACGAGCGCATGGCGCACACGCGAGCGGTTGACGCGGATGCCGAGCACCATTCCGTCGTCGTGGAGCGCCGCCGCAAGGCGCGGCGACGAGATTTGCAGGGCCGGAAACAACCCGAACACGACACCTGCGCCCGTCGCCAGCGCGAACGTGTACGCAAACACCCTCACGTCGGGGGACAGGCTGAGCGCAACCGTCCATGGAAACGGCGCGCGGGAGACGCCCAGCGCATACAACACGCGCAGAATCCATCCCGACAACAGCAGCGCTGCGCCTCCGGCGATCGCAGCAAGAATGACAGCCTCCGTCAGGAGCTGGCGGACGATCCGCCATCTCGCCGCCCCGATTGCGATCCGGATGGCGATCTCGCGCTGGCGAGACGCCGCGCGCGCGAGCGCCAGATTCGCCACGTTCGCGCAGGCAATGAGCAGCACCAGACCGACGGTGCCCATGACGATCGCAATAACCGCGCGCGCGCCTGGATCGATCGTAAAGAACGTGCCCGCTTCGATCGTCACGTCCACGGGACGCGAGGGTCCGGGCAACTCGGCCGCGAGGCGACGCACGATCACGCCGAGCGAAGAGCGCGCCGACCCGCGCGACGCGCCGGTCGCGAGCCGGCCGATCACGAGCAGCGACGGCATCTCTCTATTGCCGAAGCCTGCTTCGGCTGGCAGCACGATTTGATGCGTGACAATCGGGACCCACACGTCGGCGACGAGCGGCTCGGTCCCGGTGAATTCCCCCGCGCCAACGCCGACGACGACGAACGCGCGCCCGTTGATGACGAGGCTGGACCCGACTACCGCGGGATCGGCGTTGAAGCGGGATCGCCAGAACGCGTTACTAATCATCGCGACCGGTGGCGCACCCGCTCTTTCGTCGCCAGGCTGCAGCACGCGGCCGATCGCCGGCTGCATTCCGACGATGGTGAAGTACTCCGGCGATGCGACATATGCAAGGATACGGCGCGGCGCCGCGGCGTCTCGGTCGCCAGACCAGCGGCCCGACGTCGCGTCCGCAGGAATGTACGCGGCGAGCGGCTCGAAGCCCTGCGATTGATCGCGATAGTCGACGTAATCCGGATATGAAATCAGGTTCTGTCGCCGCCCCGTCGCATCAACGGGATAGACACGTACTACGCGTGCCGCATCGCGCACGGGCATCGGTCTCATCACGAGCGAGTCGATCAGCGTGAAGACGATCGTATTTGCCGTGATGCCGATCGCGAGCATCGCGACCGCGGCAAGCGAGAACGACGGCCGGCGCGCGAGCGCGCGCATCGCATAGTGGAGATCAGCGAGCATCGGCGTTTCCCTTGCAGGGCGAACTTCAGGTCCGCCGGACACGCCGGGTCCAAAGACCCGGCCCACACGCAGCCCCGGCCTGCAGTGCCGGTCTAAAGGCCCGGCTTACAAAGCCGCGACGATCAACGTCGCATCGTCCTCGTAGGTGCTCCCGTTGAACGCCTCGACGTCCTGCAACATCGCGGCGAGCATGGCGTCGGCGTCATGCGCTCGATGGCGATGGGCTGCGGCGGCGAGGCGATCTTCGCCGTACTCCTCGCCGTCACGATTGCGTCCCTCCGTGATCCCGTCGGTGTAGAACACGAGACGATCGCCGGCGCGCAGCGGAAACTCTCCCTGCTCGTACGTGCTCTCCGTGAACACGCCGAGCACCGTGCCGCCCGGCGACAGCTTTTCGATCGAGCCGTCCGCGCGCACGAGGAGCGGCGGATTGTGGCCGGCGTTCGCATAGGTGAGCCGGCGGGTCGCGACGTCGATGCGCGCGTAGCAGAACGTGACGAAGCGTCCGCTCGCCATGTTGCGGCACAAGAGCCGGTTGACGCTGGCGCAGACGGAAGACGGCGACGCGCCGTCCTGCCCGAACGCGCGGACCGCCGCCTGCAGGTTCGACATCAGGAGCGCTGCCGGCACGCCTTTGCCGGCCACGTCGGCGATCGACAGGCCGACCGCGCCCGGGCCGAACGGCAGCGCATCGAAGCAGTCGCCGCCGACGCCGTTTGCCGGCTGCCACGAACTCGCGAGCGCGAGACCCTGGGCGCGCGGCATGGAGGTGGGCAGCAGCCCGCGCTGAATCAGCCGCGCCTCTTCGAACTCGCGCTGCTGCTTCGTGTCGCGACGTTTCGTGGCGCGCGCATCGTTGATTTCGCGCTGCAGAATCTCGAGCAGCGCAACGTCCTCCCACGGCTTCTGGACGAAGCTGCGCGCGCCGCGGCGCATGGCTTCGACCGCGGTGTCGACGCTGCCCCACCCGGTCATCACCACAATCGGCATGGAGGGATCGTGGGCGCGCACCCGCGGGATCAACTCGAGCCCCTCTCGCCCCGATGTCGTATCGCGGGTATAGTTCAGATCCATCAGGAGCAGGTCGAATGGCCGCTCGCGCAGCCGCTCCATCACGGCGGGCGTGGAACTGACGAATTCCGGCTCGTAGCCTTCTCCGGTCAGCAACCACCGGAGCGCCTCGAGGACATCCGGCTGGTCGTCGGCGACGAGAACCCTGGCGGAGGTCTCCGGACGGATAGCGGCCATGTTGAACATGCGCAGCCCGAGCAACAACAAGGCCCGTGCCACGCATCTCCTGCGAAAAAATCGTAGATCCCCGCGCGTCCGGAATCGACGCGGTCGCGGCCGCGCGACTCGCAGTCGCACGCGCGCGACAGACTAATACGCACGCTGTAGGCCGGGTCTTTAGATCCGGTATCACGGCCGGTCCTGGACCCGGCATCACGGCGGTCTGAAGACCCGGTATTACGGCGGGTCTGAAGTCCCGTCCTACCGGTTCAATGACTGGCATGCATTTTACTTGCGCGTCATGGTCTGAATGGCCGAAACCACCCCTGTCAGGATCCTGATCGCCGACGATCAGCAGGACATCATCGACGCGCTGCGCCTGCTGCTGATCGACGAGGGCTACGACGTCAGCCCGGCGCGGTCGCCTGCGGAGGCGCTCGAGCGGCTCGAGGCGGTGGACTTCGATCTGGCGCTGCTCGATCTGAACTACACGCGCGACACCACGTCGGGGCAGGAGGGCTTCGATCTGATGGAGCGCATCCGCGCGCTCGACCCGACATTACCCGTGCTCGTGATGACGGCATGGAGCAGCGTCGCGGGAGCGGTCGAGGCCATGCGCCGCGGCGCGCGCGATTACATCGAGAAGCCATGGGACGATGAGAAGGTGCTGGCGGCCGTGCGGACGCAGATCGCGCTGCGCCGTGCGGTGCGCCGCAGCCAGCGGTTACAGGCAGCCAACACGCGGCAGCGCGGAGCGACCCCCGCGTTCATCGGCGAGACGCCGGGCATTCGTCGGATCCGGCAGACGATCGAGCGCGTCGCGCCATCGGACGCGAGCGTGCTCATCACCGGCGAACACGGCACCGGGAAGGAAGTGGTCGCGGCCTGGCTTCATGCGCTCTCGGATCGGCGCGGCAAGCCGCTCGTCACGATGAATGCGGGTGGGCTCGCCGAAGGCATCGCGGAGAGCGAGCTGTTCGGCCACGTCAAGGGCGCCTTCACCGACGCGCGCGTCGACCGCATCGGATGCTTCGAGATGGCCGACGAAGGCACGCTGTTTCTCGACGAGATCGCCAACATGCCCGTGCGCCTGCAGGCGAAGCTGCTGCGGGTGCTGCAGACGGGTGAAGTGCAGCGCGTCGGATCGTCGCGGCTGCGCTACGTGAACGCCCGCGTACTGTCGGCTACCAACGCGGACCTGCAGGAAGAAATCGCGTCGGGCCGCTTCCGCGAAGACCTCTTGTATCGCCTCAACACCGTCATCATCCACCTGCCACCGCTTCGCGATCGCCGCGACGACATCGGGCCGCTCGCGGGTCATTTCCTCGCGCATTACGCGGCGCGTTACCGCAAGCCGCTCACGTCGTTCGATGCGGACGCGGTGGCGATGCTGCGCGATCACAGCTGGCCCGGCAATGTTCGCGAGCTCGGTCATGCGATCGAGCGCGCGGTGTTGATGGCCGATCCGTCCGCCGCCTCTGTGGCCTCGCGCTTCTTCGGCCTTCAGCGTGCGCGATCCACTCCGGAGACCGCCGCGCCCGCGGATCTCTCGTTGGAGGACGCGGAGCGCAACTTCATTGAGAAGGTGCTCGCGCGGCACAACGGAGACGTGCGGCTGGCCGCGCAGCAACTCGGGATGAGCCGCAGCGCGCTGTATCGGCGACTGCAGCAGTATGACGTCAGGAGCTAACCGCAGCGCGCGCGTCCACTGGAGCCTCGAACAGGCCGTCCTGGGGCTGGCGCTGCTCGGCGGCTTTCCTGCCGCGATCGCGCTCGCCTGGATCGTATGGGGGCAGAACTACAGCTTCGAGGTGCGCTGGACGCTCGCCGCGGTCGTGGTCGTCGTCTGGGCGGGCTGCGCGATTGCCGCTTACCAGATGGTCTCGCGCGTCCTTTATCTGGCGTCGAACCTGCTCGGAGCGCTGCACGAGGGGGACTATTCGATCCGCGGCACGGGCGCGAAGCCGGGCAGCGCCGCCGATCTCGTGATGAAGGAGATCAACTCACTGGGCGACACGCTGCAGCGCCAGCGTTCGGAGGCGGTCGAGTCCACGGCACTGCTGACGAGCGTGATGGGCGCCATCGACGTCGCGGTGTTCGCCTTCGACATGGAAGAGAAGCTCGTGCTCGCCAATCCCGCCGCCGAGCGCCTGCTCAGCGCGCGCGCGACGCATCTGCTCGGACGCGGCGCCCGCGAGCTGCGCCTGGATCGGCATCTCACCGGGGACACGCCGCGACTGATCGATCGGCCGTTCGGCCCCGATAGCGGCCGGCTCGAACTGCGGCGATCGACGTTCCGCCGCGACGGCAAGCCTCACCAGCTCCTCGTCTTTGCCGATCTCAGCCGCGCGCTTCGTGAAGAAGAGCAACAGGCATGGCAGCGCATCGTGCGCGTCCTGTCGCACGAAATCAACAACTCGTTGACGCCGATCAAATCGATCGCGCACAGCATCAAGCGGATGATCGCGCGCGCGCCGGATATGCCGCGCTCGGCGGAAATCCAGGACGGCCTGAATCTGATCGAAACCCGCTCGGGCGCGCTAGGACGATTCCTTCGCGCCTACGCGCAGCTGGCCAAGCTGCCGAAACCACAACAGCGGCGCATCCAGATCCTGCCGCTCGCAAGTCGTATCGCCGAGCTCGAGAACCGGCTGCCGATCGACGTGCGGACCAGCGAGAATGTCGAGGTCGGAGCGGATCCCGATCAACTCGAACAGCTCCTCATCAACATCGTGCGCAACGCCGTTGATGCGACGCTCGAGACGAGCGGCAGGGTATGGATCGATTGGAAGACGATCGATGGCTATCTGCAGCTGACGGTGGACGATGAGGGGCCCGGGCTGCCGGATACGTCGAACCTGTTCGTACCGTTCTTCACGACCAAGCCGACGGGGTCCGGGATCGGTCTTGCGCTCAGCCGTCAGATCGCCGAGGCGCATGGAGGCACGCTCGGGCTCGAGAACCGCCCCGACGCTCGAGGGTGCCGGGCGGTGCTGCGATTACCGCTGTAGTACTCTCCGATCCTGTGGCTTTCGGAAGCCATCATCGGATGGATGATCCGGACGACGCCGCGTGACAGGGTTTAGTGCTGGACGTCAGGCAGCGCACAGCGACTATGACTGCATCGACAAACTGGGATGCCGTTGTGTCGAACGCGAACGTCGATGTCCGGCGCAGTGTCATCGGGCACCTGGACTTGTGCGAGGCTGATTACGATCCAACGGATCGACCGCTGGTGCCCAGGGCGATCGCGATCGCACGAGCGCACCCAGATCAGTACATTCGTCACCGTGTTGCGGTGCAGCTGGGAGAGTCCAGGATCTTCAAGGCTTTGCCGCATCGGCAGTAGTGATGCGACCGACCGGGATTCTGATATCTTCGACCGATGCCGCCTCGCAGCCGATATCCCCAGTCTGAGCGATTGTTCGCGCACGCGGCGCGCATCCTTCCCGGCGGCGTCGATAGCCCGGTTCGCGCGTTTCGGTCCGTAGGCGCGACACCGCTGTTCGTGACGCGCGCGAGCGGCGCGCGTATCGAAGATGCCGACGGGCACACCTACATCGACTACGTCATGTCATGGGGACCCCTGATCCACGGTCACGCGCCGAGGGGACTGATCAAGGCGCTCGGTGACGCCGCAAAGCGCGGCACGAGCTTCGGCGCGCCGACGGAACTCGAGACGCGGCTCGCGCACCGCGTCGCGATGCTGATGCCGACGATCGAACGTGTGCGCTTCGTCAGCTCAGGCACCGAGGCGGCGATGAGCGCGCTGCGCGTCGCGCGGGCAGCGACCCGGCGCGACAAGATCGTCAAGTTCGAAGGGTGCTATCACGGCCACGCGGATTCGTTCCTCGTGCAGGCAGGATCCGGCGCGACCACGCTTGGCGTGCCCACGAGCCCTGGCGTCCCGGCGGCCGTCGCGGCCGATACGCTGCTCGCGCGCTACAACGACCTTGAATCGGTCGAGCGCGTAGTGGCGGCACACGACGGGCAGATCGCAGCCGTGATCGTCGAGCCGATTGCCGGCAACATGGGCGTTGTACCGCCGGCTGACGGCTTTCTCCAGGGCCTGCGCGCGCTGTGCGATCGCGAGGGCATGCTGCTCATCTTCGACGAGGTGATCTCGGGGTTCCGCGCCGCGGCAGGCGGGGCACAGCAGATCGTCGGCGTCCGGCCGGACCTCACGTGCCTCGGAAAGATCATCGGCGGCGGTCTTCCGGTCGGCGCATACGGAGGCCGCGCGGAGATCATGGAACTCGTCGCCCCCGCCGGACCGGTGTACCAGGCGGGCACGCTGTCAGGCAACCCGCTCGCGATGACGGCCGGATTGTGGTGTCTGATGGAGCTCTCGCCGAAGCTATACCGTCACCTTGCGAAGCTCGGCGCTCGGCTCGCGGCAGGTCTGGCCGACGCGGCGCGCGCGGCCGCGGTGCCACTTCAGGTCAACGCGTTCGGATCGGTGCTGACACCGTTCTTCACGAGTCAGCCGGTCCGCGACTACCAGTCGGCGCTCACGGCGGACACACGCGCGTATGGCACGTTTTTCAGAGGGATGCTGGCCCGCGGGATCTATCCGCCGCCCTCACAATTCGAGGCGTGGTTCCTCTCCGGCGCGCACAGCCAGAAGGATGTGGACAAGACGGTGAAGGCGGCGTACGCCGCGATGAAGGAGATTTCGACGTGAGTGGTTAACGAAGGAACAACGAAGGAAGACGAAGGGAACGGATCATCAAAACGAAGCAACGAAGAGAACGAAGGGCAACGAAGCAAGACTACAGAACACCTTTATGAGCTTCGTTCCCCTTCGCTGCCCCCGTTGCTTCGTTTTCGAGATTCGTTTTCCTTCGTCTCCTTCGTTACCTCTGAACTAGCGCAGCACGACAGGATCGTCGAACCGGACGCGCAGCACAGTGCCAGCCGGCAGCGTCACGTCCTTGCCTTCCGTCGCCGCGATCGTGCCGCCGCCACCGATGAGGATGCCAAGCAGCGCGCCCTTTGCGCCGCCGAGGATGCCGCCGAGGATCGCGCCGACGCCTGCGCCCGCGCCGATCTTCGCCGCTTCACCCTTGATGCCTTCGCTCTCGAGCGCTTGCGTCACGGTTCCGCGGATTGGATAGCTGCGCCCGCGGACGGTGATTTGGTCGAACGCCACGGTCAGGCTGCCCTTGCGCTGCATGCGCGTCGCGTTCGTCACGGAGCTCACGACGCCGCGCATGGCAGAGCCCGCGGGAATCAATACGTCATCGCCCTGATACAGATCGACGGCAGTTGTTGCCGTGAAACGATCTTCGACCTGTGCCGTGTTGGAGCTCAGCTCGCGTTCGAGGCGAACGTCGACCTGCTGTCCGGCCGGCACTTCACCGCGGCGGGTGCTCGTATTGCGCGGCGGTGTCTGCTGATCCCTCGTCCCGCCGTAATATCCGGTGGAGGATCCGCCGCCAGAGCCAGTGCCGGACCCATATCCCGAGTTGCTGCCCGACGAGGTGCCTGCGCCGTAGCCGGAGCTGCTGCCCGAAGAATTCCCCGTGCCGCCGGTGCCCCACGTAGACGTCCCCTGGCGCGACGTCGAGTCGCCGCGCGCTTCGCTGCGGATGTTCTGCAGTCGATCGCGCACGTCGTTGTAGTCCGCGCGATTGACCGAACCTTCCTTGCGCATCTTCACCTTGAGGTACACGACCTCGTCGCGCACGTCGTCGAGCTGGTTCTGCAGGCGATCGCGGTCGCCACCGCGCATGCGCGCGATATCGTTGCTCGCGTCGTACACCTGGTCCTGCAGCCGCTGGATGTCCGAGCCGGTCACGGTCGATTGCGATCCATACCCGCTCTGTGCGGCGGCGGGGACCGCCAGCATCAGCACCAGCATGAGCATCATCATGTTCTTCACGTCGGTCTCCTTGTTGCCGGGTCTCAAGACCCGGCCTACTCTCGCCGGGCCTGAAGGCCCCGCCTGCATGCGAATCAGATCAATCGGCTGCAAAAGACACGCCCTTGGGGGGCGGCATTTGGGACACCTCAGCGTTTCAGACAACTCTTTTGACGCGTGATGCTTAGGTTGGATCGACGGCCAACGGTCCGGCTCGGTCCGGATGGTATGATCGTCCTGTAAGCACCACATGATCAGCACGATCCGGCTTCACAAAACAGTTGGTGTTCGCGTCGGAGCCGTCCAGGTCGGCGGCGGCGCGCCAGTCGTCGTCCAGTCGATGACGATGACGGATACGTCGGATGCGGCGGCAACCGCGCGGCAGTGCATCGAGCTGGCCGAAGCGGGCTCCGAGATGGTGCGCGTCACGGTCAACGTGCCGGAAGCGGCGGCCGCGGTCCCGGAAATCAAACGGCGCATGCTCGACGCGGGCGTCACCGCACCGCTCATTGGGGACTTCCACTACAACGGTCACCTGCTGCTGACGCGATTTCCCGACTGCGCCGAGGCGCTCGACAAGTACCGCATCAACCCGGGCAACGTCGGGACCGGCAGGCGGCGCGACGAACAGTTCGCGACGATCTGCAGGGTCGCGCGCGATCGCAATAAGCCGGTCCGCATCGGCGTGAATGGCGGCTCGCTGAACCAGGAGCTCGTCGTCGCGAAGATGCAGGAGAACACCGATCGAGCGCTCGGTCACACGTCGGAAGAGATCATCAACGAGTGTATGGTGCTCTCCGCGGTGCAATCGACCGAGCTGGCGATCGAATCCGGCCTGCGGAAGGATCAGATCATCATCTCGTGCAAGACGTCGCGCCCCCGCGATCTCATAGCGGTTTATCGCGAGCTCGCGCGCCGCACCGATCAGCCGCTGCATCTCGGGCTCACCGAGGCGGGCATGGGGATGAAAGGGCTCGTGTGGTCCGCGTCGGCCATCGGCGTGCTGCTGAACGAGGGCATCGGCGACACGATTCGCGTGTCGCTCACGCCGAAACCGGGTGGCGATCGCCGCGAAGAGGTCTATGCGGCGTGCGAGATTCTGCAGGCGCTCGGCCTGCGATCCTTTTCACCGAGCGTCACGGCGTGCCCCGGCTGCGGACGAACGACCAGCACGACGTTCCAGGAACTCGCGGAGCGCACGCAGGAGTACATCCGGGCGCGCATGCCGGAGTGGAAGACGCAGTACGAAGGCGTCGAGACGATGACGCTTGCCGTCATGGGGTGTGTAGTGAACGGGCCTGGAGAGTCCAAGGCCGCAAGCATCGGCATCAGCCTGCCCGGCACAGGAGAAGCGCCGAACTGCCCGGTCTTCATCGACGGGGAACACTACACGACACTGCGGGGCACGTACGAGGAGCTGGCAGAGGCATTCCGGAAGCTCGTCGACGATTACGTCGAGCGCACGTACCAGAGAAAATCGTCGCTGAGCCTTAAGCCGTAGCACTCGAGCCAGGCCTGAGCCCTTCTTCAGTCGATTCTACTCACGATCTTCGCGCCGTCGCGGTACAGCTTCTTCCGCTCCTCTCCTGCCGCTTCATCGAACTCAGGGATGCCATTCGCGTCAGATCCGCGTCCATGCGCTCGATCCGACTGCTCGGTGTAGTCCGGGTCGAGCCGGTCGCCCACCTCGTCGGCCGTGGCATCGGAGCGCGCCTGCGCCGGATTGTCTTCCGGATTCCTCTGCATGGGGTCTCCGCCCGGCCCCGGGCGTCGCGTGCGATCAGCCATGAATACCTCCTGCCTGGAAGGACGAGCAAGCGCGGTACCGAACGGGGACACTCACAGTTCTTCCCACAGCCGAGCAGTTCGGCGTCAGAAACGGTGACAGTCACAGTTCCGGCACCATCAGAAACTGTGACTGTCACCGTTCCGATCGCGCTTGTGTCCGGCACTGGGAAGAAGTGTGAGTGTCCCCCTTCTGATCCACACGATCAGCAGCGCTAGGCCGCAGACCATCAGGCCGCTGGACAAGCCCCACCATAAGCCGACGACCCCACGGCCAGCCGCAAAGCACAGCGCGTAGCCGAGCGGCAGGCCGAGGAACCAGTGACCCGCAAGATTCCACAGCATAGGCGTGCGCGTATCGCCGAGCCCACGTAACACACCGGTGGTGACGCCCTGCACGCCGTCGAACAGCTGAAACGCAGCGGCGACGAACAACAACGCCACGCCTGTATCTATCACCTCGACGTCGTTCGTGAACGCGCGGATCAACGGCCCAGGCGCGACGAGAAACACGATCGCAGCCGCCGACATGAACCCGACGCCAATCGCTATCGCGGTCCATCCAGCGCTCCTGACGCCATCCGCATCACGACGGCCCACCGCGTGACCCACCCGCACTGCCGCCGCAGACGCAACGCCGAACGGCACCATGAACGTGACGGCCGCCATGTTGAGCGCGATCTGATGCGCCGCCAGAGCGCCCGCCGACACGCGTCCGGCAAGCGCAGTCGCCGCAGCGAACACCCCGACCTCGAGGACCGCCTGCCCCGCGGCGGGCAGTCCCAGCACGACCAGTCGTCGCAACCGCGCGCCGCTGAATCCGAGCGGCGTCTCCGACAACCGCGGCGTGGTGTGCGCTTCGCGAAGGACGATGACGATCAAGAGGAAAGCGGCCATGAACACCCGCGAGAGGAGCGTCGCGTAAGCCGCACCGCGCACGCCGAGCGCCGGCGCACCGAAGTGACCGAAGATCAGAATCCAGTTCACTGCGACGTTGACGCCGTTTGCCAGAATCAGCGCGACCATCACGGGCCTGACGATCCCCAGCGCCTGGAGATATCGCCGGAACGCGACATACAACAGCAATGGCGGCAACGACCAGGCGATGATCTCGAGATACGGCTGCGTGAGCGGCAGGACCGATGGCGGCAGCCCCCACATCGGCAGCAGCGCATCGACGCCAAACGTCACCGCGACGAGCGGAAGCGCGATCAACGCGCTCAACCAGACACCGTCCACGAGCCAGCGATGACATTCGCGGAGTTCCTTCGCGCCGTATGCCTGCGCGACGAGCGGGTCGAGGCCGAGCAGCATGCCCATCGCAAAGACCCCGATCGCAAGGAACAGCATGCTGCCGAGTCCAACTGCGCCGATCGCGTCCGCTCCCAGGCGGCCCACCATCAGCGTATCGACGAGCCCCATCGACACCCATCCCAGCTCCGCCATCACGACGGGCGCCGCAAGAGCGATCATCGGACCCAGTTCACGGCGGAGCATCCGACGTATTCTATGGTCGTGGGTCGATGGATCGCGTGCCTCGGGCTGACGCTGCTTTCCTTGACGCCCGCGCCTGCTCTGGGCTCCGCCGAAGGGCGCGGCCAGCAGCCGGAGACGCTGTCGCTGCTCGGCAAGCCGCTCGTGCCTCCGTCGATTTCTCCGGATCGCCGACGAACGCTCGAAGCGGACCTCGCGGCGGCGCGCGCGGCGAACGACAAGAATCCCGAAGACGTCGACGCGGTGATCTGGCTGGGCCGGCGGACCGCGTACCTCGGACGCTTCGGTGACGCGATCGAGATCTACACGCGCGCAATCGAGCTCCATCCGGAGGAGCCGCGACTGTATCGCCATCGCGGGCATCGCTACATCACGCTGCGGAAGTTCGATCTGGCGATCAGAGACTTCAAAAAGGCGGCCGATCTCATGGAGGACAAGCCCGACCAGGTCGAGCCGGACGGTCAGCCAAACGCGCGCAACATCCCGACGAGCACGCTGAATTCGAACATCTACTATCACCTCGGGCTGGCGCACTATCTCAAGGGAGAATTCGCAGACGCAACCAACGCGTACCGCAAGTGCCTCGAGTTTTCCAAGACCCCCGACATGCTGGTCGCGACGACGAGCTGGCTGTACATGACGCTTCAGCGACTCGGGCTGAAGGATGCGGCGTGGCAAGCGCTGGAACCCATCAAGCCGGACATGGACGTGATCGAGAACGAAGCGTACTATCGGCTGCTGATGGTCTATAAGGGAGGCGCGTCGCGGGAATCACTGAAGACCTCCGCGAAGGACACCGATGCCGTGACAATCGGCTACGCGCTCGGCAACATGTCAATTGCAGACGGGCGGGTTGAAGAGGGAGTGAAGCAGCTGAAGTCGCTCCTGGCAAAGCACGCGGACCAGTGGCCCGCGTTCGGGTACATCGCAGCCGAAGCGGATGTCGCTCGGCTGGATAAACCCAGAAAACGACAATCGCCAATCCCTCATCCCTGATCCGGGATCCCTGATCGTCAATCGCGAAGCCTCAATCGCGAATCGATTCCTGATGAAAGATGCGTGATGGTTGATAGAAGATGGGGGATTCAGGATCAGGGATCAGGGACTGACGATTCAGCGCCAAGGCACCAGTTTTTCGATCCACTGAATTCTCATCAGGTCGTTGTAGATGACCGTGACCATCAGCATCAGCAGGAGGACGAAGCCGGCGAGCAGCATCTTCTCCTTCACGCGCATGCTGAAGTCGCGGCGGGCCAGGCCCTCGAGCGCGAGGATGAAGATGTGGCCGCCGTCCAGCACAGGGATCGGCATCAGATTGAGCAGCCCGAGATTCAGGCTGATCAT
>Ga0066677_10000185_pt1 | contig 21177 bp, 11 predicted proteins | sample GraSoiAngelo_126_FD_62299 | JGI IMG/M metagenome (GOLD analysis project Ga0066677, IMG submission 62299) | Grasslands soil microbial communities from the Angelo Coastal Reserve, California, USA - 14_0927_09_20cm | ecosystem: Environmental > Terrestrial > Soil > Grasslands | place: USA... | reverse complement strand
CTTCCTCGACGAGCTGCAGGATCGCGACGCTCGTCAGCGCCTTCGATTGTGAGGCGATGCGGAAGATCGTGTCGCTCGTCATCTTTCGGCCGGCTTCCTTGTCGCTCCAGCCGACGGCGCGTTCGTACACCGGCCGGCCGTCGCGCAGCACGAGACCGACGGCGCCGGCCATGCGGTTCTCATCGACATATCGCTGCAGGACCGCGTCGATCCGGGCCAGGCGCTCGGCGGAGAAGCCCGCGCTCTTTGCGACAGGTTGTGGCCGGGCGGCTGGTGCGATGCTACGTTGTTGTGCAGAGACGAGAACGGAGAGGAGGACGAGAAGGAATGGAACGGTCTTCGCAGCTTTACTCATGCGCCATTTTATCCCCTGGACCGTATTTCGCCACCATTCGGCGGATGGTGTTGATGTTGCGCAGCGTGGCGGGGGTGCGGAGGATCTTCTCCAGCGTTGCGCCAGTGAACGCCGACTGGCTGAAGCCAACGCCGGAAATCCAGTAGAACTCCCGGCCGTGGGCGTGGAATGCCTCGGTATCGGTGCGCAGCGCATTCAACTTGCGGGCGGCTTCTGGGGACGGACGCGTCGCCAGGAATCCCACGTAGAGCGACGATCGATCGAGATCGAATTCGGAGGCCTTGAACGGCTGGTACTCCGCGATCGCCCGCAACTCGGCGAGCGATCGCACGAACGTATCGACGTGGTAACCGAGGCCCTTCTTCAGGTGCGCTTCAATCTTCTGCTCGAACGCGCGATCCGTCTTCGCGGTGGACTCGAAGACGACGTTTCCGCTGGCGATGAAGGTCTCGACCTCGTCGAGACCCACCGATTCGAATAGCCTGCGGAGCTCGGCCATCTTGACGACATGGCCGCCCACGTTGATAGCGCGCAAGAACGCAACATACAGAACGGGGACACTCACACTTCGTCCCAGATCCGGGCACTCTGGGCTCGAAAACTGTGACAGTCACAGTTCTGAGCCGCCACGTGTCCACTCATGGGGCGAACTGTGACTGTCACCGTTTCACTCATATCGCAGCGCGACGATCGGATCGACTTGACTGGCGCGACGCGCGGGCAGCCAGACGGCGAGGAGCGCCACCAACGCCAGCAGCAGCGGCACGCCCGCGAACACGATCGGGTCGCGCGCAGTGACGCCGAACAGGAACGCCGTAATCAGCCGGGCAAGCGCGAAGGCAGCCGCCACGCCGATCACGACCCCGGCGATCGCGAGCAGCATCCCCTGGCGAATCACCATGTTCTTCACCTGCGAGATCTGCGCGCCGAGCGCCAGACGAATGCCAATCTCCTGCGTCCGCTGCTCCACCGAGTAGGCCATCAGCCCATAGATGCCGATTGCCGCGAGCAGCAGCGCGCATCCGCCGAAGACCGACATCACCCACATATTGAATCGCTGTCGCGAAACGGACACCGAGACGATCTCGTCCATCGACTTGACGTCGGACACGGGCAGGCCCGTCGATTGCCGCAATTGTTCCTGGATGGCCTTACTCAGCGCCTGCGGCGGCACCTGCGTGCGCACGATCCATGAGATCGGCGTGAGGCCCACATTGAGCGCGTTCGCCAGATCCGGCACCTGCGCCTGCGGGATGTACATCTGCGGCTGCGGCTGGGTGTCGAGGCCGTTGCTCTTGATGTCCGCCACGACGCCGACGATCTGCCGTTCGCCTTCCGCCTCGAACTCGCGCATCACACCCTTGCCGATCACCAGGCGATCGTTCAGCGGATCCGCCTTCGGCCAGTACTGCTTCGCCATCGCTTCATTGATGACGACGACCGGCGTCGATCTCGCCGTGTCGCGCTCGTTGAATGTGCGGCCGCGCTTCACTGGAATCTTGAACACTTCGAAATAGCCGGGAGAGAGCGTCATCCATCCGCCGCCGCCGTGATACGGGCCCTGGCTGTCGGCCGCAAGCGGCCGCCCGACGATGCGGAAGGGCAGGCCGTAGCCGCCCTGCAGCGGCACGCAGCAGGTGGCGCTCGCCTCCACGACCCCGGGAATCGACCGCAGCTTCTCGACGCCGTTGCGCACCACCTGCTCCACCGCTTCTGCCGTCTCGTACCGCGCTCCCTTCAACGACATCTTCAGCGTGAGCACGTTGTGCGTGTCGAAGCCCGGATCGACGTGCCCGAGCGCCACGGCGGTGCGAATGAGGAGCGCGGATCCGATCAGCAGCACGAGCGCAAGCGCGACCTCGATGACCACGAGCACCGAGCGCACCTTGTTCTGCCGGAAGCCGGTGCCGGATCTTCCGCTGCTCTCCTTCAGTGTAGTCGTGAGATCCGTCTTCGAGCTCTGGAGCGCGGGGATGAGACCGAAAATGATGCCGGTCGCAAGCGAGACAAGCAGCGTGAACGCGACGACGCGCCAATCGAGGCCGACGAACGCGCCGTTCTCGCCGACGCGCGGCAGTCCGGCGGTGTTGATCTTCAGAAGACCGCGGATCCCCACCCATCCGAGGAAGAGTCCGAGGATACCGCCGGCGAGCGAGAGCACGATGCTCTCGGTCAGCAATTGACGGATGATGCGCGCCCGCGAACCGCCGATCGCTGCGCGGATCGCGATTTCACGCCGGCGCCCGGTCGCGCGGACGAGCAGCAGATTGGCCACGTTCGCGCAGGCGATCAACAACACGAAGCTGACCGCGCCGGCATACACGAGCAGCGACGACTTCACGTCGCCGCGGACGAGCACGTCGCGGATCGGCTGCACGCCGAACGAGTTCTGGGGTCCGAGCGCGGTCGGAAACTTCGCCCGATAGTCCTTCGCTGACGCCTGCATCCGCGCGTTCGCCTGCTGCAGCGTCACGTTCGGTTTCAGGCGTCCCAGCACCTGGAAGTAATGTCCCTGGTCCGCCGTGTTCGGATCGAATTGAAACAACGCCCATACCTGCGGCGACGGTCCGAACTCCCGGAAATCGAAATGGTCCAGCACGCCGACGATCGTGTAGGGCTCGCCGCCGAGCGAGATCGTTTTGCCGCAGATCTCGGGATCGGCGTTGAACCGCGTTTCCCAGAGTCGCCGAGCGATGACGGTGACGCGCGGGCCACCTGGCCGGTCTTCATCGGCGGTGAACGAGCGTCCCGTGAGGAAAGGCGCGCCGACGAGTTTGAAGAAGTCCGCCGATACGCGGCCGGACCTGAGTTGCTCCGGGAAACTCCCGCCGGTGAAGTTCATCAGACCGGTGTTGAAGGCCGACACGTCCTGCACGATATCGGTCTGCTGCCGGTAATGCGCGAACTTGGCCGGCGAGGCGGCGGGCCCGGAGCCGCGCGGCGACGTGTTCATGAAGACCACCACGCGATCGGCATCGGGCATGGCGACCGGTTTCAGCAGCACGGCGTTGACCACCGAAAAGATCGCGGTGTTCGCGCCGATGCCAAGCGTCAGCGCCGCGACTGCCGCCACCGTGAACGCCGGGCTCTGCACGAACATCCGAAGGGAGTGCCTGAGATCCTTCAATAGCGCTTCAAACATGGTGTTTTCTCGTCTCTAAATTGACCGGGGCTCTGCCCCGGACCCCGGCTCGGTCGCTCGCGGGGGCCGATACCCCGCGCCGCTCCCTCGCAGGCTGTCCGATTGCGGGCAACCCGGTGACCGAAGCCGGACAGCGTTCCGGGTTGCCGAATCGAAACGTTAGACGCGCGTCGCGTTCATTCTGTTGTGATTTGGCGACTTCGCGGCTGTCGCGCCGTCATATTCGTGGTCGCGGGTCGGCCAGACCGTTGCCAGCGCCATGCCGTTGGCGGACGGCCCAGCAATTCAGGGCTGCGCGGGGATCATCCAGGGAAACACGTAAGCCTGCAGCACCACGATGATGCCCATGATGGTCGCGAGCGCGACGCTGTGCCAGAAGACAAAGCGCAGGATGCGTCCTTCCTGCCCGACCTGTCCCGTTGACGCGGTCGAAACGACGATGCTTTGCGCGTCGATCATCTTGCCCATCACGCCGCCGGTGCTGTTGGCAGTGACGATCAGGACTGGATTGAACCCGAGCTGCTGCGCCGTAATCTTCTGCAAGCTCCCGAACAGCACGTTGGAGCTCGTGTCGGATCCGGTCAGCGCGACACCGAGCCAGCCGAGAAATGCCGCGAAAAACGGATAGAGCTTGCCGGTCTTCGTGAACGCGAGACCAAGCGTCGCGTCAGTGCCGCCGTAGCGCGTGACGAAGCCGAGCGACAGCATCAACATGATCGTCGTCAGCGGCACGCGCATCCGCCTCATCGTCGTTGCGGCGACGGCGAGGAGCTGCGCGAGCGACACGCGGAAATAAAGAGCGGTTGCGAGCGTCGCGAGGAGCACGCCCGTTCCCGTCGCCGAGACCCAGTTCAACGTGTAGACCGCGGGTTCCGCGTGCGCGTTCTGATATGTTCGGTCGCCGATCTGTACCGGATCGATCTTCTGCGGCACGACGGGGTAGTCGCGAAAGACGAGACGATGAAGACCCGGTACGTTCCAGCGGGGCGCGAGGATCGGGCTCGCGTTGAGCGCGGTCTTGACCGGCGTCATCCCCCAGATGATCACGGCGATGCTGAGGAAGAGCCATGGCATCCACGCGCGCCGCACCGCGCGACGATCGAAGTCCGGCTCGGGCATCGCCGACGGGACCGGATGTGCCACGTTCGCCTCGAATGTCCAGAGTTCGCGCGGTTGCCACCCGCGGCAGAGCAGCGCGAGTGCGCCAATCGACGCCACCCCTCCAGCGATGTCGACCAGCTCCACGCCGACGAAGTTGCTCCAGAGGAACTGCACGATTGCGAACGTGCCGCCGCATACGAGCACCGCGGGCCACACGCCGCGAAGCCCTCGCCACCCGCTCAACGTCGCAACCAGCCAGATCGGAATGATCACCGAAACGAACGGGAGCTGCCGGCCCGCCATGACGCCGAGCGTCGGCGCGGGAATCCCGGTCACCGATGCCAGCGTCAGGATCGGGATGCCGATCGACCCGAACGCGACCGGCGCCGTGTTCGCGATGAGCGAGAGGCCAGCGGCATAGAGCGGCGCGAAGCCCAGGCCGATCAGCAGCGCAGAGCAGATCGCGATCGGCGCGCCGAAGCCACAGGCCCCCTCGATGAATGCGCCGAACGAGAACGCCACGAGCAGCGCCTGCACGCGACGGTCCTTCGACACCTGACCTACGGATCGTCTGAGGATCTGAAACTGGCCCGTCGCCACCGTGAGCTCGTAGAGAAAGACCGCATTGAGCACGATCCAGCCGATGGGGAGAAATCCGTACGCTGCGCCGTATGCGGCCGTTGCCGCGGCGGCCGGCGGCGGCATGCCGAAGACGAGCGTGGCGATCGCAAGCGCCGCAACCAGACCCGCCAGCGCCGCCATGTGCGCGCGCCATTCGAGGACCGCGAGCGTCAGCAGCAGGAGCACGATCGGGAGTGCGGCGGCAGCGGTGCTGAGCCACGGGCTGCCGAGCGGATCGTAGACCTGGATCCAGGGTGTCACGCGGCGCCGGTTCTATCCACTTGCACTGTACATGTCAAACGCGGATTGTGCATTCTCGACTGCAGATTGCCGACTCGTGATTGACGATTTCGACTGCCGACTGGCGTCTGCCGACCGTGCGACGTGCGCATGTCCGCGACTCTGTAGGCCGGCTCTTTAGATCCGGCATCAATGTTACCTTAGAGGTCGATGTCGAAGGGGCGTCTCGAGGCCTTCAGTGACGGTGTGATCGCGATCCTGATCACAATCATGGTGCTCGAGCTGCGCGTGCCGCATGATCCCACGTGGAACGCCCTCCGCGAGCTCGCGCCGAAGTTAGGCGCGTACGCGTTGAGCTTCGTGTTTCTGGGCATCTACTGGAACAACCACCATCACATGTTCCATGCGACACGGCAGATTACCGGCGGCGTGCTCTGGGCCAACCTGCACCTGCTGTTCTGGCTGTCGCTGATACCCTTCGCGACCGCATGGATGGGGGAGAACCACAACGCGCCGGTGCCGACCTCCGCCTATGGCATCGTGATGATGCTCGCCGGAATCGCGTACTACATTCTCGAGCGGACAATCATCGCGGGGGAGGGACCTGATTCAACGCTGGCTGAAGCGGTGGGTCAGGAGACGAAGGGGATTGTGTCGGTGGTCCTCTATGGGCTGGCGATTCCTCTGGCGTTCGTGCACCAGGGAATTTCCGATGCTATCTACGTGCTCGTCGCGCTGATGTGGCTGGTGCCGGATCGCCGGATCGAAGGTACCTTGAGGCGCACGGAACAGCATCGGGTTTAGCCACGGATCGCACGGGTCTCACGGATTCGGTTTCTGGTTTTCCGACCTCCGTCCCCGTCCTCCGTCCTCCGGGTCCGCGAGAACGAGCCATGCGGCGAGCGCCGCGGCCTTCTGCTCCGCGCGCCACGGCCCGCCGGTGGTCTCGCCGCATGCCTTCAAAACGCGGCGCAGGTGTGACTCCTGCTGTCGAAGCACCCGCGCTGCCACGCCGTACAGATCCCGTTCGCGCCAAGTCGAGCAGGGGAGATGCCGTTCGGCGGCTGCCTCTTCGACCACGCGGCGGAAGAGCCGCCCCTCCAGCGCATGAATGCGAATGTGTGCGTTCGCAATGCCGTTCGGATCGATCAGGCTGCCGACGACGACGCCGAGGCCGCGCAGCCGATATCCAGCGTGTTGGTAGGAATCGATCGCTTCAGTCACCGACTGCTTTCCAAAGCTCTCGACCGACGTGACCAGGCGCGAGAGCTCGGGACCATCTGGTCGCGCCGTTCCAGTCCCGGCGTGATACGGCTGGCGGGACTCCGGCAATTGCGGATTACTGAGGTCAACCCGGCGCGCGTCGACCAGGTGAACCGCTGTCGCGGAACCCGTCATGAGCACGGCACTGGCCCAGCCCGACTTGACCGTGAATCCGACGGCATCATTTGCAGCCTCAACCAAATGCGTGCCTCCTTCGACTCCTTCGCGTCCTTCGATACTTCGAGTTGCAGTTCCAGCGCATTCTCGATCGCCGCTCCGCTGGCAGTATTGTCGAAGATGCACCACACGTTCGCAGACGAGGGCAGCGCGCGCAGCTCCTCCGCCCATCGCTCGATCCGCTCGATCGGATAGACCGAACGGGCGTGCGGGCGATGGAACGACGAGTTGATCTCGGCGCACCCGAGCACTCGCGAGTATCGCTCGAGATGAAATCCGTCACCGCGGAATGCCGGGGCCGCTCGGCGCGGAATGCTCCAGCCGGCCGTGCCGACCACGATCATGCGGCGGATTATCCGATCCTCAGCCTGAAGGCGGAAGCCACGAGAAACTGGACGTGAGATCCGTGAGATGCGTGAAATCCGCGGCTAAAGCAGGAGCTCGTAATACACCAGCGGCACGCCGCGGAAGCTGACGTGGGCGACTTCACGGAAGCCGTACTTGGCGTAGAACGGTCCTGCGCCCGCGCCCGCATCGTAGGCATCGAGCCGGATCGCGTCGGCCGGCCACCCGCGCGTGACGTCGCGCGCGTGATCGAGGAGGCAGCGCCCGATCCCCTGCCGCTGCACACGCGGGTCGACCGCCATGTCGAGCAAGTACAGCGCGCGTCGGACCGTTGCGAAATAACGCGTGTCGATCGCCCACGGCTTCCTGGTCGCAAGCCGCAGCGTTCCGACGATCCCGTCCGCATCGCGCGCGACCAGGACACGCGACGTCTTGATGCCGTACAGGACGCCGCGTTCGGTGGTCAGACCCGACCAATGGCCCTGGCCGTGCTGCCTCGTCAGGTGATCCGCCGCGGCGCATCGGAGCCGCGTCAGGTCCGCCGCGTCTTCGGCCATCGCAATGGACACCGACAACATGTCAATGCTGGATACCAGATGCTGAATGCTGAATTCCATGCTGAATGCTGAATTTCGATGAATGCTGAATGCTCAAAGGATCCTTTGAAAATGGAACAGAGAGCCTGCAGCCTGGAGCCTGGAGCATTGAACCTTGACACTCATTCACTTCAGAATCACATAGGCCAGGCCGAGTTGCGACGCGCGCTGATTGATAGACGCAACATCCGTGGAAAGGAACTGTTTCGTATCCCGCTCGAGGGCCGCGAGTTCCTGTTCCTGTTCGGCGAGCACCTGCGTCATCCCCGCCGTCGGCGCCCCTGCCGCCTCGACTGACCACATCTGGAGCGGCGACAGGCGTGAGTAAAGTCTGGTGCCGCCCCGCATCGCGAGAATGTCGTACACGACTTCCGCGGTGGGATTGTGCAGCTTGTCCTCGAGCACGTCCGCGTTCTTGATGGCGGCTTCCGACGACTTGATTAAATCCGTTATGCCGGCGTCCGACTTGTGCAACTCGAGCGCGATGTTCCGCGCTTTCAACTGATCGCGGACGGATCGGATCTGATTCACGAGATCCGTGACGCGCGAGATGTCGTCGCGCACGCGGGTCGCGAATGCGGCCTGCGCCTCGAGATCCTGTTGGGAGACATCGCCGCGCGGATCCACGAGCACCTTGACCGGCGCCGTCTGCGTCTTGCCGCCGGCGCTCAGCCGCACAGTGTAAGTCCCCGGAGGCACGCGTGGACCTTCGATCGGATCGCCGGTGTCGATCCGTCCACCCTTGATCTTGTGAGCGCCTTCGTAGCGCAGGTTCCACACGGCACGCTGCACGCCGGCGGCGCGCGGGAGCGCTTCCTTCTTGAAGTCCTCTGGATCCTCGTTGTCGTCGCTGCCCATCGGTTCGAGCGCCGTGCTGCTGAGCGTGCGGACGACCCGGTTCTGCGCGTCCAGGATCTCGATCTTCAGCTCGCCTTTCTCTTCGTCCTTCAGCGCGTAGTAGATGACGGCGCCGTGCGGCGGGTTGGGATACCCCCCTCGCGTGCCCCAGTTGCTCGAGCCGTAGCGCCAGCGAATCGCGTCCGCCGGGGCAAAGAGATGCAGCGCCTCACCTGCGATGCGATCCGAGTACTCGCGAATCGGCTGGAGATTGTCGAGAATCCACAGCGAGCGTCCATGCGTCGCCACGACGAGATCGTCGTCTTTCACGACGAGATCGTGCACCGCCACGGTTGGCATGTTCAGATAGAGCGGACGCCACGTCTGTCCTTCGTCAGTCGAGAACATGACACCGCGCTCGGTGCCGAGATACAGCTGGCCGCGCTTTTTCGGATCTTCCCGAACCGCGTGGACGTAGATATTCTGCGGCAACGAGCTGTCGAGCCGCTTCCACGTCTTTCCGAGGTCCGTGGTCTTGTAGAGAAACGGCTGCATGTTGTCGAGACGGTGCGCATCAACGACGACGTAGGCGGTGTTGGCATCGAAGGGTGAGGGTTCGATCATGCTGACCGTGCCCCACTCAGGGAACCCGGACATTGCCGACGTGACGTTCTGCCATTTCTCGCCGTTGTCCGTCGTCACGTGCACCAGGCCGTCGTCGCTGCCGGCCCAGATAAGCCCTTCGCGCCTCGGCGATTCCGCGATGGCGAAGACGGTGCCGTATGTTTCCACGCCCGTGTTGTCGCCGGTGATAGGGCCGCCGGCCCATTTCTGCTTGGACTTGTCGTTGCGCGTGAGGTCCGGGCTGATCGGCTGCCAGTTCTGGCCGCCGTCACGAGTGCGGAAGATCATCTGCGCGCCGTGATACACGACCTTCGGATCGAATGGCGATCCGGTGATCGGCGCGGTCCACTGAAAGCGGTACTTCATGTCTTCGCCGCCGTGGCCCGATGGATTCTCGGGCCACGCGCTCACGTTGCGGGACTCCTTCGTTCGATAGTCGTAGCGCGTGATGATGCCCAGATACTCTCCGGCATAGACGATGTTCGGATCGCTCGGGTCGGAGTAGACGTGGCCGGCCTCGCCGCCGCCGACGTCGTGCCAGTCGGTGAGGTGGATGGTGCCCGTCAGGCTGTCGCTCGGCCCCTGCGCAGTGCCCAAGTCCTGCATCGCGCCGGCGACGTTGTAGGGACGCCGGCTGTCGACCGACACGTGATAGAACTGCGAAATCGGCAGCGGCGGCGTGAACCAGGTCGCACCGCCATTGCGGGTGATGTGTACGCCGCCGTCGTTGGCAGCGATCATCCGCTTCGGATCCCGCGGATCGATCCAGATGTCGTGGTTATCTCCGTGCGGCAATCCCTTGACGTACTCGATCGTCTTCCCACCGTCGATCGAGTGCAGCATCGGGACCTGCGGGAACCATACGTCGTTGTCGTTTGCCGGACTCACGGTGATCGTCGTGTAGTACCAGGCCCGCTGCCGCAGCGCGCGTGAGGCGTTGATCAGATCCCAGCTTTCGCCGCCGTCATCCGAGCGAAACAGCCCGCCCTTCTCCGACTCGATCAACGCGTAGACGCGTTGCCCGTTCGACGGGGCGACAGCAACGCCGACCTTGCCCCAGCTGCCTTCCGGCAGTCCGTGGCCCGTCAGCTGTTTCCACGCGTCTCCCGCGTCGTGCGAGACATACAGGCCGCTGCCGGGACCGCCGCTCTGGAGGTCCCACGGAAACCGGCGGGTCTGCCAGAAACCCGCGAACAGCGTGTTCGGATTCGATGGATCGAGGGCCACGTCCGACGCCCCCGTGTCCGCGTCTTTCTTCAATATCTGCTGCCACGTTTTCCCGCCGTCTTTCGTGCGGTACACGCCGCGTTCGGGATTGGGTCCGAACGCATGACCGAGAACCGCGGCGTACGCGACGTTTGCGTCGCGTGGATCGACCACCATCGTGCCGATCTGTCCCTCCTGGTCCCACACGTGCGTCCACGTCTTGCCGCCGTCGATCGATTTGTAGATCCCGTTGCCGGCCCCCACGTTGCCGCGGATGTTGGCCTCGCCGGATCCCACATAGATGACGTTGGGATCGCTCGCGGCGACGGCGAGGGATCCGATCGACGAAACCGGCTGATCGTCGAACACCGATTTCCACGACGTGCCGCCATCGGCCGTCATCCATACACCGCCGGATGCCGCTGCGGCGTAATAGAGCAAGGGATTACCGGCGACGCCCGCGGCGCGCGACACGCGGCCCCCGGCCGCGGGGCCGATGTTGCGGTACTTGATCGCCTTGAATTCCTTTGGACTGTCCGGCCGCGTTGATTTCGCGACGTCCTGCGCGTTCGCGGAAGCGACGAGCGCAGCGGCAATCGCCGCTGCAAACACATGGTGACGGTGCAGCATGCGGAGAAGTTTATCCGATTCGTAGCGCAGCCCTTGAGGGCTGCTCGTGACATGCGCAGGCCTAAAGGCCTGCGCTACGACGTGTGCTGGTACAAGAGAGCTCCTCATCTCCTGATCGCTGTGAGCTAGAATTTACTCGTGCGCGGCGTATCGGGGCTCGAGCGTCCAGCGATCCAGTGGACGTTCGTCGTGTGCGGCGTGGCGCTGATCGGGATCAGCACGTGGACCGGAGTGGCCCTGGTGCGCGCGTGGCGCGCGATCGACGTGGCACGCGACGAGGCGCGGCAGGCGAGTCTCGATCGCGAGCAGACGGAAGCGTCGCTCGCCCGCGAGCGAGCGGCGCGCGAGTCGTACATGCTGCAACTCGGGCGCGAACGCAAGGCGGCAGTGCCGGCGGCCCATCCGACGCTGACGTTGACGCCGGTCAAGACGCGATCGGCCAGCGGACCCGAGCTCGCCGTCCCGTCGACGCCGTCGCCCGTCGTGCAATTGAGGCTCGTGCTGCCGCCGCGAGCCGCGCTCGACCGGCCCTTCACGATCACGCTGCGATCGTGGAGGAGTGGTGAGGTGCTCTGGTCCCGGGCGTCGCTTCGTGCCGGCGACGCGAATGGCAAGCCCGCGATCCTCGCGACGGTCGCGTCGGACGTGCTGACGCCAGGTCCTTACGAACTGCTGCTCACGGCCGGCACGCCGCCATCAGAGGTGGCTGTATACGAGGTTTCGATCGTACCGACGTCGACGCCTCACTGATTCCCGGCCGTCGCGCCTCGCACCTCGTGCCTCGGACCGCCGTCCTCCCGCCTCCGCCGCGAAGCGGCTATGGCGGGCAAGCCGCCCTCCGTTTTGTCATCGACAGTCCCCTTCCAGCACATGCGATCCGCACACTCGTGTGCGCTCGTCTAAGCAGAACACACGAAAACCGGCGAGTTTCCGTTCGTCCCTCGCTTCATCACCTGGTATGCGGTGTGCGAGCAGTCTCCTCACCGAAAGATTGATGCGTTGGCCCTCGTGAGCCTCATAAAAGGAGACCTCGTCATGCGTCGTTTACTTTTGTCCGTCGCGGCGGCATTGCTTGCGGCGGCCACTCCCGTCTTCGCTCAGGGCGAACAGGCGGGCACGATCCGCGGCCGGCTCGCTTCGTCCGACGGTTTGCCGCTGCCCGGTGCGACCGTGTCGGTCGCGTCGCCGGCGCTCCAGGGGACACGATCCACGGCCGCTGATGTCAACGGCGTGTACGTCGTCATCGGCCTTCCGTCCGGCGAATACGAGGTGCGGTTCGAGTTGTCAGGCTTTGCGACGGCAGCGCGCCGGGTGACGGTGCCGCTCGGATCGACGCTCGTGCTCGATCAGCAGCTCGCGATCGCGACGGTCGCTGAGTCGGTCGATGTCAAGGCAGGACCGCCCGCGCCTGTGGCGACGGCGGCGGGCGCGGTGAACCTGCGCGTCAGCGAGACCGAGCAGCTTCCCGTCGGCCGGACACCGTTCCTCATCGCGGAGCTGTCGCCCGGCCTCACGGACAACACACCGAACCAGAACCAGCTCACGGTCGGTGGTGGCCTGGCGTACGATTCGCTGTTCCTCGTCGACGGCGTTGACGTGAACGACAACGTGCTGGCGCAGCCGAACGGCCTCTTCATCGAGGACGGCATCGAGGAAGTGCAGGTGCTGTCGTCCGGCGTCGGAGCCGAGTACGGCCGGTTCGCCGGCGGCGTCGTCAACGTGGTCACGAAGAGCGGCAGCAACCTCTTTTCGGGCGCGTTCCGTACGAACCTGTCGAATCCGTCGTGGAGCAACGAGACGCCTCGTGAGAAGTCGCTCAATATCTCGCGTCCGTCGAAGCTGTCGCCGACGTACGAAGCGACGCTCGGTGGACCCGTCGTGCACGATCGTCTGTGGTTTTTCGGCGGCACGCGCATCGAGCGGAGCACCACCGCGGGTCTCTTCTCGCAGACGAACCTGCCGTTCACGAGTACGAACCACAACACGCGTTATGAAGGCAAGATCACCGGGACGCTCGCCCCGGGTCAGACGCTGCAGGGCACGTACATCGACAACGACTCGGATCTCGTGCAGCCAGCGCTCGGCGCCAGCATCGATCCGAAGACGATGACCACTCCGTCGACGCCAAACGGACTCGCGGTGGCGACGTGGCGCGGTGCCGTGGGCCGGCGCGCGTTTGCGACCGCGCAGTACTCGCAGAAAACGTGGAAGCTGATGAACCAGGGGAACACATCGACGAATATCGTCGACTCGCCGTTCCTCACGCGCGGCGTGCTGGGCGTGCCGGGCGGCCTGCAGTACAACGCGCCGTATTTCGATTCGACCGACCCTGAGAGCCGGAACAACCGCCAGGCAACGGCCAGCCTGTCGTACCTGCTCGGCCGCCGCGGCATCGGCAGTCACGAGCTCAAGACGGGCTTCGAGTATTTCGTGTCGACGCGGCGCACCGGCAACTCGCAGACGTCGACCGGTTACGTGTTCCAGACGGATTACAAGCTGGACTCGACGAGCCATCCCGCGCTCGACGCGAATGGCCGCCTCATCCCGCGCTTCGTGCCGGGCAACACGCGCCTGCAGACCTGGATGCCGCTCCGCGGCGCCGTGGTAGACGTGACGACCGAGTCGGCATTCGTGACGGATCGCTGGACGGCGGGGCCGCGGTGGACGTTCGATCTCGGTGCGCGTCTCGAGCACGTCTCGACCGACGCGACACTGCAGACCCAGACCGTGAGCGCGAACACGGTCATGCCGCGCCTCACGGCGAACTACGCGGTCACCGCCGATGGGCGCACCGTCGCGCAGGCAACCTACGGCCACTACTCGGGCGCGTACAACGGCGTGCAGTTCTCGCGTAACAGCGCGGCGGGAAATGCGGATCGGCTCGTCAGCGGCTACATCGGGCCTGCGGGCGAGGGCCTCGACTTCGCGCCTGGATTCGACCCGGCGAATTACGTCGTGATCGGCGGCGCGTTCCCGACCGTCAACGTCTTCTTTGATTCCAACCTGACGTCGCCCGTCACGCGCGAACTGACGCTGGCGCTTGGCCGCGACTTCGGCCGCGGCCTCTGGGCGCGCGGCCGCTATGTGCGCCGCCGGGCGACGGATTTCGTCGAGGACTTCATCACGATGGCCGACGGCCAGACCACCGTGGTGAAGAACGGCGTGAACTTCGGCGCGTTCGACAACTCGGTCTATCGCAACAGCGATCTGCCGAAGCGCGACTACGATGCAGTCGATCTGCAGGCGGCGTGGCGGCAGAACGGCGCGTTTTCCGTGTCGGGACAGTGGACCGTGCAGGTGCGCAACGACGGCAACTTCGAGGGCGAGGCGGCGAACAACCCGGCGATCCCATCGATCATCGGTGATTACCCGGAGCTGTATGTCGCCAATCGCAGCTTCCCGATGGGGCACCTGGACGATTTCCAGCGGCACAAGCTGCGCCTCTGGGCCGCGTATTCCGTCGACATGCACCGCGCGGGGCGGCTGGATCTCTCGCCGATGTATCGCTACAACTCGGGGCGTACGTTCAGCTATGTTGCGGCGGCCGTGCCGTTCACGGCGGAGCAGCTGGCGGCGAATCCCGGCTACGCACGCGTGCCCACGTCGCAGCCGATCTTCTTCGGCGAGCGCGGCGCAGGGCAGTTCCGCGGCTACGCGCTGGCGGATCTCGCGGCGACATGGAGCGTGCCCATCGCGCGGTCGCTCAAGCCGTGGGTGAAGGTGGAAGTGCTGAACGCGCTCAACAACCAGAAGCTGATTAGCTGGGACACGACGGTCACGGCGGATCCGAATGGCCCGAAGGACGCCAATGGTCTGCCGCTCGCTTACCTCACGGGCGCGTCGTTCGGCAAGGCGACGCGGAACGCAGACTATGCGCGCCCGCGCGCGGGGCTCGACGGGGGACGGACGTATTTCCTATCGCTGGGCGTGCGCTTCTAAGTCTGGGTCAGGGCTTATGGATCATGGGTCATGGCGCCGCGCCGGGTCTAAAGACCCGGCGTAGAGGTGCAGGCCCACTTGTAGGGCGGACCTTCAGGTCCGCCGTTCTGAGCTTTAGGCCCAAAGTCATTCCGCGCGAAGCGCAGTGATCGGTTCCACTGCGAGTGCTCGACGCGCCGGAACCCAGCTCGCCAGCGCGGCAACGAGCAGCAGCGCGGGCGGGAGCGCAAGGAACGTGACGGGGTCGTGCGGCGACACGTCGAAGAGCAGCCCCGAGAGCAGGCGGCTCATCGCGGCCGCCGCACCGATTCCAATGACGCTGCCGAGGACGGCGATGCGAAGGCCGTCGCTCAACACCATCCGCAACACGTCGGCGCGCGCCGCGCCGAGCGCCACGCGAATCCCGATCTCCTGCGTCCGCTGCGCGGTCGAGTACGCGATCACCCCGTAGATGCCGACCGCGGCGAGCACCAGCGCGACGAGCGCGAACACGCCGAGCATCATCATCGTGAAGCGCCGGTTCGCCTGCACGCGCGCGACGAGCTCCTCCAGTGTTCTGACACTCGCGACCGGCTGTGCGGGATCGACGGTCCATACCTGCTCCTGTGCCGCCCGCGCCATCGCGATGGGATCTCCCGCCGTGCGCACGAGCACCATGAGGCGCGAATCGGCCGACTGCGGCAGTGCGAAGTACAGCTCGGCCCACGGCGGACGATCGACGCCGCCGCGGCGTGTGTCGGCGACAACGCCGACGATCGTGAGCCATTGCACGTTGCTGTCCTGCGGGTTGTTGAATGTGACGCGCTTGCCGATCGGGTCTTCGGATGGAAAGAAGCGGCGGACCAACGCCTCGTTCACGATCACACGCATGGGAGCGGTCGAGGTGTCTTCGGGTCCGAACAGGCGGCCGCGCGTCAGCGGAATGGCAAGCGTTGCGAAATACCCATTGGTCACGGTATCGAATGGCACCGGAATGTTCACGGCGTCACGCGCCACGGGATGCCCTTCCACGACCAAGGTCGACGAGTTCGGCAGGCGCCCGAGCAGGACCGACGATCCAAGGCCGACCGAGCGGACGCCCGGAAGCCCCGACAACCGTTCGCTCAATTGCTCGTAGAACTGGACGATCCGTTGAGCCTCTGAGTACTTCTGCCGCGGCAACTCGATCGAGAGTGCGAGAACGTTGCGGGGATTGAAGCCGAGATCCGCTCTCGCGATCGCCGCGAACGACCGTGCGAGCAGTCCAGCGCCAATTAATAACACGAGCGCGACCGCCACTTCGACGACGGCCAGCGCGTTGCGAACCCGGCGTCCGCGCGATCCCTCGCCGCCCGAACGGCCTCCTTCTTTTAATGCGTCTGACTGGCTCGCCGAGGCGCTCTGCCACGCGGGCGCAAGGCCGAAGATCACCCCCGTGGCCAGCGCCATGAGTAACGTGAACAGCAGCACGGGCATATCGATCGCAACTGACGTCAGCCGCGGGATGTTCGTCGGTGCGGCCTGCTGCAGCGCCGCGACCGCCCACGTGGCGAGCAGCAGCCCGGCGGCCGCTCCGGCGAGCGCGAGCACGAGGCTCTCAGTGAGGAGCTGTCTCACGATCCGGCGGCGCGGCGCGCCGAGCGCCACGCGGATCGCGATCTCCTTCTGACGTCCTGTGGCGCGCGTCAACAGCAGATTCGCGACGTTCGCGCATGCGATGAGGAGCACGCAGCCGACGGCGCCAAGCAGCACGAGCAGTGCGCGACGCACGTCGCCGACGATCTCGTCGTGCAGCGCCGTCACCCGGACGCCCTGACTGCCATTGGAATCCGGATACTGCTGCTCGAGCCGGCGCGCGATCGTGTCCATCTCCGTCTGCGCAGCCGCCTGCGGGGTTTCCGCGCGCAGCCGCCCGATCACGTTCAGCCAGAACGATCCGCGCGACTCCATGAATTGCTTGTACGGCTCGACCGGCGCAAGCGGCAGCCATAGCGTCGCGTCCTCTGGATAATGAAAGCCCGCAGGCATCACGCCGACCACCTCATATGGACGCCCGCTCAACTGAATCGTGCGTCCGATAATCGTGGGATCGCTTCCGAATCGCCGGTCCCACAATCCGTGCTCGAGCATCACCACGCGCTCGTGCCCGGCGGTCGCGTCCTGCTCGACGAACCAGCGGCCGAGCGCGGGCTGCACGTTCATAGCGGGGAAGAACGAAGGGGTCACCCGCGCGCCGCGCAGTTGCGCCGGATCACCGGCGCCCGTCAGGCTGACGCTCGCGCCCGAGTACGCGGCAAGCTGTTCGAAGCTGCGGCTCTGAGCTCGCCAGTCTGCGAACGTCAGATACGGCGCAACGTCCTTGTCGAAGCCCTGGCGAGGGTTGTAGATCCAGACCATCATCAGCCGCTCGGGATGCGGGTATGGAAGCGGCCGGAGAAGCACGCCGTTCACGACGCTGAAGATCGCAACGTTGGCTCCTATACCTAAGGCGAGCGTCAGGACAGTAAGGACCGCGAACAGCGGCTTTTTCAGGAGACCACGCACGGCGTAACGAAGGTCGTGAATCATGGCTTATTTCTCATGGCTCGGGCCTCGGTTCACTCACGGTGGCTCATGGCGCCGGGTCTAAAGACCCGGCCTACAGCGCAGCGCAATGCAGGCCGGACCCTTAGGTCCGCCATGAGCCCTGAGCCGCTCATCATTCCACGCGAAGCGCCATGAGCGGATCCACACGGAGCGCTCTGCGCGACGGAATGTAACTCGCGAGGAACGCCACGAGCACGAGTACCACGGAGACGCCAACGAACGTGATCGGATCCGTGGCGCCGATGCCGAAGAGAAAACTCGCGATCACGCGCGTCAGCGCGAAGGCGAACACGAGGCCGATCGCGATTCCCGACACCGCGAGCACGACGGCTTCGCGAATGACCGGCGCGAGGACCTGACGGGGCTGCGCGCCCAGTGCGACGCGGATCCCGATCTCGCGCGTGCGTTGCGTGACCGAGTAACTGATTAGCCCGTACACCCCGACTGCTGCGAGCGCGAGCGCGAGCAGGGCGAAGAGGCCGATCAGGATCGTCCGGAAGCGCGGGTCGTCGACCGAACGGTCCATCACCGACTGCAGCGTCATCACGTCGACAAGCGGGAGATCCGGGTCGATCGAGGTCACCTGGCTGCGAAGAAGCGATGTGACGGCACTCGTCGGCAGCGCGGTTCGCACGAACACGTTCGTGAACGGCAGGCCGAATTGCTCGTACGGCAGGTACACCAGAGGAGGCGGCGCATGGCTCAATCCGAGTTGCCGCACATCGCCCACCACCCCGACGACCCTGAACCACGGTTCTTTCGGGTTTTCGTCGAAACGAAGCCGTTTCCCGATCGGGTTCTCGCCCGGCCAGTACTTCCGCGCGAGCGCGGTGCTGACGATCGTCACCGGCGGCGTGTCTTCACGATCGCCGCTGCCGAACGTGCGTCCTGAGAGGAGCGGAATGCCCATCGCGGCGAAGTACCCGCCGGACACGCTGCCGAGATGCGCGAACGGCCGTTCGGCGCGGGTCGGCGGTGCCGGTCGTCCTTCAATTAAGAACGTCCCGCTTGCGTTGCTGCCGCGCAGCGGGCCAGGGAATCCAATGCCGACCGACTGGAGCTCGCTCCGCGCGCTCAGCCCCTCGATCACGCGGCGATACACAGCTGTCTGGAGGGCGGCCGTGGCGTAACGCGACTGCGGAAGGTTCAGCGTGGCAAGCGTCACGTGCGCCGGCTGGAACCCCGGATCCACGCGCTGCAAGCGGAGGAAGCTGTTCGTCAGCAGTCCGGCCGCTACGAGCAGCACGAGCGTGAGCGCGACTTCCACGACGACAAGGGCCGCGCGTCCGCGCGCGCGGCCGCTCGCTCGATCCCCGGCCTGCTTGATATCCGTCGCCGCGTTGGCGCGCGAGGCCTGCCACGCGGGCAGCAGACCGAACAACGCGCCCGTCGCGAGCGAAGCGATCAGCGTCACCAGCGCAACGGTCCGGTCCAGCGTAATTGCTTCGGCGCGCGGGATTCCTTCGGGCAGGATCCTGACCAGCAGCGTGGTCAGCCACGAACCGGCGAGCAGGCCGAGCAACCCGCCGACGATGCCAAGGACGAAACTTTCGGCGAGCAGCTGGTTGATCAGTCGAAGCCGGCTCGCACCGAGCGCCGACCGGATGGCCAGCTCGCGTCTTCTTCCCGTCGCTCGCGCGATCAGCAGGCTCGAGACGTTGGCGCATGCGATCAACAGGACGAGTCCGACTGCGCCTTGCAGCACGAGCAACGCCTCACGCACGTCCCCGACGATATCGTCACGGAGCGGCACGAGCTGGACATCGCGGTTGCCGCTCGATTGCGCATGCTCGCGCCGGATGTTGGCGGCAACCACGTGAAGATCGTTTTGGGCCTCGCTCAGCGTGACATGTGGTTTCAGTCGCGCGATGGCTTCGAAGTAGTTGACGTCGCGCACTGTCAGTGGATCGACGCCCTTCACGTCGATCGGCGACGGGGGCACCGGCTTCGATGAAAGAATCCAGAGCTGGGCCCCTTCGGGCCACTGGAATCCCGGCGGCATCACGCCGGCGACCGTGTACTGCTGCGCGTTCAGGCGAAGACTACGGCCGGCAACTTCAGTCTCGGTTCCGAAGACCTGCTGCGCGGCCGCGTGGCTGAGGACGACCAGCCGCCCGGCGCCGCCCCCGTCCTGCGCGCGCGTGAACGTGCGCCCGAGTGCCGCTGGTGTGCCGAGCACGTCGAAGAAGTCGGTCGTCACCCAGGCGCCTTGCACCTGCACGGGCTCATTCGGCCTTCCGGAGACCGCAAACACGTCGTTTCTGAATCCTGCGATCGCGTCGAGCGTGCGGTTGGCGCGCTGAATATCCAGGAAATCCCCGGCGGAGTGATTGCCGTGCGGCTCGTCCGTGGTCGGCCGCCACACGCGCACGAGCCGCGCCTCGTCCCGGAACGGCAGCGGCCGCAGCAGCACACCGTTGACGACGCTGAAGATCGCCGTATTCGCGCTGATTCCGAGCGCAATGGTCAGCAGCGCAATCGCTGTGAAACCCGGGCTCTTGAGGAGCGTACGAATCGCGTATCTGAGGTCAGACATGATGGGTCGTCATTTCAATCGAAATCGAAGAACCCGCGAAAGAATGAAGTAATGAACCTTGTTGTTCTCATTCGAATCCTTCGAGATTCCTTCGAGCCTTCGATTGTTAAAGACCGAAGCTTCCTTACTGCGCCTTCAACGCGACGATCGGGTCTACTCTCAGTGCTCGCAGAGCGGGGACAATGCACGCGCTGAGCGCGATGGCCGCGAGGGTGCCCGCCGTCGACAAGTACACAATCGGATCTGATGGGCGGACGCCGTAAAGCATCTGCGTGAGTGCGGAACTCGTGAGCCGGGCGCCGACCAGGCCGATGGCGAGTCCCGCCGCGGTCAACGTGAGTCCCTGGCGGCCAACCAGGTGCACGAGATCGCTCGGCGACGCGCCGAGCGCGACGCGGATGCCGAACTCGGTGGTACGCTGCGCGACCGCGTAAGCCATGACGCCGTAGACGCCGGCCGCCGCCAGCAGAATCGCCAGCAGCGCGAAGCTGCCGAGGAGCGACAACGCGATCGCCGTCTCCATCAGCGAGCCTTGCACCAGATCCGAGAGCGGCTTCAATTCCGTCGCTGGCAGATCCGGATCGAGCCGCCGCATGGCGTCGCGCACCGCTCCGGCGACGGCCGCCGGACTCGATCTCGATCGGACCACGAGCTGCATGCCGGAATCAGGACCCTGCGCATGCGGATAGTAGACGACCGGTCGCGGCTCGGTGGCGAGATTTGCGTGCTGCACGTTGTTGACGATGCCAATGACGGTTCGCATGGGCGCGTCTGATTCAAATCGCCCGAGCTTCAACCGCTTGCCGACAGCATCCTGACCGGGCCAGTACCGATCCGCGAAGCCGCGGCTGACCACCACCACGAGAGGCGCCCGCTCATCGTCGGACGCGGTGAAGAGGCGGCCAGCCAGCGCGTGCATCGAGAGCGCGGCAAAATACCCCGGCGTCACCGCGCGGCGATCGGCGTTCGGCCGTGTCGCGGGAGTGGGCGCCGGTTGGCC
>Ga0066677_10000176_pt1 | contig 21710 bp, 11 predicted proteins | sample GraSoiAngelo_126_FD_62299 | JGI IMG/M metagenome (GOLD analysis project Ga0066677, IMG submission 62299) | Grasslands soil microbial communities from the Angelo Coastal Reserve, California, USA - 14_0927_09_20cm | ecosystem: Environmental > Terrestrial > Soil > Grasslands | place: USA... | reverse complement strand
GCGCGCCCCCACGTGAGCTGCGTCGAGAACGGGCTCGCCGTCGTGCCGTGGATCGATTCGCCGTTCACCTTCATCCACTGGCCCATCGCGGCGAGCCGCTCGACGCTCGCGGCAGGAATCGTGCCCTCCGGGGTCGGCCCGACATTCAGCAGATAGTTGCCGCCCTTCGACACGATGTCGACGAGATTTCGAATGAGCCGCTCGGACGACTTCCAGTTCTCGTCGTACGACTTGAACCCCCACGTATCGTTCATCGTCATGCAGCTCTCCCAGTCGACCCCGGGGAGCCCCGACGCCGGAATTTGCTGCTCCGGCGTGCCGAAGTCGCCTGAGTAGGCACGGTCGGTCTTATTGAGGCCCTCCATCCCTTTCCGGCCTTTGCCAACGCGATTGTTGATGAGGATGTCGGGCTTCAAGCTGCGCACGTACTTGTAGAGATCCTGGCCGTCCTCTTCGGTCCACCAGTCGACCCATTCACCGTCGAACCACAGCACGGCAGGATCGTACTTCGTCACGAGCTCCTTGAGCTGCGCCTTCATGTAGTCGACGTATTCCTGCTTCCGGCCTTCGCGCATCTTCGTCTGGCCGTGACCCGCCGTCGGATCCTTGCCCGGCGCGTCCACATACTGCGACGGATGATGCCAGTCCATGATCGAGTAGTAGAAGGCGAACTTCAGTCCCTGCCGCTTGCACTCGTCCGCGAGCGCACGCATTGGATCCTTTTTGAACGGCGTTGCATCGACGATGTCGTACGTCGTCGCGGCGCTGTCGAACATCGAAAACCCATCGTGGTGTTTCGACGTGATCACCATGTATTTCATCCCGGCGTCTTTCGCGATCCGAACCCATTCGGCGGCATTGAACTTCTCGGGATTGAACCTGGGCGCGAACTGCTCGTACTGCGCGCGCGGAATGTTGGCCCACGACATGATCCACTCGCCGATCTCCTTCGATCGCTTGCCGTTGTAGTCGCCCGCCGGCACGGCGTACAGCCCCCAGTGAATGAACATGCCGAACCGCGCGTCGCGCCACCATGCCATGCGCACGTCGCGCTGGCTCGCCGTCTCCTGCGCGGCTTGCACCCGACCGGCGTCATTCGTAGCTTCCGCTTCCAGACGGAAAGTTCCTCCAACAACCGCGAACGTCACGAGCACAACCAAAAGTTGCTTCATTGAAGTTCCTCGCTGATGCATCTCAGATCACACCGGCCTTCTTCATCACACCAAGCGTCGTCCTCAGCCCGAGGCGCGCCGCTTCTTCGGGAGTCATTTCCGCCGGTATGCGGCCGAGCGGCTCCGGACTCACCGCGTCCGTGTAATCGATTTTCTTCAGCGCCTGGAAGAAGCCGCCGAGATCAATGACGCCTTCGCCGGGCATGAGCCGCTGATTGTCCCGGACCTCCTCCGGCGGCTGCGCCTTCGCGTCCGACACGTGGATATGGACGATGCGCGCCTTGCCTGCCGCGAGTATGTCGGCGGCGGTGGCGCCCGCGTGGTGCCAGTGCCACGCGTCGAGGAGGAGTCCGACGTTCGGTCCGCACTCGGCGCTGAACTCCAGCGCCTCCGGCATCCGCCAGATGAACTCGTGTGGCTGGCGCGTGCGGAAATGCAGCGGCCCGAGGAACTCGAGGCCAAGGCGGACGCTCGAGGGCTGCAGGATCTTCGCAATCGCCGCGAGGCGTGATTTGAGGAGCGCGCGGAATTCCGGCTTCGGCGTGGCGCTTGACGGCGGCAGCACGGCCACCATGCGCGGGCAACCGATGATCGCGGCAAACATCGCGGCATCCTCGAGCCGCGCCAGCCCGGATTGATAGGCGGCATCGTCGCCGGCGAACGCCACCGGCAGGCCGATCGAACCCGGCGCGATCTTCAACGAATTCAGGAGCATTCGCGTGGCGGGTGCGCCTTGTGTCTCGGCGCCGCCAAGGTCGACGTCCACTCCGCCATATCCGGCTGTTGCGGCGAGCCGGGCGAAGTCGAGCCACTCCATCCGCCGCGTCAGCGACGAATTGAGCGACACGAACATGGCGTCACGGCGTTGCGCGCCGAGCGCGAGCCGCGGCGAAAGCCCGGCCGCGAGCGCCGCTTTCAGGAAGGAGCGCCGGTTCATGAGGCGACATTATGCACACTCGACCAGCGCGCGCACAGTGCTGCGTTCGATGCTAAACTGCCTGCCTTCCGGGGAGACCAGAAGGGTGCCATTCCTCCGCCGAACGCTGCTCGTTTGCATAGTCTTCGTGTCCGCGCCCGCATACGCGCAGACACCTCCGCCGGCTCCAGCTGCGGCCGCATCCGCGGCTACGGAGGCGGCTTACACAATCGAGCTGCAGCAGACGCGCGTGCGGCTCGAGACAGACGGCACGGGGCGCCGTGAGCTCACCCTTCGCGTCAACGTCGCGGATGAACAAGCGGTCCGCGAGTGGGGCCAGCTTCCGCTCGTTTATCAACCCGAGACGGAAGACCTCGAATTGAAAGAGGTCGAAATTCATAAACCAGACGGAACGATCGTGAAATCCGCCGCGGGTGCCGTGCAGGATCTTGCCGTGCGCGCGTTCGAGCAGTCGCCGCTCTTCCTGGATGTGCGGCAGAAGCAACTCACCGTTTCGGCGCTTCGCCCTGGGGACGTGCTCTTGCTTGGCGCCGTGTGGACGACGAAGCATCCCGTCGCGGCAGGACATTTCTGGTTCGAACACTCGTTCAACAAGTACGCAATCGTCCGCGATGAGCGCCTTGAAATCGATGTGCCGGCCGCGCGCGCGGTCGCGATGTCCATCGACGCGGACGCTCCAGCGGAAGCGAATGCCGGCCGCGGTGTCGTGGAGGGAGACCGCCGGATCTACCGATGGAAGACATCCAACATGAAGGTCGGCACGTCTGACCCGAAACAGGTTCCTCAGGAGGAGGCACCAGCTGCTGATGTGCGACTCTCGTCGTTTCATGATTGGGCAGAATTCGCCCGATGGTTCCGCGGACTCGTCTCGATGGTCGCCAATCCCGAGATCCGCGCGAAGGCGATGGAACTGACGTCAGGCGCCAAGGACGAACCCGCCCGGATCGATGCGATCTATTCATATGTCGCAAGCCAGATCCGCTACGTCAGCCTCTCGTTCGGTCTGGGGCGTTTCGCCCCGCATCCGCCGGCGGAGGTGCTCAAGAATCAATATGGCGACTGCAAGGATAAGGTGATTCTCCTTGGATCGCTGCTGGCCGCGGTGGGTATCGAGAGCGTGCCGGTGTTGCTGAACAACTCCCGGTCAATCTCCGACACGCTGGCGTCACCGCTGGAGATGAATCACATGATCGCCGTCGTTCCCCGGTCCGGGGACGTGGCGACGTGGACATGGCTGGACCCGACCCTCGAAGTTGCACCGGTGGGAATGCTCGCTGCCGCGACTCGCGACAAGCGCGCACTGTTTCTGGGCGGCGCCAGCAGACCGAGCGCGGTGCTGCAGACTCCGATGGACCCGCCGTTCCCGTCGAACGATCGGATCGATGTGAAAGGCAAGGTGAACGGCATCGGGGTCCTCACGGCGCATGTCACGTTCGCCTTCCGCGGCGATATCGAGCTCGTCACGCGAACGGTCCTCCGCGCGCTGCCGCGCGAGTCGCTGAAGGAGTTCGCGACCGGCCTCGCATCGGCCGAAGGCCTGACTGGCGACCTCTCCAACATCACAACGAGTGAGCCGACAGTCACCGCGAGCCCGCTTCAGATCGATTTCGACCTGCAGGTCAGAAAGTACATGAACTGGGCGGCCGCGACGTCGGAGATGTCGACGATACCGAAGCTGCCGTTCCCGTTCGCGAAAGAGGAGGAGCGGCAGGGCATGCAACGCATCGAACTCGGGTCCCCGAAGACCGTGCGGCTGCACACCGAAATTGAGGTTCCGGCGGGATACACGCTGCGCGCGCCTCTGGAGGTGCGCGCGTCGAATGCCGGACTGACATACGAGTCGAGCTACGCGGTCGATGGACAGCGTTTCGTTGCAGATCGCGAGCTGGTGACGACCGCGCGTGAAATCCCCGCGGCGCGGTTCGGCGAGTACTCGGCGCTGGCGGCGGCGGCACTGGCCGATCTCGCGCAGCAGATCACCGTCACGGGACGCGTGAAGGGTATTCCGGCCATTCCGACTGACGCCACCGCGCGTGAGCTTTACGACGCAGCATTCGACGCCTACAAAGCCAAACGTTACGACGCCGCCGCCGCGATCTGGAAGCGGAACACTGAAATCGCTCCGAAGATGGGTGACGCGTGGATTTCGCTCGGCCTTGCGTACGACAAGCTCCACCGCTACGACGAGGCCGCCGCGGCAATCCGCAATCAGATCGATCTTGATCCGTACAACAAGCGAGCGTACGGCGATTTGGGGCACGTTCTCAAGCGCGCCGGGAAGCGGAGCGAGGCGGCAGCGGCATACGCGAAGCACGTCGACCTCAATCCTATTGACGGCAATGCACTGAAGGAGCTTGGAGAGCTGTACAACGACCTCAATCGATATACCGACGCTGTTGCGTCACTGGAGAAAGCCTCCAGGCTCGCGAAGGCTGATGCGTGGATCTTCGCTGAGCTCGGGTCCGCCTACCTGCACGTGAAAGAGCCGGAGAAGGCTCGAAGCGCATTCGCACGGGTGCTCGAAATGTCATCCACGATCGCGCTCCGGACGAAGGTCGCGTGGCAGTTGGCCGAGGCAGGTGTCGATCTGGAGCGTGCTGCCGATCTTGCGTCAGCTGCCGAGAAGGAGATCGTGGAGCAGACGCGGCGGCTCGAAATCGCATCGCTGAAGGACCGTCACCTCGACCTGATGGAGCGACTCGCGTGGATCTGGGACGCAATCGGCTGGGTGCATTTCCAGAAGGGGCGCCTCGCCGACGCCGAGCATTACGTGCATGCCGCCTGGATGCTTGGCGGCGAAGCGGACGTGGCCTTCCACCTCGGCCAGATTTATGAAAAAGGGAATCGATTGGCCGATGCACTCAGTTTCTATCTGACGGCCCAGGCGATATCCCCCGATCCGACCGCCGACATGATCGCGCATGTGAAGCACCTGTCCGGGGGTGGCGATCTGACGCGGATGCTCGAGAGTGCCAGGCAGCTCGCGCTGAGTGAGCGAGTGATTCCGGTGAAAAAAAAGGCGCCCGCCGGCACGGCGGAATTCCTCGCGATCGTCGGCAGCGATCATCTTGCGCGTGACGTCCGCTTTTCCAGCGGCTCGGATGCTTTGCGGTCCTTCGAAGGCGAGCTGCGCCAGGCTGGATATCCCTGCGACTTCCCTGAGGCGTTCGACGGCCGGCTCGCCCTCGGCATTCGCATCATGTGCGACGCGAAGCAACAGTGCCACGCCGGTGTCCTCTATCCTCGGCAGGTGGAAGCCGACAAATAATCGCTAGCGATCCCAGTCCGGCCAGAACATCTTGTACTTGCGGCGGACCTGTCGCGTGAAGCTGACCGCAAGGCCGCGCGAGGCGGCGCGATTCTCGACGTCGCGAAGCGCATCGTGCACGCCCTCGGCGGATTCCTGGAAATAGCCGCTCCAGGACTTGCACCGTGCCACGTCATGCAACGTGAAGGTCTGGCCGTCGGCGAGACCGAACCATTCACGGGTCATTGACGGCGTCGCCTCAGCGTCGACGAAGCACGACGAGCGGAAGCCCTGCCACCGCTTCTCCACTTCGTCCGCGCGCAACGCCAGCGTCGCAATGTCCTTCTCGTATGTGGCCAGCTGCTGCTCACGCTGGATCTCGCCTTCCGACTTCAACGCGAAATCTGCGCCGAGCATGCGGCGGACGTATTGCACCGAGACGGCAAAACCGAGCGACTGCAGCGCGTCTCCGGCGAGCTTCAGCGTGTTGACACCGATGACGCGCCCTTCGCGATCGATCAGCGGGCCGCCGCTGTTGCCCGGATTGATGGCGGCGTCCGTCTGGATCACCGAAATGCCCCGATAGTCGCGCGTGCCGCTGACGATCCCGCGCGTGACGGTGTTGCGCAATCCAAGCGGCGATCCTATCGCGATGACTTCCGCGCCGAGGTGCACGTCCGACGAGAGCGCGAGCGGCAGATAGACCTGCGCCGGGTTCACGACCTCGAGCTTCAGGATCGCGAGATCGTAGTCCCACGACGAGTTGATCACCTGCGCGTGAATCGTGCCGCCGGTGCTTTTCCGCACCATCACGGCGGTGTTGCCTTCGACGACATGCTTGTTCGTGAGCACCGTGTCGGCGGATACGAAGAAGCCACTGCCCAATCCGTCACCGGTCTCGACGGTCACGACCGCCGGCATCGTCCGCGTCACGAGCTCTTCGATCGAGGGCAGTGGAGCGTCGTTTCCTGTCTCGAACTTCGCGGGCGGGGGTGGCGACTCGTTGTCGATAACGCGTGGAGGCGTGCGCGCGACGGAAGCTCTTGCTGGCGTCAGCGCCGGCGGAACGTTCGCGGCAGGCGCAGCGCTGTTCTCGTGAGACCGTCCGGTCCACCACCAGGCGGACACACCCGCCGTTGCAAGGATCGCGACCGCGACCGATGCGACGATGAGGATTGGTGACGCGACAGCCGCCGGGGAGGACGGCGAAGGAGCTGTCGTGATGGCCTCCGGCGCGGCACCGGCGGCCTGCTGGTACCCACACCGGCACGACGACACACGCCTCGGCACGCCACGCCCGCACCGCGGGCAGGTCCACACGTATTGAGCGTTCATATTCAGGTCGGGGGAGTGCGGCTATTATGCCACAGAGTGTCGGTGCATGAAGGGTGCCCGGTGCAAGGATGCTAAAGTGCTGAGTGCTGGGTGCTTCTTGGTGCCAGCTGCTAGGGCCCGGGAGCCAGCGCGGCCGGGCGTATCACGCGGCCGCTGCACCGAGTACGCAGCTCGTAGCACCTTGCACCGGGCACCGACTGCGAAGATCCCAATGGCCGCGCGCTGCGATGTCCTGCTCGCTGACGCCCTCGTCCTCACCATGGACGAGCGGTTCACTATCCATGAATCCGGCGGCATTGCCGTTGCCGGCGACAGCATCGTCGCCGTCGGACCCTCGGCGTCGACGTTCGAGGCGGCCGAGCGGATTGACTGCGCGGGGAAGTTGGTCATGCCCGGCCTCATCAACGCGCACACGCACGTGGCGATGTCGCTGCTGCGCGGGCTTGCCGACGACCTGCGGCTCGATGTGTGGCTCATGGGCTACATGATGCCGGTCGAGCGCGAGTTCGTGACGCCGGAGTTCGTGCGCCTTGGAACGGCGCTTGGATGCGCCGAGATGATCCGTTCCGGCATCACGTGCTTTGCGGACATGTATTACTTCGAGGAAGCCGTTGCGGAGGCGACGGCCGCCGCCGGACTGCGCGCGCTCTGCGGACAGACGGTGCTGCGTTTCCCCGCGCCCGATGCGAGCAGCTACGAGGACGGCCTGGCGCGCGCGCGCGATTTCATCGGCCGCTGGCGCGATCACCCGTTGATCGTCCCCGCCCCCGCGCCGCACGCGCCGTATACCTGCACACCGGAGATCCTGCGCGACTGCGCCGAGCTCGCGGCGGAATTCAATGTGCCGCTGCACACGCACCTCGCGGAGACGCTGCTCGAAGTCGAAGAGTCGCGGCGCGTGAATGGCATGCCGGTGGTGCCCTATGTCAAAAAGCAGGGACTGTTCGGCGCCAAGGTGCTGGCCGCGCACTGTGTGCACGTGGACGAAGGAGAGATACGCGCGCTGAAGAATTTCGGCGCAGGCGTCGCGCACAACCCGACGAGCAACCTGAAGCTCGGCGCCGGCGTCGCGCCCGTTGCCAAAATGCTGGAACTCGGCGTCGACGTCGGCATCGGGACCGACGGGCCCGCTTCGAACAACGACCTCGACATGTTCGAGGAAACACGGCTGGCGGCGCTGCTCGCGAAGGGCATCGGCGGCGATCCAACCGCGGTGCCGGCGCGCGAGGCGCTCGCGATGGCGACGCGCCTGGGCGCGCGCGCGCTGCACCTCAGTCATCTCACTGGCTCGCTCGAACCTGGAAAGCGCGCCGACCTGCTCGTCCTCGACGTCTCACCGCTCCACAACCTCCCCGCCTTCCACCGCGATCCCGCGGGCGTCTACGCGCAAATCGTGTACGCCTCGAAGGCAACCGACGTGATCCACGTAATGTGCAACGGCCGCTGGCTGATGCGCGACCGCGCGCTGCTGACGCTGGACGAAGCGGCGCTTCGCGATGCCGCGCGCGAACAGGCGACGCGGATCGACGCGTTCCTCGGGAGCCGCGAAGTCAGCGTGCTGCAGAAGCTGGTCGCCGTCGGCGGCGCAATCGAGCAGGAGAGCTTCGAGGTGCAGGTGAAGGCGCGCGTCCCTGGCGCGGGACAGGTGCTGAACGTGATCGCCTCGGACGATCTCACCGTCATCCGCGGCAGCCGCTACCACCAGTTCGATACCTACTGGTCGTTCGACGATCCCGAGCAGGGGCGACTGCGCTATCGAGAGGATGAGTTCCTCGACGAGAACGGGCGCGTCACGGGCGCGCGCGCACGCCTCACGCTCACTGGGCGCACGCACGAGGAGCGGTTCGGCCACGTGGTGCTGTTCCGCTCGCGATATCTGGCGCCCGCTGCGCACTCGGCGCGCTTCTATCGCGAGTACTTCCGACCGGCGGCCGAGCACCTCGTGGACAAGGAGCGGCGACGCTGGCTGGTCGCCTACCACGGCGTCGAGTTCTACGTGCACCTCGATCGCCTGATCGCGCCGCCCGCCAACGGCTACTTCGTCGAGGTCAAGTCGCGGACGTGGTCGCGCCGCGATGCGCGCGACAAGGCCGGCGTGATCGCGGAGCTCCTCGCGCTGTTCGGCGCGCACCCCGATGACACGATCACTGACGGTTACGCTGATTTCGCGCGACCCGCCGCCCGCGGCAATGACGCGCGGGCTACTGGCGAGGCCTCGCCGAACCCGCGTCGCGGCGAAGGCGGATAGCGTCTTCCAGCATCCGCGTCAGTTCCGCGTCGTTGCGTGAGTTCTCCGTCACCGCGGCTGCCGTGCGTCCGTCGTTGTCGCGAATCGCGGGGTTCGCGCCACGCGCGAGCAGGATCCGCACCGCGTCTTTCCTCCCGTACTTCGCGGCGTACATCAGTGCGGTCTGGCCGCCGACGTTCTGTGCATCGATATCGGCGCCGGCATCCAGCAGCCGCTCCATGATCGCGGTGCTCTCCGCGTCAAACGCAATGGCCGTCATCAGCGGCGTGCCGCCGGATCGGTTCGCCGTGTTGACGTCGGCGCCTGCCCGCAGCAACTCCTCGACGACTTCCAGATGTCGTTCCTCGACCTCGAGACTGAGCGTGGAATTACCGACGGAGTCGGAACCGTTGACGTCGAAGACGGTGTGCTGGATTTTCACGCGCGAGAAGTTCAGCGGCGTATGCTGCGCCCAGTCTTGCGTGAACGCAGGCTGCTGGTACGCGAGATTGCAGATCTCGGACTGCGCCACGAAATCCATCTCGAGGATCGTTCGTCCGTCCTCCTGCGCCTTCGGAATGTCGAAGCGCCGCAGACCGTCCCACGACAGCTGCCATGGCGAGATCGAGTCGGACGCCACAATGGGAACCGGCGACTTCTCGGGGAGTACGGCGAACACCACGCGCGACAGCGACGGCCGCGACGTCTCGTAAATCACGCAGCCCGACATCACGTAGCCCAGGATCTCCCGATCGATGACCACGCGCTGGCCGTCCCTGGCCCAATAGAGTCGCGGCGACGGCTTCCCCGCTTCCACGTCGTCAACGTACCAGTCGCGCGCGATTTTCTTGACGTGCGGCCCCCCGCCGCATGATGAGATGCACGCGAGACAGAGGAGTACTGTGACCGACCGGGTTGCCATGCGCATCAGAGTCCGCCGCTCCCGCTCGACCGCGGAATCCGCTTCTCGTATGGCGGACGCGCGGGCGCCGGCGGCATCTTCGCGACACGGTCCATCACTTCCGCGATCGCGCGATCCAGCTGCGGGTCGCTGCCTTTCGCGAGCGCGGCGGGATCCTCGTTGACCGTGATATCCGGTTCCACGCCGTGACCTTCAGCAAACCACTCGCCCGTCGGACCATACATCCGGAAGCTCGGCACCGTGACCGCCCCGCCGTCGACGAGACCAGGCGCGCCGCTGATGCCGATGAGACCGCCCCACGTGCGCGTGCCGATCAACGGGCCAAGACCCGCCTGGCGGAAATACGTCGGGAACGCGTCGCCGCCGGATCCACTCCAGCCGTTGATCAACATCACCTGCGGACCGCGATGGGCGACGGGAGGCCACTGCTGGTCCGTGCCGTCGCGTGACGCCCAGTACGCGAGGATGGGCCGATTCAACAGCTCGATGAAGCGGTCGGGAATCTGGCCGCCGTTGTTCCACCGCTCGTCGACCACGAGGCCGTCCTTCTTCCACTGCGCCATGAACTGGCGCACGAGATCGTTCTGCGCATCCACTCCGGTGCTCTGCACGTAGATGTAGCCGACCTTGCCCTGGGACGCCTTGTCAACGATCTGCCGCCGCTCCTCGATCCACGCGGCAAACCGAAGCTCTGTCTCGTTCTCCAGGCACTTGACGATCACCTGCCGTGCCCCGCTCAACGACGGCGTGCTGTTCACGCTCAGCACCACCGTCTTGCTGCCGAGCCCTTCGAACGAGGCCCACGGGTCCGCCCTCGTGTCGAGCGGCACGCCATTGACGGCCAGGACGTACTCTCCTTCTTTCACCGCCACACCGGGATCTTCGAGCGGTGAGCGCACCGGCGCATCCCATGGGCCGCCGCGCACGATTCGCTTGATGCGATACGCTCCGTTGGTCAGCTCCCAGTCCACGCCGAGCATCCCGACGGATCGCTTCGGCGCCTGCTCCATGTCGCCGCCGCCGTGGTAGGTATGCGACGCGTTGAGCTCGCCGATGAATTCACCGAGCACGAAATCGACATCCCAACGCGTGACCGCATCTTCGAGCAGCTTGCCGTAACGCTGGCGCAGGCCCGGCCAGTCGACGCCGTGCATCCCCGGGTCGTAGAAGAAATCGCGCTCGAAGCGGAAGGCGTCGGCGAACATCTGGCGCCATTCGGCGCGCGGATCGACCGGCGCTTCCATGTCGGCCGTGGCCATCGGCTTCTCGAATTTCTGTGCGGGCTTGATCTCCACGATCGCGTACTTGTCCTTGCTCGTGACCAGCATCTTCTTGCCGTCCGCGGTGGCCTCGAATCCATCCGCGTCTTCGAGCACCGTCTTCTCTTCCCGCTCGGCCAGATCGAAGAATACGATCGGGCTCTTCTCGTCGCCCGAGCCGGCCCGCGGCGCACGCCGATAGAGAAGCTTGCCTTTGATCGCCGCCAGATCGGCATAGTTGCCCGCCTTGGGCGGCAGCACGACGGCGCGAGCTTCAAAGCCGTCGAGATCGATATCGACGTTCGGTGGAGGCGCCGGCTTCTCGTCCGCCTTGTCTCCTGTCTTCTCCTCTTCCTTCTTCTCTTCCTTCTTTCGTTCGGCCGTCTTGCTGGTGTCGAGCGCGGCGCTCTCGGAATCGTTGCGCGTTTGGATCGGCGACTTGACATCTTTCCGCAGCGGCACGGCGACTAGCCTCGTCGGATTGGGATACGTCCAGCTGTTGTCGAAGCTGCCGTAAACAGGGTCGAATGCGCGGTCCGATGCGTAGTACAGGTACTTCCCTTCCGGCTCGAACGTCGGCTGCGCGTCGTGCAGATATCCGGTCGTCACCTGGCGTCGCGTGGAGTTCCGCGTATCGGCACTCCGCGTATCGAAAAGGAATATCGCGCTGTTTGCCGTGCCAGTCGGGCGTGCGTACGCGATCCAGCGCGAGTCGGGCGACCAGCGAATGACGAACGTCTCGAGGCCGCCGTGGGCAATCCATTCAGGGCTCTGATCGATTTCGCGGAGGTCCTTGGCGTCGAGGTCGTAGATGCGGATGCGCATTGCCTGATCGATGAATGCGAGCTTCCTGCTGTCGGGAGACCACTGCGGCGCATAGCGGAAGCCGGGTCCGAGCGACGTGACCTTGCGCTCGGGTCCATTTCCGTCCGCAGAGCGCAGCGTGAGCTCGTACTCGCCGCTGCGGTCGCTCCAGTACGCGAGTGTCTTGCCATCGGGCGACCACCGCGGATACCTTTCGGCCACGCCCGACGAGCGCGTCACGTTGACGACCGCGCCGAACTCCGCCGGCACGCTGAACACGTCGCCGCGCGCCTCGAAGGCGGTGCGTTTGCCGCTGGGCGAGACCGACGCGCTGCCGATCAGCGCGGCAACCGCCGCGGTGCGCGGCCGGAGCGTGGCTTCGTCCGTCACGACGCGCACGGGTACTTCGGACGCTTTCTCCGACGCGAGGTCGAGCATGTAGAGACGGCCGCCCGCCTGGAAGACGATGCCGTCGGGGCCGAGCGAGGGAAACGTGATGTCGAAGTCGCCGAAATCCGTGACCTGCCGGGTGCCTCCGCTGACCACGTCGTACGCCCAGATGTTGTTGCGCTCGTTCGCGCCGCGATCCGACATGAAGTAGATCGTGTTGCCGTGCCACATCGGCTGCGCGTCGTTGGCCGGATTCGAGGTGATGTTCTTCGTCGCGAAGGTTTTCAGATCGAACAGCATCAAGTCGGGCGCCCAGCCGCCGCGATACCGCTTCCAGTTACGGAAGTCCTGCGCCATCGGCATGTAGACGAACTGCCGGCCGTCGGGAGAATACATGCCGAATTCGCCGTAAGGCACCGGCAGCCGCTCCGGCAGCCCGCCGTCCAGGCCGACCGTGAAGAACTGGTTGTAGCGCTGGCGTCCGCTCTCGCGGCTCGACGCGAAGAGCACGCGCGTGCCATCGGGCGTCCAGCCGACCACGCGATCGGCCATCGGATGATGCGTCAGGCGCTTGGGCTCTCCGCCGGACACAGGCACCACGAAGACATCGACGTTGCCGTCGTACGATGCGCTGTAGGCGACCTTCGTGCCGTCGGGCGAGAAACGCGGGAACGACTCCTCGCCCGGCGACGAGGTGAGGCGGACCGCCGTGCCTCCCGTCTTCGGCGCCAGCCAGATGTCCCCGGCATGGACGAATGCGATCTGGTCACGGGAGACCGCGGGATGCCGAAACATGCGCGCGTCGATTTGCGCGAAGACGGGATGCGAACACAGCGCGATGAGCGCGAGGCACACGAGCGCGCGACCGATGGACGTCATGTTCATGAAGAATGGCTCCAGGACAGCGAGAGCGGGGAGTCAGATCTCGATTTGTCGAAAAAAATGGAATATCGGGATCTGACCCCGGAACCCCCAGACCCAGGCCCCTATTGTACGCAGTATCTGTCAGGGAATCAGCGCGCGCGCATCGCGTACCGTGATCACCTGGTTATACAGCGACGTGCCAGGCTGCTGGCGCCGCCCTCCTTCGGCGAGCGATCCTGTGTCCACCGCGCCGAAGCCGATCGCTTCTATCAACCCGATCACCGTTCGCTTCGCAGAGTCGTCGTCGCCCGCGACGAAAATCGCATGACGCTCGTCGACGGGACGTTCGGGCCGTGCGCGTTCGGCGAGGTGCTTGAACCAGATCGTGTTGAAGGCCTTGACGAGCCGCGCCCCCGGCAGGCGTTTGCGCGTTACTTCCGATGACGTCGTTGCGCCAAGATCGCTGACGCTGCCGTCCTCCGCGTACGGGTTCATCGCGTCGATGACGATCTTCCCGGCGACGGCGTCCGCCGGCGGCAGCGCTTCGGGCGCGCGCCACGGTACCGCCAGCAGGACTATCTCGGCCCAACGCGCGGCGTCGGCAACCGTCATCGCCTGCGCGCGTGGACCGAGCTCCGCCACGACCGCCGAGAGCGACGCGGGACCTCGTGAGTTACTGAGCGCAACGTCGTGCCCTGCGTTGACGAACAACCTCGCCGCAGTCGCGCCGATCATCCCGGAACCGATGATGCCGATCTTCATTCCCGCGATGCTGCCATTATTGAACGACGACCGAACCCGCCATTCCTGGATGGAAATTGCAATGATACTGGTAGGTGCCCGCCGTCTGGAACGTGAAGCGAAACGAGGCGCCGATCGCGATCGTCCCGGAGTCAAACGCGCCCGTGTTGCTCGTCGCCGTGTGGGCGGTTGTGTCGTTGTTCGTCCAGGTTACCGTCGAGCCCACGGTGACGGTCATCGGGTTGGGCGCATTACACAATTGGAAAACTCAGCTCCGGCAACACAACTCAATGGACGTCGAGGAAGCGCACGTCGTGCGTCGGCACGTCGGATACCGCGAATGCGAGAAAACGTCTGCCCTCGTCAATGAGACTCTCGCGATCGCGCCTGGCCAGACGCGCAAACGGATGAATGGTGAACGTGGCAGTGCTGTGTTGGCGATGCGTCTTCCAGCGTGCACCGACGAAGCCGTCGATCAGCACCGTTCCCGTCGTCAGGCCGCTGCTCCCGAACCACGTCGCCCGCCTGTCTCCTCACCGCTGACCCGCAAGTCGCCAGAAGTGTGTTTCGTCGAGCAGCGTGATCCGGTGTCCCTTCTCGCGCAGCCGCTTGATTTCCATCAGCTTCAGGCCGGCATCGCGGCCGGCCGCCTGCTGCACGTTCGGGCGGCCGCGCACGACGACGGTGGTCAGCGCCGAAGGGCCGCCGTGCACGATTGCGCCCGCGCGTTTCGCGGCGCGCGCGGCATCGCGGCGCGGCTTGCCGAGGATTCCGGTGAACGCAAGGTGCACGCCTTTCAGCGTCCGCAGCACGCCCGTCCTGAGCTCCGCGGGAGGATTGCGCAGCGCGTCGATCATCTCGTCGGCGCTCTCGTACCGCTTCCGGCGCTCGCCGATACATCGATGCACGATCTCCTTCAGATGATCGCTGCAGCGAAGCTGGCGGACGTCGTGGGTGCGAATGCGCGACTTCGCGTCGCCTCTGACGAGCATCCCGAGCAATTGCCCGACTTGATACACGTCATCGCGGGCCTGCCACTTCGGCACGCTGCGATCGAGCAGATCGCTCGGCGCGGTCATCGCGTTCATGGTGTGCGCGGTGATCCCGCGTCGATCGCTCTGCTGGCGGACGATGCCGAAGTCCCCGAGCTTGAGGCGCGGCCCCTCGCAGACGAAGACGTTGAGCGGCGTGAGATCGCGGTGGAGCATCTGGCCGCGATGCAGCTTCCGCAGCACCTCGAGGATCCCGGCAATCTCCCGACGCACGGTCGTTTCCGACCATCCCTTCCCGGCGCCGTGAAGGAACGCGCTCAGGTCGCCGTGCTGGGCGTATTCGAGCGCGAGGTAATACAGGACTTGCCCGTCGGCGCGCATCAGCGGAAAGATGTCGAACACACGGATCGCGCGCGGATGACCGTCGAGGAGCTGGCCGAAGTAGGCCTCTCGCAGCCATCCGTCGATGCGCGCGCTGACCTTGATGCAGACCGTCTCGGGGACCGCGCCGGATCGCCCGAGCCGGCGCGCGAGATAGACCTGGCCGAAGCCTCCTTCGCCGAGCAGCCGCTCGATTCGATATCGCAGTCGCGTTTCCGGACTCTCGACTACCTGTCCCGGCACCAGCAGGTGCGGTAGACGGGCGATCGGAATGTGGATGGATCGCGTGGTGCGCGTCGGAGCGGTCCAGGGATTCCGCGGCATGTCGGTAGGCCAATTATCTTGAATCATGGATGACCTGTCGACGCTGGCGCCCTCCCGGTAGGCCGGGTCTTTGGCTGGCTGCTGAAGAAGAAGACCGCCTGCGGCATTTGGTGATTTCTGGATTGGGTAGTCTGGTGATTGTGCTTCGCACGCGCTCCTGCGCGTGCGTCTCTGAAGATCCGGCATCGATCGACAGATTCAACGCTGTCTCATTTACCATTACGCCATGATGAAACACCTTGCGTTGTGCGCAGCCATGTCGATCGGCGCGTCGGCATCAGCCCACGCGGCGGAGTTGAAACTCGGCCTCGTCGGGACCGACACGTCGCACGTGCTGGACTTCGCCGCCGCGTTCAACGATCTCTCTTCACCCGATCACGTGGCGGGCGCGCGAATCGTCGCCGCATTCAAAGGTGGCAGCCCCGACCTGGCGTCGAGCCGCGACCGGATCGATCGTTTCACCAAAACCCTGCAGGAGAAGTACGGCATCGAGATCGTGCCCACCATCGCGGAGCTATGTCGGCGCGTGGACGGCGTGCTGCTGACGAGCGTCGACGGCCGCGTGCACCTTGCGCAGGTCCGCGAGATCGTGGCGGGACGCAAGCCGATGTTCATCGACAAACCGCTCGCGTCGACGTTGGCGGACGCCCGTGAAATCGCGCGCGTCACGAAGGATGCCGGTGTTCCCTGGTTCAGCACCTCGACGCTCCGATATGGCGTGGCGGCGCTCAAGACGCCCGATCTCAACGGCGTGGACGTGTGGGGACCGGGACCGCTCGAGGAACATCACCAGATCGATCTGTCGTGGTATGCGATTCATGAGGCCGAGATGTTGTACACCCTGCTTGGCACGGGATGCGGAGAAGTGACGCGCGTCGCGTCAGCCGACGCAGACGTGGTCACGTGCCGATGGAAGGACGGTCGGATTGGATCGATGCGCGCGCTGCGGCCGTACTCGGATTACGGCGCCGTCGTATTCCGCAAGAATCCGAAGGCGCAGGCGTCACAGGTGACCGTCCCGGCAGCGGACCACGCGCCGCTGGCGCGAGACGTGGTGAAGTTCTTTACCACCGGCGTCCTGCCAGTGCCTAATGAGGAAACGCTGGAGCTCTTGGCGTTCCTCGATGCGGCCCAGCGAAGCAAAGACGCCGGCGGACAGCCGATGCGGCTGCGCTGACGCTGGCGGAGTGTTGAAGAGCCGACGTCAATGCTGAATGCCACATGCAAAGAATAGATTGGATTCGGCATTCGACATGTCCACGTGCCGCCGCGTTTCAACACGGACCGGGCCTCCACCAGTCGATGGTCTGGCGACGCCCACGCGGCCATGTCAACACCGCGCCGTTGGAGGACAATGGGAGCGGTCTATCAGGTTGCTGTACAACGCAGTCTGAATGCCACATGTCCAATGCCGAATGGTGAATATCATCAGTTTCGGCATTCGGCATTCAGCATTGACGTCGGCTCTCAAACCAAGCTGCCATGTCGCCCGATGCGTTGATCGGCCACACCCTCGCGCACTACCGCGTCGTCGAACGCCTGGGATCCGGCGGCATGGGCGACGTCTATCGCGCGGAGGATCTCCGGTTGCGACGGATCGTCGCGCTGAAGACGCTGCGCGCGAATGGCGACGGCGACGCCGGCACACTGCGTTTGCTGGCCGAGGCTCGGGCCGCCTCGGCGCTCAACCATCCGCATATCGCGGTGGTCTACGAAATCGGTCATGGCGAGCACGACGGCCGCCCTCTCGACTACATCGCCATGGAATTCGTCGAGGGCACCACGCTTCAGGCGATCATGCAGGGGAGCACGTTGGATCTCGATGCGATCCTCGACATCTTCGAGCAGATCGCCGACGCGCTCGAGGAGGCTGAGCATCGGGGCATCGTCCACCGCGATCTGAAGCCGGCAAACGTCATGGTGACACCGGCGGGCCGCGTGAAGGTCCTCGACTTCGGAGTCGCGCACCGGCGGGTCGCCGTCGTGCCCTCACCCGACGACCCGACACGAACCGATGTGCGCGAGCTCGTGTCGGGCTTCGTCGGTACGGTGCCGTACGCGGCGCCGGAACAGATGACCGGACGCGACGCAGACGTGCGGGCGGACGTCTTCTCGCTCGGCGTGATGCTGTACGAGGCCGTCACCGGCCGCCGCCCGTTCAGCGGAGACAACGCCGCGCAGGTGCTCGAATCGGTGCTCACCGGCGACGTCGCACCGTTTCCCGATTCATCGCGGGATCCGCGACTGCCGGTTCTCGAACGTCTCGTCCGGCGGATGCTCGCGCGCAACCGCGAGGATCGGCTTGGCACCGCGGTCGGCCTGCGTCAAATGCTCGCATCCATTCGGGTAGGTGAAGGACTGCGCGCTGCGACGGGCGCCGATGCCGGCAACACGGTCGTGGTGGGCGGCTTCGTCAACATCTCCGGAAGTGCCGACGATGACTGGGTGGGCGCCGGGATTGCGGAGACGCTGACGGCGGACGCGGGACAACTGGAAGGCGTCGCCGTGATTCCGCGCGAGCGCATGTTGGAGATCCTGAAGAGGCTTCGTCTGCAGACAGGGGATCGAGACGACCGGTTGTTCCTCCGCGCCGCGCGTGACCTCGAGGCGCGCTGGCTCGTGAGCGGCGGCTTTCAGCGGGCGGGTGACGCGCTTCGCGTGACGGCATCGTTGACCGATGTGGCGACGGGACAGATGGCGCGGTCGACGAAGGTCGATGGCACGCTCACCGCAATTTTTGAAGTGCAGGATCGACTGGTGCGCGAGCTCGCCGGCTCGCTGCGCGCGGCGGTTTCGCCCGCAAGCGCGCTGCCCGAGACGGAGGTCATCAGCGCGTACGAGGCCTTCTCGCGCGGACTGCTCAATCGACAAGGCGAGACGTTCGAAATGCTCGATCGCGCGGTGACGCTGTTCGAGCGCGCGGTGGCGCTGGATCCATCGTACGCGCGCGCGCATATCGAGCTGGGTGTGGCGTATTCGACGAAGGGGGACTACCTCTCGATGCCGGAACTCCACGTCCGTGCGCTGCACACCCTTCGCCGCGCGGCCGAACTGCAGCCGCGGTCCGCGCGAGCGTGGCGTGAGCTCGGCGCGGAGCTGATGATTCTCGGCCACGACAGCGAAGGAATGCCGGCGCTGCGCAAGGCGCTCGCGCTCGATCCCGAGGACGCCACGATCTACGGCGCGATGGGACGCGCGTTCTTCATCAGTTACGCGCGATTTCGCGAGGCGGCGGATTGGTTGGACCGTGCGCTCGAGAAAAATCCGAATGCGGGGTGGTATTCGCTGCAGCTCGCGCACTGCGCCGCTCTCATGCGCGCGTTCGCGCGCGGCGAGCGGGCCGCCGCGCGCGGCATCGCATTGCAGGAAGCGTTTCTGTCGGGCCGCGAGGGACTCTTCATTGCGGGGGGCTACATGCGGGCCGGACACCTGGCCGCGCTGCAGGGGCGGCACGCCGAAGCGGTGGAGTATTTCCAGCGCGAGCTGGACTTCCTTGTCCGCACCGAGCATCCGCTGAGGCAGCGAATCCTCGTCGAGCTGAACGCGCGGCTCGGCACCGCGTATCTGCGGCTCGGCGACGACGCGAGAGCGCAGGCGGTCCTCGACGTCGCGCTCGAAAGCTTCGAGCGCCGCGTGCGGCTCGGCGCAGATGATCCGTTCACCCGCTACTACGCCGCCGCCGTTCACGCGGTGCGCGGAGAGACTGAGCCGGCGCTCGCGCTGCTGGAGCGGGCGCTCACGCAGCAGCCGGCGTTTACCGCGGCGCGCGCGGCGATCGAACCGGAATTCGAGCGGCTGCGCGGCGACGCGCGGTTTCAGCAGGCGCTGGACCGGCTGGCGGCAAACCGCGGTTGATGAGCGTTCGGGCGCGAGCGAGCTCGGGACGTCCCGGAACGGCCGCCTCGACGCAGATGGTCAGCAGCTGCTCTGCGTAGCGGAGTGCGCTTCTGCCTTCAAGTGAGCTTCGCAGTACCGATCTTCCCGCTGAAGCCGGAAGCGACGACCTCGGCGCACAGTTGCAATCCGCGTCGATTCGCTCCACTCTACCGCCGATGTCACGCTCACTGTCACGGCGAGATTTTCTCCAGGTCACCGTCGGCGCGGGAGCCTTCGCGTCGACGACTGCCACGCCTGCGGCCCGACGCCGCGAGGCTCGTGGCCCGCGTACGTCCGGCGTCCAGCCCGAGGAAGCCGCCGGCTGGTTCGACACGCCGATGCGCTGGGTGCAGCTGACGCTCGTCGAAAACGATCCCGGACGCTTCGACGCGCAATTCTGGCTCGACTACTTCCGCCGGCTGCATGCGGATGCCGCGACCCTCAGCGCGGGCGGCATCGTCGCGTACTATCCGACCGAGGTGCCGCTTCATCATCGCAGCGCGTGGCTCGGCGCGAGCGATCCGTTCGGCACGCTCGTTGCCGGCTGCCGCGCCATGGACATGCGCGTTCTCGCGCGGACGGACCCGCACGCCGCGCGCGATGAGGTGCGCGCCGCGCATCCCGATTGGATCTCGGTCGCGCCTGACGGCGAACCACGGCGTCACTGGGCGAATCCGGAGCTCTGGGTCACGTGCGCGCTCGGGCCTTACAACTTCGACTTCATGGACCAGGTCCACCGCGAGATCGTGTCGCGCTACAAGGTGGACGGTATTTTCGCCAATCGGTGGGCACCGCAGGGAGGCGACTGTTTCTGTATTCATTGCCAACGTAACTTCAAGGACGCGACCGGTCACGACCTGCCTCGCACGACGGATCGCCGCGACCCGGTGCGTCGCGAATACATTGCATGGCGCAAGGCGCGCCTCACCGATCTGTGGAAGCGTTGGGACGGAACCGTACGCTCCGCGAATCCGCCGGCGCGGTTCATTCCAAATGGCCCTCCGGACATGAAGACCGCGGGCGACATGGCGCCGATTCAGTTCGCCGACAACCAGGCGCGGCGCGGCGTGGCGCCGCCGTGGGGCAACGGCCGCCGCGCCAAGGAGTACCGGTCCGTCATGGGACGACGACCGGTCGGCGGGATTTTCAGCGTGGGCCTGGAGGAGCCGTATCGGTGGAAGGACTCGGTGCAAAGCGAGCCGGAGATGCGGCTCTGGGTGGCAGAAGGCACCGCGAACGGCGCGCGGCCGTGGGTGACGAAGTTCTCGGGCGTTCTCTACGATCGACGCTGGCTCCCGGCCGTCGAACGCATTTATGACTGGCATTACCGCCACGAGAAGTACCTGCGTAACGAGGAGCCGCTCGCGCGCATCGCGCTGCTCTACTCGGAGCAGACGCTTTCATTGTCCAACCTGTGGATTTCGCCTTCAGGCGGACGAGACATCTCTCAGCGACTGGCCGCCGATCGCACTGAGGACCACGTGCTCGGCATGTATCACGCACTCATCGAAGCGCGCGTGCCGTTCGAGCTCGTCCACGAAGGGTTCCTCACGGCGGACCGCCTCGATCGATTCAAGCTCCTCATCCTTGCGGACGCCGCGGCGCTCTCTGACGCGCAATGCGCCGCGATCCGCTCGTACGTGCAGCGCGGCGGCAGCATCCTCGCGACGTTCGCCTCGTCGCTGTTCGACGAGACCGGCCGAAGACGCGATGATTTCGGACTCGCCGACGTGTTCGGCGTGTCGTTCGCGGGACGCGTCGACGGGCCGATGCAGAATTCGTATCTGAGTCTGGATGCCGATCCGGCCACCGGCAGACGTCATCCGATTCTCGACGACCTCGACGGCACTCCGCGCATCATCAACGGCGTGTTCCGGATCGACGTGCGTCCCACGGCATCGTTTCCCTCGCCGCTCACACTGATCCCGACCTATCCCGATCTGCCGATGGAGGACGTCTATCCGCGCGTGCCGCACACCGACACGAGAGAGCTGTACCTCCGGGACCTCGGACGGTCACGCAGCGTCTACGTTCCCTGGGACATTACTCGGACGTTCTGGGAAGTGATGGCCGTCGATCATCTTCGCCTGTTGCGCAACGCCGTGTCGTGGGCAACCAACGAGCCGCGGCCGGTCGAGATCGAGGGTCGGGGCTTGATCGACGTGACGATCTGGCGGCAGCGCGGCTCGATCACGGTGCACCTCGTCAACCTCACGAACCCGATGATGATGAAGGGACC